>Ga0307372_10001131_pt1 | contig 46639 bp, 42 predicted proteins | sample OX1MG_FD_202533 | JGI IMG/M metagenome (GOLD analysis project Ga0307372, IMG submission 202533) | Soil microbial communities from Risofladan, Vaasa, Finland - OX-1 | ecosystem: Environmental > Terrestrial > Soil > Coastal area > Acid sulfate soil | place: Finland: Risofladan, Vaasa | collected...
AGGTTCTGGGCGTTGATTCATTCGGCGATTCGGCGGTTATCATTAAAGCCCGGTTTAAGACGCTGCCCATCCAGCAATGGACGGTGGGCCGGGAGATGAATCGCCGCATTAAAAAGAAATTTGACGAACTGGGTATCGAAATTCCTTTTCCGCACCGAAGCATTTACTTTGGAGAAGCCAGCAAGCCCTTTGCGATTCGCTCCGAGGGGGATCGTGAGCAGTTGAAATCCTTAATCCGCGAGGTGCTGGATGAACGCTCGCCGCCGCCGGTGACGTCAGCCCGAGAGTCGCAATCAGCGGAAGCGGAGAGCAAGTGAGGGAAAATTGAACTTCCTGCGCCGACGGTAGACTCTCCGAGCCTCGCGGCGTACATTCCTTTGAATTTCCACCATGACAGAGACGACTCCTAACTTTTCAGAATTCCGGCGGCTGGCGCGTCAGGGGACCGTTGTTCCTGTGTATCGAACCGTCGTGGCGGACCTGCTCAGCCCGGTTTCCGCCTTCCTGAGGCTTACGCCGCAAGCTTTCAAGGGATCGCCCCCCCGGGGAAAAGACGCTTCCCACCACTGTTTTCTGCTCGAGAGCGTGGAAGGCGGAGAACGGGTTGGCCGTTATACGTTTTTCGGCGTTGAACCGTTCCAAGTGGTTTCCTGCCGTGGGAATCGCATCACTCTGGTTCGAGGGCGGCAGAAGATCGAGGAAACAGGCAATGTCTTCGAGTTCTTAAGGCGGCTGGGATCAAAATACCATTCAGTGACGCTGCCCGGCCTGCCACCCTTCACAGCCGGCGCAGTAGGTTATCTGTCCTATGAGGCCGTGCGGCAGCTTGAGCGGCTGCCGGCGCGGGTTGAGCCGGATGTTGAAATCGACGACGCGATTTTCATGTATTTCCGGAACCTGGTGGCTTTTGACCACGTCCGGCATCGTCTGTTTCTGATCTCGAACGTGCTCACGGAAGAGGACCCGGGCGGCCTCCGCGCCAAGTACGATGCCGCCGTGCGCGAGCTCGACCGGCTTGAGCGAAGGCTTGCGCGGCCGTTGCGCCTCGCCCGCGTTCGCCCTCCCCGCGGAAAGCTTCAGATCCACCCGAATATGCCGGAAAAACGCTACGTGGAGATGGTGGAACGCGGCAAGGAATACATTCGCGCCGGAGACGTTTTCCAGGTGGTCTTATCCCAGCGCCTGACGGTTCCTGTCCGCGTCCCGCCTTTCCAGGTGTATCGGGCGCTGCGCGTCGTCAACCCGTCGCCTTACATGTACTACCTTCAGCTCGGCAAGGTGACGGTGCTCGGCTCTTCGCCGGAAATGCTGGTCAAGGTGACGGGGCGCGAGGTGGAATACCGGCCAATCGCCGGCACGCGGCCGCGCGGCAAAACCGAAGAGGAAGACAAACGCCTTGCGGCGGACCTGCTTTCCGACGAAAAAGAGCGCGCCGAACACATCATGCTGGTGGATCTCGGCCGCAACGACGTGGGGCGGGTGTCGGAGTTTTCCTCGGTCCGCCCGGAACGCATCATGTTTGTGGAACGCTACTCGCACGTGATGCACCTGGTTTCCCTGATTAAGGGACAACTCCGGCCGGATGCGGATAGCTACGCGGCGCTGGCCGCTTGCTTTCCGGCGGGAACTTTGACGGGAGCGCCCAAGGTTCGCGCCATGGAAATTATCGATGAGCTCGAACCCACCCGGCGCGGCCTTTACGGCGGCGCGGTCCTCTATGCTGACTTTTCAGGCAATTTGAACTCCTGCATTGTTATCCGCACAGTGCTTATTAAAGATGCAAAGGCTTACCTGCAGGCGGGCGCCGGCATTGTGGCGGATTCCGTTCCCACGCTCGAATACCAGGAATCCATGAACAAGGCCAAGGCCATGCTGAAGGCCTTTGAAATGGCGGAAGAAGGGCTATGAAACCCTGCCAGATGTTCTAGGCGCCGCAGGCAAGGTTGACGGCTTGTGATTCAGCCCGGTGCCTTGACTTTCGCTGCCCGCTCTGGTAATTCATGTGACGAGTGAGGGTCGCCTTTGGCAGCACAAGTCCAAGGCGGGATTATAAGCGCGCGGCAGCATTTCTTTTCTCAGCCAGCCTGGCACTGTAGAACCTCTGCTTGGAAGACTCCGCCTTCGGCAGCGTATCCTCCAAGTCTCAACAGTGGCATTTTCGGAGGTCAGGGAGCTTTCAGGAGATCAGAGTAGGAGTTCTTCCAATGGTGGACTCGGCCTTTTACAACATTTTCAAAGACGAGCTCTTAAACGGTGAGGAAATCCTGTGGGCAGGTCAGCCCGACCCTACGGTGTTATTTTCAAAAAGCGACATCTTTAACATTCCCTTCGGCATTTTCTGGATGGGGTTCAGTATCGTGTGGGAAGGTGCGGCGATCAAAGCTGTGCTTAACCCAAACGCAGATAAGGCCGCGTCGTGGTCTTTTCCTTTCTTTGGTGTGCCCTTCGTGCTAATCGGCATTTATCTGATTGCCGGCCGCTTCTTCTATAAGGCTTGGAAAAAGAAGCGAACATATTATGCAGTGACCAACATGCGGGTGCTCGTAGTGAAGCAGTCAAGACGAAAGGATGTTCAGGGGGCCTATCTCGATGCCATCCCCGTCGTCAATAAGTCAATTCGTCGCGACGGACGCGGAACTATAACCTTTGGCAACTCCACTACCGGAGGATGGATGTACGAAGATGCGGGCTTGGACTTTCTGGGCGCTTACTACACTGAACGCGCCCCTGCCTTCCGGGACATAGCGGACGCCGAGAAAGTATGCCGGCTCGTAATAGACTCGAGGAAAACCAGAGAGCATACCTAGTAGTGCAACGCTGCCTGACACCCGAAGGGTAGTTTGGCCATCACTAGATCTTAGACGGCAAGTTCACGCTGTCAGACAACATTCTTGCTGCTGCGGGCGAGTCTTTCTTCCATCTGCGTTTTCACTTCCGGCCATTCGGAGTCGATAATGCTGTAGTAGACGGTGTGCCGGACGCGGCCTGTCCAGGTCAGCATGTGATTGCGCAACGTCCCTTCCTCTTTTGCGCCAAGGCGGAGAATCGCTTCGCGCGACTGCTGGTTGCGCGAGTCCGTCTTGAATTCCACGCGCATGCAGCCGAGCTTTTCAAAGGCGTGACGAAGCATCAGATACTTGGCTTCCGTATTGGCGCCGGTTCGCTGCCACTGCTTTGAGAGCCAGGTCGCGCCGATTTCCAGGCGAAGATTGGACATGTCAATGTTCAGGTAGCGGGTGCTGCCGATGGCCTTGCCGCTTGCCTGATCGAGGGTGGCAAAAGGCAAGCATGTTCCGCGTGCCTGCTCGCTGAGCGCCTGCTCGATGTAAGCGCACATATCGTCCGGCGTCCGAATATTGCGCGGATTCCAGCGCCATAGATCGAAGTCAAGGCCGGCTTGGCATAACTGCGCGTGGTGCGACAAAGCGAGCGGTTCCAGTCGCACCCTGCGGCCTTCCAGCGTGATCGGTTGAATTTCCATCGTCGTCAGTTTTCTCTACGCCGCCGTTTCGTATTCCCACAGCCTGCGATAATAATGCATCAGGCGGATCGGCTCGCAACTTTCCGGGATTTCCGCATAAGTATAGCGGCTGTAGCCCACGCTGCGGAACAAGGCGAAAAGTTCCCGCCAGGGATATTCCTTCTTCCACAGTTCGTTGATGTGGCAACTGCGGAGCCAGCGGCCAATCATATCAAAACTTGGCCTTACGGAGCCTCCCACCACGTCCGTGGGGTTGGAGTTCCAGCAGATGCCGACTGCCGGGTGATTCGCAACCTCCATGATGCGACGAATGTTTTGCGGAAGCTCGGTGCCCAGGCCGTGCACTTCCAGCCAGATCTCAACATCGTTCGATTGCGCGATGTCCCCGCACTTCGAGAGCGCGTGGCCGATTTGATCGAGAGTCTTTTCATGCGGGACGCCCGGCGGAAAGCCGTTCGGACGAACCTTGACGCCGATTGCCCCGACGTCGTGGGCAAGTTCGCAAAATTCCTTCGTAAGTTCAATGTTCTGCTCGACGACGGCGGGATCGGACGATTCGAACTCGCACGCCGAACCCAGGCTGACCAGACGCACGGCGGAATCCTTAAAGCGCTTCCGGACTTCGGCGCGCCGCGCCTTGCTGATGGCGGGTTCAACGCCGTGCTTGTGGGTGGTGCGCAACTCCACTCCCTTGAAATCGCAGGCTTCGCAGTTCTTGATGATGGTATCGAGATCCCAGTTCCTGGCCAGGTTGTAGGTCACCAGGCCCAGCTTAAAATTTCTCGGCGCTTCCGGGTCGTCCATGGATTTCGGCGGGCGCGCGGCCGCGAGAGTTCCATCGAGAGTTGTGCCGGCGGCGCCCCAGGCGGCAAGGCTTCCCAATCCCTGTTTCAAGAAGGAACGTCGGGGTGATTTCTTCATAGGTTTCGTCCTCTCTGGAGTCTCAGCGTATAATGAGCACATCGGAGATTTTACGACAAACGAATGATTTTGGTCATCGACAACTACGATTCGTTCACTTACAACCTGGTGCAATATCTCGGGGAGCTGGGTGCGGAACTCGAAGTGCGCCGCAACGATCAGATCACACTGGAGGGAATCGAGCGCATGGCGCCCGAGCGCATTGTGATTTCGCCCGGCCCCAAGACGCCCTCCGAAGCCGGCATCTGCCTGGATGTGATCCACGCCTTTTCCGGCCGCACACCCATCCTGGGAGTCTGCCTGGGCCATCAGGCGATCGGGCAGGCGTTTGGCGGCAAAGTGATCCGAGCGCCGGAAATCATGCACGGCAAGACCAGTTCGATTTCGCACGACGGCAAGACCATTTTTGCCGGATTGCCCAATCCTTTCCCCGCCACCCGCTATCACTCCCTAATCGTCGAGCGGGAGAGCCTTCCCGACTGCCTTGCCGTTTCCGCCACCTCGCCCGACGGACTGATTATGGCTTTCCGCCACAAACAAATGAAGGTGGAAGGCGTTCAGTTCCATCCCGAATCCATTCTGACCGATTCCGGAAAGCAACTTCTGGCCAATTTCCTTAAGCTCTAACGGATTGCCGCGCGGGTTGAGGATGGGGAAGGCGAAGCCGGTGGACCAAGCCCCTGAGTGGCCTCGGGCGAGGCCGTTTAAGGCGTGGCCATCAAAGCCTGAAAACTTTTGTAGTAATGGATAGCAAGTCCGCCGAAGCTCGAATAGTTGCCGAGCCACTCGGCCGCGGAGCGGGATTCCTCTTCGAAGACTTTCCGGCCTAGTCCGTGGAAAGTGATGACCGGAGCGGTGCGCTGGATGGCGCGGAATGCCGCAATCTTTTGGCCCGATCCGGGCTCCTGAAGCTCCACAGGCTCAAAATCCTCCCATTCGGGGTCCGCGGCAATGGCGGAGCGGGCCTGATCGAGTTCGTTCTCTACCGAGAAACGGTCCGCGGGCTTCGCTCCGAACAGCTTCCGAAGACGCGTGAGGGCAACCTCCATCGACACCTTGGGAATGGCACTTGAAGAAGGCGGCGGGCCGAGCCCGATAAAGACCACACCCTCGGCTCGCAGGGCATGCAAAGCGTAACCCTCAAACGAGCGCTGGTCCGCAAGATGCTTTTCCTGGAGTTTGGCGAAGATTGTTTTTGTAGGAAGCGCCGCGGCAAATTCCACGGAGGTCTGTTTCTGCGCCGAAGTTTCAAGCCCTATCCGGATCTTCTTGTGAACTTTCGCAGCATAGGCCAGCGCCGGGATTCCAAAAGTGATGATTCCCCCCGCGCCATCGGCTTCATTTCGATAGTCCATGATCGTCACGGAATCGAGCAGATCGGTGACGTGCTGGCCCACGGTTTTTTCCGTGCCGCGGAAAGCGACGGTGAACTGTTCGCGTGCGGCGGGGGTTACAGGGTAAAACCACCATGGAATGTCGCAGGTGAAGGCCACGTGACCTTTTCGGGCGGCTGCGGCGCACTCTGCAACCATTTCGAGGTACGCTTCGAGAAGCGGCTTTTGGTAGCTGGGCACGGCAAAGCCCAGCAGCAGATAAGGTTCAACGTCAAAGTGGATGCCGTCGAATCGATCCTCGGGAGGCATCCTGGCATTAAAGCCCAGAATGGCCCGAACCGCCCCTACCGCCCGCGCATGATATGCCCTTGCGGCCCAGACGGGCGCGCCGGCAAGAGCTTCGACGCGCAGCCCGCGCTGATGCGCCGCGTTCAGAAAATTCCCGTAAGGCCCGGCATTCGGGATCGCGGCGGGGATTGCATGGCCGGGAGACAGGTCGAAATCCACGGAGAGATAGATCTCCTTTAAGCCGGTGCGGGAGCAAAAATCAAAAAGGCGGGCCGCCGCCCCAGCGCTTTTGAGGAGGTCGTTGGTGTTCCAGACCCACATCGAGTGGTACGGCGCTGTGTCCTCAGTCGTTGAATGTTCCTGCCCGGCGAGGGATGGCGCAGCGATTGAAGCGTCGATCGAGGACTCGAATGAGACGTTGTCCACATAGAACCGATAAGCGCCCGGAACGGAAAAGATAAATACCATCCGGGCCAGCGCACCGGGATCTGTTTCCGTGAAATCGGCAAGAGGGATTGTGACCTTCTGCCACTCCGTGGTAATTCCCGCGGCGAGATAAGCGTGGAGCGGCCGGGTGGCAGCAGCGTCTTCGCGGCTTTCGCCTCTGGCATCGACGATCTTGATGTCAAAATCGCCGCCGGGCTTCCGGCCTTTGATCCAGAAAGTGAGATAGGGATAAGGACGGGCATCGAAATATCGCTTCGGGATCGATCTGGCCGGATAGAAATCGAACCAAACTCCGCAGAATCCCTCGATCTCACGGTGGGCCGTAATCCGAAGCGAGTGGCCTGATAGAGACCGATGAACGGCCGGGTCCAAATAGGTTCGTGCCCAGGAGGGATCTCTTGAAAAAGCATTATATCCGCCGCCCAAAGAGTTGGTGAGGCGATGGTCAAAGTTCCAGATGACCCGCGCGCGCGGCGCAGCGCACGCGACGGAGCAGGGAACGAGCGCGCCGATAACAACCAGCAGACCGGCAAGAGTGCGCGCTCCGCGGCTGCGCTCCCAAACTCCTGGTTGCGGAAGCGGCTGAAGACGTAATTTCATCATCGGGTTGCAAATTCGCTCCGTTCTGAAGGATATAAACCCTGCCCAGCGTGCCATGCGGCTGCAAAAACAGAACATCAATTGTTTGTGTCCCACTGAGAGTAGCCATCGGCTCGGCGGGGAAGAAAGTTTACAATCGCTGCCAAAAGCGATAACGTTTGGCGTTTGAGCCGGGGCGGGGGAAGGCCTCTTGAGGGCGAGTCTCGTGGAAAGCCTTTTCTGTAGCGCCGCTCGGCGGTAAGCACTGCTTGCCTGAGCGGCAAAAGACGCGGGTCCGAGACCCGCGCTACAGCGGGTGTTGGTTGTTCAGCATTCATAGGACAAGGGAAGATATGACAAAACTACTGATGCGAGTCTGCGCTCTTCTGGTCATCTTGCCGGCTCTTGCCGTTTCAGGCTGGGCGGCGAAAAAACCTCTCACGGCCCAACTTGTCACGAGCGAGGGAAAGATTATTTCGCCCGCAATCAGCCGCGTGCGCTGGCGCCCTGGGAGCGGGCAAATCAGCTATCTCCGGCACGATGACGAGGGCTTGTGGATTTATGATGTCGCGACCCGCCAGGAGCATCGTGTCCATCTGCCTTCGAGTGCAGACGTGGACCTCGATTCCTACAGGTGGTCGCCCAAGGGTAACCGGATTCTCTTTGAAGGCGGGGGCGATCTTTGGTTGTTTGACCCGGCGAACGGTGAAACCAAACGTCTGACGGATGATCTGCAAAAGGACGAAGAGCCGACCTTCTCTCCCACGGGAGACCGCGTGGCCTTTGTCAGGCAGAACAATCTTTACACTCTATCTTTGAAGACTGGGCGCATCACCCAGCTCACCAGCGATGGGACGCCCCTCATCCTCAACGGCAAACTCGATTGGGTTTACAAGGAAGAGCTGGCAGACCGCGCCACCGGGCGGGCGTATAAATGGTCTCCCGACGGGAAACAGATCGCTTATCTTCGGCTCGACGACAGCCCGGTGCCCCAGTACCCCCTCATCCATTTCCTTTCAACCCACGTGGACTTTTCTCTCCAGCGGTTTCCGCAAGCCGGCGACCCCAACCCACATGCCACCTTCCATGTTGTTTCGGTAGGTACCGATAAGAAATATGATTGGGTTCCGCCCAGCGATTCCTTGCCGATGGAATATTTCGGCCCGTCGTTTTCCTGGACGCGGGATTCAAAGGCCATCTCGTTCGTCACACTGAATCGCAATCAAACGGAGATGGCCGTGCATCTGTGGAACGCCGATTCGGGAAGCGGCCGCACCTTGCTGGTGGAGAAAGACCCTTATTGGATCAATTCACTTCATCCTCCCGGCTTCCTCGATGGCGGGCGTTTTCTGTGGCTTTCCGAGCGCGACGGATGGCTGCACCTCTATCTTTACGGCCGCCGTGGCAAGCTGCTCAAAAAGCTCACCAGCGGCGATTGGATGCTCGACCACCCGCTCTTCTCGGACCTTCCCATGTTTCAATGGGGAGGGGATTCCGGCTGGGTCTATTTTCTCTCGACCAAGGCCGATCCGATCGAGCGGCAGATCTACCGGGTTCGCCTGGACGGTTCTCACCTCGAGCGGCTTTCCAAGGAGCCGGGAACTCACACCTTTCTTCTTTCACCCGACGGCCGCTTTTATGTTGAAACCTTTTCGGACTACAAAACTCCGCCCGTCACGCGCCTGTTCAAATCGGACGGCACTTTGGTGGCGACCCTCGACGCTCCTGAAAATCATCTCGGCGATTACGCGCTGGGCGAAACCGAATTCGTCACGGTCAAGGCTCCCGATGGAACCAAACTTTACGCGCGGCTCGTCAAGCCGCCGGATTTTGATCCCCACAAAAAGTATCCGGTCATTGTGAACGTGTACGGTGGCCCGGAGGTACAGATCGTCCGGGATGAATGGGGAGTGACCTCGCTCGATGATCAGCTTTTTGCCGAGCACGGCTTCCTGCTCTGGTCGCTTGACAACCGCGGATCGTGGGGGCGGGGCCACGCCTGGGAAACCACCATTTTCGAGCACCTGGGGCGGCAGGAACTGAGCGACCAATTGGCTGGGGTAAAATATCTGAAATCTCTTCCTTACGTTGATCCCGGCCGCATGGGCATCTGGGGCTGGTCTTACGGCGGCTACATGACGCTCTACACTCTGACTCATGCGCCGCAGGTTTTCGAGTGCGGAGCGGCGGGAGGTCCCGTTACCGACTGGAAGTTTTATGACAGCATTTACACCGAGCGCTACATGCGGACGCCCGAAGCGAATCCCGAAGGATACCGGGAATCCTCGCCGCTCGAAGCCGCCGGGAACCTGCGCGCCAAGCTTCTGCTGATGCACGGCGTCGATGACGACAACGTGCATTTGCAGAACACCATCAACTTTATTGAGGCTCTGGTCCGCGACGGCAAGTCCTACCAACTTTATCTTCAGCCCGGCGAAAAGCACGGCTTCAGCGCTTATTCAGCCCGGCTGTACCTTGTCAATCGTCTGCTCAGCTTTTTTGAAGACAACCTGCAGCCTAAGGGCGAGTGAGTGCTGCCTTTCCATGCAGGGTAAGGGCAGGTTAAGATCTGGAGGCTTTCAGCGGCGGTGCCGGTCTGTGAATTCGACGAGAGCCCGGAGCGTCCGGCGTGCTTCTCCGGAATCGATAGCCTCTCGGGCGATGGCGACGCCTTCCAGGAAGTCGCCTGCTTTGCCGGCGGCCACCAGCGCCGCCGAGGCGTTGGCCAGGATGCAATCCCGCAGCGAATTCTTCTCGCCCTCAAGAATCCCGGTCAGCAGGCGGGCATTTTGTTCGGGATCGCCGCCCGCCAGCGATTCGCTCTCCGCACGCGGCAGTCCGAAATCTTCGGGCATAATGTGGCGCGTCGTGATCTTCTGGGAATCGTATTCGGAAAGTTTGGTTGGACCTGTGACGGTGATCTCATCCAGCCCGTCGGACGCTGCGACCACAAAGGCGCGCCTGGTTCCCACGGCGCCCAGGGCTTCCGCCAGCATTTCGGTGCGCGCCGGGTCGTAAACTCCGGCGAGCTGCACGGAAGCTTCCAGCGGGTTGGTCACCGGTCCCAGCAGATTGAAAATGGTTTTGCTTTTGATGCTGCGTCGCGCGCTCATCACATGCTTCATAGCCAGATGCAGGTGCGGCGCATAGAGGAAAACCATGCCCACTTTTTCGAGACAGGCCGGAATGTTTTCGAGCGGCAGGTCGATCGAGACGCCGAGCGCTTCGAGCACGTCGGCGCTTCCGCAGCGGCTGGAAATGGAGCGGTTGCCGTGTTTGGCGACGGGCACGCCGGACGCGGCCACCACCAGGGCCGTGGCGGTTGAGACGTTCGCCGTGCCACTGCGGTCGCCGCCCGTGCCGCAAGTGTCAAGCAGCGCCTCCGAATCGATGAATTCTTCAACTCGCACTCCGGCGTCCGCCAGAACCTGTTTGGCCTGGGCGCGCATCACCTCGGCAAAGCCCACCAGCTCCGCCGTGGTCTCGCCTTTGTCGCGCAGCGCTACCAGCAGCGCAACAATCTGTTCATCCTGCACGCGCCCGGAAAGAAGCTGCTCCATGACGTCGCGGGCCTCGTGGCGCGAAAGGCCCTCGCTTCGCTTCAGTTGTTCGATGGCTTCAGAAATTTGCATAACGAAGAAGGTCAGAATTCGGGCGTTTTTCCTCTTGCTCCAGCGCGCACCAGCGGTGGTTGTCACTATATTTTGCAACACTCATTAGGGGCCATGTGAACCGGCGGCCCCGACGTGCGTGGCTCGCTTGCTCGCTTGAGCTGTTCGGCTCCAATTTGCTTTTTCAGCTTACATTACCTATACTGGCAAGTTCTTGAGACGTTGCATTTATGCATTGTACGACGGAAAACGCATTCCTTTACAGAAGTTTGAGGTAGCGCCGTCCTTAAGTCTCGCGGGGTCCCGAAGGCTCCCGCCGAGATCAGGTGTCCACGTTAATCGACGATGAAGATTCACGAATATCAAGCTAAACAAATCCTGGCCCGGTTCGGAGTGGCGACTCCCAAGGGCGAAGTGGCGTACACGCCGGAAGAAGCCCGCGAAATCGCAACGCGCCTGGGCGGCCCCGTTTCCGTGGTGAAGGCTCAAATCCACGCTGGCGGAAGGGGCAAAGCCGGCGGCGTCAAGCTGGCTCGCGGCGCTGAAGAAGTGGAGCGCCTGGCGGGCGAGATCCTGGGCAAGAAGCTGGTTACGGTTCAAACCGGCCCGGAGGGCAGGATCGTCCGCCGCCTGCTGATCGAAGAAGGCCTGGAGATTGCCCGCGAGTTCTACCTGGGTCTGGTGATTGACCGCGCGGCGGCCGAGCCCGTGTTCATGGCGTCGAGCGAAGGCGGCGTGGAGATCGAAGTGGTGGCCGCCCGGCACCCGGAAAAAATCCTGAAGGAATTCATCAATCCCGCCGTAGGGCTCCAGCCCTTTCAAGCTCGCAAGCTGGCTTTTGGACTGGGCCTGGACCCGCTGCTGATCAAAGAGGCGGCGCAATTTTTCTCCTCCCTTTACCGCGCCTTCCGCGCGACGGACGCTTCGCTGGTCGAAATCAATCCCTTTGTGCTCACCAAAGACGGGCGCCTCTTGGCGCTTGACGCCAAGATGAATTTTGATGACAACGCGCTCTTCCGCCATAAAGATATTCGCGAGCTGCGGGACCTCGATGAAGAAGATCCGCTCGAGGTCAAGGCGTCGAATTACAACCTGAATTACGTGCGACTGGATGGCGAAGTCGGGTGCATGGTGAACGGCGCGGGCCTCGCTATGGCCACCATGGACATCATCCAGTACGCGGGCGGGCAGCCGGCCAACTTCCTGGATGTGGGCGGCGGCGCCAACGAAGAGCAGGTCCGCCGCGGATTTGAGATTATCCTGGGCGATCCTCACGTGCGCGCCGTGCTGATCAATATTTTCGGCGGTATCATGCGCTGCGACATCGTGGCGAACGGCGTGGTGGCCGCGGCAAAGAGTCTGGGGATCAAAGTTCCCATCGTCGTGCGACTGGAAGGCACCAACGTGGATCTCGGCCAGAAAATTCTGCGCGAGTCGGGACTGAGCTTTACCGTGGCCAACGGCATGAAAGACGCGGCGGAAAAAGCAGTGGCGGCGGCGAAGCAGTGAGGGACGCCGATCGCTCAATCACTCAATCGCGAATAGGTTATCCGTGGCAATTTTAGTTGATGAAAAAACCCGGCTTCTTGTGCAAGGCATCACGGGTCGCGAGGGCATGTTCCACACCCAGCAGGCGGTAGCTTACGGCACCAAGGTGGTTGCCGGAGTCACGCCCGGCAAGGGCGGGTCGAAGATTGACGGCATTCCGGTATTCAACACCGTGCGGGAGGCCAAAGACGCCACGGGCGCCAACGCCTCCGTGATTTTCGTTCCGCCTCCCTTTGCGGCGGACGCCATTATGGAGGCTGCGGACGCTGGCCTCGCCCTGGTGGTGGCCATCACCGAAGGCATTCCGACGCTCGATATGGTCAGCGTCATCCAATTCCTCGCCGGAACCCAAACGCGGCTGATCGGTCCCAACTGTCCCGGAATCATTTCACCGGGCAAGTGCAAGATTGGCATCATGCCGGGATCGATTCACCGCCCGGGAAACGTCGGCGTCATCTCGCGCAGCGGCACTTTGACTTATGAAGCCGTCGGCCAGCTCACGGCGCTTGGCATCGGGCAATCGACCTGCATCGGCATCGGCGGCGATCCCATCATCGGGACGGATTTTGTGGACGCGCTCAAGCTCATGAATGAGGATGAGGAAACCCACGGCATTGTGGTCATTGGCGAGATCGGCGGCACCGGAGAAGAGCAGGCGGCCGAGTATATCAAGGCGCAGGTGAAAAAGCCGGTGGTGGGATTTATCGCCGGGCGCACCGCGCCGCCCGGCCGCAGAATGGGCCACGCTGGCGCCATCATTTCCGGAGGCAAAGGCACCGCGGCGGACAAAATCGCGGCCTTTCAGGCGGCGGGCATCAAGGTGGCGGAAAGCCCCGCGCTGATCGGGGAAACCATGGCGCTCTCTCTCGGCGCCAAGGCGGCTTCCTGAACTCCAGCCGGCTCGCCAGGATAAACGGTCTTTACTCTATTTATAATTTGTAATTCATAATTCGTAATGTTTTAATTAATGCCAGCATTGTTCTGCTGAGCTTAGACAGAGAGAAATATGGCGCTCGAACGCACCCTTACCATCATCAAGCCTGACGCCGTTGAAACCGGCCACGCGGGCGACATCATCAGGATCTTCGAAAGCAATCAGTTCAAGCTGATCGCGGCGCGCCTGGTGCGCCTGACCCAAAAGGAAGCGGAAGGCTTCTATGCCGTGCACCGCGGCAAAGGCTTCTTTGAAAGCCTGACGGCGTTCATGTCTTCCGGGCCTGCGCTGGTGATGGTTCTGGAAGGCGAAGGTGTTATCGCGCGCCTGCGTCAAGTGATGGGAGCCACGAATCCCGCCCAGGCGGCTCCGGGCACCGTCCGCAAGCTTTACGCCCAAAGCATCGAGCGCAACGCCATCCACGGCTCCGATTCACCCGAAACCGCCGCTTTCGAAATCGCTTATTTCTTCCCCGGCGTCGAATTAACCTAAACTTCCCCTCGCAGGACGAGGGCGCCTCACGATCCCTGCCGCATTCACAAGGCATTTTGTGACGCCCATCCATAACCGCCAGGTTTACGAGCTTTGCGTCGGCGATCGATCAATGCAGAACTGAAAAGCCCTGTTAGATTTGGTAACGGCGCAACAAATTGACAACCCCAACCCTTTGTGATAAAAGTCACTTGTTTTACTCCTGGGCTTGCTCCAGTTGACCGAACCTCGCGCAGCGAAACCTACACTTGCCCAGGGGAAAGTAAGATCAGCATGAAAGCTTGGATGTATTTTGTATTGGTCTTCGCTTCGGGGTGCGCTTTGGGCTGCATCTTGTCTGCTCTTCGATTTAGAGGCCGACTAAAGCTGTATAGGGAATTTATTGAGAATCGCCTCGATTCGATTAACCTGCCCCCTGTTTCGTCCGACGCCCGACATGTTCAATAAGCAGCGAGATTTGCAGCAGGCTGGAAACCAGGACACCAAGTAGGAAGCACCCGAATCACCATCCTGAAAAGCTGTTGTGGCCGGTTATCCTAAATAAGCCGGTGAAGGGTTCCAATCCTTGCAGAGTGAACTGGTTGCAAGATTCACATGCGCGCCACGCTGACCGCTTGCAACCCCGCAGAACACCGATTCTTTGCAGTTCTTTCAACAAAACACTGAATTTTTCATGGACACTACTACGCAAAAAAAGACTTTTCAGTTAAAATATACTTTTTAGTATGGAATCAGCGATGCCTACTCACGATCACCGGATTGCCGTCGTGCTGTTTGCCCACGGGAGCGCCGTCGAAGAAGCGAATCAAGGGGTTCGCGACTTGGCCGGAAGAATTCAGGCTTCCGGCTCCTATTCCTGCGTGCAGGCGGCCTTTCTCGGGCCCGGCCGGCCGGATCTGGGCGCCGCCATCGCGGAGGCGGTCAAAGCGGGTTATCGGCGCATTGTGGTTCTCCCTTATTTCCTGACCCTGGGAATCCACCTGCGCCGCGATTTGCCCAAGCTGGTGGCGGCGGAGCGGCAAAAGCACCCGCAGGTGATGATTCAAGTTGGCCGCTCGCTTGAGGATCATCCGGAGATGGCTTCGCTCGTCCTTGGCAGGATTCAGGAAGTTATCGAAGAAGAGGCTAAGCGAGAGCCGTGAACCATCACGAAGCTTTTCTCCGCAACGTCCGGTACACAAACGAGCGCACGAAGCACTTTGCGTTTCAGGTCTCGAACGGCCACCGGTTCGATTTCCGGCCCGGGCAGTTCATCTCGCTCGAGCTCGAGCCGAACGGCAAAAAGATCCGCCGGCCGTATTCGATTGCTTCCGCGCCGCGCCCCGACAACGGCTTCGATCTTTGCCTGAACATTCTTCCGGAAGGCCGCGCATCTTCCTGGCTCTTTCATCTGAAGCCGGGTGACGCGATCCGCTTCTCAGGGCCTTTCGGATTGTTCACCCTGCGCGAGCCTCCCGATCCCGTTTGCGCTTTTATTGCCACGGGCACGGGCATTGCGCCCATCCGCGCCATGTTGCAGCAGCTTTACAGCGGGCCGCACTCTTCGGAAGTGTGGCTGATCTTCGGGGTGCGGCATGAAGCTGACATTCTTTACCGGGAAGAGTTTGAAAAGCTGGCCCGGGAGAATCCCGGCTTCCACTTTGTTCCCACTCTGAGCCGCCCTGAGCCCGGCTGGCAGGGCCACACCGGCTACGTCCAGCAGCACGTCACGCGGTATCTGGGGGGCAAAAAGGGATTCCACGCTTACATCTGCGGGCTTCGCAAAATGATCGATGACGTCTCGCACGTCTTGCGCGCCATGGGCTACGACCGCAAATCGCTGAGCTACGAGAAATACGATTAGCGTCTGCCTGTAGGGGCGGTGTTCCCACCGCCCGCCTTCTGCAGCGGCGATCGGCGGCAACCACGGGTTGCCTGATCGCTGGAATTGCGGTGTCTGCGCCACCCGCGAGGACACAAAATTCTTACCCTCGCCCATGGGGAGAGGGTGGCGGCGCCGGCCGCCGGGTGAGGGGTCTTTGGATGCGTAAAATTCAGGCTGCACCGGACGAAATCTGGGCTGACCTCGCGGAGGGGAACAAGCGGTTCCAGGCTGGCGAGCCGGCCGCCCGGGATTTCCCGCGCAGGCGGACGGCGCTCTTGAGGGGGCAGCAACCGCAGGTCATTGTGTTCAGTTGTTCGGACAGCCGAGTGTGCCCCAGCTTGCTGTTCGATCAGAACCTCGGAGACCTCTTTGTGGTTCGGACGGGCGGCAATGTGGCCGATCCGGTGGCCCTGGGCAGTATGGAGTACGCTGCGGAGTACCTGCACGCCAGGGTCCTCCTGGTCCTCGGGCACGAGCAGTGCGGCGCGGTGGCCGCGGCCGCCGGGGGCGAGAGGATGCCCACTCCCAATTTGGAATCCATTGTTGCCAGAATTCGGCCGGTCCTCGAAAGCATTAAAAGCTTGCCCGGCAGAAACCGGCTGCTCAGGCTGGCGGAGCGGGCCAACGTTTACCGGAGCGCCAGCGACCTCTTGCACCACAGTCCGCTGCTCCGAGAGAAGGTGGCGACAGGGAATCTCACTCTGATCAAGGCCCTTTACCGGCTCCGCACGGGACAGGTTGTCCGCTTGCCGGAATGAACCGAGCGGAAGTTGACGCGGGCGGGAAAACCTGGATGCCAGCGTCCTCAGGAACGGATCATGATCAAGAGCATCTTGAACCTTTTGACGGCCTTCACCGCATGAGGCTCATTTGCCGGCAAGATGACGGTTTCACCCGCCTGCAAGCGAAAGGGTCTGGCAGCGACCACAATCTCCGCTTCGCCGTCCAGCGCGCAGACCGTTGCGTCGTAGGGCGCCGTGTGCTCGCTCAAGCTCTGCCCTTCATCGAACGCAAACAGCGTCACCGTTCCGGTCTTCTTGGCGACGAGGGTTCGGCTCACCACCGCGCCCTCCTGGTAATCGACCAATCCCGCCAGCGTTGCGGGCGCGGCGACAAGTTTTTCGAGACGCCCGGCGTTTTTATTTTCCTCCATCGCAAGTCTCCCTGGCTCGTCAGAAATTTTTCTCATCTACCCAGTCTACAGCACTTCAATCAAGCGCCGGAAGTTGGCATCCTGTTCAAGCTGAGACCGTAGGGCTGAGTGTCGAAGAATTGCAGGCGCCGCGGGCCTTGCGCGACGTTTTTTCTTGACACAATGGGTCTAGTATGCTAGCCTAATGTGTCGTTCTGCCGAGGATTTGAGCCTGGCGGGCGGCCCGATGGTGAACCACGATGATGCGCACCTCAAAAGTCCTTTCCAACCTGCTATTTCCCTCAAAACAAAGGCCGATTGGCCGTTTAGAGGCTTTCTGCGGCGGGAAACAGAAAAAACAATCCTTTTTTCCAAAAACGAAGCTAGGAAGTTATTGAAAACACAGGACCGCTGTGGAAAAAACCGCCAAAACGAACCTGAAACGAAGCTAGCCAAGTTGTTGAAAATACATAGCACGCTGTAAAACGAACCGAAACCAAGCTGAAAGGCTTTTGAACCCTTGCCCGCCGGGCAGGAGACTAGCAACCTAGCGCTCGGCCTGCGTGGGGATTAAAGGAGAGAGCGTCCAAGGTTTGCCGTCGAGTTTGTCGGGCGGTTTGACATCGAGCAGCTTCAGCACCGTGGCGGATACATCCATGATGCTGGGATCGGGGGAATCGAGCTTGCGGTTGATGAACAAGATGGCTTGGGTGTCTTTAGGGTCGGAAGCGCAATGGTCGCCGCTCCACTTTCGCGTGTTAGGAACCACGATGCCGGGCGGGATGGCGCCGAGGGAAGTTTCCCAGGACGTGCGGTAGCCGGGATAGAAATCAAGTTGCAGGTCGGGAGCGTCCTTGGCGTAGGCGCCGTGGTCGATCTCCTGGCCCAGGTAGACGTCTTCGAAAACGGGCTTGTTGTCCTTGGGGTCGCGGAAGGCCAGCAGCTTGGCGCGCATCTCCTCTTCCAGTTGATGGGCTTCGTCGCCCGGCTGCACGATGCCGTACTTTTCGCGCCCGTAGAGGTTCAAGTAGATTTGGCCGAGACCGAGGGCGTAAGCCTTGGTGCGGCTCCAATCGACGTTGGGGAAGAAGTTGCCTTGGCTGTAAAGATTTTCCAAATTATATTCTTTGGTCTCGGCCTCGGGATTCTTGAGGTTCATGTACCCGTTCTTGACCAGCCAGGTATTGGTGTTGAAGCCGTAGTTGAAAGCATGGAAGCCGTGGTCCGAGACGATGATCAAGGTTCCGCCGGGCTTCATCTTCTTTTCGACTTCGCCGACCACGTTGTCTGCCGCCTGGTAGACGCGCAGGATGGCGTCTCCGTATTTCTTGGCGAGTACCGGGTCATAGCGAGGGCTCTCGTGATCCGTCAACCGCCAGAACATGTGCTGGACGCTGTCCGTGCTGGTAAAGACGGCGACCATCAGGCTGGGAGGATTGTTCTGAAGCTGGTTGAGCACAATCTTTGTCTCGGTATTCATGGTGCGGAAGGTATCCTGGAGGAACACGCCTTCGCCGATCCGCTCCTCGTTGAGCGCCCAGGTATCGTGCCACCAGCCCAGCGTTTTGAAGTTTCCCCACTTGTCCGCCAGTTGCTTGCTCCAGTCGGCGGGATAAGTAACCGGCAGGGCGGGATCTTTGGGATCGATGTTCATCGGGCACATGTAAATTCGCAAGGCAGGCGACGTTTCAAGAACGTAAAAGCGGCTGATGGCGTGGACCGAAATGAATGGACCAATTGGGAACTTTTCGTTGAACCATTTGCTCCAGTGCCGATTGGCGACGGTCTCCGTCTGCCCATCCAGGCGAATGGTGACTGCGTTGCCTTCCGGGGCCACCTGGAAGCTGACCGGGATGGAAATGCGCCGGTAGGTGTCCGTGGTGGGATCAACCGGACCGGAGATTTCAGCCTTGGCGTCAGGGCCGTTGAGATCGAGGCGCACCAGCTTCCCGCCGAACTCGGTGTTGCCGGCTTGTTCCGGCGCCAGGTTGGAGGCGAAATAAAAGAACGTTCCCCAGGTTCCGCGAATGTCGGGAACACCGAGGCCTGCCAGGAGCTTGCCGCCCGGCACCGGGCTGGGCGGAAATTCCAGCGGCATCCGGAGCACCGTGGTCTTGTATCCGGCGTCCGCAACGGCTTCATAGAAAGGAGTGCCGTGCCGCTCGTTGGTCACCTTGGCGGGCCTGATGGGAATCAGGCCAAAGAGGAACTTGGGCTTTTGCTTGGCCACCAGCGCGATCCGGGGAAGATAAGTCTGGGGATTGCGGGCCAGAAAATCATAGATTCCCGTTCCGCCCGGATTCAACCCGGTGGCGAACGACGCCCATGCCACCGGCGACTCCGGCGGGTTCGTGGTTCCCAGCTTCATGAACGTTCCCGTTTGGGCCAGGCGCGCAAAGTTCGGCAGTTTGCCTTCCGCGATCCACTTGGCCGCAAGGACCGGCGACATGCCGTCGAAACCCAGAACGACGATCTGATTTGTAACAGGGCGGGTGGCGTTATGCCGGCAGGCGGGAGAGACAAGAACGATGGCAAGCACCGCCAAAATCCATCTGCCAGAAATGTTGGTTCGAATGGTCCCCAAACGGCAATTCTAATCCGATCGGCGGCGGGCGTCGAGCAAAATGTAGCGGCCCAAGAACCGGTGTTGAGACAGCTTAATGAGCGTTGCAAAATATAGTGACAACGGCCACTGTAGCACGGGTCGATGACCCGCGTCTTTCGCCGCTCAGGTAAGCAGTGCTTGCCGCCGAGCGACGCTACAAAAAACGCCGTCTCTATATTTTGCAAGCATCGGTAAGTCTCAGGTGCGGCTTCGCCTACCCCAGGCGGGAGAAGGACCGGTCGATCGTGAAGGACAAGGTTGCAATAGCGTTTTCCGTGTAAGCGGCCAGCGCCTCGCGGTAGAAAGCCAGGCTCCGCTCGCGCACGGAGGTTTCCGGCTCGCGCGGGAGGACCAGATGATTCGTTTCGTGCAGCACGATGCTCAGAAGCCGCAGCCGGAATTGCGCGGCGTGAAATTCTTCCAGGCGGCTGCCTTCCAGGAACTTTGCGTCGAGCGCCGTTTCGCTCAAGGGCAAAGCCTGCCAGGTTTTCACGCGCTCGAAGGCAATGTCCATCTCGCCGGCGTGCTCTCCGCCGAAAACGTCGTGCGGCATGGCAAAGGGAGCCTCGCGGACCGCCACGTGCCGGTGTCCGAGACACTTGCAAACGTTGGTTCGGAGAAGCTGGATCACCACCAATTGCGGAGCGCGGAAAAGAATTTCATCGTAGGCTTCACGGCACTGGGCGGGAACCTCCGCCCAATCGCGCTCGAGCGCCCGGGCCAATTCGGCGCCCCGCTCGCCGTCGCGAAACTGGAAGGCAATCACAAACACGGGGTGCGCGCGGTCCCGAAGTTTGGCGAGGCGGTAGCGGCGTCCGGCGAGCCATTCGCGCCACCGGACGATGGCGGGGCGCGCACGAAGATATTGTTCAACAGCCGACCGATAATCGGAGGTTTCGGGATCGGTTGCCATCTTCAAGGCTCCAGCCTCGGCTTAGGACAAATCCAGCGGCGCTGCCTCGGACGCAAGGACTCCTTTGGCCAGTCCCAACCGCGCCGCCAACGTCGGGGCCACTTGGGCCAGCGAAATGCGCCCCAGGTTCTTGGCGTGTTTGATGCCCGGCCCCGCTGCTATAAAGCCGGCCTCCATGCCCGCGATCGAAGGCAGATGCCCATGGGTACCGTGGTCTTTTGTGCTTTCTTGCACCAGGGGGCCGGCCGAGCGGTCGGAAAAATAAAAGTTGGGCGCGGCATCCAGCATCAATTCGGCGTCGGGATCGGCGCCGAGCGATTCCAGCTTTTTGCGGTCGATCACTTCGCGAACCGCACCGGACGCCACCAGCCGCGCGACGGCCTTTTGAAGAGAGCGCCGGTTTTCGGTGGTGGGCTCCTCAAGCCAGTAAAGGGCGAACGAACCGCCGGAATGGATGGCTCCCAATCGCTTGAGCTCAGGCTCGCCGTGTGCGTTCTGCCCAAGGAGTCCCTCCTCGATCAGCGCCACCAGCGGGGAGGCTTCCTTATCGACCGGGACAAACCCGTGATCGGAGAGCACGACCAGGGTGACGGATTTCTCAGAGTTGATCGCGTCGCCGATGCGCCCGATTTCTTCATCCATTTTTTCAACGGCGGCCAAGGCTTCGGGAGCGAAAGGCCCAAAGCGATGGGCAAGCTGGTCGTACAGCGCGAAGTGGACCAAGAGGAGATCGGGCCGGTACTGCTTCCAGATATAGATCGCAGCTTCGGCGCGAAGGCGGTCCGGAGACATCTCGTTGAGGAAAGGGGAATGCTTGTTCTTGGAAGAGGGAGAGGATGCTGGACGCAGAGCCTTCAAGACTTCGTCGAAAAGCCGCGGCGTGGAATGGCGCGCGGGAGTGGAGAAATCATGGTACGGGTCGGGCGCGGCCGGGTCCCATATTTCAGGAATGTTATAGGCAATGCGCGCTCCGGCGCTGACGGGCCAGGCGACGGCCGCCGTCTTGCGGCCCGAAGCTTCCGCCACGTCCCAAAGGGTCGGCACGTCGATGGCCCGGGCGAACCACGTCCAGGGACGCGCCTTCTCAGTGGGATCGAGGGAGGCAAGGTGGCTGTAAATTCCATGTCTCCGGGGCAGGACCCCGGTCACCAAAGTCACGTGCGCCGGATAGGTTGTCGATGGATAGACGCTTTCAACCGTGTCCGCGCTGGCTCCGGATTCCACCAGCTTCCGGAGGTTTGGAATCTTCAGCCCAAACTTGTTCGCGTGGCGGTAAAAGTCGGGGCGCATTCCGTCGGCGGAAAGCACAACCACTTGGGATGGTGTTTCCGCTCGGTTCTTGATCATCCCTCACCACTCGAGACCCCTCGATTGATCCGACGCAAGTTCCGATGGGCGTACCCAATATCAGACGACTCTGGGCTGGGAAGGGGAAGCGAAGGTCAAAGGTTCGAGCCTGGATTGCTCCTTCGAAGCGCTCCTCGATCTCACCGAGAGTGCCAGCTACCCGTGACTGCTTTAAGATCGTTCTTCCCATATCCTAAACCACAAGAGGGTCGATATGCCAAGCGAATCGGGACTGCCGGAAATAATTTACGCGAGGGGGGATTCCCGTTGCTGACGGAAACATCGGGCGCTGGAGCCCGCCGAGCAGGGCTTGCCGCCGAGCGCGACTGTAGTATAGTAATAGAATCACGGCGATGGAGTTCGCCTAAACCGTCCATTAAGGGACTGATGACTCCTGGCCGCCAGCGGGCGTTCAGGAGTTTTTTTTGTTTGGCGCGTTGGCGTGCGGAGAGGTGAGGGACTTTGCGAATTTTCTTGTTGATTTTGTTTGGTTCGGCTGGAACTCTGGCACGGTATGCGCTGGAAGGTCTGGTCCAGTACCGCGTCGGGTCGTCTTTCCCGGCGGGGACGCTGGTCGTGAACCTTCTGGGATGTTTCCTGATGGGCGGGATCAGTGAATTCGCCCTTCAGCACCTTTCGATTCCTCCGGACTGGCGCATTGGAATTACAGTGGGATTTATCGGAGCGTTCACCACGTTTTCCACTTTCAGTTTGGAAAGCGCACGAATGCTGCAAGACGGCGACTGGCGGAAGGCCATGGTTTACATTGGCGTCAGCGTCGTGGGAGGCTGTTTACTAGTTGTGGCGGGCATGCATTTAGCGGACCTCATCTAGGAGGACACGATGGAGCACCAGCGATTTGAGGGAGAACGCACCTTGATGCGGATCCACATCGGCGAGTCCGACCGATGGGAGAACAAACCACTCTACCAGGCGATCGTCGAGTTACTGCGCCACGAAGGCTTTTCGGGCGTGACGGTCTTGCGAGGCGTGGGCGGCTATGGATCGAGCAGCCGCGGCCGGGGCCTCTATCACACCACCAACATTCTGCGACTCTCGCAAGACTTGCCGATCGTCATTGAATCGGTGGAATATTCCGACCGGATCGAACAGATTCTGCCCAAATTGGATGCCATGGTGGGCGGCGGCCTGATCACTCTGGAAAAAGTTCGGGTGATCCTTTATCGTTCCGGTCAATAGGCCGCTGCTCCGCGAAAGCGAGACGTGTTATGGAGTCCGGCAAAGCTCCGCTCGCATCAAGGATGAGTTCAAATCACCGGCGAGTGCTCTCGGTTCGGATGCGCCTGTTGGAGGATTATTGCCTTCAGCTCCTCGAATTGCTTCGTCCCGTTGAGTCCGCGCTCACCTCGCGCTCACCCTTGCCGCCGGAAAAGGCTGAAAAGCTTGAGCGCTCTCTCGTGGCTGTTCGCTCCACGATTGGCCAGATCAAAGCCGACCTGAATTTGGAACACCATCATCGGAATGTCAAGCGAGAGGCTATGGCGCTGGTGGCGACGATGATGACCAACGTCGAAGAACTTCATCCTCATTACCTCAAAGGATATGGGGCAGTTCCCGATCCGCTCGCCCGTTATCTTCAGGGATGTCTCAATGACCTTGCGGACGCGCTCGAAGCCGTCGACCGAATCCTGCTGGACGATTAAGCAGACCTTTCTGCCACGAACCGAACCCTGATGGGTGGGGTGACGTATAATGACTTCCCGTTTTGCCAAACATGCTTCGCTGAACTTTTAGCGCCAAGACTGAAGATGACCACTCCTCCCGGAACTCGCGAAGAAGGGCAAGGCCGCTGGCTCAACCGCAATGTTGTGGGGATGGGGGTGACCAGCCTGTTGTCCGACCTCAGCCATGAGATGGGGACGGCCGTTCTGCCCAGTTTCCTCACGGCGATGGGAGTTTCGGCGGCCGCGCTGGGCCTGATCGAAGGGGTTGCGGACGGCGTGGCCAGCTTTGTCAAGCTGGCTTCCGGATGGCTTGCGGACCGTACCGGACGCCGGAAACCCATCGCGGTGGGAGGGTATTTTCTGACGGGCGGCTCCACGGCCATTTTCGCCCTGGCGTTTGGCTGGCCGCTGGTTCTGCTGGGCCGCGTAGTGGGGTGGTTCGGGAGGGGAATCCGTTCCCCGGCTCGCAACGCCATTTTGGCAGATTCGGTCGCGGCGGAATCACGAGGCAAGGCTTTTGGTTTCGAACGCGCCGGAGATACCGTGGGAGCGATCATCGGTCCGCTGATCGCCGTCGGCTTGCTGGGATACCTTCATCCCCGCGCGAGCGAACCTTCCTCTCCTTTTCGCATCATCTTCCTGCTCACTTTGATTCCGGGCCTTGCCGCCGGGATTGCATTTGCTTTTCTGGTCCGGGAGTTTCCAGGTCCCAGAACCAACGCCAAGTTTTTCGCATCCCTCAAGCAACTGCCGCGAAGTTTCCGGCATTTTTTGGTGGGTGTGGGCGTTTTCGGAATGGGCGATTTTGCCCACACGCTCATGATCCTTGCCGCCACCGAATTGCTGGTTCCAGGCCGCGGCATGGCTCACGCGGCGCGAGCCGCCGCGCTGCTCTATGTGGCGCACAACGTCGTCTATGCGGGAGCGTCTTATCCCGTGGGCGCTCTTTCCGACCGCCTGGGCCGGCGAGGGCTGCTGGCGCTCGGGTATTTGACCGGAATGCTCACGGCGGCAGGCTTTGTGGCGGCATTCGTTTGGCATCTCGCGACGATTCCTTATCTGCTGCTCTTGTTTGCCTTGGGAGGTTTCTATCTGGCGTTCGAGGAGGCGCTCGAAAGCACCATCACGGCGGATTTGGTGGAGGCGGAAGTAAGAGGGACCGCCTACGGCGTCTTGGGCGCAGTCAACGGGGTTGGCGACCTGATGGCGAGTGTGTTGGTCGGCGGGTTGTGGACTCTCATCTCGCCTGCCGTCGCCTTTGGCTATTCTGCGGCGGCGATGTTGGTGGGCGGGGTCTTGGTTTACCGGCTGCGCTGAAGGATTTTGCGAGGTGTATCGAGCGAACGATAAAAATCGATTGGAAGTCCGGGAAGCTGGGAGGGCGACTTATTCTCCGGAGCTGAAAATATAAATGCCTCCCATGTGTACCTTGACCAGGATATCCTGAGTGCCATTGGGGTTCCAGAATTCTACCTTCCGGCTGAAGCCCGCGCTGTCTTCTCCGTGTAAATCACTCTGGACGTTTCCGAGCCAGGTCTTGGCGCGCAAAGATTGCAACCGGTCAATCGAGGGAATATCGATCTCGACATCTCCGTAATTGACCATGAGACTTTCCTGGCCAATGATCCCCCGAACCCGAACGTCGCCGTCCACACATTTGAGAATCAAATTGGAGTCATAAGGCATGTGAATGCGGAAGTTGACGGAGAGCTTGGATTCTCCGCGAAAAGGCCGCCAAGGCCTGCGGGGCGGATAGAGGGTGCGCAAGTGGACTCGCTTATCGCGGCCCTCAAGAAGAATTTGGACGCGCTTGTACTGGGACGCAGCCTTGCGGCGCGATCCCGCCTCCACCACCTTTTCCGCTTCAATCTGCACGTGGGGATCGTCCCATCCCGTAATTTGAATGTCCCCGGTCCGAACGTCCAGGGTGAAGGTTCCGAAGGAAAAGAGTCGCACGGAGTAATGAGACACTTGACGGAACTCGTCGGCCTTGAGAGGAAGGGTGAAAAAGAAGATCCCGCATAGAAAGGCAACGAGCAATCCTCGATGTTGTTTCCGGCTGGCGCCCTGGATCACGATCCTTATCGTTGCAGCCCTTCGCATTTCTCAGAATGTCTTCGAACAAGGATGGACAACGCTGGTTCTTGATCGGCACAGCCTTCGAACTCTGAGCCTGGCGCGCAATGCCGCGCCGAGCGCTCGGTCGAAATTCCTCAGTGGCCGGAATCCTCGGAGTGGCTGGCTTCGCTCCCGGTGCGCAGCGTTTCAACCACCAAATCTTCGCGTTTTGCCTGCATCGTTTCCCCCATTTTTTCGTAGACGCGGGCCAGCAGCGCGTGGGCGTCGATCGCTTGGGGCTCGAGCGCGATCACCGTCTCAAGCTCCGAGGCAGCCTGGGGTAACTCTTGGCGCGCCCAAAAGAGCTTTGCCAATCCGTAGTGGGCTTCATAATGGAGCGGTCGGAGCGCGATTCCCTGGCGGAAGAAATCTTCAGCCGACTTGAAGTCTTCGAGGGCGAGCGCAATATTCCCTGCCTGCCAGTAGAGATCGTAGAAACCGGGATTAATCTTAAGTTCCTCTTTGAACTCCCCAACGGCAGCCTTGGAGTTTCCCTGGCTTTCGTCCTCGGTTCCCAAATAGTAGTGCGCCAAGGGCAGATCGGGGGAAAGAGCTGCGGCCTGCTTGAATTCGTTGAAGGCTTGGCGATCGTCTTTCTGCTTTTGGTAAGCCAATCCCAGCAAGAGATGGGCTTTGCCGTTTTGAGGGTCGACGCGGATGTATGTCTCGAGCATGGCCGCCGCTTCGTCGTTATGGCCTGACTGCATATCCAGAACGGCAAGGTCGTAATAGTTCTGGGGAATCGTGGGGTCAAGGTGGATGGCGCTCAAGAAGCTCTGGCGAGCTTCGTTCTGCAATCCCTTTTTCGATTCGGCCACGCCCAGCAAGTGCATCAGAATCGAAGAGTCCGGATACTCCGTGACTGCCCCGCGAGCCCGGGCCAACGCGGCGTCAATGCGTCCGGCCTCAATATCCCAGTCGATGTACTGAATGAGATCCTGTTCCGTATCTTGTGCGAACAGGCGCGGCGCCCGACCTAAGGCGCAAAAGACAAGAATCAGTGCGCACACGGCCACCCTGCGCTCTCGCCGCTGGAACATTTTAGCCTCTTACGGAATGTTAGGCAGGGTTCGGTGAAGAAGTCAAACTTTTGAGGAAGCTGGCAAGGTTGCGACTCCCCGCGAGCGAAGCCGCATTTTGCCCCGCAGGAGGTGCCGTAAATGGAGTAAAATATATTGTTTGTTTCGGATAGGTGTCTTTCGTTATGGATTATGACCAGTTAGCCAGCTTTCTTGAGGTTGCCAAGTTGCAGAGTTTTTCCCGTGCGGCCGAGAAAATCTACCGCACGCAGCCGGCGATCAGCGCCCAGGTACGCCTGCTGGAACAGGAGTGCGGTGAAAAGCTCTTTGACCGAAGCGGGAAGAAAGTTCTGCTGACGCCGGCGGGCGAGATCCTCCTGCGGTATGCGCAGAAGCTTCTGGACCTTCAAAAAGAAGCTCTCCAAACGATTGCGGAGCTTAACCTGACCCCCCGGGGCAAGCTTTACATCGGCGCGAACGAAGCGACCTGTCTTTACGTCTTGCCGAAGACTTTCGCGCGGTTTCGCCAGCTCTATCCGCTTGTTCAGATCAGTATCTACCGGAACTTCAGCCACAAGATTCTTCAGAAAGTTCAAGAAGGCGCGGTGGATCTGGGCATTGTGACGCTTCCTCAAACGGCCAATAACATCGAGATCCTGCCGGTTTTCCGCGACGAGGTTCAGGTGGTTGTGCCGAAAAATCACCCTCTGGCCAAGAGCCGCAGCGTGACGATTGAGGAGGTGGCTCAGCATCCGCTCATTCTCCCCAAGACGGGACATACCCGGGTGGTCATTGACCGGCTGTTGCGCGATTACCGCAGCCATTTGCAGATCTCGATGGAGCTGGCCAGCGTTGAGACGCAAAAGAAATTTGTGGGCGCGGGTTTGGGGATTTCCCTCATCAGCCGGGAGTACGCGCAGCCGGAAGTGGCGGCGGGCGTGCTGAAGCTGATTCCCCTGGAAGGACAGAAAATTTACCGGGAGCTGGGGTTGATTTACCGCCGGGATCGTTACCTGTCGTTACCTGCCAAGGTGTTTTTGCAAGTTGTTCAAGAATCAACGAAAGCCTCTCAGTCCGGCCTGTCGAATCCTACGAAGTCGAAAATTCGGTAGGGGCTTGAAGAACATCAAGCCTCCGCTCGACTTTGGAGGGGGCCTCTGTTTATTGGTGGATTGAAAAAATGGTGAACGATATTCAAAACTCAAGCAAAGGCAAACGTCCCCTGATCGTCATGAAGTTCGGGGGGACATCCCTCGGCAATGCTGAGAGGATGCAGAATGTGGCCGAGATTTTACAGGAAAACGCCCAGCGAGCCGACCTGCTGATCGTGGTTTCCGCCATGGCGGGCGTGACGGATATGCTGGTCCGCGCCGCCACGCAGGCCAGCCTGGGAGTCGAGAAACAGTGGGAAGGTTCCCGCCAGGAACTTGCGCACCGGCACCGTGAGGTTGCCGACCAGTTGCTCTCCGCCAGCGAGCAGGCCGCCATCTTGCCGCGCTTGGCGGAGCAAATGAAGCATTTTGAGGACCTGTGTTCGGGATTCACGCTGGTGCGGGAAGTTACGCCCCGGGGCATGGATACTCTTTCAAGCCTTGGCGAAGTGATGTCCTCAACTCTGATGGCTGCGATCTTGAGATCGCGAGGGTTGAATGCGGAGGCCGTGGACGCAACCGAACTGATTGTTACCAACGACAACTTCGGCAACGCATCGCCGCTTTTTGATGAAACGAATGCCAAAACCCACGAGCGCCTTGCCGGCCTTTGGCGAGACGGCGTCGTTCCTGTGGTCACAGGCTTTCGCGGCGCGACCAGCGAGGGCCTCTGCACGACGCTGGGACGCGGCGGCTCGGATTACAGTGCGACCATCCTCGCAGCAGCCGTTGATGCGGATGAGGTATGGATATGGACCGATGTCGACGGCGTGATGACGGCGGACCCGCGCCTGGTGCCCGAGGCGCGAATCCTCCCCGAGATTTCCTACCGGGAAGCCATTGAACTTTCTTTCTTTGGGGCGAAGGTCTTGCATCCCAAGACGATTCAGCCGGTGATGAACAAGCAGATTCCTGTTTGGATCAAGAACAGCTTTAATCCTTCTTGCTCCGGAACCAAAATCGTAGCTTCTCCCGCGAACGGCAAGCGCGGTGTCAAAGCCATCACTTCTGTCAAAGACGCCGATCTGATTACCATGAGCAGCAGGAACACCCTGACCTTTCCGCAGTTGGCCGCGCGGGTTTTTGAGGGCCTGTCTCTCGAGAATGTTTCCACGCTGACGGTAACCCAGTCCTCAGCGGACAATGTTTTGTCCTTTGCCATCCATCATGCGGATTTTCCCCGGGTCAAGGTGCGCCTTGAAAAGATCTTTGAACTTGAGATGCTGCACGATTATGTCGGCGGGCTCGAGGTCATGTCGAAGATCGCCGTCGTGGTGATGGTGGGCGAGCATATGAAAGGGACCCCCGGGATTGCAGGGAGTGCCTTTGGAGCTTTGGGCCGGCAGGGCATTAACATTATTGCGATTGCTCAAGGGTCGTCCGAGCTAAGCATCTCCTTCGCCGTGAAGGCCGCCGACATGAAGGCGGCGGTCAACGCGGTCCACGAAGAATTTCAGTTATAGCGGGGCAGGGAACAATCTCCGGCCCGCCCGGGATTTTCATATGGCATCAACTTTTTGCCAATGCATTGAGGAAGCTTGCGGCCGAAAGCAAGACTCTAAGAGAAATACGCACGTGTGCGTCTATTGCGGAGGCTTGCTCGAGGTCAAATATGAGTTCGATCCGTTTGAAGCGGAGACATTGCGCTCGGCCTGGCACCAACGCCGCTTGAGCGGCGAGCCGATTGACCGGAGCGGCGTGTGGCGCTTCCGCGAGTTGCTGCCTTTTGTTCGTCCCGAGGACCGCATCATTTCTCTCTCGGAAGGTTCCACCCCGCTGGTGGGAACCCGGCGCGCGGGCTGGTGGGCCGGGCCGGTGCACCTGACGATCAAGCATCAGGGAACGAATCCCACGGGTTCGTTCAAGGACCTGGGGATGACGGCGTGCATCACGCGCGCGGCCGCACTGGGGGTTCGCGTTGTCGCATGCGCATCGACCGGGAACACCTCTTCGTCGATGGCCGCCTATGCGGGGCGGGCCGGGATGAAGGCGGTCCTTTTTGTGCCCTATCGCCAAATCTCCGCGGCCAAGCTGGCCCAGGCGCTCGACTTCGGAGCTCTGGTGGTCGAGGTGGGCGATACCTTCGACCAGGCTTTTTACTTGCTCCGCCAGATCGCCGCGGAGATGGACTTCTATCTGGTGAACTCGATCAACCCGTTTCGGATCGAAGGGCAAAAGACCATTGTGGCCGAAATGTTGGAACAGCGCGCCTGGCGTCCGCCGGATTATATCGTTGTGCCGGGCGGGAATCTGGGGAATGCTTCGGCGATCGGCAAGGGACTTCGGGAGTTGAAAGAGATGGGCTTCATTGAGAAAGTCCCGCGGGTGGTGGTGATTCAAGCGGCCGGGGCCAATCCCTTTTACCGGACGCTCGCTGCCGGTTCCCAGGAATTGCTTGCGGTCGAAAATCCTGACACGGAGGCGACTGCAATCCGCATCGGGCACCCGGCCAACTGGAAGAAAGCGCGGCGAGTCCTTGAATGGACAGGCGGGTTTTGTGAATCCGTCACGGATGAAGAGATCTTTGAAGCCAAGGCGGTTCTAGCGGAGGACGGAGTGGGCTGCGAGCCGGCGTCTGCGGCGACGATTGCCGGCGTCAGAAAACTCGTCCGCTCCGGAAAGATTGAGCGGCATGCCGACATCCTGGCGGTCCTGACGGGCCATCAATTGAAAGACACCGATTACGTCATGCGGCATCGCTCCTCGGTCCAGGAATGCCGCCAGCGGTTGCGAGTCGAACCGAATTTGGAAGCCTTGCGCAAGGCCCTGGAAGGTGTGCTTGCCGTGCCCGCGTGAGTCTCCTTCCTGCTGGAACCTATTGAGAGTTGCAAAATATAGTGACAACCAGCGCTGGTGCGCGGGTCTATGACCCGCGTCTTTCGCCGCTCAGGCGAGCAGTGCTTGCTGCCGAGCGGCGCCACAAAGAACGCCGTCACTCTATTTTGCAATCATCAGTAAGAACGAGCGTTTATGGACGAAAACCTGCGGCGAGAAGTTCGCTTATTAACCACCCGCTTGGGCGTGCTGGTCGAGGAGCAATGCGGCCGGAAAGTTTTTGAGAGCATTGAGGCTCTTCGGCTCTTATCGAAGCAAATCCGTCAGAATCCCGACCCCACCCTGCTGGCAAAATGCGACGGCGAAGTGCGCGGTCTCTCTTTGCTCCGCGCCTCGGAGGTCGCGCACGCCTTCAGCCTCTTTTTCCATCTGGTCAACCTCTCGGAAGAGCGGCAGCGAGTGCGCCGGCTACGGGGCTACGAGAAGCAGGAGTTGGGAGCGCCGATGTCCTTTCGGAGGACCTTTACGACCGCGGCGCGCCAGCATCTTCCCAGCGCGGCGCTGGCCCGCCTGCTGCGCTCGATGTGCATCGAACCCGTCCTGACGGCGCACCCCACGGAGGCGAAGCGTCGAAGCGTCTTTAACCACGTGCTCCGAATCGGCCGCTCGCTTGAAGAGCTTGGTGATTCGCCGGAGCATTCGATTGAAAAATCCGTGGATCCGTGGATCGAGGCTCTTTGGCTGACCGAGGAGATTCGAGAGCGTCCGATGACGCCGGAACTCGAGGTGGAAAACTCGCTGGTTTTCCTCGAGAGAACCATTTACGATCTGGCGGGCATTTTCTGGGAACGCTTCAATAATGAACTCGGCCGTTTTGCGCCGCGCCTGGCGGGTGAGCGTCCCTTCATCCGCTTTGGGTCCTGGGTGGGAACGGACCGTGACGGGAATCCCAACGTCACGCCCCGCACCAGCCTGGAGGCCGCCGAGCGGCTTCGCCGGAGTATTCTGGGTTACTATCGACAAAACTTGGACCGATTTCTTGGTTTGATTTCTTTTCCGTGCTCGCGTCCGGCGCTGGAACGCAGAATTCGCCAGGATATCGCCCGTGAGATGCGGCGCTTTCCTGCCACCCGTGCGTTCGAGAGCGTTGACCAGCCCCGCGAATTTTATCGTCGCAAGATCCGCATCATGCTTTGGAGGCTCGAACGAACCGCAGAAAGAGCCCGGGGGGCCTATTCCGGCCCGGCTGAATTCGAGCGCGACGTTAAACTTCTGGAGCAAGCGCTTCTTGAGCATCCCAGCCCGCGCCTGGCCGCCCTGGGCCCTGCGCGCTTACGCGCTGCCGTGCAGGTTTTCGGCTTTCACGCCGCCAGCCTGGATTTCCGCCAGCACGCTTCCCTGGTGCGCGCCGCGGCGGAGGAGATTCTTCGCGCAGCGCATTTGCCGGTGGAACCTGAGGAGGCGAGGATTCACTCCATTCATTCTCTCCTGGCAGGCCGTCCTTCACGCATCAAGGTGTCGCCTTCCGCCCGCCGGACGATTGAAGAATTCAAAACCCTCAAAGAAATTCAGGTCCGTTGCGGAGAGCCGGCGTCGCACCGCTACATTCTGAGCATGACCCATCGCGCGGCTGACCTCTGGGACGTGCTGCTGCTCGGCTGGCAGGCCGGGCTTGTCCAATCCGATGGCAGGGGCCGATGCCGCTCCAGTTTTGATGCGATTCCGCTTTTTGAAACTCTGGATGACCTTGAAGCTGGACCCGGAATTCTGGAGCGGCTTTTGAAGGATGCCGTTTACCGCCGCATGTTGCGGTCTCGCGGCAACTTCCAGGAAGTCATGCTGGGCTATTCCGACTCGGTAAAAGACGGCGGGTATTTTGCGGCCAATTGGGCGTTGTTCAAGGCGCAGAAGCGCCTTTGGCAGGTTGCTGAAAAATACCGCGTGCGCCTGGGGTTGTTTCACGGCAAGGGAGGAACCATCGGGCGTGGCGGAGGGCAATCCCATCGAAGCGTCCAGGCTCAGCCCTACGCGGCGCCGGGAGGCCGGATGCGGATCACCGAACAGGGAGAGGTGATTTCGCTAAAATACGCCAACTTGGAAATTGCCGAGAGGAACCTGGAGCAACTGGTCACTTCGGTTTTGGACACGCACTTTATCCACCGTGATCACCAGCCGGAGCCGGAGCAACTCGATCGCTGGGAGGATTACGCCGAGGAGATCGCCCTTGCCAGCAGCGAATTCTACCGCCATCTTGTTTACGGGACGCCGGGCTTTGTGGAATTTTTCCGGCAGGCGACTCCGATTGACCTTATCGAGGACCTGCGCCTCGGCTCGCGACCCAGCCGGCGGTCCAATACGAAAGACTTGAGCCATCTCCGAGCCATCCCCTGGGTGTTTGCCTGGACGCAATCGCGCCATTTTATTCCCGCCTGGTATGGGCTGGGGTACGGGATTCAAAAATTCCTGGAGCTGCACTCCTCCCACGGACTTGAGTGGCTTCGGGAGATGTACCGCCACTGGCCTTTTTTTGCCGTGATCATCGACAATGCCGAAGCTTCATTGGCCAAGACGGACCTTTATATCGCGCGCCGCTACGATGCCTTGTGCCGTCCAGCGAGCTTGCGGCAGGAAATCTCCGGCCGCATCGAGGAGGAGTATCAGCGCACCGTGCGGTACGTCCTTGAAATCACCGAGTCCAAACGCCTTCTCGAACGCCAGCCGGTGCTTGAAGAGTCGATTCGCTTGCGCAATCCGTACGTCGATCCCTTGAATTTCTTGCAGATCAGATTCCTCGAACAGTGGCGCCGTGCGCGCCGCCCCTCTCCGGAACTTCACCGCCTTCTTCAGATTACGGTGGGCGGAATTGCCTTTGGAATGAAAAGCACGGGATAATCGCGGCGTCATGGCTCATGATGGGAAAGAACAAACAGTTACGAAAGCGGATCAGAGGTCAGCATCGAGTTATCGAGAGACACCAGATCAAAATCGATAATGAGCTTCGCAAGAACGCGCCCGACGCGGGCCTCATCAGGAAGTGGGAAAGTGAAATTGACATCGCGCGAGAGGCCGTGAGAAAGTTAGAGCAGCGATTGGAGAAGTAACCATGCCAAAGCTCAAGACTTCCGCTCTCCCTAATACGCGGGTTCTGAATCGCCTGTTGGAAGAATATGGGGAAATGCTCGGCGAGACCGAAAAGCTCGTAAAGAAAATTCTTTCACTGGACCCCCGCCAAGAAGAGTACTGGGACGCGCTGGCGGACCACGCTGCGGAAATCTCCATGCTCGGAATCCGCTCAAACACCATCGTGGAAGAGATCGACGACCTCATTGACCGTCTGCCTGAGGATTAATCGCCGTAGCCTCGGTCAGCGTTTTGCCGACCGAGGGCTTTTTCCCTTTGAGGAGACGGCGGTTGAATCAAACTGCAATTTAGCCGTGCCTGGCGGTTAGGAATTGGCGTTTTCGACCAACTGGCGGGCGCGCGCGGCGGCTCGAACGACAGCCTTGATGAGCGTAACGCGAAGGCCGCCTTCCTCAAGCTCGATCAGGCCATCAATCGTGCAGCCGGCCGGAGTGGTGACGACGTCTTTCAATTTGGCAGGATGCTCGCCCGTATGCAGAACCAACGCCGAGGCGCCCAGCAGAGTTTGTGAGGAAAGTTCCGTTGAGAGGTCGCGAGGCAAACCCAATTTCACACCCGCTTCGGCCAGCGATTCGATAATCATGTAAACGTAGGCAGGGCCGGAGCCCGAAAGCGCCGTAATGGCGTCCATGTGCTTTTCATCCACCACCACGGTGCGGCCCATCGCTGCAAAGATACTTTGGGCGATTTCCACATCCGCCTCGGTGGCGTGTTTGCCGCGGGCCAGCGCCGTCATCCCCTGCCGAATCAGGCACGGCGTGTTGGGCATGGTGCGAACCACGCGCGCCGGATGGCCGAGTTCGCGTTCGATCAGCGAGGTGGTCACCGAGGCGGCAACGGAGATGAGCAGAGCGTCTTTTGAAAGAACGCTCTTGACCTCGTGGAGGAAGCCTTTTACCTGCTGAGGCTTAAGCGCTATCAGAACCAGGCTGGCGCCTTTAACGGCCTGGCGGTTCCTGGTGTGGGCCTTGATCCCGTACCTGCCGGCCAGGTAATCCGCGCGGGATTGGTGGGCCACGGTGGCCTCGACGCGCGCCGCAGGCAGCATCTGGGATTCGAGCAAGGCGGAAAGCAAACCCTCGCCGAGTTTGCCGGCGCCAATCAAGGCCAGTTTCCTGATGGGGCTCTGTGATTTCCTGACCGCAGAGGTGGGAGCAGATGACACTTGGGTCGATTGTTTCATGGAGTTCCTCTCGGTTCTTGAGGACCGTGTCCGGGCGGGGTCTCGTCCCAGGAGGTCCGAGACCCTGCCTTTGATTCCATTCGTGAAACGCCCCGAGCGTTCGGAAGACGCTCAGCGTTTTGCTTGGGCCTGGGCGGCGGTGGCCTCTTCTTCTTTGCCGCCTTGGATCCAGGGCATCATCTTACGCAGCTCGGTTCCCACTTTCTCAATTAAGTGAGAGGAGGCTTCGGAACGCATCGCCATGAATTTTTTCCGTCCCTGGGCGTTTTCTTCCATCCATTCATGGGCGAAGGTGCCGTTCTGAACTTCTTCGAGGATCTTCTTCATGTTCTCACGAACATGCGCGTCAATCACGCGCGGTCCCCGGGTATAATCGCCGTATTCGGCGGTGTCGCTGACGGAGTATCGCATGTACTTGATCCCGCCCTGGTAGATCAAGTCGACGATGAGCTTCAGTTCATGGAGACATTCGAAATAGGCGATTTCCGGCTGGTAGCCCGCCTGGACCAGGGTTTCAAATGCCGCAGTGATCATGGCTGAAACGCCGCCACAAAGATCAGTCTGTTCCCCAAATAAATCCGTCTCAGTTTCCTCTTTGAAGGTCGTGCGGATGACGCCCGCCTTGAGGCTTCCCAGCGCCTTGCCGTAAGCGAGCCCTCTCTGCTCGGCGCGGCCCGAGGCGTCCTGCTCGACCGCCAGGAGCGCCGGCACGCCGATACCCTCGGTGAACAGTTCCCGCAAGCGGTGGCCGGGACACTTGGGCGCGATCATGATAACGTCCACCGACTTCGGCGGCGTGATGAACTTGTAATGGATGTTGAAACCGTGGGCAAACAGAAGCGTCTTGCCGGCCGTGAGGTTAGGCTCGATGGCTTCTTTATAGAGCTTTGCCATGGGGGGATCGGGGACCAGCAGAGCGATCAAATCGCCGCGCCGCGCGGCCTCGGCCGGATCGAACACCTCGATCTTTTGTGCCTGCGCTCTCGCCCTGGATTGGCTGGAGGCCGGCAACCCGACGATGACCTTCAGGCCGTTGTCCCGTAAATTGAGCGCGTGCGCATGCCCCTGGCTGCCATAGCCGATCACCGCGATCGTCTTCCCCTCAAGTTCCTTCAAGTCTCCGTCGTTCTCGTAATAAACTTTCGCCATATCGTCACCTTTTCCTTTAGTTAGTATGTTGGGATTACAGCATCCAGTTGGGGGATGGCGCGCGAACTGCTAGCTTGATATTGCGCCCACCAGTTCCATCTGCGAACGCTGCCGGCTTGTCTTGACCCGAGAAAGCGGCAGGAAGCCCGGCTCGCCAAGCCCTGAGATGCTCTGGGGCAAACGGCCCTCCGAACGAATCTCAAACAGATACTTCCCGTGGCTTGCAAAAATGATCTTGGATCCGGGAAGGGTTTCCAGAATACGGCTGATGCTTTCCGGATTGGCGTTCGATTCTACAAAAACATACGACGCCGCTGAGGAAGGTTCGTGCCGATAGCAGGCAACATTAAACACGCCCTCCGTCGAGCGCAGGTAATTGAAAATATGATCGATATCCGTTCCTGGGGTATCGACCACTGTGACGCAGGAATAACCTTCCGGCTTCGCGGCCAAGGTCATGGTTTCGATGGTGAGTCCTTTTCGCCGGAAAATGTTCATCAGCCGGCAAATCACGATAGGATCACGATCGCTTTCAAGCGTCAGCAACCATTGCATTTGAAACTCCTCAAAAGAAAAAGTATACAGCCTTTGCGGATCGTTGGGGAAATCCCGCTCGGAAACGCCTTGTCCTAGACGGCCCAGAGATCGTCCAAAACTTCTTCTTCAACAAGAAATCGCGGAGGTCCGAGCACCATCTCGCCGAGGCTCGCGCCGGGTGGGATGATCGGGTAGCAATTTTCCGCCGGGTCAACCCAGAAATCAATCAGGCGCGGCTCACGGTCGCTCAGGAAGTCACGAACCGCCCCCTCGACGTCCGCCCGGTGTTCAACCCGGGTGGCCCGAATCCCGTAAGACTCGGCAAGTTTGACAAAATCCGGCGAGAAGTTGAGGTCAATATCGCAGTAACGCTTCTCGAAAAAGATCTCCTGCCACTGGCGCACCATGCCGAGGGAGCGATTGTTGACAACCGCGATCTTTACCGGCACCCGATATTGCACGATGGTCGCAAGATCGTTGAGGGTCATTTGGAATCCCCCGTCGCCCACAAAGGCAATTACCTGCCGGTCCGGGAAGGCCATCTGCGCGCCCACCGCCGCAGGGAAGCCATAGCCCATGGTGCCCAGGCCGCTCGAAGAAAGCCAAGTTCGCGGGTGCCTGAAATTGTAGAATTGTGCGGTCCACATCTGGTGCTGGCCCACATCCACGGCAATAATCGCGTCCTCGCTGGCAATCTGCGAAACCTTCTCAATGACGTATTGCGGCTTGACGATGCTCGAATACTTATCGTAAGCGAGCGGGTGTTCATCCTTCCACGACTCGATACGCTGAAGCCATTGATGGCGTTCCGGAGGGACAGAAAGTTTGCCGCGCCTCCTGATTTCAGCAACCAGAGCTTGCAGCGTTTCGTGAGCGTCTCCCACCAGCGCTAAATCCACAGGGACGTTCTTGTTGACCTCCGAAGGGTCAACATCGAGTTGAATTTTTTTGGCATGGGGAGCAAACCCATCGATGCGCCCCGTAACGCGATCGTCAAAGCGCGCGCCCACGGCAATCATCAGGTCGCAATGGCAGACCGCCGTATTGGTGGCGTAAGCCCCGTGCATCCCCAGCATGCCAAGCGAAAGAGGATGACCGGAAGGGAAACTGCCCAGCCCCATCAGAGTGGTCGTCACCGGAATGTGCGCCAGTTCGGCGAGTTCCCGCAACTCCCCGGAAGCCCCGGCTGAAATAACTCCTCCGCCCACGTAGAGCAGCGGCTGGTTGCTTTCAAGAATCATGTCCACAGCGCGGCGCACCTCGCCCTCATTCCACTCGCGCAGCCTTCTGGGACGGTCGGCTCCGGCGCCGGCGGGGTAGCTCGGCTCAGTTGTTTCCATGAGCACGCTCTTGGGGAGATCAACCAGCACCGGACCCGGCCGCCCGGAAACGGCAATCTCGAAAGCCTGGTGGATTACGGAAGGAATATCCGCGGCCTTGCGGACCAAGAACGCCCGCTTGGTGGACGGCAAGGCCATCCCCACGGTATCTGCTTCCTGGAAAGCGTCCTTTCCGATCAAGGATGCCGGAACCTGTCCCGTCAAAGCCACCACCGGAATGGAATCCATGAGAGCGGAAGTGAGTCCCGTCATCAAATTCGTGGCCCCGGGGCCCGAGGTGACCAGGCAGACGCCCGGCTTCCCTGTAACCCGGGCATAGCCGTCGGCGGCAAAAGCAGCCGCTTGTTCATGACGCACCAAGAGATGGCGGATTCCCGCGCTATAGAGAGCGTCATAAAGCGGCAGAACCGCTCCGCCCGGAAGACCGAAAATGACCTTGACGCTTTGGCGGCGCAAGCTTTCAAGCAAGATTTCTGAACCCGTGAATGATTTCCCCATAGACTTTTCGACCGCTGGAATTCTTCCTGTTTTGTGCTCCTCTGGCCGCTCACCCCGTTAGATACCGACCAGTCGGTAGGTAGATTAGCATTTCCAACGGAGGCGCGTCAATGGCTATTTTCCATGGCGTTCTGGACAGCTGTAAAGCTGTGCTAAACGTGGGATCAAGAAGATTTCTACACGAGAGCGCTGCCGGGCCGGAGTTCAGCCTTTTTTGCCGGCGGCACGATGATTTCCGGGCTTATGGCGTTCCACTCCTGAGCGCCTGTGTTGCTGGGCCGAAACGTCCCGAAAGTTGAGGAGACTCCGAAGTCCAGAAAGCGCTTGCGGACGGCCGCAATGGCCTCGGGTGAGTTTTGGCAGGTCAAAATTCCCACCGCGGGGCCGGATCCGCAAATGAACACTCCCAGCATGTCCTTCGTGCGAACCTTGATGGCTTCCTCCAGTCCTGCCACGACCTTTCGGGAAGCGGGCGGCAACGTGGCATCCAGTTGCGGTGCGCCGCCTTTGCCAGGCCGGGTAAACAGATCGGCCAAGGTTTGAGCGCGCTGAAAGTTGAGCGGCTGATCGCGAAACGGCGGAGACGGAATCTCATTCTCCTGCCGAGCGGTCGAACCGGACAGGGCTTCAGGTGCAACGACGCTCAGGACGAAATCCCCGGGGACAAAGGTTCGGCGCAGCAGCGTGGAGGACTTCTCCTTGACCGAGGCCACAAAACCGCCGTGCCAAGCCGCCAGCAGGTTGTCCGAGCGGGTCTCATAAATTCGCGCCAGATCGAACAACGTCTTCACATTAAGCCCCAGCGAGTAGAGACGGTCCGACGCGATCAGCCCTGCCAAAACCGCGGCCGTGCTCGATCCCAGACCCACGCCGACAGGAATGGAGCTGTATATCTCAAAGTCTGCACCCGTAAATTCAAAGCCCTTCAGATGAAGAGCTGCCTCCATCGCGCGCACAATCAAGTTCGCGCGGTCCCGTGGAACACGGTCGCCGTTCTCTCCAAAGTAGCGAATGCCCACATGTCCATCCGCGCGGGGAGTGACTTTCACGTTCAGCAAGGCATCGAGCGCCAAGGCGGCGCAGTTCATCGCGCCGGCAAAGTTTCCAACCGTCGCCGGCACTTTGACCAGGATCGAACGGGATTTCATGGCCAATCCTCCTTATGCAATTACAATAAGCAGTCTCTCTCCAACTGTGAAATTCTAAGTTTTTATGGAGGGTATAGAACTGGCTTATGCTGCTTCGAAAGGCTCTAAAATCATGAGGGGATTGTTGCTCTGAGGCTCAAAGCTTCTGCGAGGACCTTCGAAGTCCTGCGGAACCGCTCAGGCGTTCTTAACGGAGCAGTTCCTCGAGCCGCACGGCTTGGTCGGTTTTTTCGTCCCGGTATTTGATAATGACCGGGGTGTAGAGCGAAAGGCCCCACTCTTTCCCGCGCCCTCTCGTGACCGCGCGCGCTCCAGGTACCACGACGGCGCCCGCAGGGATCATCAAAGGACGATCTTCCTCGCGACGGTAAACGGTGTCCCGAACCAGGTCGTAGACCGGAGTCGAACCGGTTAGAATCGTTCCGGCGGCCAGCACCGCTGCCTTGCCCACGACGGTCCCCTCATAAACGCCGCAATTGCCTCCTACTAAAACATCATCTTCGATAATCACCGGGAGAGCGCCCACAGGTTCCAGGACTCCCCCGATCTGCGCCGCGGCGGAAAGGTGGCAGCGCTTGCCGATTTGCGCGCAGGAGCCCACCAGCGCGTGGGAATCAACCAGCGTTCCGTCATCGACGTAGGCGCCGGCGTTCACGTACATCGGCGGCATGCAGGTTACGTTCCTCCCGATATAACAACCGTCGCGGATGGAAGCCCCGCCGGGGACCACTCGCACGTTGCGATCGGAAGGAATCTGCTTGAGCGGATAGGTGTGCTTGTCTCGGAACTGGAATGGCGCGGGCGGCATTTCCACCACTCGCCCAATCCGGAACCCAAGCAGGATTCCCTTTTTGACCCACGCGTTGGCTTTCCATCCGGTGGGCGAAGCGGGATCGGGCTCTGCGGCTCGAACTTGCCCGGCGTTCAGGGCCGCCTTGAATTCATCAAAGGCTTCAAAATATTCGTCGCCGTATTGATCCGACGGGCGCGAGAAGAGTTCTTCGATCTGTTGTTGAAGATGCATAAGTCTTTAAGAGAACCTATAAACCGAGTACGGATCGCAGGCCAGCTTCCACGGTTTCCAGTAACTTGGCGGGGAGTCTGCCTACCCGGTGCGTCAAGCGAATCTTATTAATGGTGAGAATCTGAGAAACGTTAATCACAGACTCTTTGGGCAGTCCGGTTTCCGCTTTCCGGCATAGCACATTACCGGGTGCGGCGGCCAGACGCAGGTTCGTTGTGACAGCAACCACGACGACCGTCCGAATGCGGCTCTCATTGAACTCGTCGCATTGGAGGACGACCACCGGGCGGCGGTACCCCGGCTCGGAGCCCGCGGGCTCGGCGAGCGCCGCCCACCAGACCTCGCCGCGCCGGATCACCAATCCTCCCGGCCGACGGTTTCACTCTGCAGGCGGTCGAAGGCGGGATCGAGAGCCGAATCCTCCGCAGCATAGACGGAATCGAGCGCCTTCCTGATCCTGCTGGCCCGCTGCGATTTGAGATAAGCGTCGACGGCCATCGAGTAAAAGCTGCTGCGTGAAACCTTCCGTCGCGCCGCCTCCCGTTCCGCAGCGCGAAAAAGGGGATCGGGGATGGAGATTGCCGTTTTCATACTTATAGTATAACTCGAGTTTTACCAGCAAACAACCACGATCAACAACAGTACAGTTGCAAGGTCGGCTTGCTCTGGCTACTCATGGGCGGTGTCAAACTTTTTGCGGCTGGAGCAATCCCTGAGCCGCCAGCGTTTTTTCAAGCTGGGCGCGATTTTCGGGCTTCATCGGGCAGAGCGGCAGCCGATAAACCTCTTTGATCTTCCCCATCATGGCGAGCGCGGCTTTGACGGGAATGGGATTCGTCTCGATGAAGTTCACCCGCATTAAAGGCAAAAGCTTGGTGTTAAGCTTGCGGGCCTCATCGTATTTCCCGTCGAGCAGGAGGTGCACCAGGTTGGTCATCTCTCGCGGCACTTCATTGGAGATTACGGAGATCAGTCCGACGCCGCCCAGCGCCATCAGCGGAAAAGTGAACGAATCGTCGCCCGATAGAACCTTGAAGTCGGGGCTGACCATACTCAGCAGTTCCATCTGTTGCGCGATGCTCCCGGAAGCTTCCTTGATGCCGATGATGTTCGAAATTTTGGCCAGGCGGGCGACGGTGGCCGGCTCGATATTCGAGGAGGTGCGGGAAGGCACGTTGTAAAGGATCACCGGCAGCTCGGTCGATTCAGCAATGGTTTTGAAGTGCTGATATAGCCCTTCCTGGGTGGGCTTGTTGTAATACGGAGCCACGGAGAGGATTCCCTGGACGCCCAAAGCGCTGACTTCCTGCGCCAGGCTGCAAATCTTCTTGGTGCTGTTCCCTCCCACCCCGGCAATCACCGGGACTTTCCCGTTGGCTTCCTGAACCACCACGCGGATCACGCCCAGGAACTCTTCATGCTCGAGCGTAGGAGCTTCCCCCGTGGTGCCGCAGGGCACCAGAAAGTCAATTCCTTCGCGAAGCTGAAATTCCACCAAGCTCCGCAGCGCCTCCACATCCAGAGTGCCATCCTCCGCAAATGGGGTGACCAACGCCGTACCGCAGCCTCGAATGTCCAAGCTCATAGAACCTCCTCCCGCGACACACAGGTTTCCATGGAGATTATGATTATAAGAAACAAGTGCGAGGGTTGCTACCGCTGTTCTTCGAGAACCTGGGCGAAACCAAACATTCCCTTTTTGCCCGCCACCCAGCGCGCTGCGTAGAGCGCCCCCTCGGCAAATCCCTGGCGGCTGCGGGCGGTGTGCCGGATCAGCACGGTGTCAGCCTCGGAATCGAATCCAAATTCGTGCATGCCGGGAAGGAATCCCGCGCGAACGCTCGAAGTGGAGATTTCCCGGGAAGCGAGATGCGGCTCGACTTGCCGTCTCAACTCCAGGGCAGTTCCGGAAGGAGCATCCTTCTTGGCCTTGTGGTGGGCTTCGACGATATAAGGCTCATACATGGGGTAAGGCGCAAAAATCTCCGCCGCGGCGCGCGCCAGGCGATAGAAGATCTGCACGCCGATGGAGAAATTCGCGGCATACACCAGGCCCACGCCGCTCGACCGAACGATCTCCTGAACTTCCTCGAAACGATGATTCCAGCCCGTCGTTCCCACCACCAAATTGACGCCCAGCGCGGCCACGCGGCGAATGTTGTCCACCACCACCTCGGGGGTTGTAAAGTCGATGCAGACGTCGATGCCGCGGAAATTCTCTTCCGTGATCTCCACGCCATCAGGATTCGATTCGATGGTCAGGATGAGCCGAACCTCGAAGCCGCGCTCCGGCGCCAGGCGTGCGACGGCGCTTCCCATCTTGCCGTGGCCGAGCAAGGCCAGGTTAAGAGCGCGTCCCGTTGCAGGATCTGAAGAAGTTGCGGTCACTCATTCACTCCAATCGTTAGGGTTGGTGGCCCAAGGGTCAATTGCGGAACCGAGGCGCTAGTCCAAATAACCTTCGGACTTCATCAGCTCCGCGTTGAGCAAAGCTGCGCCCGCCGCCCCCCGGATCGTGTTATGGCTGAGCGTTGTGTACTTGAATTGCAGGACCGGGCAGATCCGTGCGCGGCCAACCACGGCAGCCATTCCGCCTTCGGCGTTGATATCGAACTTGACTTGGGGCCGGTCGCGTTCCTCGCGGACGATAATCGGATGTTTCGGCGCGGAGGGCAGCCCGCGCTCTTGCGGCAAGGCTCGGAATCTCCTCCACGCTTCGATCAAATCTTCCAAGGAGGCTTTCGAGCGCAAGGAAATCGAAACCGCTTCGGTGTGCCCATCTTCCACGAACACCCGGTTGCAATGCGCGCTCACCACAAAGTTGCCTTTGGTCACATGCCCGTCGGTCAGCTTGCCCAGCAGCTTGTGGGCCTCGCGCTCCACCTTTTCTTCTTCGCCTGAAATATAGGGGATGACATTGCCCATAATGTCCAGCGTCGGAACGCCGGGATATCCGGCTCCGGAAACGGCCTGCATGCTGGTCATCAGGACCTTGTCGAGGCCGAAGGCGCGCTCGATCGGCGCCAAAGACATCACCAAACCGACGGTGGTGCAATTGGGATTGGTGACAATCATGCCTTTCCATCCGCGCTGCTTGCGCTGGTCGCGGACCATCGCCAGGTGATCCGGGTTCACTTCCGGAATCAGCAACGGTACGTCGGCTTCCATGCGATGGTTGGAGGAGTTCGACACCACCACGTGGCCGGCCTGGGCAAATTCCTTTTCCACTTCACCCGCCACCTTGGAGTCGAGCGACGAAAAAATCAGTTGCGGAGCCTTCCCGGGCTTGCACTCCTGGACCATCAATTCCCGGGCGGCCGCCGGCATGGCATCTCGAAGACGCCAATTGCACGCCTCCGCGTATTTCTTTCCGGCAGAGCGGTCCGACGCCGCGAGCCAGGCCGCTTCAAACCACGGATGATGTTCCAGGAGGCTGATGAACCTTTGGCCCACCATCCCTGTTGCTCCAAGAATACCAACTTCAATTTTCTTCATTGGACTTACCTTTGGGTTTAGATTTCTCTTGACCCGGCGGTTGCCTGGCTGTTGTTAAACACGATTCTTCAATTCTCGTACTAAGCGGGAATAAAGTTCAACCGCGCGGATCAGGTCCGACTTGCGCACCGACTCATGATCGGTGTGGGCGACGTGAATGGTCCCCGGCCCTAACAGCAGCGGGCGTCCCCATCGCGTCAAGTTCGGCAGGTCGGTTGAATAGGCCACTACCTCTGTTTCAAAGCCGTCGATGGGTTCCATCCTGATGGGCAAAGTGTCACGAATAAACTCATAATGGCAGCGGACTTCCAAAATTTCCTCGAGTTTTCGGCGCAGCTCCGTGGAGGGGCATACCGTCCGGAACAGGATTTGGGCGGAGGCGCTGTCCGGGATCACGTTGGGGGCATGGCCGCCTTCGATAAAGCCGATATTCATGGTGGCACGTCCCATCACCGGGTCCTCGGGCAGCGGGACTTTGCGCATGTCGGCGAGAACGTCCAGGAGTTTCTCGATGGCGGACTCTCCCAATTCCGGGTAGGCCGAATGGGCTGTCTTTCCGCTGGCGCGGATGTCGACCCGCAGATTTCCCTTGGTCCCGATCGCCAGCTTGTTTTCAGTCGGCTCGCCGTTGATGATGAACTTCGAACCAGCGGGCGTTGTATTGGCCTTGAGGGCGCCGTCGCTCAGAGTTTCCTCGCCGACAAGATAAAGAAGACCGAAGTTCTCAAGACCCGAAGCCTTCAATTCCAGCGCCGCGATAACCTGAGAGGCTAAGATGCCCTTGGCATCGCACGAGCCGCGGCCGTAAAGGAACTCATCGTCCTCTCCCGCCGGGATATGCGGTGGCACGGTATCCATATGCGTGCTCAGCACCACGTCGGGTTTGCCGAGGCGTGCAAACACGTTTGAGCGGCCTTCCGTGACCGGCTGAAGTTCGACCTGGAAACCGTGGTTTTGGAGGTAACCGGAAAGAAATTCGCAGCATGACTTTTCATGCCCGGTGACGGACTCAAGATTGACCAACGTCTTGGTAAGTTCGAATAGCTCTCTGCTCTGTTCGCTCATAAAAATACGTCCGAATCAAACCGGAGTTCTGGTTCCCAGCTTATGCGTAAGAACTCTGCTCGGTACGCGAAGGAATAGCCTCGGCGGCCAATGCCAGCGCCACGATCGCGCGATTCTGCCGATAGTCGCTCGCTGGCCCATCAGCACGATGATTAACCTTATGACGGTAGCCCACAAGCGAAAGTAGCGTCAAGTCATTTCATGACGAAAGGCGCCGAGGTTGCATAAGGAATCAGCCACTTTTCCGGCGGGGATGGCGAACTGAACACAGCACCCGGCCTTGACCGATTGTCCTAATCCTACCTCTTGTGACAGGAGCCTTCCTCTAACTCTTCCAACCCTTGTTCCAGCGCCTTCAAGTAAGTAAAGCCGTCTCCGTGTGTGGGCACGATATAGCTCCCTTCACCCAGCTCGTTCCAGGCCTCTACGAAGATGAGAGGTGTCGTCTTCATGACGCGCATTTTAGGATGGTCACACCACCAGCGAAGCGCTTCCGCCACAAAATCGCGGAACTCTCCTGGCGTGCGCTTGTACCAGTAAGGCGTTTCGTTCCACGGACGCGGGTCCCATCCGTCGGTGACAATCGGGATATAAGGCTTGCGCCCGTCGGCGGCAAAGTCGTTCCAGATGTCAATGGAACCCCGCACTAACACCGAGTAAGGGTTTTCACCCTTGACGGTACCCGGCACGCCAGGATAGTTGTATGCGGAATAGGCGTCATACCCTTCGGTGCCCGGCGTGCTCAGGTTCGTCCAGCCGTTTTTCCGGCTTCTCGGACCGGGCGTAGCGCATGCCACCACAAATACTCCCGGCAAACCAGCCTTCTTAGCCATTTCGCGCAGCTCATTCCAGGCATTGGCCACGCCCGGCGGCCCACCCCAGGTCTTCTCCATATCTCGCACGCTGAAAACCACTAACAGCGGCTTGCCGTTTATCTTGAAGTAAGCCCGGTTCTTAAAATCGTTGTCGATCCACCGTTGGCAGGCAGCCCTCCAGTGGACTCGTGCGATACTGAACGTGCCGTTATTCACATAGAGGAGCGCATACTTCATCGCCAGTTTTTGCGGATCTTTCCTGAAAAAGGTAACGGCAGAATTCAGGGTCCGATCAGAGAGGTGTGAATCCCGCCGAGTGTCGTACCAATCGAAAACAAAGAAGGTGACCCCGGCGCGGCGCGCCCACTCTACTTGCTGATGGACGAGTGCGGCCGAGTTGTCGTGCCAGCCGCTCAGCGGTTCCCGTCCCGAGTAGTGCTGAGGCAGGTTCTGCAGGTGGGAGTCCTGGGCTGAGGTGTCAGCCCAGCCGTCAAAGTAGTAGACACCGACCTGTGGGGTTGATGCAGCTAGCGCGGATCGCACTAAGAGCGGGACGAAAAGTAGCAAGAGACTGAACACGCACGAACAGGTTCTGGAACCGGGGAATCCGGCAGAACTCCTTCGATGCGCCATATGAGGTCCTCCATATAAAAACATAAAGTTGAATCGTTGTGACGGGTCGCAGGGAAATCGAATTGTGGTGTCTGCGAGCCATCGATGCCATCCAGTGCTAAGCTAGTGTCTTGTCTCTGAAATTCTTTGAACAAGTTATTCTGCCTCCAAACGGGCAGACCGCTCGTAAGTGCTTTGCGTCCTTTGCGGCTTGGCGCCTTTGCGTGAGGCCTTTTTGTAAACGAACTTCGGAGACAGGACACTAGTGTAGTGCGTCTAACGCTTCTTTACATTTGGCGACTTTCGTCAGGATTTGTTCGACCGGGGCACTCCAGACGAAGACGCGTGGATTTTGGTTATGACCGCCGATGTAATCCCCAATGGCCTG
>Ga0307372_10001133_pt1 | contig 46613 bp, 44 predicted proteins | sample OX1MG_FD_202533 | JGI IMG/M metagenome (GOLD analysis project Ga0307372, IMG submission 202533) | Soil microbial communities from Risofladan, Vaasa, Finland - OX-1 | ecosystem: Environmental > Terrestrial > Soil > Coastal area > Acid sulfate soil | place: Finland: Risofladan, Vaasa | collected...
TGTTCCACGAATTGGTGGGGGCGCTCGGTGACCTTTCGGTGACGCAGTGGGACGAGCGCCTCACGACCTTCGAAGCGCACCGCTCACTTTCACGAGCGGGGCTAAAGGCCAAGCAGCATCGTGACCACGTGGACAGCGCCGCGGCGGTCATCATGCTGCAAAACTACGTCGATGGCCACCATGCTCACTAGGCCGATTCGACGAGTGCTGCTCGGCGTCACTGTCCTCGTCGTGCTGGTGGCGGGCTGGTTCATCTTGCAGATCGATCCAATCTTTGCCGGTAAGGGCAAGGAGGTCATCGTCACCGTGCACCCGGGCGATTCGTTGGCCACGATTGCCGGAGAGTTGCACGCGGACGGCGTCATTGCGTCGCCCTTCGCCTTCCGCTTGGAGAATCTCTTCCTCGGCACCCCACTGATTCGAGCCGGTACGTACGAGTTTCGCCAGGGCTCCTCCTTCGCCAGCGTTCGGGCAATTCTTGGTGCTGCGCCCAACGTCGTTGTGGTGACCGTCTCGCCGGGTCTGACATTGCACGAGGTGGCCCACAACCTCGTGAGCATCAAGGGCGCGAAGTTCGCCAACGCCTTTGTTGCCGACGCCACGACCAAGCAGACGCCGAGTACGTTCGATCAGGGCACCTCCCTCGAAGGACTCATTGGGGCCCGAAACTACGTCATCAAGCCCACGACGACACCGCGCGAGCTCGTGAAAGATATGGTGCGTAGTTTCCAAAAAGAGGCGGCGTCGGTCGGTCTCACGCCGTCCACGGTCGTGGGAGGACTTAACGCCTATCAGTTGATCGTGGCCGCTTCGATCGTCGAAAAAGAGGGCTACTACCCTCGCAATATGCCCCAAGTGGCCCGCGTGATCTTCAATCGATTGGCGCGAGGCGGCCCACTTCAGATGGACGCGACGGTGCTCTACTTCCTCGGACGCGACGGGGGAGCAGTCACGCACATCATGTTGGAGACGCCGACCCCCTACAACACTTATCTGAACACCGGCCTCACGCCGACGCCGATCTGTGCGGTGTCGACCTTCGCGCTCAAGGCCGTCCTGCACGCGCCTGCGGGACCGTGGCTCTACTTCACCGTGATCAATAAGCGAGGTGACGAGGCCTTTTCCACCACTTTCGCCCAGCAACTGAAGAACGAGAGACTCGCCGCCTCAAGGGGGGTGGGATGAACTGGCGAATCGGCGTGGTGGGTTCGCCCATTGAACACTCTCTTTCGCCACAATTACAGATGGCGGGCCTTAAACTCGCGGGCCTTGACGGTACGTCGACGCGCGTGGAGTTGGGTCTTGACGGCACCGATCAGTTGAGGGTGCTCGCGACGACGAAGTTCGACGCGTTGTCGGTGACGAGTCCGCTGAAAGTGGTGGCCAACGAAATCTGCGACGAACGAAGCGAAGTCGCCAAGCGCACGAAGTCAGTTAACTCGCTCGTCCAACGTGACGGGAAGCTTCTTGGCGAGAGTACTGATGGCCCTGGATTCGTTAACGCCTTGAGCAACGAAATGGGCTTCGCGCTTGAGAACATTCACGCCGTCATCCTGGGCGCCGGCGGCGCAGCCAGTGCGATTGTCGATGCCCTGGTGCACCAGGGCGTGGCCTCGGCGGTGGTGCTCGCTCGAAACGAGGCGAAGGTGGACGAACTCACTGGTCGCTACCAGAACGTCTCCTCTCGGTCGCTGGTGTACCGGCCGGTCGACTTGGTCGTGAATACCCTGCCCCTGGTGGGCCGGGGCGAAGAGGCCGCGGTTCTCCAGGGTGTGCATCACGAGACCGTCGCGGTTGACTTGTTGTACGAACCTCGAATGACGCCCTGGCGCCGGCTCTACATGGACGCGGGATGCCGCTCGATGAATGGGCTCGCGATGTTGGCTTACCAAGCGGCGCTGCAGATGCAGTGGTGGTGGGGCGTATCCTTAGAGGGCGCCAAACTGCTTGAGGTGCTGCAATGAGCGACGCGCTGAGCGCGCTGGTGAGCCGTTTTCGGGCGAAGGACTCCTTCGACTCGGGGCTGTTTCTGGGAATGATTGCCCTCGGTTTCATCGGCGTCATAATGATCTACAGCGCGACGCGTCAGGCGCTCGTCAATGCCGGGTACAACCCGCACTACTACCTCGAACGCCAGGGACTCTTCGTGCTACTGGGCGTCACGTGCATGTACATCCTCTCGCGCATCGACTATCGCCGATTTGATATGGCGGCGACGCCGTTGTACGTGGGTTCGCTCTTCGCCCTGGCGGGCGTCTTCGTGATCGGTCAAAGCGCCCTCGGCGCGCAACGCTGGTACAGTTTTGGTAGCTCAATTCAGATTCAACCCAGTGAGTTTACTGTGTTGATCTTGATATTGGCGATAGCGACGTTCTGCGCTCGCCGCCCGGAGGGGCTCACGATGTACGACGTGATGCGCCTGCTCGTCATGGCTGCCGTGCCGTTGGCGTTGATTGTCAAACAACCCGATATCGGCACGTCGGTGATTATCGTCTTGATCGTCTCGGCGATGATGGTGGTCGCCGGAGTACCGCCGCGTTTCATGACGTTGCTAGCGGTCTTGGGCTCGATGGGTCTGGCCGCGGCGATCTATCTCGACCTCCTGCAGAGATACCAGGTTGACCGTTTTGTGTCGTTCCTGAATCAAAACTCCACGAACCCCAATCTGGCGAGCCTCATTTACGAAGTCAATAACGCGAAGAGCGCCATTGGTTCAGGTGGCGTGCGTGGCGCGGGTCTGTTTCATGGGTTACAGACGGTGCTCGGTTACGTTCCCGAACAGCGTACGGACTTCATCTTTACCGCCATCGGCGAGCAGTTAGGTTTCGTCGGCTCGGTCCTCATCATCGTGCTCTTGGCCTTTGTCGGCTTTCGGATGTTCATGATTGCCAAGAACGCGAAGGACACTATGGGGCGACTGCTTTGCATCGGAGTCTTTATCTTCTTCGCCTTCAGCTGTTTTGAGAACATCGGGATGACGATGGGCATCATGCCCGTGACTGGCATTCCGCTCCCACTCTTGAGTTACGGTGGATCCTCGGCCCTGGTCTTCTTTGTCGCGGGCGGCGCGGTGCTCTCGGTCTCTCGGCGAGTCAGCAGTTAGGGTGGGTGCTCGATGAGTGACGAATCGCCCAGCGCGGAGGAGTCCACGCCGAAAGGGACTACTGAAGGCTCCTTCGAGGCTCCGATATCGCCCGACGTCGCCTTTCGCGTGATGCATCTCGATTCGGTCCTCTTCGACCTCACGGATCCTTCGCCGATGGCCCATCTTCTCGAGGCCGAGGCGCCGTTTCGCTATCTCGTCATCCCGCTGGCGCTCGGCGACGCGATTGCGCTCCAGCACGCCCACGGGGCGATAGTCAGCCGACGCCCGAGTACCCATGAGCTCATGACGACCATCTTGACGCGCCTGCAGGCCGAAGTGATCGCGGCGCGCATCGTTCGATACGACGGCGGAATTTTCTACGCTGAACTCGATGTGATGACTCCCCAGGGCCAAGAGGTCTTTGACTGTCGCACCAGTGACGCACTCTCGATGGCCCTGCGCCAACGTGTGCCGGCCCCCATCTTGTGTTCGGAGGATGTGCTGGAGTCCTACTTCGCTTAAGCGAGGTGGACGGCGAGCACTTCGCCGCCGCGTTTTTCGCTGTTGCCTTCGTCGGATATTCGCAGCAGAATCGCTACCACCAGATAGTTTGCGATGAGCGAGCTGCCGCCGTAAGCCATGAACGGCAAGGTGATGCCGGTGAAGGGCAGCAAGCGAAGGACGCCGGCCATGATGAAGATGGCCTGAAAACCGATCAAGGCGGTAAGACCGGTGGCGGTGAGACGAAGGAAGTCTGACGACGCGCGTTGTGCGATGCGAAAACCCTCGCCGACGAAAGCCGCGAAGAGGCAGAGCGTTAAGATGACGCCGAGGAAACCAAGCTCTTCCGCCACGGCGGCAAAGATCATGTCCGACGTGATGAACGGAACGGTGCCCGACTGGCCAAGGCCCAAGCCGGTCCCGGTGATTCCTCCGGCGGCGATGGAGAACCAGCCAAAGGCGAGTTGGTGCGAGTAGGTAAAGTTCGCGACCGACCACGGGTCGAGCCACTCGCTGATACGAGCTTGCACCTGATAGAACAGTTGGTCCGCCACGAACGCTCCACCGACGAGCAGCCCAAGACCGAGCAAGACGTACGACTTGAGCCCGGTCGTGACCCAGAGCAACGCAATAAAGAGACCGAAAATCAAGAGCGCGAATCCGAGGTCGTTCTCCGCGCCCACTATGGCGATTGAGAGACCCCAGGCGACGAAAATCGGAACGAGGACCTTTGGCGGCACGATCCTGCGCGGCCCGAGCCGTTGGGTGGGCGTCGAAAGGAGATCTCGGTTGGCCGCAAAGTACGACGCGAAGAAGAAGATCAGCAAAATCTTGGCGATCTCTACCGGTTGAAAGGAAAAGGGTCCGAAATAGATCCACAGGCGCGCGCCATTTACCGTCGTACCCACCCCGGGCACGAGTGGCGCGGCTAGCAACGCAAGTGCCGCCACGAGGGTCAAGTAGCGATAGCGATCGAGGTCTCGAACGTGGCGGACCACCTTGAGAGTCACGGCGAGGACCACCGCGCTCACGAGGAACCAGAGTGCCTGATTTCGGGCCTCCGTCGGATCCCAGCGGGCGATCTCGACGTAACCAATGCCGTTGAGCAACGTCGCGATGGGGAGGAGAATCTCCGAGGCGTTGGGGGCGTAGCGCGCGATCGCGAAGTGCATCAGCAATGAAATCAGCACAATGCCCGCGAAGAAAAAGAGAAAACTCGGGGGCATCTTGCCTTGTGCCCCCAAGAAGGCCAAGACGTAAAAGGCGGTGGTAATAATCCAGGCCACCGCCATCAAGCCCAGTTCGGTATAGCGGCGATTCCGTTTGCTATCAGGCGTTGTGGGCGCCTGGCCAGGTGCGTCGATGTTGACGTGTCTTGGCACGTTTCAACAGTAGTCGTACGATGGTGTAAAGCAATTGACTCTTCAGAGGAACCCGTTGTCTTGAGCACCGATCTGTCGTCGTTTGGACCCGAGAGGTTCTCCAGTCGCGAGATGTCACGGCTGGAGTTTGGCGCGCGCCTCTTAGACCTCGGCGATGACCAGAAGTTGCCCATCCTCGAGCGCTGCAAGTTCGTGGCGATCTTCGCCGACATGGTGGACGAGTTCTTTCAAGTTCGCGTCGTGAGCATAGAAGACAAGGTGGCCGCCGGCGTGCAGACGCCTTCGGTCGACGGCGTGCGACCACGCCAACAGCTCGCCGAGATCCGTGAGCGAGTGCTCGAACTTACGGAGCGCCAAGATCGCCTCATGCTCGACTCGATACTCCCCGAGCTCGCCAAGGGTGGCATCGCGATTGTGCCGTACCGCGACCTCGACGACGAGGCGAAAGAGATCCTCGCGAAATACTTTGATGAGAACGTCTATCCGGTGCTCACGCCGCTGGCTGTCGACCCCGGTCACCCCTTCCCGATGATCTCAAATCTTTCGCTCAATATCGCGGTCTCGGTGCGCGATGAGTTGACCGACGACGAACGCAGCGCGCGCGTGAAAGTGCCGAACTCACTGCCTCGATTTCTACGGGCCGGCCCCGAACGCTGGTGTCTACTCGAAGACCTCATCATTGCTCACCTGGGGCGCCTGTTTCCCGGCATGAGCATCGGTCAAGCTGATCTCTTTCGCGTGACCCGCAACGCGGACCTCACGTTGGAAGAGGATGAAGCGGATGATCTACTCGTGGCGCTCGAGGTGGAACTTCGTCGTCGTCGCTTTGGCAAGGCACTTCGCGTGGAGATCCAACGCGGGATGTCCGAGGAGTTTCTCAAACTCCTTATAGACCAGCTCGAACTTGACCCCGAGAACGTCTACGTCAATGACGCCATGCTCGGTCTCAGCGACTTGTGGAACCTCTATGAGATCGATCGACCCGACCTCAAGGGCGAGAGTTGGTCACCCCGCACGCCCAAGCGTCTACTGGACGGCGAACACGTCGGCGACGTGCTGGCGGCGATTCGCGAGGGCGACATTTTGCTGCACCACCCCTACGACTCCTTTACGGACTCGGTCGAGCCGTTCACGGCGCAAGCGGCCCTCGATCCCAAGGTGGTGGGGATAAAGCAGGCACTCTATCGAACGTCGGGCGATTCACCAATCGTCGCATCGTTAATTCATGCCGCCGAACGCGGGAAGCAGGTGGTCGCCTTGGTGGAGTTGAAGGCTCGCTTTGACGAGGCGGCCAATATCGAGTGGGCCAAGGCGTTAGAAGACGCGGGGGTGCACGTGGTCTACGGCATCGTCGGGCTAAAGACGCACTCGAAGATCACGTTGGTGTTGCGATCCGAGGGGGACACCACGGTGCGCTACGTGCACGTCGGCACCGGGAACTACAACGACAAGACCGCCCGGAACTACGAGGATTTTGGCCTGTTGACCAGTGATCCGGCAATCACCCACGACGTGGGCGAGCTCTTTAACTTCCTCACGGGCTTCGCACGCATTGGCAACTACGAAAAGCTCATCGTGAGCCCGCTGTTCACGAGGACGCGGGTCGTAGAGTTAATTAACGCTCAGCGCGACCGCGGTGCTTTAGGCAAGATCGCCATCAAGGTCAACGGGCTCACCGACCCCACGATCATTGATGCCCTCTACGAAGCGAGCGGCGCGGGCGTCGAGATACGTTTGGTAGTCCGGACGTTGTGTTGTCTTCGCCCCGGCGTGGCGGGTCTGTCGGCGAACATCAAAGTTCACTCGGTAGTGGGTGAGTTTCTCGAGCACTCGCGCATTTTCATCTTCGGAGGCGAGGGTGAGCCGGACTTCTCGGTCTACATCGGATCCGCTGATCTGATGGAGCGCAACCTCGATCGGCGTGTGGAGGTCATGGTGCCCATTGAAGACCCCTCGCTCCAACGTGAACTGCGCGAAGCCTTTGAGATCACGTGGCGTGATGACCTCTTCACCTGGGTATTAGGAACCGATCGACGGTGGCGGCGCCTTCAACCGGTGAATGAATTTTCGGCGCAGTGGGAGTTCAAACGTCTCACGATGGATCGCTCCCGCTCGCTTACCCAGGTGTAATTTCTGCCGGCCGGCGCCACTGCCAACTCGCGTACGCGGCTCCGCCGAGTGGAATCGGAATCCAGAAGTTGACGAGACGGTAGGCGAGTACGGCCAGAATCGCCTGGCTGTGCGGTACCCCAAAGCCAACGAGCGTGCCAATCAGAACGCCTTCGACGACGCCCAATCCGGCGGGTGTCAGGGGAATCGCCGCGAGCACGTTCGCGAGTCCGTACGCGACTAGGAGGTCGATTGGTGAGACGACCGCGCCAAAGGACCAGAGAAAGACCCAAAGACAGGTCGCGTCCAAGAGCCAGTTGAGCGTGGCCCACGTAAAGGCCCACCACAGCGTGCGCCGGTTGGCGATTAGGAGCGTAATTCGATCGGCCACCTTGGCCAAGAGTGCGGTGATGGCTTCGGGATTGAGCGAGGGGACGTGACGAGCGATGGCGCGCAACCACGCATCGGCGTGGCGCTGGCCCCGCGTGATTAAGAGAATCGTGCCAAAGAAGGCCATCAGCAAAAAGACCCCGGCCAGTGCGGCGAAACCGTACGCGGGGTTGAACCCGTTCAGCGGAATGGAAATGACCAGGGCTATCCAGAAAATGATGTTCAACACGACCGCCGAGCCGGCGCCCTGGGCCGCCAGTCCAAAAGCGTTGGTCTCTTTGGGTACGCCCAGTTCGTTGAATATCCGAAAGGAGAAGGCACCCGCGGGTGCCGTGCCCCCGGGAACCACGTGACTTATGGCCAGCGCGGCCATGTTCACCCGAAGGGTGATCAGACGGCTGGGCGCGTAAGGATACAACACCGTACGAGTCAGCTCAACGTAAGCGAGGATCGCGCTGACCTCCAACGCGACGCCAATCATGACTAAGAAGGGATTGACCGAGGCGAGCAACGGCAGTGAGTGATGAGCCGAGCCGATCTGGGGCAAAACAAAATATCCCAAGACGAAGATCAACGAGCCAAAGCTAAGAATCAATCGAATCTCGCGAGGGAGTGCGAAGCGCTTCTTTGGGGCAGCGTCGGGCATAGGGCTTCCTTAGGCGTGTCACGTTCCCGAGCTGATAGGGCGGAACACGACTGGCCAAGTCTAGGACAACTCGTAGTATTCCCTAATGCGCACGCTCGTGGTGCTTCCCACCTATAACGAAATTCTCAACGTGGAACTGATGCTTCGCACGTTGCGCGAGGTGGTGCCCGAGTGTGACGTGCTGGTCGTTGACGACAACAGTCCCGATGGCACCGCTGCGCGGGCTCGCCTCGTCGGTGAAGAACTAGGTCAGATCGAGGTGCTCGAAAGAGACGCCAAGAGTGGACTCGGCGGAGCCTACCGAGCGGGATTCGCGTGGGGCCTCGAACACCGCTACGACCACGTGGTCGAGATTGATTGCGACTTTTCCCATGATCCACTGGCCCTGCCCGCGCTCTTGGTGGAAGCGCGCCGTCACGACGTGGTCATTGGCTCGCGCTATGTTGAGGGCGGTCACATCCCGCGCTGGACCTGGTCGCGACGCCTGCTCTCGCGTGGGGGTAATCAGTACGCGTCGATCGTGCTCGGACTTCGCGTGGCTGACTCGACGTCGGGCTATCGCGTCTACTCCGCTTCTGCCTTAAAGAAGATGAGCTACGAGACCGTGACGGCCGATGGGTACGGTTTTCAAATTGAGATGACGTACCGGGCGCGCCGCAGTGGCGCGACCATCATCGAAGTTCCCATCTTCTTCACGGACCGTCAACGCGGTGAGTCGAAGATGTCCAAGGCGATTGTGATCGAAGCGTTGGCCCTCGTAACCAAGTGGGCTCTGGAGCGGCCATTTCAGCGCCACATTGGCTAGACGAGATCAACCAACACGGTCGAAAGTACCACGGCGAGTTTGTTCTTGGTCTCTTCGCGCTCGGCAATGGGGTCCGACTCACTGACGATGCCCGCGCCGGCCCACGCTTCGAACGCTTGTCCCGAAATTAAGACGCCCCGAAGTCCAATCCACCACTCGCCGTCGCCCTGAGCGTCGATCCAGCCGAGCGGTCCGGCGAAGTATCCACGATCACGTTGTTCGAGACGACAGATGAGTTCGTAAGCACTCTCTCGGGGGATGCCGCCAACCGCCGACGTGGGATGGAGCATTCTCAGCACGTCGAGCGCGTCGGGCGCGTGCGGGTCGTGACTGCGAGCGTTTATCCAGGTACCCAGGTGGGCCACCGTGCGCAGCGTCACGATGGAGGGTTCGGCGTCGGCACTGATGTCGTCGTAGACGTTGGCGAGGACGCGGACAATCTCATCGACCACGACGGCGTGCTCGTGGAGATTCTTGGTGCTGCCGAGCAGCCAGGTTTGGTAGTCGTCAGGGGCGACGTTCGGCGGCAAGGCGATCGTGCCGGCGAGCGGATTGCACTGAATCTCGGCGCCGCTGCGACGAACGAGCAGTTCAGGGCTGGCCCCCACGAATCGACGCCCGTCGGTGGTCGGAAGACTGTAGAGGGTACAGATTGGCTCTCGCAGGCGTAGGCGTTGGGCGATCGCGGCGGGGTCGATGGGTTCGGGGACCGATCCTAAGACGGCGCGCGCGAGCACGACTTTGTCGATCTCCTTACGTCGAAGGATTTCCACCGCCAGGGCGACGTTGTGGGCGTACTCCTCCGGGGTGGGCTGATAGGTGAGGGAGCGAAGACTCTGAGTCTCCTGGGTGGGCGCCAGGACCGACTCGAGGAGTTCACGCCACAGGTTCGAACCCTCGAGCGAACTCACCCACGCTTGGCCCGATCTCGTCTGCGTGACACAGAACTCTGGAATCTGGAGTTCACCAGGGGCGTTACGGTCAAAGGGCAGTGCCGCGAAGGCCACGACGCCGGTCCCCGCGGGGCCAGGGTCGCCGACGAGTTCGTGGCGGCGTAACGCGGTCATTGCGTTCGTCGGCGTCCCAAGGCCACCCGCGAGGTGCACCTGGTCGACCAGACGACCAAAGCCCACGCGAAGCACGTCGGGCGTTTCGACGAGCCACCCGTCACGCGCGCCCAATGTTCGAAGGGTGTCCGCCCGTAGCGGAGCGATGCTCGTACGTTGGAATCTCACGCGATCCTCGTCGCTAGGAACTGTTGGCTCAATCCGCCCATGACCCGTCGATTATTGACGGCGCTGAAGCCGGCGCGATTCAACATCGCGGTGATCTCGCTGGGCGAAGGCAAGTACGCCGTGGACGCCGGGAGATAGTGGTACGCCGCGCGGTCCGACACGAGCGAGCCGATGAACGGCACGACTTTACGGAACCAGATCCGAAAACCAATGCGCCAGAGTCCGGAATTGGGCTCGGCGACCTCGAGCAGCGAGAGGCGTCCGCCGGGGCGAAGCACTCGCGCCATCTCGTCGAACGATGCCTTCAGGTCCGTAAAGTTGCGCAGCGCGTAGCCACAGGTGACACCATCGAAGCTGGCGCGTCGAAAGGGCAATAACGAGGCGTCGGCCTGAACGCGCGCGGGGACGCCTCGGGCGGTGGTGAGCATGTTGAAACTTAAGTCGGTGGCCACGGCGCGCTGACCTTGGCGGCGGAGCTCGCGCGTGAAGTCCCCGGTGCCCGCGGCCACGTCGAGGACCACACTGTTTGGGGTGAGGCGAAGGTCGCTGACGGCGCGACGGCGCCATCTGGCGTCGAGGCCGAAAGTCATGAGCTTGTTCACAAGCTCATAGCGCGGAGCGATGGCGTCAAACATTTTGCGAACATGCTCAGTCTTTTCGACGCCCTGAGGGAGGGTGGAGCCGGTCAAGGTGTTATCGGTAGAGCCGGGAGATCACTTGCGCCACGCAGGCCGGTTTTGGCGCTCCCTTGATCTCCACAGTGACGTCCATCGCGATCTGTACGCCAGTGGCGACCTCTTCGGCCGAGGCCAACGTGGCGCCGGCGCGTATCTCTGACCCTACGGGTACCGGTGAGATAAAGCGAACCTTGTTCGTGCCGTAGTTCACGCCCATCGTGACGCCCTCGACTTTCAACATGCCGCCCAAGAGCACTGGAATCAGCGACAACGTGAGGTAGCCGTGCGCGATGGTGTGACCAAAGGGACCCTTGGCGGCGCGCTCGGGGTCAACGTGGATCCACTGGTGATCGCCGGTGGCGTCGGCGAAGAGGTTCACCTGTTCCTGGGTGACCGTTCGATAGTCGGAGTATCCCAGATGGGTGCCGACGAGAGCGCTCAATTCTTCGATGCTGTTGACGTTCGTTGCCATGGTGTACCTCCGAGCCAACTCTATCTTTCGCTACGAAGCCACCGTTTCGACGCGGGGGCCACTAATAGACTCTCAACGTGAGCTCCCCGGTTACTGAATCGCACCATCGCCAGATAAGCGGTGGTGGCTTTCGCGCCGCCCTCTTTGGTCTCTCCGATGGTCTCGTGACGAACGTGTCACTCATTCTTGGCTTCGCCGGCGCTAATCCGGGTCACGACATTGTGCGACTCGCGGGTCTGGCCGGCCTCGTCGCCGGTGCGTTTTCGATGGGCAGTGGCGAGTACCTCTCGATGCGCGCGCAAAAGGAACTCTACGAGCACGAGATTGACGTCGAGCGGCGAGCGTTGGCGGCCGAGCCCGAACTTGAGCGCTTGGAACTGCGCGATATCTTTCTCGGGCGAGGGATTGATTCGGAACTTGCCGAACGACTCTCCACGGATTTGATGAAGAATCCCGACCTGGCGCTGCGCACCCACACGCGCGAAGAGCTCGGGATCGATCCTTCGGCGACGGGATCGCCGTGGATGGCGTCTTCGTATTCGTTCCTCATGTTCTCGATCGGGGCGCTCATACCTCTACTGCCCTGGCTCGTGACCACCACGGGCAACGTCGTGTGGTGGTCGATCGGCGTCGCCGCGGCCGCCTCGCTCGGTGTTGGGGCGGCGGTCGGTCTTTACACGCACCGGGGCATACTCTTTTCCGCGTGCCGGTCGTTCTTCATCGCGGCCCTGGCTTCAGCGGTGACGTTTGGCGTCGGTGTCCTGGTAGGCGCCCATTAAGGACGCGTGAATCGAATCAGTCGGTCCTCTCGCTCAAGTCGAAAGCCCAGCGAGTCATAGAGCTTCTTGGCGGTGTCGTTGGACTCGTCCACGAACAGCACGGCGTCGGTGACGCCCTTTCGCCACAAGACGTTGAGACCTTGGGTGACCATCACGCGACCGAGATGGCGTCCTTGGAAGTCCGGGTGCACCGACGCGACGTAGATCTCGCCGAAGCGATCGGGGTGCAGTTCGTGCACCTTGGTCCAACACGACGCGGCGATCCGCCCGTCGATCTCCAAGAGCAGGAATCCCGAGGGGTCGAACCAGGGCTCGTGGGTGCGCGCGTCGAGATCGGCCAGACGCCAGGCTCCTTGCTCAGGGTGGTGGGCGAAGGCGGCGTTGTTCTGTTCGAGCCAGGCGTCCTCGTCGCGATGGGTCTCGAAATTGCGCAGTACCGCTCCTTCGGGCACCGCTTCGAGAGCGACCGGTAGCTTGACCCGTAGCAGTTGGAGCATGCGTATGACGTTGCCGTGATCGTAGGGGCTGGCCTGTGGGCCCCGGGTCCACCAGTCCACGACGTCGTGCGCGGCCAAGAGATCCTGGAGTAGTTCTTTGTCGAACTCGCCGCCGCACATCTCGACCGTGGCGTCCTCGTCCCCGTTGGACATGGCGTACTTGGCGAGGACGGCTCCTTCGTAGGAGAGCCAGTGCTGAGCTCGCCATCCGTGCACGACGGTACGCCGGCGTCCTTCATCGATCGCCTCACGTCCGAGGAGCGACTCCGTGCGGTTCAACAAGTTGAGAACATCGAGACGTTGTTGTGGTGATAAGGAGAGTACGTACCACCACGCAGAAGCCATAGCCGAACACTACCGGCGAGAGTTAGAGAGACCGACCGGCCACACGAGTGAGTCGGCGCAACAACGCGCCCACGGTGCGTTCCGCCTCGACGAGTTCGGCGAAGATCTCCGGGGGCATGGCGCTTCCCTCTGATTCGACGAGGAGGGTGATGCGCGTTGAGAGCTCCGTCATCGTTGAGGTGATGGTGTTTAGTTCGGTCTGCATGCTCATTGGTGGCCACCCTCGGTGCTTCGGCAAGTTTCGTTGCGTTGGCGAATACTGTAATAGTCAATGAGCGAACTGATCGACGACGTGGGCGCGAACGTGCTCGAGTGGTCCGCAATCGAGGCCCGGGGCGTTGAGTCCGAATCCTTTCTTCAGGGGCAACTGAGCCAGGACCTGACCGACGCGGGTGAACACGGCACGTGGGCGCTGCTGCTCGCGCCCGACAGCGTGATCGTCACGACGTGTTTCGTGACCCGCCGTGACGACGGCTTCGACGTCGTCGTCCCGCGCGAGTTAGCCGCCGACGCCACGGCGAGACTTCGGCGATTTCTGTTGCGAACCAAGTGCACGCTGACGAACCACGACGTGGGCGAGGGCCCCTTCGCGACGCTGGACGAGCAGATAGACGCCGCGTGGCCCGGACCAAATGAGTTCGCCGCGTCACTGACGCCCCACAGCTTTGGCCACGCCTTCGTTGGCGCCACCGTCTCGTTTCAAAAGGGCTGCTTCACCGGTCAAGAGCTCGTCGCTCGCCTCGACGCGAGAGGTTCGAGCGTGCCGTGGCGGTTCGTTCGCGTGAGCGGTCCGAGTCGAGAGCGGGTCGACGAGGTGTTGAGGTCCAAGGGCCCGGCCGGTCCGCAAGGCGTGACCAGTGGACGGTGGCGCCACGCGCGTTTCGTGGGCCTTGGCTTCGCGCACCGAACGCTGTTGAGCGCACCGAGTGACATGAATGGTGTCGACGTCACCATTGAAGAGGTTGACTGAGCGTCTTTGAAAGCCGTGAGTAACGTACAACCCATGGAGATGGAACGTGCGGCTCAACCCTGAGGGCCTCTTTATCAAGATTTCGGGCGTCACGTCCGAAGAGGACGCGCTCTTTTCGATTGGGCTGGGGGCCAGTGCGGTGGGCTTCGACTTCGCTTTGACGGCCCGTCAGATTTCGGTGAACGCGGCGCACGACATCGTGCGTCGACTGCCCCAGGGCGCCGTGTCGGTAGGGGTCTTTCGAAACGAACTCCCTCAGCGAATCGTGGAGATTGCCAATACCCTCGGACTCAGTGCGGTGCAAATTGACGGGCCCATCCCCACCGAGGAACTCAGCTACATTTCGGAGCGCGTGAATACGGTGTTGCGAATGGTGCCCGACGGAACCGAACGTCTCGCGCTTCTCGGCGGCGTGGATTATTTGGTGCTGCCCGAATCGGACGAACAAGAGGCGCTGGTGGACTCGCTCGAGCTCTTGTTGGACTCTGGCCAACGGGTGCCACTGATCGCTTCGGGGGGGCTGAGCGTGTCAAGCGTGGTGGACGTCGTGCAGAACTTTCCGGTCTTTGGCGTCGACGTGCGCGCCGGCGTCGAGAGCGCGCCGGGTGTGAAGGACCCCGTTTTACTCGGTCAGTTCATCGCCAACGCCCGTTGGGCGTACGACAACGCGTACGTCGAACGTCACTTTGACGAGTGGAGTCTCTAACTAGGCCACCACGCGTCGAAAGATGACGCTGCCGTTGTGGCCACCAAAGCCAAAGGAGTTTGACAACACGACGTCGACCTCGGCGGGTCGTGGCGCGCCGATCACGACGTCGAGGCCTATCGCGGGGTCGATCTCGGTGGTGCCGGCCGTGGGGGGGATGACTTGGTTTTGCAAGGTGAGCACCGAGACGACGCCCTCGAGCGCCCCGGCGGCGGCGAGCGAGTGACCGAGGTGTCCCTTGACCGACGTGACGGGCGGGGCGCTGTTGCCGAACACTTGACGCACCGCGACGGACTCGGACAAGTCGTTCAACTGGGTCGAGGTGCCGTGGGCGTTGATGTGCGACACGTCGCTCGCGCTGATCTCGGCGTCGGCGAGAGCCAACTCCATGCATCGGATCGCGCCACGGGCGACGGGATCGGGCGCGGTGATGTGATATGCGTCGGCCGTGGACGCGGCGCCGAGCACCTCGGCCAATATGGTGGCGCCCCGGGCCAGCGCGTGGTCCCACTCTTCAAGGATCAGAATGCCGGCGCCTTCGCCCATGACAAAGCCGTCACGATTGACGTCGAACGGTCGAGAGAGATTCGTCGTCGACAGCGCTGTCATATTGCGAAAGCCGGCTTCGGCGATCTGAACCATGACGGCCTCGGCGCCCCCGGCGATGGCCACCGGGCACCGACCCGAGGCCACCAAACGAGCGGCGTTACCGATGGCGTGGGTCCCGGCCGCGCACGCGGTGGTGACGGTCTCGCACGGTCCGCCGAGTCCAAAGCGCATCGACACCGCCGCGGTGGCCGCGTTGGGCATCATCATCGGTACCAAGAACGGTGACACTCGGTCCGGACCTTTTTGGCCCAGCACCACGTCTTGCTCTAACACCGTTTGGAGCCCACCGATGCCGGTGGTGACGATGCTGCCCGCGTCGTCGAGCGGTCCTTGCAATCCGCTCTGGCGCCACGCCTCGTCAGCGGCGACGAGCGCGTAGAGCGCGAAGGGGTCGAGCCGGCGAAGTTCCTTGGGCCCTCCGAGATGGGAAGTGTCGAAGGCACCGATTCGCATCGACGCGGGCGCGGTGGCCCTGGCGAGTGCACTCCACAACGTGGCGACGCCCTCGCCGACGCACGTAAGAGCGCCCAGGCCGGTGACTGCTACGCGGCGCCCGCGTACCGGCCCCGAGGGAGTGACCGCAACGAGCACTACAGCTTGGCGTAGATCAGCTCGAAGGCCTCGCCGACGGTCTTGATCTCCTTGAGTTCGTCTTCGGCGACTTCAATGTCGAAGGTCTCCTCGAGCGCCATCACGAGCTCGACGAGGTCAAGGCTGTCTGCGCCGAGGTCGTCGCCGAACGATGCTTCGAGGGTGACCTGAGCGGGGTCGACGGCCAAAACCTCGACGGTGTCCTCGGTGAATTTGGCGAAAGCCTGGTTGCGATCCATGGTGTTACCCCTTTAATCTGTCGTCCCATCGTACTCAATGACCTCTACGGGTGAGCACCGCTAGTGGCCGAGTGAGAGACCGCCGTCGACGGTGATGATCGCTCCGGTGATGTAGCGAGCGTGGTTACTGGCGAGGAACCCGACAACCCCAGCGATATCCGACGGCGCCCCGACGTGCCCGAGAGGAATCATTGCGGCCATACTTTCCCTCGCGTCGCCGAGTTCACTGGTCATCTCAGTGTCAATCAAGCCCGGCGCCACGACGTTCACCGTCACCGAGCGCGACGCCAGCTCTTTGGCGAGGGAGCGGGCCAGACCGACGAGTCCGGCTTTCGCGGCGGCGTAGTTGGCTTGACCGGGTACCCCCATGAAAGGCGAGACCGAACCGATGAAGATGATCGATCCCGAGCGCGCTCGCACCATTGAAGCCATCGCCGCGCGCGCGGTGAAAAACGCGCCGTCGAGATTCGTTGTTAGTACTTCGCGCCACTGTTCGTCGGACATCCGCAGCGCCAGGCCGTCGTGCGTCACGCCCGCGTTCACCACGACCACGTCGACGGGGCCGAACTCGTCGACGGACGCCTTGACCGCGAGATTCACGGCCGTGGAGTCGCCCACGTCCACCGTGAAGGACTTCGCGCAACCCGCGGGGGCGTTGGCCGATCGTGAAAGGGTGACGACGGTGTCGCCCTCAAGGATGAAGTGCTCGGCAATAGCTGCGCCGATACCGCGGCTGGCTCCGGTGACGATGACGTGTCGACTCATGGCGCAATCTCCTGTAACTCGTGAAGGGTGGCGGGGGCGAACTGCTGGTCAAAAGTGCGTATCCGCTTGGTGAGCCCGCTGAGCACTCCGCCAGGGGGCATCTCCACGCTAACGCGCACGCTCTCGGGCAGCCGTAACGTCGCGTCGAGGAACTCTACCGGTGAGGTCAGTTGACGACCCAGGAGTTCACACCACTCATTGGCCTCGGTATGCACCTGCGCGTCGACGTTCGAGATAAGCAGGGCTTCGGTCGATCTCCACGTCGCGTGGCCCAGGGCCTCATCAAACTCCACTTGAGCTGGGGCCATTAGCGGAGAGTGGAACGCGCCGCCCACATTGAGTGGCGTGGCTCGACGCCACCCAAGGTCACGATGGCGAAGTACGAGGTCGTCCAGTCGCGCCCTCATGCCGCTGACGACGATCTGTCCCGTGCCGTTGACGTTGGCGATCCACAGTTCATCGAGACTTTTCAGTGCTTCGAGCGCACCGTCGTCTGGACCCATCAGCGCGACCATCGAACCTTCGTGAGCATCGGCCGCTCGAGCCATGGCCGCACCACGCACGCCGATCAGTCGAGCTCCTTCTTCCAAGGAGAGCAGTCCTGAGGCGACCAGAGCGGAAAACTCTCCGAGGCTGTGTCCCAAAAGATATCGAGGGCGCACGCCCAGATCGACCAGTTCGTAGTAGCCAACGAGGGACAGGGCAAAGGTGGCGAGTTGCGCTCGATCCGTGCGCACGACTTCAACGTCACTGGCCGTGAGGAGCAGCGCCGCGACGTCCACCTTGGTGACCGCGCCGACGCGCTCAACCACGTCCCAGTGGCTCGACGTTCGCCAGGCCACACCCGCGCCACCGCCGATGGAGCCCTGACCGGGAAAGAGGGCGACGACGTCTTCGCGAAAGGCGAGCGTCGCCCCGTCAACCATGCTCCAACGGTAACAGTGCCCGGAGTGGGACTCGAACCCACACACCCTCTCGAGCAAAGGCTTTTGAGGCCTCCGCGTCTGCCAATTCCGCCATCCGGGCTGCGGCGACCACGGTAGCAGTAACCGTAAGGTTACAGAGGTGCACGCGACGCTCTATCGCCAAAACGTGGCTCTCGCGCGCTCGGTATCCGCGAGTGCGCAAGAACACGATCTTCGTTCTCGTCTCTTTCTTTGCCTCGACGACCAAGGATTTTCGGGTTACGGCGAGGTGGCGCCCCAACCCTTCGCGCTCAACGGTGACCCCGGTCTCGGCGAGGTTGTCGTGGCCGTCGCGGCGTCGCTCGCGCAACTCGCCGAAGTAGGGGCCCGCGAAGGCGTCTTGCCGTCCTGGGAACGGGCGGCCCGCTTCAGCGCCGCGACCCCGGCGAGCAACGTGGCCACGGCGCTGGTGGAGATGGCGTTACTCGACCGCGAGCTGCACTGGGCGTCGATGACGATTGACGAACTCTGGCCCGAGAGATTCAACACGCCGACGCAGGTTACCGTTTCGCTCCTGACCGACGTTGACTGGTTCGTCGATGAATCGGTAGCCCGAATTCGAGTGAAGAGCGCGCCCGGTCCGATCGGCGATCGCACGCTGGACTCTCTCTCTCGACTAGGGGTGCCGATTTTAGTGGACTACAACTGTTCAGCCACGTCGGACGAGGACGTGCTGGCCCAAGTTCAATTGATTCGCAGCGTCGCCACGATCTCTGCGGTGGAGCAACCTTTCGCCGCCGGCAACGTCATTGATCACGCCCGTCTCGCGTCTCGACTCGACGTGCCCCTTAGCATTGACGAGGGCGTTCGCTCGATACGCGACCTGACCCAGATCGTCAATTACCGCGCGGCGACGATGATCTGTGTGAAGCCAGCGCGCGTGGGTGGCCTTTCGAGCTCTCGGGCCCTGTTCACGAGGGCCAGCGAGCTGGGATTACGAGCGTATCTCGGTGGTTTTTTCGAATCGCCCTACGCTCGAGGGGTTCATCGCGCTCTGGCGCACTCGTGCGTGAGCGAGCCGAGCGATCTTCTCGACGTGGAAGTGCAACCGAATCAATACGGCGCGGAAGTCGAGATCATCGAGTCCCGTTTTGGCGTGGAACCGGCCGACGCGATGTTAAGTGACGCCGAGTGCCTTTCGGTGTTCTCGTAGGTCGCCGTAGAGTGTCAGTATGGGACCTCGCCTCGTGAAACGCCGTCTCGAGGACGTGCAACGCCAATTGGCCCAGGCGCGCGAGAGTTTGGCGGTACTCGAAGAACAGGTGGCCGTGTGGAATGACGCGCTGGACGACGCTCGAATTCGCGCCCTGGTCTCTGAGACGCCCCTGCAGTCCAAGGAGTACGAGGAACTCTCTCGTCACGTGATGGTGGCGAACGCCGAGATGAAGCGCCGTTCCTTTGACGTGCGTGAGCTGGTGGAGGCGAGGGACGAACTACTTCGAGTATGGACGCCCCAGGATGACCGTGGATAAGCGGGTCGTCATCGCCGACGACGAGTCGATAATCCGCCTCGACCTGAAAGAGATCTTGGAAGGCGACGGCTACCTGGTGGTGGGCGAGGCCGCGCGCGGCGACGACGCGCTTGCCATGATTAAAGAGCACACGCCCGACCTCGCGTTACTCGACATCAAGATGCCGGGTCTCGACGGGATTGAAGTGGCCCAGGAGTTGAAGGGCTCCAAGACCATCGTGGTCTTGCTGACCGCCTTTAGCCAGCGCACCCTCATCGAGAGCGCTCGCGACGCGGGCGTGGCGGCCTATTTGGTGAAGCCCTTTCGAAGCAGTGAGATACTGCCAAAGTTAGCGGCCATCTTGAATCCAGCCGCGAGTGAACCACCAGTGGTCACCGACGCACCGAGGGCGGACGACAAGATTGAGACTCGAGAGATCGTCCAGCGGGCCAAGGAGATGCTCATGAAAGAGCGTGGTCTGGACGAGCCGGCCGCTTTTGAAGTGATTCAACAGTCCGCCATGCGCGCGCGCACGAGAATGCGCGACGTGGCCCAGCAGATCCTCAAGGGCGAGTTCGTTGACTGACGCCACCGACGACCAACGGCCCCTCTTGCTGTTGGACGGTATGTCGCTGGCCTTCCGGGCGTTCTTTGCGCTGCCCACTGATATCGCGACCTCCTCGGGCCTCGTGACCAATGCCCTGCACGGGTTCGCGTCGATGCTGGTGTCGCTCGTGGGCACGCAACGTCCACGCGCGCTAGCGGTCGCTTTTGACTTGCCTGGTGGCACCTTTCGCGACGAGTTAACCGAGGACTACAAGGGCGGCCGGGCCGAGACGCCGCCAGAACTCGAACCCCAGTTCGAACTGATTCGAACGATGTGCGAGACGTTGCACATCCCGGTGCTGGGCGTCGTGAACTTCGAGGCGGACGACGTGTTGGCGACACTCGCGACCTCGGGACGAGAAGCGAAGATCCCCGTGGTCGTGGTCTCGGGTGACCGTGACACCTTTCAACTGGTGGAGGATCCCTTCATCAAGGTCCTCTATAACCGTCGCGGAGTGTCGGATTACTCGCTCTACGACGAGGCGGGCATCTTCGAACGCTGTGGTATCGAGGCGTCGCGCTATCCCTTACTGGCGGCGCTTCGTGGCGACACCTCGGACAACCTCCCCGGGGTACCCGGAGTCGGGGAGAAGACCGCGGCGAAGCTCTTCGCGCAGTATCGCGACTTCGACGACCTCTACGCCCACTTGGACACGCTCACGCCAAAGTTGAGGGAGAACCTCGCCACCTTCGAAGAGCGGGCGCGCAATAACGAGATGGTGATGCGTCTCGTTCGTGACGTGCCCCTCGACGTCGACCTGGAGGACCTCACCTTGGGCGGGTGGAGCCGCCAGGAAGTCAACGCCTTCTTCGAGCGTTACGAAATGAACTCCATGCGCGCTCGAGTCGCCAAACTTATTCAAGACGGCTTCCTCGGCGAGCCAGCCCAAGATGGCGAACGGCCGTCGCCCGCGACAGCGAAGCAAAAACCACTCACCGTGAAACGCGAGTCGACGCTGGCGCAAGTGCTCAAAGGCGCGCCGACCCCCGTGGTCGCGTTCAGTGAGCAACGCGTCGCCGTGCTGAACACGTCGTCGGGGGCTCTCGTGGTCGTTGAACTCGATGACTTTCTCAGCGGCATGGGCGAACTCGCCTTCGCGGGCCATGACGTCAAAGCTCTCTATCGCTTCGCCGACGAACGCGGCGTGACACTTTGCGATCCCGCGGACGATTCGTCGATCATGGCGTTCTTGGTCGACGCCATCAGCGGACACTACGACCTCGCCGACGTCGCGAATCGATTCCTCAACGAACCTATCGCTGACACCAGGCCGTCGCTCTTTAGTACCTCGAGCGACGAGAGCCTTGTCCACGACGTCCAACTCATCGCACAACTACGCGGTCCGCTACGAGCAGAGATAGATCGATGGGAACTCAGTCGGGTTTACGAAGAGATCGAACTGCCGCTGGTGGCCGTCCTGGGACGAATGGAAGCTCGCGGAATCCGTGTCGACGTCGAGATGCTACGAACGATCGCCGAGGAGTTCAGCACCGAAGCGCGCGAGCTCGACCGGGAGATTCAAGATGTGGCGGGACACGAGTTCAAGGTGAACTCGCCCCAACAACTCCAAACCGTGCTCTTTGACGAGTTGAGCCTGACTCGCGGCAAGAAGATCAAGTCAGGTTTTTCTACCGACGCGACCAGTCTCGAAGCGATCCAGGACGATCATCGAATCGTGCCGCTGATCCTGCGCTACCGAGAGGTGGAGAAGTTGCGTAGTACCTACGGTGCGCCACTGATTGACGCCGTCGGCGCCGACGGACGTATCCACGCCACCTTCAATCAGGTGGTGGCGCGAACGGGGCGGCTCTCCTCGGAAGATCCCAACCTCCACAACATCCCCGTACGGTCTCAGGAGGGGCGACGCCTGCGCTACGCCTTCGTGCCCAGCCAAGGTTGGCTCCTCGCGGTGTCGGACTTCAATCAGATCGAGCTGCGGATCTTGGCGCACCTCTCCCAGGACCAGGGACTGCTGGCGGCGTTCGCGAGTCATGAAGACGTGCATCGCACGATCGCGGCGTCGGTCTTTGGCGTGACGCCCCAAGAAGTCACCCCCGAACAGCGCGAACAGGCCAAGGCGGTCTCGTACGGCCTGGCGTACGGCATGGAGGCGTACGGACTCAGCCAGCGACTCGGCGTCAGCGTCGGCGCGGCGAGAGAGATCATGGACAAGTACTTCACGGGTTTTCCGAGCCTGCGCAGCTACATGGACAACGTCGTGACTGAGATACGCCGACAGGGTTATTCGCGCACCGAGTTCGGACGGATTCGCCCCTTTCCCGATTTCGCCACGGCCGTGGGACCCCAGCGTCAAGCGGCCGAGCGCCAAGCCATGAACGCGGGAATCCAGGGCCTGGCCGCGGACGTCTTTAAGTCCGCCCTGGTGCGACTGGACCGGGGGTTGAGTGAAGCGAAGCTCAACGCGCGGCTCATCTTGCAAGTACACGACGAGGTGCTCGTGGAGGCGCCCCCGAATGAGAAGGAACAGGTGAGTGCCATCGTGATCGACGCGTTGACCCACGCGGCCACACTGAGCGTGCCCCTCGAAGTCTCGTTGCACTGGGGTGAAAACTGGGCCGCCGCCAAGGGATAGGGCCGCCGGTGCTAGAGTTGTCACCTGGGTTAACACCGGCGACCCAGCCCTATTGACTAGTTAGACCCCGGTGTGGTCAAACGAAAGAAGTACGAATGTCGGACGGCTTGAGCCTCCTCTCCACCCAGCAGATGGGTACCTTCGATGAGGATGGAAAGTACATCCCTCGGGTCATCACCGAAGACGACCTGGTCGGCACCGATTTAACCGCCCTGGTGGGCGATAGTGTCCTCGAATTCGACGACGGCGACCTGGTGGTGGGCACCGTGGTCAAGATCGACCGTGACGAGGTCTTGCTCGATATCGGCTTTAAGTCCGAGGGCGTCATCCCCTCACGCGAACTCTCCATTCGCAACGACGTCGACCCCTCCGAGATCGTCTCAATGGGCGAGCGCGTGGAGTGCCTGGTGCTTCAAAAAGAGGACAAGGAGGGACGGCTCGTCCTTTCCAAGAAGCGCGCCCAGTACGAAAAGGCCTGGGCCAACATCGAAGAGCTCAAGAACCGGGACGAGGTCGTCAAGGGCGTGGTGATCGAGGTCGTCAAGGGCGGTCTGATCGTCGACATTGGACTACGGGGCTTCTTGCCAGCCTCACTCGTGGAACTTCGCCGCGTGCGCGAACTTCAGCCCTACATCGGCAAAACGGTCGAGGCCAAGATCATCGAACTCGACCGCAACCGCAACAACGTCGTGCTCTCACGACGGGCCTGGCTCGAAGAGACCCAAAAGGAGCAGCGCGGGGACTTCCTGTCGAACCTGAAGTCGGGGGAGCGTCGCCACGGCGTCATCTCGTCGGTGGTGAACTTCGGCGCTTTCGTGGACCTTGGGGGAATGGACGGGCTCATCCACGTCTCGGAGCTCAGTTGGAAGCACATCGATCACCCCAGTCAGGTCGTGGCCGTCGGCGACGAGGTGGACGTTGAAGTCCTGGACGTGGACTTCTCCAAAGAACGCATCTCGCTCTCGCTCAAGGCCACCCAGTCCGACCCCTGGCAGGTCTTCGCCGACAGCCACGCCGTGGACCAACTGGTCTACGGGCGTGTCACGAAGCTGGTGCCTTTTGGCGCCTTCATCCAAGTCGGCGAGGGGATCGAGGGTCTGGTGCACATCTCAGAGATGGCCGCGCACCACGTCGAGTCTCCCGATCAGGTCGTCACGGCCGGCGAGGAACTCTGGGTCAAGATCATCGAACTCGACACCGCGCGACGCCGGATCAGCCTTTCGATCAAGCAGGCCGCGGAGGGTGGCGAGGTCTCTGAGGAGTACCGCGAAGCCTTCGGCTCGCACGCCTACGACAGCGAAGGCAACTACATCGGCTCGCTCGAATTCGGCGAGTTCACGCCCGAAACCGAGGCCCAGGCCGCGTGGGCCGAGTTCGCCACCGAAGTCGCGGCGAAGCCCGCGGGTGCGCTGGACCCAGCCGCGGTGTCCGACGCGCTCGAGCCTGACGGCGACGAAGTCGCGCTCGAGGCGCCCGTGGTCGACGCGCCCAACGAGTAACGACCAGGCCCTCTCGAGCCCGTTGTCCTGAACGCTGAACCGCGGCCGTTACTTGCGCGATTGAGAGAGCGGGTAGTGACAGGCCACCTTGTGGCCCGGGGCTAGCTCGATGAGTTCGGGCTCTTCGGCGGCGCACTTTTCGGTGGCGAAGGGGCAGCGCGTGCGAAATCGGCAGCCGCTGGGCGGATTCATGGGGCTCGGCGGTTCGCCCACGAGGACCTCGCCGTGGAGGGGCGAGTCGGGGTCGGCCTCGAGCGCCGCGCCCAAGAGGAACTGGGTGTAGGGATGCTCGGGTGCGTCGTAGAGCGTGTCGGGTGGCCCGATCTCGCAGATCTTGCCCAAGTACATCACCGCCACCCGGTCCGAGACGTTCTTCACGACCGCCAGGTCGTGGGCGATAAAGAGCAGGGTCAAACCGTACTCGGCCTTTAGGTCCTCGAGCAGGTTCAAGATCTGCGCCTGGATTGAGACGTCCAGGGCGGAGACCATCTCGTCACAGATCAGTAGCTTCGGGCGCATGGCCAGCGAGCGAGCGATGGAGATGCGCTGGCACTGGCCGCCGGAGAACTGTCGCGCGTACCGATTGCCGTAGACGATCGGGTCGATGCCCACTTTGCTCAAGAGGTCATTGACGAGCGCAGTGCGTTCATCCCCCTCGACACTCTTCCAACAGTCCAGGGGTTCAGCCACGATGTCCTTGGCACGACGCCGGGGATTGAGTGAGCTGATGGGGTCTTGGAAGATCATCTGCATACGGGTACGTAAGTTGCGAAGGGCTCGGCCTTTTTGCGCGGTCAACTCAACGCCTTCGAGTTCGATCGAACCACCCGAGGGCTCGACGATTCGCATGAGGGCTTTCCCGGTGGTGGATTTGCCACATCCGGATTCGCCGACCAGTCCGAGCGTCTCGCCTTCGTAGATGTCGAAGCTCACCCCGGCCACCGCGCTGAGTGGGTGGCGACGGGAGCCAAAGTTGACGGTGAGATCGCGGACCCGTAGCAGTGGCTGTTTGGTGTCGCTCACGCCGACGCCCTTCGACTCGTGGGCAGCGGATTCCAACAGGCGAAGGTGTGCCCCGGCGCGCTGGCGGGCTGAAGCTCGGGGCGCTCGTGGTGACAGCGATCGGTGGCGTAGGCGCAGCGCGGCGCGAAACTACACCCCGGAGGCAAGTTCAGTAGATTCGGTGGCCGGCCGGGGATCGCCAGGAGGCGCGTGTGCGAAGGGTTCGACACTTTGGGCGAGCCGTCCAACAGGGCGCGGGTGTAGGGCATGCGGTGATTGGCGAAGACCTCTCGGGTGGAGCCCATCTCCACGATTCGTCCCGCGTACATCACGATGAGCCGCGAGGTCCTAGTCGCCACGACACCGAGGTCGTGCGTGATGAGCACGACGGACATCTTGAGCCGTTCCTTGATCTCATCGAGGAGGTTCAAGATTTGAGCCTGGATGGTCACGTCGAGACCGGTCGTGGGCTCGTCGGCCAACAGCAACTGGGGCGAGCCGGCGAGCGCGGTGGCGATCACCACGCGTTGGCGCATGCCCCCCGAGAGCTGTCCAGGAAAGACGTGGTAGCGCTCGGCGGGCGAGGGCATGCCCACGAGTTCGAGTAACTCAATCGCCCGGGCCTTGGCCGTTTGGCGGTCCATGCCCAGGCGCACGCGAAGTATTTCATCGATTTGACGGCCGATGCGCATTACGGGATTGAGCGTCGTCATTGGGTCTTGGAAGATCATCGCCACCTGGAGGCCCCAAATCTTTCGCTTCTCCACGTCACTCGCGCCCACGACCTCAAAACCGTTGAGCAGCACTGAGCCGCTCACCGCGACGTTGGTTCGTGGTTGAAGGCCCATCACGGTTCGCGAGAGAACGGTCTTGCCCGAGCCGGACTCGCCGACGATTCCCAGGGTCTCGTTCTGATTCAGGTCGAACGAGACGCCCCCCACGGCCGCGAGCGGACCTGCGGGCGTGTCAAAGATGGTGGAGAGATTCTTGACCGTGAGAACTTGTGGCGTCAAACTCACAGTTTGCCCTCGGTTACTTCGAAGTGTGAACGCAGACGGTCACCAATGAAGTTCAAACAGAGTAGGAACAAGCACAGCGCGAGCGAAGGGAAGATCGCGAGCCACGGGTTCTGTTGCAAGATCGTGCGACTCTCGTTGATCATGTTGCCCCACGAGGGCGTCGGGGGATTCACTGAGAGTCCCAGGAACGCCAACGAGCCCTCCAGGGTGATGACTGAGGCGATGCCGATGAGGAGGAACGACACGCCAATGGGCGCCACGTTCGGCAGTAACTCTCGGCCCATGATTCGCCAATCAGTGGCGCCCTGGACTTTGGCGGCGATGACGTAGTCCTTAGTGGCGATATTCATGGTAGCGGTGCGAATGACGCGATAGACGAGGGGGATTGAGGCGACTCCAACCACGATGATGATTTTCAGCAACGAGCGCGGCGTCCAAAATGACAGGACGGCAATGGTCGCAATGATGGCGGGAAACGCGAGAAACATGTACATGAACGTGGTGAGCAGGGAGTCAAATTTGCCCCGTCGATAGGCCGCCAACATGCCCAACGGGGCGCCGATGCCAAAGCCAATCAACAGAGAACCCAAACTGACCTCGATGGAGACTCGTGAGCCAAAGACGATGCGTGAGAAGATGTCACGCCCAAGGTCGTCGGTACCAAAGAGGTGGTGAAGCGAAGGTCCAGCGTTGATGATGGAGTAGTTCTGGTAGAGGGGGTCTTGCAAGGGCAAGACATTGGCGAAGATGGCGCCCAAGACGTTGAGCGCTAACCAAACCACGCAGATCCAGAACAACACGCCGAGCCGCTTCTTTCGCTCGGGCGTGGTCTGTGTCGTCGATTCTTCAACGAGCTCGTCGACGAAATAAGAGTTACTCACGGCTGATCCTCGGATCGACGATGTTGATGATGAAGTCAAAGGTGAAGTTGATCAATATCACGCCGACGGCGACAACGAGCACGATACCTTGTACGACGAGGTAGTCACTGTAACCAATCGCCGAGATCAAGGTATAGCCGAGGCCGGGAATGTCCAGGAGATACTGCACGATGAATCCGCCGGCCAAGAGCCCGCCGATATTGACCCCGGCCGTGCCCAAAAGCGCCACGGACGACGGGCGAAGGGCGTGACGCCACATGATGCGGCGTTGACTGATGCCCTTCGAGCGCGCCATGGTGATGAACTCTTCTTGCAAGGTGGCGATGAGATCGCTTCGCAGTACGCGGTAGTAGACCACGAAACTGCCTAGGGCCAATACGAAGGAGGGCAACGCCAGACTCTCGAGGTTGCCAATCCAGTCGCTCCCCAAACTGACGTAGGACGATGGCCCGGTATGGGGTACGCCCAGGTCAATCGCGACGAACAAAACGAGCAGCACGATAGCGATAAACGCCGGAATCGAGAGCAAGGTGAAGCTTCCGGCGCTCAGTACCCGGTCCAACGGGCCATCGGGCTTCTTCGCGCTGCGCATGGCCAGGGGGATGGCGGCGGCGAAGGCCAGTATCTGGCTGATGACCATGAGTTCGAGGTCAATGGGAATGGCGCCTTTGATGGTGGTCCATACCGGGGTCTCGGAGATGAACGAGGTGCCGAGGTTGCCGTGCAGGATGTTCTTCATCCAGACGAAGTACTGCTCGTAGATGGGCTTATTCAGCCCCAGTTGGGCGTAGAGCTTCGCTTTATTGGCTGGGCTGTCGCCGGTGCCCAGGATGATCACCGCCGGGTCACCGGGTAGGAGATGGATGAGGTAGAAAGCACCCACTGTGATCACGATGATGATGCCCATCAACATGACCATTCGCCGCGCAAAATATCGAGCCAACGCTCCCCCTCAAGGACCTGTATGGACATTAGTCAATGCACCTGGCACCCACGGGTCACGTTGGCCGTGAGCTGCCTGGGATGTAGGTGGCTGTGAGTACCGTGGACGTGTGAAAACTGTTGCCCTCGCGGGCGGAATCGGCGCGGGTAAGACGGCCATTGCCGAACGGTTGTCATCGCGCGGCTGGCCCGTTATCGATGCGGACGTGATCGCTCGAAAAGTCGTAGCAAAGGACGAGCCGGCGTGGCGTGCGATCCGAGACGCCTTCGGCACCGCGGCGTTGGATGCGGATGGTGAGATCGACCGAAAATACGTCGCCGACGTCGTTTTTCACGATCCCAGTGCCCTTCGGCGTTTGAATTACATGACGCACGGTCATATCGGCAATGAGATTGTTCGAGAACTCGATGCCTCGTCGGGGCCCGCCGTCTTCGTGGCGTTGCCGCTCTTTCGCAGCGAACATCGGGCGCTCTTCCACCTCGATCAGGTGTGGGCCGTCCTAGTCGAACCGACGACGGCGCTGAAGCGACTGTGCACACTGCGCGGATTGAGCGAGGACGACGCGCGAGCTCGATTGGCCGTGCAGATGAGTAATGACGAACGGGCGGCCCTGGCAGACCTCGTTTTCTGGAATGAAGGTACGCTCGACGATCTCTTCGCGCAACTCGACGCCGCGTTGGTAGGGCTGGGTGTTGGCCGTGACTGATTTTCTGGTGGAGTCGCCATTTCAGCCGGCCGGGGACCAACCGGTGGCCATCGCCGCGCTGACGCAGGGCATTCGAGACGGGCTTCGTTACCAGACGCTCGAGGGCATCACGGGCAGCGGCAAGACCGCGACGATTGCCTGGCTGGTCGAACAGGTACAGCGACCCACGTTGATTCTCGAACCTAACAAGTCACTCGCCGCGCAGTTGGCCTCGGAGCTTCGCGAGATGTTGCCGAGCAATCGCGTCGAGTTCTTCGTTTCGTACTACGACTACTACCAGCCCGAGGCGTACATCCCGCGCACCGACACGTACATCGAAAAGGACAGTTCCGTCAATGAAGAGATTGATCGTCTGCGCCACGCGGCGACCTCGTCTCTGTTGACCCACCGCGACACGATCGTCGTCGCGTCGGTCTCGTGTATCTACGGTCTGGGCTCGCCGATCGAGTATCGCGAACGAATGTTGCCGCTCGAAGTCGGCGCGAGCTTCGATCAGCGGGCCCTCCTTCGACGCCTGGTGGAGATGCAGTACAACCGAAACGAATTGGTACTCGATCGTGGGAGCTTTCGAATGAAGGGCGATACCCTCGAGGTCCAACCGGCCTACAGCAATGAGGCCGTACGAGTGTCGTTCTTTGACGACGCGATCGAAGAGATTTCCTTTTTTAATCCCGTCACCCTGGAGAACCGCGGCACGGTGAATGAGTTCACGCTCTTCGCAGCCTCGCACTACGCGACGAGTCTCGCCACGCTGCAAAGAGCCTGTGGCGAAATTGAGGTAGAACTCGGCGAACAGCTAGCCATCTTCCAAGCCGAGGGCAAACTGCTCGAGGCACAGCGACTGCGCTCGCGCACCGAGCACGATCTCGAGATGCTCGAGCAAACCGGTGTGTGCGCGGGCATCGAGAACTACTCGGCGCACCTCGATGGCCGCAAACCCGGCGAGCGCCCCTTCACCCTGCTCGACTTCTTTCCCGACGACTACCTCCTCGTCATTGACGAGTCGCACGTGGCTGTGCCCCAAGTGCGCGGTCAGTACGCGGGGGACCGTTCACGAAAGTTGACGCTGGTCGAGCACGGATTCCGCCTGCCCTGCGCGCTGGACAACCGACCTTTGAGCTTTGACGAATTCATTGATCTGGTGCCCCAAATGGTGTTCGTCTCGGCGACGCCGGGGCCCTACGAGATCGAGCATTCGGACCAGGTGGTCGAACAGGTCATTCGTCCAACGGGGCTGCTCGACCCCGAAGTGATCGTCGTTCCCACGAAGAACCAGATCGACGACCTGCGATCGCGCCTCGACGAAGTCGTGGCGCGCGGGGAGCGCGCGTTGATCACCACGCTCACCAAGCGAATGTCCGAGGACTTGACCACGTTTCTCACCAAAGCGGGTTATCGCGTGCAATATCTGCACAGTGACATCGACACCATCCAGCGGATCGAGATACTTCGTTCGCTGCGATTGGGGGAGTTCGACATTCTCGTGGGCATCAACTTGCTCCGCGAAGGACTCGATCTGCCCGAAGTGTCGATGGTGGCCATTCTCGACGCCGACAAGGAGGGATTCTTGCGTTCCCGCAGCGCCTTGATCCAGACGATTGGGCGCGCGGCGCGAAACTCCAATGGCCAAGCGATTCTCTACGCCGACCGGATGACCGACTCTATGCGCGCCGCGATCTCGCTCACCGAGCGTCGCCGAATTCTCCAGATCGCCTTCAACGCCGAGCACGGAATCGAGCCCAAGACCGTCATGAAGAACGTGGCCGATATCTTGAACCGCCTGCGCAGCGAATCACCGCGCGAGGTCATCTCGAAAGTGCACGGCATCTCCTCACTTGACGCGGTTCTACCTGACGATCTGAGTCTGGAAATCGCGCGGGTGGAAGAGGCCATGCTCCTGGCGGCCAGTGAGCTTCGATTCGAAGAGGCGGCTGTGCTGCGTGACAACCTCCAGAACCTTCAACGCCAAGCCGTGACGTCGAGTGACGACCCGTTGAACCTCGAGTCGCCGGTAGATTCCCTCTATGTCTAAGTCAATTCGGGTCCAGGGGGCGAGAGTTCATAATCTGAAGAACCTGGCCGTGGAGATCCCGCGCGATCAACTGGTGGTCTTTACCGGCCTCTCTGGTTCGGGCAAGTCGTCGCTGGCCTTTGACACCATCTACGCCGAGGGTCAACGCCGCTACGTCGAGAGTCTCTCGGCCTACGCCCGCCAGTTCTTGGGCCAAATGGATAAGCCCGACGTCGATTTCATCGAAGGGCTTTCGCCGGCGATCTCCATCGATCAGAAGACGGCGTCAAGGAATCCGCGCTCGACCGTGGGAACGATCACCGAGATTCACGATTACCTGCGTCTGCTGTTCGCGCGCATTGGCGTGCCGTACTGTCCACAGTGCGGCAAGGCCATCTCCAGCCAGACCTCCCAACAGATTGTCGATCAGGTGTTGGCCCGAACCGAAGGCGAGCGATTCCTCGTGCTGGCTACCGTCGTCGAAGGTCGCAAGGGTGAGTACAGCACCCTGCTCAACGAACTCTCCGGTCAAGGTTTCTCTCGAGTGCGCGTCGACGGCGTAGTGATGGAACTCGCCGAGCGCGACTCGTTGACCCTGGCGCGCTATGAACAACACACCATCGACGTGGTGCTGGACCGGCTCAACGTGAAGTTGACCAATCGTCAACGCCTCACCGAGTCCGTGGAGGCGGCGCTCAAGCTCACCAAGGGAGTGGTCAAGTTTCTCTTCCTCGACACCGACGAGATGGTCCAGTTTTCGGAGAAGATGGCCTGCAGCACGTGCGGAATCAGTTTCATCGAACTCGCGCCGCGCGACTTCTCCTTCAATTCGCCTTACGGAGCCTGCCCGGTCTGCACCGGATTGGGCACGCGCTACGAAGTCGATCCCGATCTCGTCGTGCCCGACGACACGCTGTCCCTGGCCGATGGGGCGCTCGCTCCCTGGGCTGGCGCGCGTTTTAAGTACTTCGAACGATTGATCGGGGGCATCGCGACGTTGGGGGGCTTCGAGGTCTCCACGCCATGGAAGAAACTTCGAGCGAAGGATCGCAAACTGGTGCTCTACGGCGTGAATGCCCAGTCCGTGCCCGTGAAGTATCGCAACCGCTATGGACGGGTGCGAACCTACGAAACGACGTATAACGGCATCGTCGAGTGGCTCGAACGAAAACGCAAAGAGGCCGACGGTGACTGGTCGCGCGAGCAGGCCGAGCAGTACATGCGCGAGGTCGAATGCACGACTTGTAAGGGCCAGCGCCTAAAGCCCGAGGTGCTCGCGGTGCGGGTGCACGATCGCAATATCGCTGCCGTGAACGCGTTCACCATCGACGAGGCCATCGACTACTTCACGACGTTAAAGCTCACCAAACGCGAGACGACCATCGCGCGTCAGGTCGTTAAGGAGATTGTGGAGCGTCTAACCTTCTTGCTCGACGTCGGACTGGACTATCTCACGTTGAGTCGCGCGTCGGCGTCGCTGTCGGGTGGTGAGGCCCAGCGGATCCGACTGGCGAGCCAGATCGGCAGCTACCTCGTGGGCGTGCTCTACGTTCTCGACGAGCCTTCCATCGGACTGCACCAGCGAGACAATCGCCGGCTCATCGCTACCCTCGAGCGCCTGCGCGACCTCGGCAACTCGGTGATCGTGGTCGAACATGACGAAGAGACGATTCGATTGGCGGACTTCATCGTGGACATCGGCCCCGGCGCGGGGGAGTTGGGCGGTGAGGTCGTGCACGCGGGCACCTACGAGGCGCTCTTAAAGAACAAGAAATCCATCACCGGCCAGTATCTCTCTGGTGCGAAGTTCATCGAGATCCCCGCGACGCGACGCACGGGTGACGGCAAGAGCTTGACCGTCAAGGGCGCGCGCGCGAACAATCTGCAGAACATCACGGTCGACGTTCCCCTCGGCGAGTTCGTCGCGGTCACCGGCGTGTCGGGTTCGGGTAAGTCTTCGCTCATCAATGCCATACTGTTGGCGTCGTTGGAGCGTCAGATTAATCGCGCCAAGACCACGGCCGCGGAACACGACACAATCTTGGGCGTCAAGTTCCTCGACAAGGTCGTCGCCGTTGACCAACAGCCCATCGGACGTACGCCGCGTTCGAATCCGGCGACCTACACGGGCGTGTTTGACAAGATTCGCCGGCTCTTCGCCGAAGTGCAAGAGTCCAGGATCCGGGGTTACCAGCCGGGAAGATTCTCCTTCAACGTCAAGGGCGGTCGGTGCGAGGCGTGCGCCGGTGACGGCACGATCAAGATTGAGATGCACTTCTTGCCCGACGTCTACGTCAACTGTGACACCTGTGAAGGGGCGCGCTACAACCGTGAGACCCTCGAGATCTTGTACCGGGGCCGGTCCATCGCCGACGTGCTCGCCATGCCCATCGCCGACGCGCTCGAGTTCTTCGAACGTCAGCCCTCGATACTGCGTCACGTACAGAGCCTTATGGACGTGGGCCTCGGTTACGTGCGCCTCGGTCAACCGGCCCCCACCCTCTCGGGCGGTGAGGCTCAACGAGTGAAGCTCGCCACGGAACTGGCGCGTCGGCCGACCGGACACACCCTCTACGTACTCGATGAGCCGACGACGGGCCTGCACTTTGAGGACGTCAGCCGACTGCTTCAAGTCCTGCACCGTCTCGTCGATCAGGGCAATACCGTGCTCGTGATCGAGCACAATTTACACGTCATCAAGACCGCGGACTGGGTCATCGACCTCGGCCCCGAAGGCGGGCGCCGCGGCGGCAAGGTCGTGGGTGAGGGCACCCCCGAGGAGATCGCCAGGCTCGACACCGCGACCGGAACCGTCCTTAAAGAGGTGCTCGCGGGTCACGGGCCGGGCTAATGCTGGCGAGGCCTTCGGGCATCCCGCGCCAGAGCGGTTGTTATCTCTTTCGTAACGAGCGCGGCGCCGTTATCTACGTGGGCAAGGCCCGCGTGTTGGCCCAGCGGCTCTCCAGCTACTTCCAGCGCGCTGACACCCAGAGCGACAAGACCCAACTCTTGATGGGCGAGGCGACCTCGGTCGAGTGGATCGTCACGCCCAGTGAACTCGACGCGCTGATCCTCGAGAACGAACTCATCAAAGAGAATCAACCCCGCTACAACATGCGCCTGAAGGACGATAAGAGTTTCCCCTTCGTGGCCCTCGATTCACGCACCGCCTTCGCTGCGCCCTATACAACGCGTGCGCAACACCAAAGGGGCGTGCGCTACTTCGGACCCTTCGTCGACCTGCGCGCCCTGCGCGTGACGATGGACGAGTTACTCCAAGCCTTTCCCCTGCGATCGTGCTCGAAGCACAAGTTCAACTACCAACAGCGCATCAATCGCCCGTGCCTGCTCTACGACATCGGCAAATGCTCCGGACCGTGCGTGGGCGCGATTGACACCGAGGGCTATCAAGCGCTCGTGCAGTCATGGGCACGGTTCTTCGAAGGCGACGTCCGTCAACTCCGGGACCATCTGCAACATCAGATGGATGAGGCGTCCCAGAAGAAGCACTACGAAGCCGCGGCCCGGGCCCGCGACGGACTGGCCGCCCTCGAGCGAGCCGCGAGCGCCCAGAGCGTCGTCTTGGACGATCACTCCAATCTCGACGTCATCGCCATTGCGAGCGAAGGCAGCCGCGCGGCGGTCGTGCGATTTCGTGTTCGTTTTGGCCGCATCGTGGGGCGCACCGTGCATCTGGTGGATCGCTCCATGGACGAAGACGACCGCGAGATCTTAGAGAACGCCCTGACGGACATGTACCTCGAGGAGTCGGCGGTACCCGGTGTGGTGGTGGTGCAGCACCCATCATTGGCCACGGCGCTGGTGGTGGCCTACCTGAGCGACGTGCGAGGTAAGACCGTCACAGTGCTGGCCCCCCAGCGCGGCAAGCGCCGGCGCGTGGTGGAACTAGCCGTGCACGACGCCGAGGCGGTCATCAATCGCGACTCACTGCGCCGTCAGGCCGATCACAACGTGCGCTCGCGCGCGCTCCAAGAGCTCGGCGCCGCGCTCTCCCTCGAGCAGCCGCCCTATCGCGTTGAGTGCTTCGACATGAGCCATCTCCAAGGTACGAACTACGTCGGCTCGATGGTCGTCTTCGAGGACGCCCTGCCGGTGAAGAGCGACTACCGGCACTTCAACGTGAAGGAAGTCCTGGGCAACGACGACGTCGGCGCCATGGAAGAGGTCGTGCGCCGGCGCCTTTCGCACTGGGAGGAGCATCAGGGCACGTCGAAGTTTCGCCACCCCGATCTCATCATCATCGACGGGGGACTCCCGCAGTTGCACGCCGCCGAGAAGGCCGCTCGCTCGCTCGAGCTGAGCGGGCTCGTAGAGTTCGCGGCGCTGGCGAAACGTGAAGAGTTGCTGTTTCGCCCGGGCAGTTCCTCGCCCATCGCGCTCGAGCGTGGCTCCGAGAGCCTCTACTTGGTGCAGCGGATTCGTGACGAGGCCCATCGCTTCGCCATCACGTTTCACCGCTCCAAACGTGGCCGGTCGATGGTGACCTCGTCGCTGGAGGGCGTCGAGGGGCTGGGGCCCGCGCGCCGGGATCGACTCCTCGCGCAGTTCGGCTCGTTGAACGCGCTGCGCCAAGCGACCCTCGACGAGTTCGACGCACTGGCCTGGCTGCCCGGTGACGTCGCGAGGAGGCTCTACGATCATTTGCAGGCGCCGTCGAATCCGCGGCCCACGAAGGCTGGTGCGAGCGATGAGTGAGGTATTGCTGGTCACGGGCATGTCGGGTGCCGGGCGCTCGACGGTCTCGGCCGCGCTCGAGGATCTCGGTTGGTTCGTGATCGACAATCTGCCCTTGGAACTAGTCGTTCGGGTGGGGGAGCTGACGTCGGCGGGGGCCAACGACTATCCGGGCGTCGCCTTTATCGTGGGCCGATCCGGCGGTGTCTCAACCGACACCTTTCTGGAAGTGGAGCGAGAGCTCCAGCAACGACACGAGAGTGTCAAGATTCTCTTCCTCGACGCGCCCGACGAGGTGCTCATTCTTCGCTTCGAGGGGAACCGGCGCCGTCACCCCTTTGCCGGCGCGACGCTGGCCGACTCGATCGGCGGCGAACGGACCCTGTTGGCGCCGATACGCGACGCCGCCGATCTCGTGATCGATACCGGCTCTATCAACGCCAATCAACTGCGCCGTCGCATCGCCGAGACTTTTACCGACTCGAGTTCGACCGAGTCGCTACGGGTTTCACTCGTTTCCTTCGGCTACACCTACGGCATACCGCGCGACGTCGATCTCGTCTTTGACTGCCGATTCTTGCCTAACCCGTATTGGATCGATGAGCTGCGCCCCTTGACCGGTCTCGATGAAGAGGTGTCGCGCTACGTGCTTGATCAAGAGCCGGCCGAACACTTCTTGCACGACGTGGCCGCACTGTTGGCGTGGCAGATACCGGCCTTCGCCCAGGAGGGTAAGTCGTACTTGACGATCGCGATTGGCTGCACCGGTGGGCGCCACCGAAGCGTCGCCGTCGCCGAGGAGATCCGACGGCGTCTGGGCATCGAACCCGCCGTGTTTCACCGCGATATCGCGCGATGAAGCTCGTCGCGGTGGGCGGGGGCCACGGCACGGCCGTCTCGCTGCGCGCGCTCAAACAACTCTCCACGGACGTCACCGGCGTGGTGTCGGTGGCCGACGACGGCGGCTCGACCGGGCGGCTGCGCGCGATGTTGAACGTGGCGGCCGTCGGGGACCTGCGCAAGTGTCTGGTGGCGCTGGCCGATCCCCAAAATCCGTTGACGGCGTCGTTCGAACATCGTTTCAGCGTCGGTGAACTGGCCGGACACGCCGTGGGTAACTTGTTGCTGGTGGGCCTGCTCGACGCCACCGGCGACCTCGAAGAGTCGGTTCGCGCCCTGGCCCAGGTGATGGGCGTCACGGGCACCATCGTGCCGGCGAGCTGCGAGGGCGTGGTCCTACTCGCCACCACCGAAGAAGGCCCCACCCGCGGCCAGAGCCAGGTGGCGCGCTCGTCGTCCATACGCCGAATCAGTCTCGAGCCGGCGCACGCGGCGGCGCCCATCGTCGCGGTGGAGACCATCGAGCGCGCTGACGTGGTGCTGATTGGCCCGGGATCGCTCTTTACCAGCGTGCTGGCGGCTTGCGTGGTGCCCGGTATCACCCAGGCCCTGGCGGGCACGAAGGCGAAGAAGATCTACGTCGCCAACCTGCGCGCCCAGTTACCCGAAACCGAGGGCTTCGCGCTCCAAGACCACGTCGACGCCCTCGAGCGACACGGCGTCGTGGCCGACCTGGTCATGGTCGACCCAACCTCGACCTTTGGGAACGACGCGTGCACGTGGGCGACGCGCGCGGCGGACCTGGCGGCCGCCAATGGCCTCGTGCACGATGTGCAAAAATTGTCGAAGGCCGTGCTCGACGAAGTGCGAAGATAGTAGACCGACGAAGCGAAGGAGAGGCCAGTGGCGACACGGGTAGGCATCAATGGGTTTGGGCGCATCGGACGCAACTTCTTGCGCGCGTCGCTTGGTAACGACGACGTCGAGATCGTCGCGGTGAACGACCTCGTCTCACCCGAGACCAACGCCCACCTGTTGAAGTACGACTCGACCCACGGGCGACTGCGCACGTCGGTCAGCGTGACGCCCGAAGGGATCTGTGTGGGTGAGCACACCATCCAGGTCTTCGCCGAGCGCAATCCCGGTGACCTGCCCTGGGCCGACCTCGGGGTCGACGTCGTCATCGAGTCGACGGGCCATTTCACGATTCGTGAGGCCGCGGCCCAACACCTCAGCGCCGGCGCGAAGCGCGTCATCATCTCAGCGCCCTCATCGGATGCGGACGCCGTGTTCGTCGTGGGCGTGAACGAGGACACCTACGATCCGGCGACCCACTTTATTGTGAGCAACGCGTCGTGCACGACGAACTGCTTCGTGCCTATGGTGAAGGTCCTCGACGACGCCTTGGGCGTGGACGTCGGACTGATGACCACGGTGCACGCCTACACCAACGACCAGAATCTGCTGGACCTTGCACGTAGTGATGGGGATCGTCGACGCGCGCGCGCGGGCGCGATCAACATCGTGCCCTCCACCACGGGCGCCGCGCGCGCGACGAGCATGGTGCTGGCCTCGATGAAGGGGCGCCTCGACGGGACGTCGCTGCGCGTGCCCGTGCCCGACGGGAGTATCACCGACTTCACCGCCATCGTGCGCGCCACTTCCGTTGAGGAGATCAACGCCGCCTTTAAGGCGGCGGCGGCCGGGCGACTCAAGGGTATCTTGGTCTACACCGAGGACCCGATCGTTTCATCGGACATCGTGGGCAGTTCCGCCTCGTGCACCTTCGACTCGTTGATGACGATGGTCCAGCCCATCGACGACGCGAAGAGCCTGGTGAAGATCTTTGGATGGTACGACAACGAGTGGGGTTACTCGAGTCGCCTGGTGGACTTGACGCTTCACATCGGCCGGTAGTTCGATGTCCGCGCCCCTGCCCTCGATCGATCGATGGGGGAGCCTTGAGGGCAAACGGGTGTTGGTGCGCGTCGACTTCAACGCGCCGGTCGCCGAGGTGGACGGCGTGCGTACGGTCACCGACGACTTTCGACTGCGATCGGCGCTGCCGCTCTTTGACGATCTTCGCGCGCGCGGGGCGTCGGTGGTGGCGTGCACGCACTTCGGGCGGCCCAACGGAAAAGTCGACGCACGGTACCGGGTCGAGCCACTTCGACGACGCCTGCACGAACTGCGCCCCGAGATCACTTTGATGGAGAACCTGCGGTTCTCTCCCAGCGAGGAGGCCAACGATCCACGTTTTGGCGCGTCGCTGGTGGAGGGTTTCGACTACTACGTCAACGAGGCCTTTGGCGCGTCGCATCGCGCGCACGCCTCGATCATGATCCCCCCGACACTGCTCCCCAGCGCCGCGGGACCGAATCTCCAGCGCGAGGTGGCGACGTTGCTCTCGTTGCTCGAGTCCCCGGCGCGACCCTTCGTCGCCGTGGTCGGCGGGGCCAAGGTGCGCGACAAGTTGGGCATCATGCAGGTACTCGTCGCCAAGGCTGACGCGGTCCTGGTCGGCGGCGGGATGGCCTACACGTTCGCCGTGGCGGAGGGCCGCTGCATTGGCAGTTCGCTTTTTGACCCGTCGTACGTCAAGGAGTGCGTGGCGCTGCTCGAGACCGGCACGGTCTTGATTCCGGTGGACGCGCGCGGGCTGAAAGTGGGCGCGCCCTTTGGGCCTGACGCGGGACCCGAGGAGGCACTCGATTTCGCCGCGGACATCGACGAGGGTTGCGTGGGACTCGACATCGGCCCGCTCACGTGCGAGTTTTTCGCGGCGGCCCTTTCGGGCGCGCGCACGATCCTCTGGAACGGTCCGATGGGCGTCTTTGAAGATCCCCGTTTCAACGCGGGCACCGAGGCCGTCGCCCGGGCCATCGTGGCGTCGTCGGCGATCAGCGTGGTGGGTGGCGGCGACTCGGTCGCGGCGTTGGCGTCGTACGGTCTCGAAGGCGACGTGAGCTTCGTCTCCACCGGCGGGGGCGCGTCGATAGAGCTCGTCGAGTTCGGCGACCTTCCGGGTTTAAAGGCCCTGCGCGAAAGCCCCTGGAACTAGGTGTCCGCGCCTCGCTCCCTGGTCATTGGCAACTGGAAGATGAACCTCGACTACGTCGAGGGCCTGCACCTGGTCCAGCAACTGGGCGTATTGATGAAGAATCGCCCCGTCGAACACGTCGAGGTCGTCGTAGCGGCGCCCTTTGTCGACCTGCGCAGCGTCAGCTCGATCGTTGAGTCGGAGCGTTTCGCCATCGCGCTGGGCGCCCAGCACGTCAGCGCGAACGAGAACGGCCCCTACACCGGCGAGATCAGCACCTCAATGTTGCATCGGCTCAACGTCGAGTGGGTGCTCGTGGGTCACTCCGAGCGGCGACTGCACTACGCGATGAGCGACGAGGTCGTGCGCGAGACCCTCGCGGCGGTCGTGCGCGCGGGCCAGCACGCCGTACTGTGCGTGGGAGAGGAACTCTCGATCCGCGAGAGCGAGGCGTACCGCCCCCACGTCGCGGCGCAATTGAACAGCGCTCTCCAGGGACTCGACGAGAAGTTCCACGGCCTCGTGACGGTGGCGTACGAGCCGCTGTGGGCCATCGGCTCCGGAGAGAACGCCTCGCCGGAACAAGTGCGCGAGATAACCGCGTTCCTGCGTGGGGAACTTCGCGCACGGTCCTTCACATCACCGCAGGTCATCTATGGCGGTTCAGTGAATCCGGCGAACGCGGCGTCGTTGATCGGTGAGAGTGACGTCGACGGTTTTCTTGTCGGCGGGGCGAGCCTGAAGGCCGAGTCGTTCTACGCGATTCTTCGAGCGTGCGACGACTGCTACGCTGTAAAGCGCTAATCGGAGGACCCAATGTTTACCTGGGCAATCATCGCAGTCGAGACCGTTTCCGCCGTGGGGCTGGTGTTTCTGGTGCTATTGCACTCCGGCCGCGGCGGGGGAATCTCCGACCTCATGGGTGGCTCGATGGGCGCCGCCGCGACGGGCTCCACGGTGGTCGAGCGCAATTTGGACCGCATCACGATTGCGGTCGCGCTGGTGTTCACCTTCGCCACGCTGACGCTCGACCTGCGCTTGCAGTAGCGGCGATGATCTCGCGTCAAAGCGGACGCGCGCTGGCACTTTCATTTCTCTGTCTGACGGCGTTCGCACTGCCCGTCGCGCTCACGGGAGCCGCCACGGTGACGAACGCCAATGAGAACGCCCACACACTGGTGTTGTCTCTCCCCGGATCATTCAACGGCTGCTCGTACTTAAACTCCGGCGCCACGCCGACCACCGACGCGATCCTCGACCTCGTTCGTCCCTCGGCCTTTATCACCGGTGCCAACGGCGCGTTGGCCGGCGAAGGCGGCGCGATCGCCGCGGCCGAGTTGACCTCGCTACAACCAGAGACGGTGCGCTACACCATCGCTCCGGCCCAGAAGTGGAGTGACGGCGTGCCCTTCACCGCCCGCGACCTGGTGGGCTGGTGGCGGCGGGCCCGCGCACTCTCGAGCGTCGTGAGCGACGGATACCGCGCGATCAAGACCATGAGCGTCTCGCCCGACGGCCTCGCGGTCACGGCCGTCTTCGCCACGCCCTACGCCGACTGGAATCTGCTCTTTCGCGACGTCGAGGCGATCGGCACATCGAAGAGCTGCGCGATAGGCAATCTGGTGACGGAGCCGTCGCTTGGCCCCTATCGCGTCACGAGTGCCACGGCCACTCGCGTCGTTTTGGCCATGAACACGGCCTGGCCGCTCGACACCAACCGTTTCGGAAGGATTGTCATCACCGACTCCTCGTTGCTCCCCAAGACATCGTCCAATGTCTATGCGAGCTACTCCCTCGCGCTGAACCGAGGTCAAATCGAGTTACTGAGCACCTACCCCACGTTGCTCAGTCACATACTGTCCTCGAGCACCGTCGAGGAGTTGACGTTCGCCCCGTCGCGCCCCCTCATCCAACGTGTCGTGGTGCGTCGGGCGCTCAGTTGGTCGATCGATCGCCAGAACCTAATCAACAAACTCTTTGGCACGGTGACTTTCTCTCCATCAGTGGCGGCCTCGGTGGTCTACTCCCAGGGCCAGAGTCAGTATCCAGGAACCAGCGGCGCGGGGCCCGGGGGTCCAGCCACGACGACCTCGGCGCCGGGCTTGTTGAACAATGGACTGAGTGACTGTCTCGCGTGCGCCCTGGACCTCTTGAGAACGTCGGGATATCACCGGTCCAGCGCTGGTTGGCTGAGTGACGCGGGCCAACTGCTCGCGATACGGTTGGGCGTCGGTCCCAGCGCACTCGATCATTCAGTCGCGAAGATCCTTTCGAGTGACTGGGCGCGACTTGGCGTATCGACGCGGGCGATCGATGAATCCAGCGACACCCGGGCTGCTCAAGCCGCCGCGAGCAACGAAGTCGACGCGGCGGTGTTTTCGCGCCCGACGCTGTCGGCGCCCTCGTTCGCGGCACGTTCCTGGGCCGGACCGGCCTATCCCAACACATTCCCCAGTGGCGTGAGGACTCTCGCGCTGACGTCGCTCTTTACTCAGGCGACGGCCATCTTCAATCCCGTCACGGCGTCCGCGACGTGGTTACGCCTCGATCAGATCATCATGCGCAACTACTGGGTTCGACCGCTCTTTACGCCGCCATCTCTCGTCGTTTGGTCGAGTTCGCTCGCCACGGTGTTGAACAGTATCTCCGTCGCCGGATTGGTTGATCAAGTTCCAACGTGGTCAATTGCACCAACTTCTCTACCGAGTTAGCGAGGAACAAGAATCTTTCTGCGGCTAGAGTAGAGGCCGCGTCGGAGTGGCGGAATAGGCAGACGCGCCAGCTTGAGGGGCTGGTGCCCTTAGGGGCGTGTGGGTTCAAGTCCCGTCTCCGACACCAATGTGAAGTCTCAAGACATAGGAGACACTGTGTCAGGACATCGTAGACACATTGTTCCTTGAGACCGCCTGATAGGCCCTGGTTGGATCGATAATTAGGTGTCGTAGAAGGACGCCTTCGGGAGTCATCACCCGAACATCGCGGGCCGCCACCAACATGGTGACGACTTGTCCGGCGTAGGCGCGCCCGACGTCCCTAGGAAGACTTCCTCTAGAAGTTGTCTCCTATGTCTTGACACATCTAAAGGGCGGGTGTCGCTTATGTCCTGGAACTAGACACCGTCTCCGACACCAACAATCTGCAACGCCACCCTTACCTGTGACTGCAACATCATCGGAGCTTCACTACCGTAAATGCTGATTGAGTCCACCTTTTGAAATCAAAGGTGTTGTGAGACAGGGGAGAATCTCCTCGCGCCATTCACGTAACCATCACTTGTCATTACGAATGGGCCATAATGGGAAAAGTTCTAGGGGACACGTATGATGCGCAAGATTGCCGTCAGTACCGCAAGCGTTGCCCTCTGCCTCAGTGGCTTCATTGTCGTTCAGGCGGCCGCAAATACGATGACCATTGGCGCGTCGGGTGGCTCGCTGACTTTCACCGCCACGGTGAGAAACGCCACGACCTGCGCCTGGTCGTCGACTCCGATGATCGCGGGATTCGCCAAGAACGTGAAGTGCAAGACCGGTAGCGTCGCTCGCTCGGCCAGGTTCACGGCAAACACCTCGAAAGTGGCGAAGTCCTACCAGGTCAGATTGACTGTTCACGGCAAGACTACGACGAGTGATCGCTGGAAGGTCAATCAGGCCGCTGGGTCACCACCGACGACATCATCAACGACAACTTCAACAACGTGGGTGCCATCTACTACAACAACCTTACCTGGTACCTCGCTGTACTACATAAGCCTCGGTGACTCCTATGCCACAGGGACTTACCCCCCCGGGGGGTACACCACCAAGGTGGTCGCTGACGTCGCCCCGCAACATACGCTTATTTTGCAAAACTTCGCGTGCGGCGGTGCGACGACGAAGTCGCTAATGACTGCTATCGGTTGTCCCTTCGGCAATGGAGTGCCAGGTGGCGTGGCTTACCCGACGATGACCCAGCTGGGGGCTGCAATAAGTTTCATCAACGCACATCCCGGTCAGATTGGACTTATCACGATCACGATCGGCGGTAACGACCTCGGCGGGAACGCGAACCACGTTCCGCCAATTGCGACCAACATTGCCAAAATCGCGGGGCAACTGCGCGCCGCGGCGGGTGCGTCGGTTCCGATCATTGGGCTCACTTATCCCGATCTCGATCTCGCTGATTGGCTTAACGGTCCGAGCGGTCAAGTGATTGCCGAGGAGTCAGTCGTAGCTTTTCAAAATGTGATTAATCCAGATTGGAAGGCCGCCTACGCTTCGGCGAACGTTACGTTCGTCGATATCACCGCTGCGGCCGGTGCCTACACGCCATTTTCACAACTGGTGAATGACCCGACGTACGGTGAGATCCCCTACGCGGTAGCCCAGATTTGCCTTCTCACCGGGATGTGCAGTGAGAACAACGTTCACCCGAACGACGCTGGCGACACGTTGATCGCCCAGCAGATTGTGCTTGCCTACCTCAAACTGGTGTCCTGAATTGTCAGTTCGTTGTAAGGGGTAATCAATTCGTTGAGTCGAAAATCCCCTTCGTTACAATGAATTCAAGTGGGGGCATCGAATCAACGATCTCAGCCGCTCAACTGTTCAATTCAGGCGCCAGTGCATGGTGGCATTCTGTCACGTCGGGTCTCCGACACCAAAATAGTTGTCTTTAAGCTGCTGAGGTCCTTTTACAAGTCATGAATTAGTCGGCTGGCCAATCCGAAGCGTTACGAAGTCGGATACCGCTTACGTGAAGACTCGTAGCCCAGAGTTGTCGGAGTGGTATCAAGCTGTCCATAACGCGGAGTTCCACATTCAGTTCACGAAGTGCACTCAAGAGGTCGTCTATGCGTTCGACCTGCACAGGAGTGACCACTTCTTTTGAAACCCACATCCAACCATCTTCGATGTATCGGAACGAGTCAGGCGGCATCTGGTACCGGTAGAGCGATTGGTCATGGATTCTGCGAAGCCAATCCCACTCAACGTGCGCGATCATTGAACAATCGCGTTCTCCCCACCAGAGACGCTTGTCGTCTTCGGTTGTTGCGGCAGTCTGCCACGCCAGAATACGTGGGCAGTCACGAGGGAACAGGTACGTCGCTTGGTGATCTTCATCCACAGCCCACACAAGGGGCCCGTTCAGCCACTCCTCGCCAATTTGTCGAGGTGACCGAATATCCACCGGTTTCGGACTGAACGTTTCGATGGAGCCGCGCTCGCTGAAGTGGAACAACCGGGGATTGGGCACACGCAATTTGTATCAGAAACTGTCGCGTGAGTTCGCTCCACTCTAAATCAGGGAGCGCTGACGACTCGGCAATTCTTGGTTGTCGGCACGTTATGTTGGGTCTCCGAAAGTGGATTGTCCAAGTCAACTGGTCGCCAATGAAACGTTGCAGATCTGTCACGTCGGGTTTCTGACACCAGAGGGCTGCAAACCACCACGTGCTCTGGCCATTTTTCGGTTGCACTTTGATGTCACTACTTCCCGGGCCGGCCCTTAGGCGCTGGGCGCCAACCGCCAAAGGGCGACGTTTCGAAAACTTGAACAATCCCCTATGAGCGTGTTTCGAGGGCGTAACTTCTCTTTACGTTTTTCGAGGACGCGCCACTCTCGATCGCATCATTGAATCCAGGACGGACCACTAGAATGCGACGCACGCCACGAGCATGGCGGCCTCCGACAACTGGGAAAGGGACACGCATGGCGAGCCGCATCACCGCATGGGCCATCGACTGCCGAGACGGCCATGTGTTGGCCGACTTCTGGACGGCGGTCCTCGGTTGGGTCATCACCGAGAGTGACGAGGACGGCAGCGTCACGATAAAACCGTCGCCCGACGCGGCCGGTGGCATCGACTTTCTTGTCGTCCCCGACGACCGCAAGCGAATGAAGAACCGCGTTCACCTCGACCTGAGCCCGACCGATTGCGACCAGGACGCCGAGTTGGCACGGCTGCAGTCGCTCGGCGCGCGTTCCGTCGACATTGGCCAAGGCGACGTCTCCTGGCACGTCTTGGCCGATCCCGAAGGGAACGAGTTCTGCCTGCTTCGCCGCCGAGTCGTACCGGAAACGGCCTGACGTCGAGGACGGACCGATTATTCAAGTCACCTTCAGTGAGCCATCGTCGTTGAAATCAAATGCTCCCCATGCAACTTCCCAAAGATAACCGTCCAAATCGCTGAAGTATCCTGAGTAGCCACCCCACGAGGTGTCGCCGCCTGGTTTAATAATCTCCGCGCCGGCCCTCTCCGCCTCGGCTAACACGTCGTCGACCTGCTGTTTCTCGCGCACATTGTGAGCCAGAGTGATTCCCGCAAACTTTGATCGCGGTGCATTCCATTCGGGCCCGATCTCTTCCACCATGTCGCGCAAGGGATAAAGGGCAAGCGTCGCTCCGGACGTTTGGAAGAAGATGATTCCACTTTCTGGTTCGCGGGTAGTCGGTAGGCCAAGCCCATCGCGATAGAAGCGGTGGGATCGATCCAGATCAGCGACACAGAGAGTAATCAAAGAGATTCGAGGTTCCAAGGAATCATTATGACACCTCAAGCATCGTCTTGTTGGTCCGGATCTGGTCCACTGAGGCCCGCATGAATGCCGAAACCATCAACTACCGTCTCCAAGATTCAATTGGTTAGCCGATGAAAAATGCGCTCAGCTTCCAGCTAGCAGCATTCAGTCGCCACCTTTGCTTCGTCGACCAATCGCCAATGAGTGGGAGCAGGCCTGTCGGTCGGGTCTCCAACACCAATCACCAGTTGTGTCCTTCAACTTTGCAGTTTTCTAGCCTCGTCCAGGTTGGATCATGACAACCAACGGACTGAGAATGCTTGACCTGGACTTAGTACGGACGAATTTAAATACGGGCATGGATTTTGCACCACTCATAAAGCGCGTCGTACACAAAGGATCCACGTTCGAGCAACGTGTAATCGTCTGCTTCAGCTTGCAGACCACCGATACCAATTGCCAGCAGTCCCGGACCAAGTTCGTCGGTGTACAGGTCAGCTTCGACGTCAGCAGCGTGGACGATAGAAGAAAGACGCAGAAGTGAAGCGTCATCGCCGAGCCCGAACTCATCTATGAGGACCTCGAAGGTACACTTGTTCTCTCGATGCGTATACGTCGCTCCGGGGGCGTCGAAGGAGTGGCCTCCATTCTCGGCGGCACTCTTCAAGACATCACTTGCTGGAACGTAGAGAATTTCAGCGTCCGGATCGATAAATCTCTTGATGAGCCAAGGACACGCAATTCGATCGGTCTTTGGTCGACTTCGAGTAACCCATTTCATCGAAACTCCCTTTTACTCACGAGTCTTCAACCGCTCGATCTCCGGTACCCAAGTGGTGGGTCCAGCGTCGCATCCTTCATTCGTAGCATTTCGGGGACCCATCGTGGACGAACTGTCTCGCCGTGACGAGGCAAGAGTGTTCATCTTGGCGTCAGATCTGTTACGTCGCCTCTCCGACACCAGTCAATTCCGATGGTCGCGATTTGTTCAATTTTCAAGGACGTCCGGCAATTCTTCCATGCCCCAAAAACTGTCGCACCGGACGATGAGAGTTCGAGT
>Ga0307372_10001134_pt1 | contig 46611 bp, 29 predicted proteins | sample OX1MG_FD_202533 | JGI IMG/M metagenome (GOLD analysis project Ga0307372, IMG submission 202533) | Soil microbial communities from Risofladan, Vaasa, Finland - OX-1 | ecosystem: Environmental > Terrestrial > Soil > Coastal area > Acid sulfate soil | place: Finland: Risofladan, Vaasa | collected...
AATTTCCGCAGCGCGATGGAGGGCCGCGCGAATTCTCTGATAGGTGCCGCAGCGGCAAATGTTCCCCGTCATCGCTTCGTCAATTTGCGCGTCGGTTGGCTGGGGATGCTTGGCCAACAGCCCCGCCGCGGACATGATTTGTCCCGACTGGCAATAGCCGCACTGCGGCACATCAAGTTCGATCCAAGCCTGCTGCACAGGATGACTACGGTCGGACGAAAGCCCTTCGATGGTGGTGACCTTCTTGCCCTCAACGCTGGAAACGGGCGTGACGCAGGAGCGAGTCGGTTCGCCATCGATATGAACCGTGCAGGCGCCGCACAACGCCATGCCACAGCCAAATTTAGTGCCGGTCATGCCGAGCGCGTCGCGCAGAACCCAGAGGAGCGGCATGTCGGGATTGACGTCAACCGTTTGAGACTTGCCGTTAACATGAAACTGAATCGCCATGATAGGCCTCCGCACAGCTCTTGATGCCCCCAATGTTACTACGAATCTCAGGTTAGAGGGTCCATCTGTAATTGTAAAAAAGCTTTCGTGCCGAAGGTGCTATTCGGCACTCAGAAAAGGCTAGAAGCTGTTGCACATCCTGGGATAAGACCCTGAAACGAGTGTGGTTGAGAGGTAAGACATGAAGGAGCAATTCCTACGGGCGGCTTGCCACGCCCAGATTGTGCACGCCAGAAAACAAGAACAGGGCGGTGCTTACCGATTGCGGCAGCCACCAAGTGTGGCGAATAAAATTATTCTGGCTGCGCTGCATCCGGCGCGCGACGAAATCGAGTACGACGGGGGACACTTGAATGGCGGCATAAATCCCCGTCGAGTGCGCGAATGGGCGAATCAGGGGATCGTCTTCCACCGCGCCGTGGCCAATCGCTTCGCGCGTCGAGTAGGCATCAAACGCAGCGGCGGCATGCTGCGCAATTGCCAAGACAATCCAGTTCCGACGCGAGGGCACCGTCTCCGGCAAGGTGACGCCGGACAGTTTGTCCGATTCGGAATCGGGTATGTGAATCGTCGAAAGGGCCTGGGAATCTTGCAGTGACGCACCAAGCGAGGAACCTGCCAGAGAAGTGGCGGCGCTGGTCGAAACGTGGCCATTATTCGCCGACTTAGCCAATGCTCCCGGCTCAGGTACGCCCGAGCTCGCAGAAACAGCAACGACGTTGGTGGATGCATCCGGAACGTTTATTGCAAACGCAACCGGGGCTGGCGAAGAGGACGGTGCGGGCACTTTGGAAATCCACGGGGAGACAGAAACCAACTGGAACAACAGAACGGCAAAAGCGATAGGCATCGAATGGGGCTCCTAGTCGGTCACATTCGGAGGAAGCACGCCTAGCACCAAAGCATGGAACATCCACCCTTACGATAACACCTGTACCTACAACACATTAGTGTGGGAAATGAGCATTTTTCCACGGCTAAAAGTGAAATCCACTTCCACAGTATGACATTCCGTACCTCATCCGAGTACGAAGAAAGTGTGCCAGCCACGGTTGAGAGAACCCCGAACTCTAGCGGGTCGGCAGAATCCCCGGTGCTAGCGCGCCAGAGAAGTCACGACGAGATAGGCTCGCATGCGTGGATCCATCCAGTCGCGGAGAGCGTCGCCCAGCAGATTAAAAGCAAGAACGGCAACCATGATCGCGAGCGCGGGAAAAATGACCAGATGGGGCGCATCGAAGAGGTGGCCACGCGCGTCGTTGAGCATGGATCCCCAGCTTGGCATTGGAGCAAGTACGCCAAGACCCAAGAAGCTTAGGGTTGACTCCGCCAAGATTGCACCGGCCATGGCAATGGTTGCCTGCACGAGAACCGGCTGAAGGATATTGGGAAGGAGATGGCGGATGAGAATGCGGGCGTCCGAAGCGCCAAGGGAGCGCGCCGCGAGCACGTACTCCATTTCCTTCGCTTGTAAGATCTGCGCTCGTGCAAGGCGGGCATAGCCAGCCCAACCGGTGATGATCAGCGCGAAAATCACTTTATCGATACCCGGGCCGAGAAACGCGGCGAAGGCGATGGCGAGCAGAATTCCCGGGAAGGAGAGAAAAGCGTTGATGAGAACGATGTTCACGAAGCGATCAAACCATCCCCCGAAATATCCCGCGAGAGCACCAATCGTAAGGCCCACGATTCCCGCCCCAATCACCACACTCAAGCTAACGAACATGGATACGCGGCCGCCATATATGACACGAGAGAGAACGTCACGGCCAAGTTCGTCAGTGCCCATCCAATGCGCTGAACTCGGCCCAGCGAGGCGCACGGCAAGGTTTTGGACCGTTGGATCCGCAGGAGCAATCCAGGGGGCCGTGACGGCTATGAAGATCAACCCCACGGACAGCACGAAACCCCAGCGGCCTGGACCATTCCGACGGAGAAAATCATAGAGGTTCCTCATTCGAACCGCACCCTGGGATCCACGGCCGCGTACACGACATCTGTCAGGAGATTCACGATTACATACGAAACTGCGATCAGCAAAATGCAACCCTGCAAGAGCGGGTAGTCGCGCGCTTCGATGGCCTGTACGGCGAGACGCCCAACGCCAGGCCAGGAGAAAATCGTCTCCGTGACAATTGTGCCGGCGAGAAGGGTGCCGAATTGCAGTCCCAGGATGGTGATAATCGGAATCAAGGCATTGCGAAACGCATGATGAAACAAGACGGCCGACTCCGATAACCCCTTGGCGCGAGTAGTACGAACATATTCACTGGAGAGTTCTTCGATCACGGACGTGCGCACCATCCGCGTCAAGATGGCGGCGAGCGCAGCCCCGAGCGTGATGGCCGGCAAGATCAAATGCGACATCCCACCGCGGCCGGAAACTGGCAGCCACCCGATCAGCACGGAAAACACCAGGATGAGCACAGGCCCGAGAGCAAAATTCGGGACTGAAAGCCCGAATAAGGTGAAGAGTCCCACAGCGTGGTCAATGGCAGTGCCGCGACGCTCGGCCGCCAGCATCCCCGCGGGAATACCGATCGCGACACAAACCAACAGGGCCACAATCGCCAGCTCCAATGTCGCGGGATAATGCGACAGGACTACGCGCGCGACAGGCTGCTGAAAGCGAAAGGATTCACCAAGATCGCCGTGGAGAATCCCCACCAAATAATGGCCATATTGCACAGGCAGCGGAACATCCAATCCAAGCGAATGCCGGAGCTGATTCAAATCCTGCGCCTGCGCGCCTTCACCGAGCATCTGCTGAGCAGGATCGCCGGGAACGATGTGAGCCAGAAGGAAAACCATCGTGAGAATGAGCCACAGAGCGGGGAGAGTGAACAGGAGCCGCAGGGAGATATAACGGATCATACTTTGCGTCGCTCCGCGCCAGCCTCCGCCTTGGGCGATTCGGAAGCATGCCCTGACTTTTCCGGTGTGGAATGCTCTGCGGCAGGACCGGCAGTATCGATGCGCGGCCGCGCGCCAGGACGCAAGACCTTGATTTTGACTCGCGATACTCTGCGACGCTCCATCTCCATCACTGTAAAGCGATATCCTTCCGCCTCAAAACTCTCGCCGCCGCGCGGGATAAATCCGAGGCGGTTGAGAATAAACCCACCTACGGTCTCATAGGAGGGATCATCCGGAAGTGCGATGTTATATTGTGTTTCCAGATCGCGAACCTTGATGGAAGCGTCGAAAATCATGCTGCCGTCGGACAAAGTAACCGGGCCCTCGACCACATCGAACTCGTCGTGGATCTCACCGACCATCTGCTCGAGGATATCCTCGAGAGTGACCAATCCCAGGATGCTTCCGAATTCGTCCACCACCATTGCCAAGCCGGTGCGGTGAGAGCGGAACTCGAGGACCAGCTCGCTGGCCGGCTTCGTTTCCGGCACGATCAAGACGTCACGCAGCGCGCTCTTTAGCTGGAAGGGAGGCGGAGACGAACCGTCCTGGGCGGACCGCGCACGGTCGAGCAGGATCCAGAGCACATCCTTGATATGGACGAAGCCGAGGATATGATCGAGCGTGCCTTCGTAGACGGGAATGCGCGAGCGCTGCGTTGTCGCGAATAATTTCATCGCGTCCTCGAGGCTCGCGTCCGCAGAAAGCGCATGCATATCCGGGCGCGGCACCATCACTTCACGGACCTGGATTTGACCCAGTTCCATTGCGTTCTGAATGAGCGTCACTTCGGTCGCAGGAATAAGCCCGCGGTCGCGCGCCTGCTGGATCATTACCTGCAATTCTTCGGTGGAGCGCACCAGAGTATGGCTGAGCGGCGAAACGACTCCGAGAGCGAGGATAATTTTTTCAGCGATCCCGTCCAACAGATCAATCGCCCAACGAAAGGTGTGCAGGAACCACTGGAACGGCCGCGCGATGAGCAGCGCCACCCGCTCGGCGCGCGCGAGACTCAGCCCCTTGGGCACGAGCTCGCCGAGAACCACCTCGAAAACCGTGAGAATCGCCAAGGCGAGAACGAGGGATGTGCCATGAGCTATGACAGGCCCCCACGGCGGCGGGATGGCGGCGAAGAACGGGCGGAGAATACCGACCAGCGTAATCTCACCCACATATCCGAGCAAAAGACTGGCGAGCGTAATCCCGACTTGAACACCGGAAACAACGCGGCCGATATCACCGAGGAGCTGTTCCACAATTTTCGCACGCGGATCGCCCTTTTCCACAAGTAGCCGGACACGCGAGACGCGGACAGCAACAAGGGAAAATTCGGCCGCGGCGAAAAATGCGTTTACGCCTATCAGTAACAGCACACCAAACAGACGAAGGGCACTCATAACGACTCGGTCTTTCCAGCCAAATGTGCGCCGGCTTTCGACTGAAAGGGCAAGGCTAGTGCGGTCTCAAATGGATGCGCGCATGCGCGTGGGAGCACTCCTTTCATGATACGGCCGGATCGACGAGCCGGTGCGCTTTTCGATCGATATGAGGTAACCGATAATGACACTAGAGCTGCGAAGGCCTGGCGGAAGTGACGCCGGCGTTGAATCTATGGATCATGGGGGATTGTGCAACGTTCAATGGAGATGCGCAAGGCGTGAGGTTTTGCCCGGTCAAGCGATTTGGTTTCTGGCGACTGAAGGGCCATTCTATGAAGAGGGCCAACAGGCTTGAGCTGTACCGTTGCCTCGGACATTGTTGAGAGTCTCCGGCATGCGTTAGAATATCGGCTCTCTGCACCAGTGGTTCGCATGCAGGGCCCGACTTGCTCGACTTGGCCAGAGCGTCTATATTGAGCAATCGGCTGCCATTTGCTCTTCGGCTATGCCGGCGAGGACTCGGAACGCGGAATGAGCTCAACGACGAATAGACCGGCAGAACCACAACGCAAGGGAGAGTTCGAGAAATCGCTGGCGAGACTCGAAGAAGTCGTCAAGCGCCTCGAAAGCACGGACCTTTCTCTCGACGAAGCGATGAAGCTGTTCGAGGAAGGCGTTAAACTATCACGTGATTGCCAGAAGCAGATCGAGGAAGCGGAAGGCCGCGTGGAAATCCTATTGAAGAAGGCGGACGGCAAGATCGCGGCTGAGCCGTTCGATCCGGAAGATGAAGCATAGTTCTCACCGATCCCCTTCGGCGCCGTCTCTATCCAACGCATGAAACTCCCCGATTTCTTCGAAGAAGACCATGCGGCCGTGGAGAAGGCTATCGAGAGCTTGCTTCCCCTAGAAACTACACCCCCTGCCTCCATCCATCGCGCGATCCGGTACAGCGTCTTTGCGGGGGGGAAAAGGATCCGTCCGATTCTTTGCGTGGAAACGGCACGGCTGTTCAAGGCAGATGATTATCCCGCAGCCATTCAAGCGGGTTGCGCGCTTGAATTCATTCACACTTATTCGTTGATTCATGATGATTTGCCGGCGTTGGATAATGACGATCTCCGGCGCGGCAAAGCCACTTGCCACAAGGTATTCGGTGAGGCTTTGGCTATCCTTGCGGGTGACGCGTTACTGACCCTCGCGTTTCAAACCTTGGCCAATGCCCCTGTTGATCCCGCACGCCGGGTTCGTGTGATCGCGGAAGTGAGCGCAGCGGCCGGAACTGTGAACGGAATGGTCGGCGGACAGGTTGCGGATGTCGAAGCCGCTGGAAAATCGGTCAATGGCGAGACGCTCGAGTACATCCACCGCTCAAAAACCGCAGCGCTCATTCGCGGTTCAATTGTTGCAGGAGCCATTGCGGGGGGCGCTTCCGACCGAGACGTGGAAAGGCTGCGCCGATTCGGCGAGGGTATTGGCTGGGCGTTTCAAGTGGTTGACGATATTCTCGACGTAGAGGAATCGTCCGCAGCCCTCGGAAAAACCGCCGGGAAGGACCAAGCCCAGCAGAAGGCCACCTACCCGGCTGTTTATGGGCTGGAAAAGTCGCGGGCCATTGCCTCCGAGCTCGAAACCAAGGCATTAAAGGAGCTCGATTCCTATGGCGAGCGAGCCACGCGATTGCACCAACTCGCAGAATTTCTCGTTGCACGACGATCGTGAATGCCGATCTTCCAATATCATTCAATGTCATTCCCGATGAAACCGAAAACTCAACTACTTCCACCAGCTTCGGCAGCCGCCCAGCGAACATCCAACTCCGAGAAACTGCGGATTGATCTCTTGCTTGTGGATCGCGGGCTCGCTACATCCCGTGAGCGCGCCCAGGCGCTGCTTCTGGCAGGGCAGGTACGCGTGAACGGTCAAAAAGTCGAGAAGCCTGGAACTCGAATTCCCGCCGACGCAAAGATCGAACTTGCCGGGCAGCCTCCGAAGTACGCGAGCCGGGGCGGATTGAAGCTCGAAGGCGCGTTGGACGATCTTGGCGTGAGAGTGGACGGTAAAGTGTGCCTCGACGTCGGAAGTTCGACCGGTGGCTTCACGGATTGCCTGCTCCAAAACGGAGCACGCAAGGTGTATGCCGTTGACGTAACTATCAGCCAACTCGACTGGAAGCTACACCAAGATGAGCGTGTGGTAGCCATCGAGCGAAACGCTCGTTATCTGAGGCCGGAAGACATCGGTGAGTCGCCGGAACTCATTACTATGGATGTCTCATTCATCTCGGTCAGCAAAGTGCTCCCCGCGATTGCATCGATCGCAATGCCCGGAGCCGATTTTCTGCTCCTTATCAAACCGCAATTCGAACTGGAAAAACATGATGTCGGAAAGGGCGGAATCGTACGGGATGAGGCGTTACATAAAAAGGCTGTGGAACGGATCGTCGGGGCCGCAACGCAGCTAGGCTTGAAAGTCGTGGATGTGCGCGCCAGCCGGGTGCCGGGCGCGGAAGGCAACCAGGAGTTTTTTCTGCACGCGCGGGGAAGTTCGTAGAATATAATGCACCACTCACAAGCAAGAATGATTCGCTCCGTTGGCATCGTCTGCAAGCCGATCAAAGACGTAGTGGCGTCGATGGTCCCGCCGCTGATTGATTGGCTGCATGCGAGACAAATCGAGGTATTCGTCGATCAGGAGACTCACGCTTGCATCGCTCCTGCCGCGCCAGCCGTTTCACGCGAAGCGTTAGCCGACAAAATCCAGCTTCTGATCGTACTTGGCGGCGATGGTACGTTGCTTTCCGCCACCCGAGCCCTCGGGGGCCGACAGGTGCCCGTTCTTGCGGTCAATCTCGGCGGCCTGGGATTTCTGACCAGCGTGACGCGCGAGGAGCTTTATCCGCTGCTCGATCAAGTACTCGCTGGAAACTACCACGTGAGCGAGCGGATGATGCTGAACGCGGACATTCTTCGAAACGGGCAGGGCGCCGAGCGGCAATGCGCTCTGAACGATGCGGTCATCAACAAGGCCGCACTGGCACGGATGCTTGACTTCGACTTGTACATCGATCACGCCCATGTGGGCCTCTATCGCGCCGATGGGTTGATTGTCGCAACGCCAACAGGTTCGACCGCCTACTCCCTGGCTGCCGGCGGCCCCATTGTTCATCCCCACTTGGATGCGTTTGTGATCACCCCAATTTGTCCGCACATGTTAACCAACCGTCCGCTGGTGATTCCAGACACGGCGCGAGTGGAAATCGATATAGCGGCGGCCGAAGAGCCCGTTTATCTGACGCTCGATGGGCAAACCGGCTGTCAACTCCAGCCGCGAGACCGCGTGGCCATCACGAAGTCTTCCAGCAAAGTGGCCTTGATTCTTTCGCCGCAAAAAACATACTTTGAAGTTTTGCGCAGTAAATTGCGGTGGGGCGAACGCTGAGACGTCGAATGCCGGTCAAAGTACGGGCAGTGCGAGATTGTCCTGCAATGCAGGGACGATTACTGTACCTTTAAAACGACGAGGGTGCGATCATCCGTCGGGTGCCGGCCACCCGAGAAAGCATCGGCTTCCTCCAAAACGCGATCGGCAATCTGGCCTGCGGACAAATGCCGGATCTTTGCAATGATTTCGATTAGGCGTGTGTGGCCGAAGAATTCCCCGGCGCTGCTTTGGGCGTCGCCGATTCCGTCGGAATGGAACACGACTATATCGCCCGGATCGAGAATGTAGCTCCGCTCGTCATACGTTACATCCTCGAAGATCCCGAGAGGAAATCCTGCCAAGCGAATTTTCTCGCAGCTCTCCCCGTGGAGGAGCAGTGGCTGCTCTTGGCCTGCATTGGCGATGCGCAGCCGACGACGACGGCGGTTCCAGGTCGCGAAACACAGGGTCATAAAACGACCTTCGATCAGGTGCTCCGTCAGAAAACCGTTGATGGCGCGAAGCATGTTCGCCGGACGAGGTTTCTGCGATCCCAAACTCCGCAGCGTACCTACGGCTACCGCACCGTAAAGGGCCGCAGCGCTTCCCTTCCCGCTGACGTCGCCAAGCGCAATTCCCAGGTCCTGCGGGCCGTAGCGGAGAAAGTCGTAAAGATCTCCGCTCAGCTCGCGGGAGGACACTACGCGAGCCGCGATATCGAGTCCAATTTCAGGCCCTGGCAGCCCAGGCAGCAATGCACCCTGGATGCGGCGAGCGCCGCTGAGGTCGCGCTCCATGCGACTTTCGTCGCGCGCGACTTGCTCGTAAAGACGCGCGTTTTCGATCGATACGGCAAGATGGGCGGCGAGGATGGACAGCACCTGAACATGGTCGGGCGTGAAATAGTTCAACTGCGGGCTTTCAAGGTCCATCACACCGACTACTCGGTTCTTGAAGACCATCGGCACGGCCAACTCAGAACGCGTTTCCGGATTGATCATGCGGTAGCGTGGATCAAGGGCCACGTCGGGGACCACGACGGGTCTGCGGAGAGACGCAGCGGCGCCGACGATCCCTTCATGCAGCGGAACAGCGGACTTTTCCTGAACGCGCTGGCCGAATTTTACGGTGACGCGGTGCCGAAACACACTCTCGGTTTCGTCGCAGAGCAGAATGCTAAAAATCTGGTAATCGATGAGCCGTTTCGTCAGCTCCGCGGCGCGGCGCAAAACTTCCTCGACCTGCAGCGTGGAATTCGCCTCGCGTCCGATCTCATTCAGCAGGAGTAAAGTCTCGGCCTGCTTTCGCGCATTCTCGAAAAGCCGCGCATTCTCAACCGCCGTTCCGATTCGGCTCGCGACGAGAGTGAGGATGTTTTGTTGGGACGGAGTGAAGTAATCGAGCTCGCGGCTCTCGATGTCCATTACGCCGATCACGCGGCCGTGCACAATGAGCGGCACGGCCAGCTCCGAGTGCACCGCATCGACTCCAGGCAGGTAGCGCGAATCCTTCGAAACGTCGCCGACGCGGATGGCTTGCCCGATGCTCGCGGCGGCACCGATGATGCCGTCGCCAAGCGGAATTCGCCAGTGCTCGACAACATCGAGGCGGTGGCCAATGGCAAAGCGGAAGTACAGATTGTTGGCGCTGTCGTCGAGCAATAGCACGGAGAAGATCTCGTAATCAATCAGCCGCTTGACGTGCCCTGCCGCGCTAGCCAAAACTTCATCCAAATTCAAGGATGCATTGATGTCCCCGCTGATCTCAGTGAGAACCGCGAGAGTCTCCGCAGGGATCTCCAGTGTCGAATTGAGTCCGCTTGAATCCATGTAATATCGGTGTGCTGCTCTATTGTTTGGAGAACCAGAACGGCTATCACGTCTGCCAGACGGACCCAAAAGCGACCTAGCCAGATCCCCCAATTTAGAAGCCTATATTATAGCAGGCATGGAATCATAGATTTACGGGAGACAGGTTGCAGTCAATCGAAACACCGCCTTCGCACGCGTGGAACCTCGGCAATCCCCAGTGGTACGGGCGGGGTGCGGAGAACGGCCACCACACTCCGCCAGTTACGAATCGGGAGAAAGAGTGAGGATAGAGACATCCTTGAGGTTGCGATAGCGTTCCGCGCAGTCGAGACCATAGCCCACCACAAATTTGTCTGGGATCGCGAAGCCAATGTAATCGCCTTCCACCTGCTGTACGCGACGGGAGGGTTTGTCCAGCAGTGCAGCAACGCGGAGAACCTTCGGCCTCCGCTGCTCCAAGATTCGCAGGAGATAACTTAGGGTGAGTCCGGTATCGAGGATATCTTCTACCAGGATGACATTCAAACCGGCGATGCTGCTATCGAGGTCTTTGAGCACGCGGACTTGTCCGGAGGATTCCTTATTTTTTCCATAGCTCGAGACGGCGATGAAATCGATGGACGTCTCGAGATCGATTTCCCGAACCAGATCGGAAAGAAAGATACACGCCCCCTTGAGAACTCCGATTAGGTGAACGCGTTTGCCCTGGAAGTCTCTGGTGATTTCTTGGGCCACTTCGCGAACTCGTTTGCGGATAGCAGCGCGACGGATCAGTATCTCGAGATTCCCACTTTTCTTGCGAATTGCGACCATTGCTTCTCCTCGATAGAAGCCATTACTGTAACGCATGCGCGGTTGCGACCCTAACGGCGAGAACGACAAGAAGAAGTCGCGATGAGTTTCCATGCAAATCGAAGCCACATCGGCCACTGACTCCAGAACTTCGCAGAGCCGCCATCTGCTGTCCCAGAAATACATACATAGATCCGGCCCAAAAAGCAGCCCTCTACAAGCACTGAAGACCCCGACAGTCTTGATTGTTAAATCCGCGTCCTAGCCCATGCCAGCTTATTGAATCCCAGGCGGTAGCCCGGGCGGCAATGCACGTCGAGAGGGATATTGGTCCGTGACGGGAAAAGGTGACGAAAAATCGCCATGAGATCCAATACTGCCGGACTAAAAACTAAACTCTGCCTGCAACTGAATCATTCGGACGGCGGCAGTGTTCCCAAACGCTCCGCCTGCGATAGAGTTGGACTTGTCGAAGTTCGTCGACCCTAAACTTCCGGCCGGTGGAGCATCGTTCACAATATTGAATAAGTTTCGCGCGTTGACGCTAAGTGTGAGGCTATAGCGCTGGTTGCTCGTTCCGTCGATCCGACCGGGACCACCGCCGCGACCTCCACCACCGCCCCGGCCACCGCCGATCCCTCGGCCGAATCCGGCTGTTCCGCCGGGGCCACCAGGCAAGCTTGCTGTTCCAGCTTCTTTTCTGGCACCAAAACCAAACGTTTTGGAGACGCGCACGTTCATGGTGAATTGACTGGGGCCGGTATATGCGTTTATCGGGATAATTTTCTGGCCAGCGGATGGAAAGGTGCCAAAAATGCCCAATGGTGTACATACCTGATTAATCGGTACGACTTGATTCGCACAGGGTGAAGCCGACACAAGGGCAGGCCGGTCATTCAGGATCGAATCACCATTCAGATCCGTGCCTGTGGTGACGTTAAACGGGGCGCCGGAAGTAGCCACCATGAAGGGACTGATGCGGAACCCTCGCGGCAGCGTGATGGATCCACCTATGAAGGCCCGATCGCGAACATCGAAACCCGCGCGGCCGTAATCGGCACTGATGTTATAAGGATTTGAAGGGAAACTCGTCGGCCCAGAGGTGTCGCTGTCGGCATAGTTCAACGAGTAGTACCCGAATAGTGAGAGCTTTGCGCCGGCTCGAATATTGAAATTGGCAATGAGCTGATTCTGTTTGAAGATTCCCGCGGATTCATACTCGTAAATGTTTTCAAGAATTCCAAGCGGCCGCACCCCGCTGGTACGCTGTCCAAAAATATAGGTCCCTGGGAGCGGCGCGTTAATGTTGTTTGTAAGCAACTGATCAACACCCCGCGCATTCACGTATGTGAGGTTTACATTGACGCTGGACGAAAGTTGATGCTCAAGACTAACGGCAGTTTGCATCGTGTACGGGGCGTGCAAATTGGGAGCAACCCGGTAGATCGTCGGGACACCTGTCTGAGCGGATTGCAGCGTACTGACGGGCGGGATATTCGGGAAAAAAGTGGGGTCGGTAACGATGTATTGCTGCTGCGTCACGCCATTTTGCCGCTCTGCTTGAAGAATCAGGTCGTCGGTGAAGCGATCGTAGAAGATCCCCCAACCCGCTCGCAGGACCGTCTTGGGGGCGCCTGTTTTACCACCGCCAATTCCCCAGGCTAAGCCAAACCGCGGAGCCCAATCATCGTGGTCTGATATGTCATTTTGTGTCTCGAATCGCAAACCGGCGCTCAGCGTGACCTTGGGACGCCAGCGCCAATCATCCTGAATGTAGAGGCTCGCATCAAAAAGATCAACCGAGGCCTCTGGAAGGCCGGCGGTAAGCGAGAACTGAACCGGATTGTTCGCTTGATAGGAAGCCAGAGACGGAAAGAAGAACGTTCCGTTGTAATTGGCGGTAGAGCTGTTCGTTTCCAGAAGGTCGCGGAGTCGCGCTCCAAATTTCATAAAATGTTTCCCAAATGCAATGGAAGTGTAATTCTGAAATTCGTAATGATTCTGGCTGCCAACGATTGTCCCTAAAGTACTTCCACCACTTGTAAATTCGTCCGCCACGATTACTGCAGGATCTACCGACTGGGGCGCCTGGCTGTTCGCATCACGAAGATACTGGAAGCGTGTTTCATTGACGATCTTTCCGCCAAAAATTTGGGTGTCGCTCACCTGAAGCGTCTGCTCAGTCGTGAGGAGATTATATCCCTGCGAAGGGAGCGCATACTCACCGACGCCGTCGTTTGCAGCGGTATCCCGATAATACTGGTAACGCACCGAAAGGGTGTTGTTTGTGCTGACCTGGTAGTCGAGCCTTGGACTGATGTTCGTCCGAGTGCGCGGGTTTGCAACACCTTGAATGAATCGGAAAGTCGGATCACTCGCTTCCGTGCTCGCGTTCACCACCTCAACATCGTTGATGTTCCGGCGCTGTACCGTAAAGAAGAACGAAGCTTTCTTGCTCAACGGACCGCCGATGCTACCGTTGTATTGAGTGGTGTAATAGCCAGGCAGCGGGGCATCTCCTAAAAAGGGGCTTCGCGAGTTGAAGGCAGAATCGTTGCCGAGGACAAAGAATTGCCCGTGAAATTGGTCAGTGCCAGGCTTGGTGAAAATCTCGATTCTGCCGTAGCCGAGCTTGTCGTATTCCGCCGAGAAGGGATTCTGATTGATCCTCACCTCGCGAATGGAGGACTTGGGAGGCAACTGGCCGGCGGTAAAGCCGTCGATGTACATTTGGCCGCCATTGGGCCCCACAGACGGGCCCGCCAGGGCTTCCAGATCGGATTGCAATTGATCGGGATCATCAGAGAGCTGATCGAGATCGTTCCCAGAGAGAACGATGGCTCCCGCATTGTTTTCCGGACTGACGCTGAGCTGCGCGCTGGCCTGGCCTGTGACTTCTACTTTCTGCTGCTCTTTCTCAATCGAGAGTGGTAGGTCAATTTTCTCGACTTGGCCAGCGGCCACCTGCACTTCAGGGCTTTGGTAAACATCAAAACCCTTTGCGCTAACCATCACGGAATACTGCCCCGGCGTCAAACCCTTCACTTCGTACCGACCGTCCCGGCCGGAGCTCGTGGTCAATGTTTGCACGCCGAGTGCCGTAACCTCCACCGTCGCACCGGGCACTGCCGCGCCGGATGGATCGGTTACCTGGCCGCGCACTGTGCCAGTGCCCGACTGCGCGGGCGAACGGTTCGTGCAAAGGAGGGCTATAAATAGCACGGCCACAACACGAGCAGACACGACGAGACTTCGGCCCTCTATTTCTCCTCCCCGGAGACCACCACGATTTCTCAACACGATTCCTCGCTACTGCGCTGTATCGGCGGCCGGCGCATCAAAGGTCCAAGGTGGAAGGATCATGGATTGACTGCCACTTGGCGATGCTTCCAATATCGGCTCGACGCCAGCCACCAAGGTGATAGCAGTAACAGCCTCTCTAGGATTGCCTTCCGTTGATACGATCATCACTGCATCACCTTTTTGCATATCAGCCAGAGTGACAGACGGAACACGGCTCAGCATCTGCGAAAGATCGCCAAAGGCACCAGCGCCGCCTCGTCCTCCTCGCGCTGCATCTCCCTCCGGTCGCGCTTCTTTGTTCGCCGACGAGCCTGATGCCTGTGATTGGGCGGCAACCTTTCCAGCCGTGCTTGATCCGCCTTCCGAAAGCGTATTTTTCAGTCTCATGGCCATGAACTGCGCCATTACAGGAGGCAGCTTGCGAAGTTGCGATTCGGCGGTGACCTTCACCAATACCGTCTTCTTGGTCATCAGATCCATCACACTGAGGGTGCCGGAAACCGCATCGATAGAAGAGATGGTGCCTTCAATGTTTCGAAACGAGCCCGAAACAACTTCGTCCGCAGCGATATCGTTTCCATCTGCGCTTGGTGTCCCCCGTGCACGAAGCTGATCGCCCGGTTTGATTTGACCGAGCGAACTGGGTTTGGCGTCGTCGAACTTCACCGAGTCCGGAGCATAGCGGCGCACAATAGTGGCTGCCGAAGTGTGAACAGCGATAGTCTTGGAACTGTTGAGCGACACGGTCGAAATCGTGATCGTTCCCGTGGATGGATCAACCGAACTCACCAGCCCGCCCACGCCGTGCCTGAACCAATCCTGGCGATCGCGCTCCTGCTTCGACTCCACGTCGGCCTTTTTCATGACAATTACGGAGGAAGCCGCAACGGAACGTCCATCTTCTGAAATTTGACCCAGGGCAAGAATCCGGTCTCCCACCTGCAAATCCCTCAACTGAACCGCAACTGCATTTTTCAAATCCTTGGCTCCCGGCTCAATGCGGACCAGTCGAGTGTTATCCTGAACAACGACCATAAAGATTGGGCCCGCGTCGGAGGCGAGTGTTATGGAGTTTCCGTTGAGGGCCTTGATCGCGCCAATGGGCTTTGCGGGCCCGCTCGAACCGTTGGATTGTTGCTGCCATGGGTCGGATCGAGCAGAGATCGCCAGACATAAATTCAAGAAACATAGTGCCAAGAAGAGGGCACGGGCTCGTGTCTTCTTAATAGAAGCCATCACCGACTCCTGGAATCGACACCAAGACGGCTCAGTACCGGCCGCAGTAGACTGCTCACTTGCATCAAATGGACCACAATCTCCCCGAGAGCTTAGACGTGGTGGCTAGCTCAATGCGTTTCAGAATAATCAGGATCGCAGAAATCTTCGCTTTCGGAAGCGCAAGTTCGCCACAAATCTCAGATCACCCGAATGGAAGGTGCTTGGCGATTCCCATGGGAACCGAAGGGTCCATGAGCGTCCCAACGGTCGCAAATTTGGGACAAACGGGTGAACCCACTCACACGGTCGGTTCGTCTGCCGTGGCTGCGCTGCTGGTAGACTATACTTTCGAGTACCGCAGCGATTGTTTCAACCTGACATTCGCAGTTTCGTGGGCACTGGGGGCATCCTGCGGTTTCCTTAGGGGCGCGGTCCGTTGGCTAATCAAGGTCACCTGATCGATTGGCAGTTCGGGGGCGAGCGATCAACTCGGAGGGAGATCGAAACGAATGAGCGAAAACAAGCTGCCTGAGCCATGGCTGCGCGGAACGTTGCCCGAGGTCTCCCCGGTGCAGAGAGCGGTGTTACACGCTTTACAATTAGCGCAGGAGGACCTGGAACGCTGGTGCGCCAGCTTGACGGATGAACAGTTGTGCGCACGCCCCGCGGGCATGGCCCCTGTCGCATTTCACCTGCGGCATATCGCTCGCAGCATCGATCGCTTGCTAACCTACGCGGAGGGCCGATTGCTTGAACCCGCACAGATAGCTGCGCTGAAGGCGGAAATGGGTAGCGGTGCAAAAGGCAGTGAGCTGTTCGGTGAACTGGTGTCAGCTTTGGAGCAAGCCGCCGCCAGGATTCGAAGGTTTGGAGAGGCTCAATTGTCCGAGCCCAGAAAGGTCGGGGCAAGGGGCCTGCCGACAACCGTTGCCGGCCTTCTCGTGCACGTGGCAGATCACACGCAGCGCCATGTCGGTCAAGCTATCACCACGGCAAAGTTCGTTGTGGCTCAGGAAGCCTGAAGAGATCTTCTCCTGTCTCGATGCAACGAGATCTATCTACGAATGCTGGCGCGTGAGTGAGAAACAGTTGCCCGATGCACTGCTGGAAACTCTCAGGGCAATTCCGGGCAACGGAGTCTCATCGACCTTTGGCTTACTGAATGAGGAGACAGCGCAAGAGAGCGCGGCGCAATACTTGGCATATAAGCTACCGAGCCTGAATTGCGTGAAGCACACTTAAAAATTCAGATCGGGCGTCTGCGCCGGTGCCCAGCCTTGCATAGGCGACGTGAAGAATCGACGTGTCCTTGCGGATCGGATCAGAGACAAACGGAAACGGGCTTGTCGCGCCGATCGCCCAAAAGAAATCGGGCTGGCCTCCCTGCGAGTTTGCTGGCAGGTGAAAGCGATTCGCCGCTTCACTGCTTACCTGATTCAAGCCCTGAGCCTCGAACACGAAGAAAGTCATGCCCGAAGTCACGACTTGTTCCATCGGCGCCAGGTAGAAATCGCCTACGGGAGCCAAAACACGTGTGCCTTCATCCGTCTTCATGAAGGTAATGCCCGGGCTGATTTGTGCCGAGTAAAAACCAGAAAGCGTATCGGAAGCCGGGCACGAGTAATAAACCTGCATGTAAGAAGGCGACTCCCCCGACGGAGGCACGCGGCTCGCATCCGCATGGGTTGTGAGAACCTGGTGCATGCAGGCCTCTGAAGGTGGAAAGAAGTAATAAAAAAAGAAGTCGAGCAGGCTCATCCCCGACCCACTCGGCGAATGCATTTGCGTATCGAGCCAATAGGAATCGTGCCCGATAAAGGGATTATCGGACGTCGCGAATTGCAGAATCGCTCCTCGCTGCGTATTTGAGAGGAGCAAGCTCCCCGACAAATGGAAGGGAGGAGCATAAGCGCCCAAGCCGGCTGGGGGCGGCACACTGGATTTTGACGCGCTCCAGTCCGGAGAAAGTTCAATAGAATAGCTGGTGGTTAGCGAATAGAGGTGGTTGCCATTCGTGGTGACTGTTTGGGCAGGCTCCTGCGGAGCATCCTGCGAGGCGTTGGACGAAGACTGCGGCGGCTCCGTGCTGTTCTTCGAGGCGGCTTTATTCTGGGGGCGCACTTTGGTAGTGTCTTGGCTGGCCGCGGTATCATCAGGATTCTGTTGCGCGACCGAAGGCGCTGTCAAAAGCAGCGGAAGCGCCAAAACGAGGAGCAGCCACCGGCTCAGATGTTCGTCCGTGCGCATACCTTAGGTATCTCCAGCAGCTCAAACCTGAAAAAGCAGCCACAACCAGTCTAGCATTGAGATGGTTTTGACACCGGACGGAACCAGCACAATGCTCTTTTGCAACCAACGTGCAGCGACAAATTCACTTTACATTGTACAAAGAATCCTTCGGACTTGAAGGCGAAAGAGGCGGGAAGCTATAATAGCTCTAGTCCAAGCCCTCCTCAGAACAAACGCAAGCGATGTCTGAACATGTCAATCTCGCCGGGCAATCCCCCCACACTACGGATCGGCGTGAATACAGGCGACTCCAGATCGGGTCGTTGGCCTATGTCGATCTCGACCGAAGCAACGGCGGCTTAATCCTCAACGTTAGCGAAGGCGGAATCGCGGTACAGGCAGCTCAAATTTTAGCCGAAGATTTGCTTCCGGAAATGCGCTTTCGACTGCCAAAGTCCGAGGCGTGGATCAAGTCGGCGGGAAAGATCGTATGGCAAGGAAAGTCTAGAAAAGAAGCGGGCATACAGTTTGTCAATTTGTCCGAAGACAATCGCCGACTAATTCACGATTGGATCTGTTCGGAAACCTTTGCGCCGCTTTCTCCCGCTGAAGAAGACCGGCCCAAAAATTTGCAGGAGGCGCCGAAACAAACAACCGAGAATGTTCGCCTGAACCCTATCAGCAGCTCCAATTCCTCGGAACTAAATGCCATGTTTCCGAGCGAAAAAACGACGTCCTCAGTGGAGGGCCTGGGAACCCATCGGAATTCTTTTTCCGACGTTGGTCCAAAAGCCGCTAACTCTGGTTCCGTTGAGTTGACGAACCAGATCGCCTCAGAATCCGTGAAAAATACTAAGGGCTCCGAGGAACAACTCCCGGCTATGACGCCTGTGGAAATCCTGAGGCAGGCGATGACTCCTAAGGTCGAACGCCCTGGAGCAAGGCACACTGTTGAGAAACACGCGGGCAAAGGATTCCCGGACATACCTGTTCTCAACACCCGGTTTCCCAGTGAAGCGCCGCCACATGAAAAACAGCCCGTTGCACCTAACCCAATACACATTGAGGTCCCGACGCGGGGTTATTGGAGACCATTTTCAGGATATGAGGTTCAACCAGAGACTCCGTCTCGCAAGAGGTCGATTCTGACAAGCATCCTCTGTTTTGCGGCCGGCTTGGGGCTCGCTTTCTTAATCATGCGTGGATCATGGAGCCTCAAGAACATTTTGTTCCAGCCAGAGCACCCGTCGGTTGCCGACTCGACCACTTCTGGCCGGCAGCCTGAGCCTTCGGCCTCACCAAACACCGAAGCACAACCGGCCTCGCCTGATGATTTGGCTCAACAGACGCCCGCTCCTTCCAGCGACATCCCAACACAAACCGCCTCTCGTTCTCCTTCCGCCTCAGGCGGTGGAGTCATTCCAAGCATGACGCCTCGCTCAATCCAAAGTAAATCGGAGAGCACAATAGCCGGTTCTGGAAATGAAGCCAAGCAACATCAAACACAGGGTACCAATATAATTCCCAGCGAAGGGCAATCCACAGATGCCCGCGGGATCGATAACACTCCTACGCCTCCGCAGAATGAGAGGACGTTAGACGCGTACGCACAAGAGAATCGGAAAGTCCCAATGGCGCCGAACAACGCATCCCCAGGTGCTGAGCCGGTGCAAACACCACAAACCAGTGGGACGGACAAGAATCGAACGGGATTCCCTTCATCGCAGGGTGCGATAACTCCCCTAGGCACGGTCGCCATCCGTTCTCATTTTGACTCCGTTCGGAATGCACCTGCGCCAGATCCAGATTCGTCGGGTAGTACCTTGCAAATTGGCCAGCTCACTTCGATCCGGCAACCTGTCTATCCGCCCGAAGCGGCTAGGCGCAGAATCGAGGGCACAGTAAGATTACAGGCTGTCGTCGCGGAGAACGGGGTTGTCGAGACCGTTAAGCTGCTGAGCGGACCACCGGGCCTCGTAGCTTCCGCAATCAATGCTGTTCAGGACTGGCGCTACGGCCCAACGTTTCTGGATGGGCACCCCATCGAAAGCATGGAAGACGTCACTGTGGAGTTCCGCTTGGCGAATTCGACGCCTTCGCCGCGCTGAGGGAAGCACCGTATCGCCAGTATATAAGGGCGCTGAGAAGGCACATGTACCCTGCGTTCTTCCTTCCTGCTTTCCTAAATAAGATTCACACCGATTGATCGAGTAGCCCCGAAATTCCTGCCAAGGGAATAGCGACCCACGCGGGCCGATTGTTGAGTTCGTAACCCAGTTCGTAGATCGCCTTCTCAAGAAGGTAAAGTTTCAATATTGCAGAGATCTCCTTACGGCCTGGAGGCAAAAAGGCCGTGGAATTGGCATTTTTCAAGTAGGTATTTAAGAAACGAGCTGTCACCCACTTGTACCAAATGTTGGCCCATGGAGCCAGCGCCCGGAAGTCTTTTGGCCGTGCGGACTCAGCCAAAGGAGCCAGCAATTGAGCAAACGCAGCATAATGAAAGGAGCGCAGCATACTGGCAACGTCCTGAAGCGGTGATCGCTTGATGCGGCGTTCCGATAGCGACCGCATGGGCTCGCCCTCGAAATCGATCACGACGAAATCGGAACCGGTATAAAGGACTTGTCCTAAGTGATAGTCGCCATGGATTCGGATTCGCATCCCGCCGTTCCGTATGTCGAGAGTCGATTGCAATTGTTCCAGTATTTGCTTCTTACGACGAAGAAGGCCGCTTGCGTAATCGCGCATCTCATCCGGTAATTCGTGGAGCTTCGTTCTAAGGAGTGCGAGATTGCGCTCGGTCATCTCCCGGGCTGAATTCTCAAATTCCCCATGGAGGGAAGGTGTATATGCCTCCGGAGCAAAGGCTGAATCAGACAGATCACTTGCCAGCGCCAAGTGCAACTCGGAGGTTCGCCGGCCGAGCAGACCGATCGCGTCGAGATAGGGACCGATCCAGGCAATGGCGAGCGACGGAGTATCTTGATCGTAAGACAAGCCCGAGCCTTCTGTTGCGGATTCAGCGGGAGGGCCTTTGGAATATGCAGAAACCTGTTCCCAGAAACCGGAGAGGCCGCCCATCGTAAAACGCCAGGCATCGCCTTGATTGGGTATAAATTCTTGCAGGATGCCAAGGGTCGTCGGCTCGCGGTCTCCAGAGTGGTAAAAGAGCGAACCTGCAACGCGCGCCACGTTGCGGAAATGAGACTTCTCCGTAAGAAATAATCCAATCTCCAGGTCCGGATTGATTCCCTCTTCGAGGTGACGGAATAGCTTCAGAATGAAGCGGTCTCCATAATTAATGGAGGTATTACTTTGTTCTCCTTTCATCAGTACCGGGTGCGGGCCATCCCTGGAACCGGACCGGAGCTTCTGGAAAATATTTGTGTGCTCCGCGCGAATTTGACCGCTTATTCCCGGCTGGATATTTTGGGCCTCGATCGCGTCCAAGAGCCACAGTAAGAAAGTTTCGTTCTGAGAGGCGTCGGTCAGAATCACCTCTTTATTGCGTTCCGAGTTGCGCGCCACAAGAAAAGAAATGTCGTTCGGAGGGGGCGATGCCATATGCGCCACGGACGTCATCGGAAGGATGTACGTCTCATCGGAACCGCTGGCGTATTCAACGCGGACCAGGAGAACAAATGCTTCAAACTGATTACTTTCTAATGGAACAATGTCAACAACCTCGGTCGAGCGTATCTCACGCGCTTTTCCTCTGAACCATCGCTGATTCGTCAAGAATTGTGGCAACTGAGAGGGAAGAGATGTTCGTATATCATCACGAAGAGACATTCGTTTCTCCGCACCGAATCCCAATGCGCGCAACGTCTCATTCCATGGTGGATCGTATCCTGTGGCCGGTCAAGATCAAGAGCGCTTACAAAGGCGATGGTTCTTGTTCTTTTTCATGTTCGCTTTCCGGTCTCTTATCGCCGAGGTACCTCTCGAGTGTCTGGCGAGCCAAGTCGCGCCCACCAAGACCAAAGGCAATAGCAACCGCCAGCATTATGGCTCCGAAGACGATCGAAAAGGCCGTAACGACGGTTTGCCTCGCTAATCCGACCTGTTCGAGAGCCATCGAGATCGCCAGAATCCAGATCATGAAACGTACCAGTCCGCCCCAGACGCTCGGAGACCGATACCCCGCATTCACCGCGGTGAGCAGCGCCGCTCGCGAGAGGAAGTTTGCTACCAGTACTCCGACAAACAGAATCACAATCGCGACGAATATCTGCGGCAGCAACTCGAAGAGGCGCGCAATCTGTTCCTGGAGTTCTGGGATACCGAGGACGCTGATCCCGATCAGGATGAAACCCAGAAACGTCATCCAGAATAGTGACCGGCTGAGAAACTCCGTCATGGAAGGCATGGCTGCCTTCCGAAGCACGTGGGAGGCTCCCGCCTCTTCGGAAATGCGATCGAGCTTCGTCAAATGCAAAATGGAACGAAGAATATTCTTGAGAATAAACGCAACCAACAGCCCGACCAAGATGATGGTTACCATGACCACAAGCCGTGGCAGAAAGTCAGCGACCATGTGGACCAGATTTCCATAGGCTTGCGCCAACCCTTGCAGAATGGTGTCGTTCATGGCTTCACCTCACTCTGTACCTTCCATCGTTGAACCAAATAAGGCTTCTGGCGTTCGAATTCAAGGCAGAGATTTTCCGAGTCGGCCTCGATTTCGCCCGCGGAGGAGCTCTCGTGCTGCAACAGGTAGGAATGGACTTTTCCGCGATAGAGCGGAACGAACGACTGGATCAGGTGATCCCGATTGAGCGTCGTGTGGTGATACGATGCCGCAAAATCATAGAGCGTTCTTGTCCAAAGCGCATTGTCAAAACAAGCGTTTCGTTCGTCCATGGTGGCGACGCGCTGGATGGCCTCATTCGTATCGGGAGCCAGGATGGTTTTCAAAATCGGCGAAAGCTCCGCGACGCCGCTCCGGAATAGTTCGAATATCCTTTCCCGGTTCACGTTGGGTCGTTCTTCGCTAATCTCGTGATCGGGCCCGAAGGTCGGAACTGACTCCGAACCGGTTCGCTGCACCCAAACCGGCTGGTAAGATTCCATGCACCAGAACAGGGTCCCCAGGACTTGGCGGACGGCAGTGACAATATCCGTTCTGGACGCTGGAGACCGCAGCTTCGGTCCCAGATAGGATTGGCAGCACGGAAAGTCAGACGCAATGGCGGTAATAGCCATCCAAGTCTCCGGCAATTCCTGGACAGTCCTCTCGTGCCAGACATCTTGGCTCAGGCACATGCTGGCAAGCCGGCCGGAAAATCCGAGCTCGGTCGAATGGAGCTCGCGTATTCTACGGCCGAAAATGGCGCGGGTCATCGGGTACAGAAGAATCCGCACCAACAGACCGTCATATCTCTGACGGGTGTAGAGCGGAGCGACGAAGTCAAAGTTCTGCAGATAAGCGGGTCGAAGCAATTTCCCGATCCACTCGGCGCTTAGATTGGACGTGCCAGGCGAGACGACCGCACATGCTTTTGCTCGAAGGAGATCCGCTGCAGCCACCAGAGTCTTGAAGGCCATTCCAGGCGAGGCCGTGTCGTAACGTGTCACCACTCGGTGTTCGGTGCGAAGCGAGGTCAGGCCACGCGAATTGGAATTCTTGTGAGAACTCGCTTTGAGGAAAATCTCGGACGTGCCATCTTGAGATCCACCATCGACATTGATAATGACTACCCTTTCTCGGGGAAATTCATGCTGGAAGCTTTCTTCAATCTCTTCCACTGTGTGACCAATCGTCTCAGCATGATTGTGCGAAGGAATCCCGACAAGAATATCCACCTCGCCAACACTCATGAATTGGCGAAGCAAATCATCCGTAAGGAAAGATTCTTCGGGCAATGACATCTCCTGCACGCCGCGCTTTAATTCCGCGTGTTCACCACCGCTGCTATCTGCAAGTCAGATGATCAAAGCCGACGCAGGCGAAACCAGTAGGATTCATAGGATCCCATGGTTAATAAATACGGCAAATCTCCAATTCGCGGGAACAGATTTCGGCCGGACATCTCGATAGGAATGCTCCCCTTATACGCCCGAAGATCCAATTCAACCGCCTGCGCCGAATTTGAGAGATTGTTCACAATCAAGATTTGCTGGTCGCCTAATTGCCGGACATAGGCCAGAACCCTGTGATTCGAAGGCTGCAAGAATTCAATGGAACCCCGGCCGAAGACGCGGGTAGACTTGCGCACCTCAATCAGTTTTTTCATCCAGGAGAGGAGTGAATGCCGCGACCGCAACTGGGATTCCACGTTAATGGCCTGATAACCATACACTGGGTTCGAAATGAGGGGCGAATACAGGCGTTCGGGGTCGGCGCCAGAGAATCCGGCGTTCCAGCCACCATTCCATTGCATCGGCGTACGCACACCGTTGCGATCTCCTAGGTAAACGTTGTCCCCCATGCCAATTTCGTCGCCGTAATAAATGATGGGAGCGCCCGGCATCGACATCAGCAATACATTTAGAAGCTGAATCCGTCTCCTGTCATTGTCCATCATTGGCGCCAGGCGGCGACGGATGCCAAGGTTAAGACGCATCGTCTTGTCCTTGGCGTACCCTTCGTACATGTAGTCCCGTTCGACGTCGGTGACCATCTCCAGAGTGAGTTCGTCGTGATTGCGGAGGAAAATGCACCACTGACAACGATCAGGAATCTGCGGCGTTTGCTCCAGGATTTCGATAATGGGTTTCCGGTCCTCCAGCTGCACCGCCATGAAAATCCGCGGCATCAGCGGGAAGTGGAATGCCATGTGGAATTCGTCACCGCTTCCAAAGTAAGCCGAGACATCAGCGGGCCACTGGTTCGCCTCAGCCAGAAGCATTTTGTCCGGATACTCCGCATCCAGCCGTGCCCGCAACTCACGAATGATCGCATGCGTTTCGGGCAAATTCTCACAATTGGTCCCCTCGCGCTCCACGAGGTAAGGAACCGCATCGAGCCGGAACCCGTCCACTCCAATGTCCAACCAGAACTTCATGACGGCCCACATTGCTTCAAAGACGGCAGGGTTGTCGTAATTCAGGTCGGGCTGATGGTTGAAAAAGCGGTGCCAATAATAGGATTTCGATACGGGATCCCAGGCCCAGTTGGACATTTCCGTATCGAGAAAGATGATGCGTGCCTGCTTGTAGCGATCATCCGTTTCGCTCCAAACATACCAGTCGCGCTTCGGATTGTTCCGGGAGCTGCGCGCTTCCTGGAACCATGCGTGTTGGTCGGACGTGTGATTCAGAACGAGTTCGATGATGATTCGGATCCCCCGGCTATGAGCGGCCTTGAGAAACCCTTTGAAGTCTTCAATCGATCCGTAATTTGGATGAACGGATGTGTAATCAGCGATGTCATAACCGTCATCGCGCAACGGTGAAGGGAAAAACGGCATGAGCCAGAGGGCGTCAATTCCCAGGTCCTGTAAGTAGTCCAGTTTCTGCATGAGGCCGGGGAAGTCCCCAATGCCGTCATTGTTGCTATCCGAGAAGGTGCGTACATGCAGCTGATAAATGATCGCATCTTTATACCAGAGGGACTGAACAGGATCAGACACTGCTTGACGTTCTCCTAGCTCCGGATTTAACGAAGCAATCAAAGCACCTAAACCGTTTGGACTGAGTCGTCAGCGCACCTTCAATATGTGCGCCGGCATTCGAGCAGGATCTAATTCGACATAATTTCTCGCCCCACGCCACTGATAATGCTCGCCAGTAAGCAATTCGTGCACCTGAAAAGTCCGGCTGGGATCAAGACGCAAATCATCGAGAGGCATTTGCACCCAGCCGGATTGCTTGTAACGAAAATCCAGATTCACAATCACGAGGATGATATTGGTTAAATCTTCCGTCGTTTTGGCATACGCAATCAGCTGATCGTTGTCCAACGGATAAAAGCGCAGGCTGCGATCGCTTTGCAGGGCTGGATTTTCCCGCCGGATTGCATTTACTCGCGCAACCAGGCTACGAAGACTGCCGGGGTTGTCGAGAGGCCAGACTCGGATCTGATATTTTTCAGAATCCAGATAATCTTCGCTGCCCTGCTTCATCGTACGGTTCTCGCATAATTCGTATGTGGGGCCATAAATCCCATAGCTCGCGCCCAGCGTAGCGGCCAGAACCAGGCGGGACATAAAAGCAGGGCGTCCCCCATCCTGAAGGTATTGATTCAAAATATCGGGCGTATTGGGCCAAAGGCTCGCGCGAAAAAATTCGCGGACCGGCGCCTGAGTCAGCTCCGTAAAATATCCGGTAATCTCCGATTTCGTGTTCTTCCATGCGAAATACGTATAGGACTGCGTGAAACCGAGCTTGGCCAGCCGGTACATTACTTTTGGGCGCGTGAAGGCTTCCGCAAGAAAAATTGTATCCGGATAATCGCGGCGAACCTCTTCGATCAACCATTCCCAGAAAGAAAAGGGTTTCGTATGAGGATTATCGACGCGAAATATTTTAATTCCCTGCTCAATCCAATACAGTACGACGCTCTTCAGCTCTTCGCAGAGATTGCTGGCATGTTCATTTTCAAAATTGAGCGGAAAGATATCTTCATACTTCTTGGGCGGGTTCTCAGCGTACTGTATGGAACCGTCTGGCCGGTGACGAAACCACTCTTCGTGTTCTCGAACGTACGGGTGATCGGGCGAGCATTGAAAAGCCAGATCGAGAGCAATCTCGATGCCCCGCTCGGCCGCCTCGGTCTGCAATCGCTTGAAATCGTCCAGGTTTCCGAGTTGTGGATGGAGAGCCTTGTGTCCCCCTTCTTCCGAACCAATCGCCCAAGGACTGCCCGTGTCGTCTGGCAAGGGCGGGAAACCGTTATTTTTCCCTTTGCGTCCGGAATATCCAATCGGGTGGATCGGCGGCAGATAAAGGACATCAAAGCCCATTTCCGAAATATAGTCGAGCCGGTCAATACAATTGCGAAATGTGCCGTGTTTGTTTGGTCTGGACGTGCATGAGCGCGGAAACATTTCGTACCAAGTACTGAAGCGCGCTTTTTCGCGGTCCACTGTGACGCCCAACTCCTGCGGGTACGTTGTGGCAGAGCTGCGGTCGGAATATCGAGCCATCAGTTCAGACAGTTCCGCGTGCAGGATCTGCTCGGCAGCAGCTTGTCCATCTTTTGCGGAAATATCTACTAGTCCCGCAGCAAATTCAGCAAGCTTCCGGGAATCCGCACCGCCGGCCCGCACAGCAGCTGCCTGGATAAGATCCACTCCCATAAGGAGATCGACGGCAATGTCCTGCCCGGCATCGTACTTCTTCCTGAAATCGCGGGCCCATGTTTGGAATTCGTCGATCCAGGCATGAATGGTGTAAATAAATTGCCCCAACTTCATGACCCGGAACTCGCCGAGCCAGCGATCATTCCCGAGAGGATGCATCGCCGCTTCGCACCACTCCCGTTCGCCCGAGAGGCGATAGAGCAACACGGCGTTCAGTAGCTCGTGCCCATCCGCAAAAATGTCTGCCTCGACCGCGACGCGGTCCCCCTGTATTCGCTTGATCGGGAACCTTCCGCCGTCGATTTGTGGTTCGATGCCCTCGATCACGACGCGGCTTAGCGCCAGAACTGAAGTTCCGGCATCCATCTGGGGGAAATTCAAGCTCCCAGCCTCCGTTGCAGAAACACGCTCAATCGCGCACCGACCCAATTTGCCAGGGCAGAGGCCGGATGTCCTCTTACGAAAATCATTATACACACCACGGCAGCCTTCCTTGCCCTTCGGAGTGGAGGAGTTGTGCCTAAGGCACGCTTTGGCAACACGCGCAGGTTACGGAGTCGGTTTTGGAGGCGACGAACTGGAGGCAAGCGCACTCGGGGAAGGCAATTGAGAAGCATTCCAACCGCCGCCCAATGCCTCAATCAACTGGACACTGGACGTCATCTGCTGCAGCCGAAGATTGACGGCCGTTTGTTGGTTGCTCAACAAGGTAGTTTGCGCCGTGATGACATTGAGATAGGGGTCAATCCCTAGCCGATAACGCTCCGTCGCTAGCGAGAGGTTTCTTTCCGCCGATCGAACCGCAGTATCTTGCTGCTGAATCTCTTGAGAAAGGATTCGCAGGGACGATAGGTTGTCTTCTACCTGCTGAAAGGCCGTCAAGACCGTCTGACGGTAATTCGCCACGGTTTCATCATAGGCCGCTTCGAATTGCTGATCGGTAGCCCTGCGCAATCCTCCTTCAAAAATGGTTTCTGCCACACTGGGTCCGACCGACCAGATACGACTGGGCCACGTAAACCAATCGGTGATCGAACCGCTCTCGAATCCTCCTGAGGCCAGCAGCGTGACCGTGGGGTAGAACGCGGCCTTGGCGATACCGATCTGAGCGTTTGCCTCAGCAACACTGCGTTCGGCTGCGGCAATGTCAGGACGCCGTTCAAGAAGCTGTGAAGGTGCGCCGAAAGGGATCGCCGGTGGATTCGCTTTCAAGGGTTCCATGGGAATCGAAAAGGTCGAAGCAGGTTGCCCCACTAACAGCGCGATTGCATGTTCGTATTGACTGCGCAGGATGCCAAGGTTGGTGTCCTCTGCCTCAGCAGTCTCGAGCTGCGTTTCGGCCTGTGCAACCGCTTCGTCGGAGTCGATTCCCGTTTCATATAGAGCCGTCGTCAATCGCAACGATTCTCGATAGGCAATCACCGTCGAATCCAACACCTGTTTAAGGCCGTCCTGTGCACGGAGGTCGTAGTAATCCACCGCAAGATCCGCATGAACCGTCAACCGAGCCGACTCAAGATCAGCGGCGCTTACCTGCGCCGCAGCGGAAGCGGACCTGACTGCATTCCGAACGCGTCCCCATAAATCAGGGACATAGGATGCATCAAACGGCAAGAGATAGTCCGGGCCCTGGGATGCTTGGCTAGAGCCTCCCCGTGGGGACACTTGCCGAGATTCGGAGATGCTGGGGTTGGTTGAGACCGTCGGGAAATACTGCGATCGAACCTCTCTTACAATCGCACGCGCGGCAAAGAAGCTTGCAGTGGCCGCGGCGATGCTTTGGTTTGAAACATTCACTTGCGCTTCCAAGCTGTTCAGCTCCGGATCGTTAAACATCTGCCACCAGTCGCTGCGAAGCACGTTGTCGGACGGCTGCGCCACCTTCCACCCGTCGGTCGTCTTAAGCTCGGCAGGAGTGAGTTCCTTGTAAGCGGCCGGGGCTTGCACCGACGGAGTGTGATATTTCGGGCCCACGGTGCATCCACCGACGACCACAACGCTGATGAGCGCAACAACCGGGAGTCTTCTGGACATTCGCCTCTTCTCTCTCGGAATTCTTGCAGTTTCAGTCTGCCTCTTGCGGGGTTATGCACAGAGACCGTTTATGAGCGTGCTGCCACCACAAGCCGAAGCGATCCATGTATAAGTAAACGATCGGCGTAGTAAAAAGCGTAAGCATCTGGCTGAAGATGAGACCCCCGATGATCGTAATACCAAGGGGCCGTCTCAGCTCTGAGCCCGTTCCCGTTCCCAAGGCCAGGGGCAGCGCACCCAGCAGGGCCGCCATAGTGGTCATGAGAATCGGGCGAAAACGCAGCAAACATGCCTCGTAAATGGCCTCCTTCGGAGTCTTGCCATAATTCCGCTGCTGTGCCAGGGCGAAGTCGATCATCAGAATCGCATTTTTCTTAACCAGGCCAATCAGCAAAATGATGCCGATGAGTGCTATGACGCTGAGATCCATGTGGAATAACATCAATGCCACGACTGCTCCCACGCCTGCAGAAGGAAGGGTCGAAAGAATCGTTATCGGGTGGATGTAGCTCTCATAGAGAATGCCCAGGACGATGTAAACCGCCAGCAACGCGGTGATGATCAGAATCGGTTCACTTGCAAGCGCCTCTTGATAGGCTTGCAGTGTTCCCGAATACATGCCGTGAATAGTTGGCGGCAGATTGATCTTCTGCTCCATGTCATCAATGATCCTGGAGGCGTCGCTCAGCGCAACACCGGGTGCGAGATTGAACGAAACAGTGACAGAGGGAAACTGTCCCTGATGGTTCACGGCCAGCGGCGCGATTTTGGGTTCGAAATGGGCTACCGCGCTCAGCGGAACGACGCCTCCAGATGGAGAGTGGATATAGATGGCGTTCAATCCCTCAGGACTCTGCCAAAACTTTGGCGCCACTTCCATCACGACGTGATACTGATTCAGCGACGTGTACATCGTCGATACCTGAGATTGGCCGAAGGCATTATAGAGAGTCTTGTCCATCAACTGCGGAGTGATACCCAACCGCGAAGCCGTCTTGCGATCATATACGAGCTGGGCCCGAAGGCCACTATTCTGCTGATCCGTATCCACGTCGGTCAGCTCGGGAATTTTCTTTATCTGTTCAAAAAGAATGGGGCCCCACTTGACCAAATCGTCGACGTTTTCGCTTTGGAGAGTATATTGATATTGTGCATTTGCCGCTCTGCCGCCAATGCGCAAATCCTGGCCGGCTTGCAAGATGACCCGCGCCCCGGGGACTGCGTTCAATTTGGGCCGCAGACGATCGATCACCTGGCTGGAAGTAAGCTTCCTTTCTTCGAGGGGCTTCAAGACTACGCTCACGAACCCCCCATTCGTTGGCCCGTTGCCGCCTGTATAGACGACTGCCGTGGAAACCGCTGGGTCGGACTTGATGATGTTCACAAAGCGATCGGTCATCGCCTGCATGGCTTGAAACGAGGTGTCTTGCGCGCCCCTTACGCCACCGCCCAAGGTCCCATTGTCTTGCAATGGAAAAAACCCCTTCGGCACGATTACCAGCAAATACACATTGACGGCCACAGTAAGCAACAAAACTCCCAGCGTCAATGCTTCGTGTCCCAGTACCCAAGTGAGACCGCGGTCATACGCGCGGACCAAGAAATTGAAACATTTCTCGCTGACACGGTAAGCCATGCCGTGACTTTCATCTTGCTCTCGTCTGAGGAGCCTGGAGCACATCATGGGCGTCATGGTGAGCGAGACAAGCAGCGAAACGAGAATAGCCACGGAAAGCGTTACTGCAAACTCCCGGAACAGGCGCCCAACAATGCCACCCATGAGCAAAATTGGAATGAAGACCGCGACCAGCGAGGTCGTCATCGAAAGAACGGTAAAGCCAATTTCCTGAGCGCCGTGCAAAGCGGCCTGCATCGGCTGCATCCCCTGCTCCACATGCCGGCTGATGTTCTCGATCACCACAATCGCGTCGTCCACAACAAAACCAGTGGAAATGGTAAGCGCCATTAAAGAGAGATTGTCGATGCTGTACCCGCATAGGTACATCACGCCGAACGTACCGATAAGAGAAATGGGTACCGCAACACTTGGAATCAACGTAGCGCGTACGCTTCGGAGAAAGACAAACACCACCAGTATGACAAGCACGATGGAAATGAGAAGGGTCCGCTCGATTTCCCGAACCGACGACCGAATCGTAACGGTTCGGTCCATGGTAATGGCAATGTTAATTGCCGAAGGAATCGAAGCTTTCAGAGAAGGCAGAGCTTCTCGAATGCGGTTGACTGTATCGATGATGTTGGCACCCGGCTGGCGAAAGATTTGCATGGTGATGCAAGGCTTGCCGTCGAAAAACGCCGCCGCACGAATGTTCTCGACCGAGTCCTGCACGTCCGCGATATCCGACAGCTTGATCGCGGCCCCATTGTGATACCCAACGACCAGATTCTTATAGTAGTCGGCCTTTAGAAGTTGGTCGTTCGTCAGTATGTTCGCGGTCGTATTGTTGTCCCAGATCTGGCCCTTTGGCAGATTGGCATTCTGCTGGCTGAGCATAGCTTGGACATCCTGAAGACCGAGCCCATAGCTATTCAATTGCGTGGGATTGATATCAACACGAACCGCGGGAAGAGAGCTGCCGCCTACGAAGACCTGCCCCACACCCGGAATCTGTGACAGCTTTTGCTGCATGATTGTAGAAGCGGCGTCGTACAGTCGTCCCCGGTCGTAAACGTTCGATGTCAGGGCAATCTGGAAGATTGAAGTATCAGCGGGGTTCACTTTGCGATAGGTCGGATTGCTTGGCAGATTCGTAGGCAAGTAGCTGCGGGCTGCATTGATCGCCGCTTGAACGTCCCGTGCCGCGCCATCGATATTACGGTTTAAGTCAAATTGCAACGTGATCTGGGTAGTGCCGAGATAGCTCGCCGATGTCATTTCGGTGATACCTGCGATTCGACCGAACTGGCGTTCGAGCGGCGTGGCGACCGACGCGGCCATAATTTCGGGGCTCGCCCCAGGCAGGCTCGTCGAGACGTTGATCGTAGGAAAATCAACCTGTGGAAGCGGTGCCACCGGCAAAAAAATGAAGGAAATGCCTCCCGCTAGCGCTATAGCGGCCGCTAGAAGGGTGGTGGCAACCGGCCGGCGAATAAATGGTGTAGAGAGACTCATTAATTAGTCGGCAGGCGATGGCAGTGGGCCTTCGTGGCTCGCATGCACCCCGGTCAATTTGCTCGCAAGCTTTGCGAAGAAAATGTACACAACCGGTGTGGTGTACAACGTGAGGATCTGGCTGACCAGCAAACCGCCCACGATGGAAATACCAAGAGGACGACGTAATTCCGCTCCCATACCCGTCCCAAGAGCCAACGGCAAACCGCCCAACATAGCCGCCATCGTCGTCATCATGATGGGACGGAAACGAAGCAAACAAGCTTGATAAATGGCGTTGAGCGGACTCTTACCGTCTTTTCTCTCTTGCTCGAGGGCGAAATCGATCATCATAATGGCGTTTTTTTCGACAATTCCAATGAGCAGAATGATGCCAATCAGAGCGACAACGCTCAACTCCTGCCGAAAAAGCATGAGAAACAAGATGGCCCCGACTCCGGCGGAAGGCAACGTCGATAGAATCGTCAATGGATGAACGTAGCTCTCGTAGAGAACCCCCAGCACGATATAAACGGTGACAATTGCCGCCAGAATGAGGAGAGGCTCGTTACTCAGAGAAGCCTGAAACGATGCCGCGGTGCCCTGGAAGGCCGTTTGAATGCTAAGCGGCATACCAATGTCTCTCTGAACTTTGTCGACTGCTTTCGTAGCGTCACCCAGGGAGGCACCCTGCGCCAGGTTGAAGGAGACGGTGACGACTGGAAACTGGCCCTGATGGTTTATCGACAGAGGAGCGGACGCTGATTCGAAATGAGTGAAGGCGCTCAGCGGTACGGCCCCTCCATTCACCGCGGAAACGACGGCAGGGCTCGCTGAACCCTCCGTGGCGGTGGCAGAAGGGCCGGACGGACCGGTGGAGGAAACCGGGGTGGTTGTGACGACACCTGAGGAAGTTGCGGAAGATGACGGCGCCAGCGCAGAACGAACGTAAATATCCTGTAATTTATTCGGATTCGTCTGAAAGCTCGGCATCGTCTCCAAAATGACGTGATACTGATTCAATTGCGTGTACAACGTCGTGATCTGGCGCTGGCCAAACGCGTCGTAAAGCGTTTCATCAATCATTTGCGGAGAGATTCCCATGCGCGACGCTGTCTGGCGATCAATGACAAGCGTTGCGGCCAATCCGGCCATCTGCTGATCCGTTGCTACGTCGCGAAGCTGCGGCAACGCCTTGAGCTTGTCGACGAATCTTGCCGTCCAAACGTTGAGCTCATTCTGATCCGGATCCTCGAGGGTGTACTGAAATTGCGTGCGGCTGACGCGGTCTTCGACCGTCAAATCCTGCACTGGCTGCATGTATAGTGTGATCCCATCGACCTTCGCCAGTTCAGGCTGCAAACGCCGGATGACTTCCGATGCGCTGATTTTTCGGACCTCAATCGGTTTCAGGTTGATGAGGATGCGCCCGCTGTTCAAAGTTGTGTTCGTGCCATCGACCCCGATGAAGGACGAAAGGCTTTCCACGGCGGGATCCTGCAGGATGACGGAGGCAAGTTCCTGTTGCCGCTGGGCCATGGCGGGAAATGAGATTGACTGCGGCGCTTCCGAAATACCCTGGATTATTCCCGTATCCTGCACGGGGAAAAATCCTTTCGGCACAATGATGTAAAGAACAACCGTCAACACCAGAGTGCCCGCAGCGACCAGCAGGGTGGCCGTCTGGTGCTTCAAGACCCACTGAAGAGTTCGGCCATAAAATGCGATGATCTCGTTAAATATGTGTTCCGACTTCCGATAGAAGCGACCTTGCTGTGCCTCCGGGGTGTGATGGAGCAGCCGAGAGCACATCATCGGCGTCAGCGTGAGCGAAACCACCGCGGAGACGAGGATGGTCGCACTGAGAGTAATCGCAAATTCCCGAAACAGCCGCCCAACGATATCTCTCATGAATAAAAGGGGAATCAGAACGGCGATCAGGGAGACGGTTAACGACATGATCGTGAATCCGATCTGTTCCGCGCCTTTTAACGCAGCCTGCAGCGGCTTTTCGCCTTCTTCAATGAATCGGACGATGTTCTCAATCATCACGATTGCGTCATCGACAACAAAACCCGTCGAAATCGTTAAAGCCATCAGGGTCAGGTTATTCAAGCTATACCCGGCCAGATACATTACGCCGAACGTTCCCACCAAGGAGAGCGGCACCGACACACTGGGAATAATCGTCGCGGAGACATTGCGCAAAAAGAGAAATATAACCATCACGACGAGTCCGACCGTCAAGAGGAGTTCGAATTCGACATCCTTGACCGATGCGCGAATCGTGATCGTGCGATCCGTCAGTACAGACACATCCACGGCCGCGGGGAGGCTGGCCTGCAGTAAGGGTAGAACCTTTTGGATGCTGTTCACCACCTGGATAATGTTGGCGCCAGGCTGTCTTTGTATATTTACGATCACTGCCGGCGATCGATTCATCCAAGCTGCCTGTTTCACATTTTCAGTGTCATCAATCACGTTCGCCACATCCGACAGCAGCACGGGCGCGCCGTTGTGATACGCAATCACCACGGACTTAAAATCCTTGCTGGTCAAGAGCTGATCGTTGGCGTCGATCTGATAATCCTGCCGCGGGCCATCAAAATTGCCCTTAGCCAAATCGAGACTGGTCTGTTGCAAGGCCGCCCGCACATCTTCCAGGTTGATACCGTGCGACGACAGCGCCGTCGGATTCACCTGAACGCGCACGGCGGGCTTTTGACCTCCACTGATGCTCACCAATCCCACCCCAGGCAACTGCGCGATCTTCTGGGCCAGCCGTGTATCCGCCAGATCCTCTACTTGGGACAATGGGATGGACTTTGAAGAGAGGGCGAGCGTGAGAATAGGCGTATCGGCGGGATTGGTCTTGCTATAAATCGGCGGCGTCGGCAAGTCCAACGGTAAATAGGTTTGCGCCGCGTTGATAGCCTCCTGCACTTCCTGTTCGGCCACATCGATGTTCAGGCTGAGCGAAAACTGCAGGACAATTACCGAACTCCCATCCGAACTTGTAGACGTCATCTGGTTCAGACCGGGCATTTGTCCGAATTGCCGTTCGAGCGGGGCGGTAACGGCCGAAGCCGTTACGTCCGGACTCGCGCCGGGATAAAATGTCACAACCTGAATCGTCGGATAGTCAACTTCCGGAAGAGCGGAAACTGGCAATTGCAGATACGCAACGAAACCAGCCAGGAGAATGGCGGCCATGAGTAACGATGTGGCCACCGGCCGTAAAATGAAGGGACGAGAGGGATTCAAGGAGCATCGTCTCCAGTCGAACTATTTCCCGCGTTGCCCGAACCTTTGCGAACGGTTACTTTCGCGCCATCCTGCAAGCGGTCGAAACCCGATATCGCCACAAGCACATTCGGCTCGATGCCCTCGACAGCGGTAGTGTTGCCGTCGGTCGTCCCAGCGGTCACAGTGCGCATCGCCGCCGTCTTATCGGGTTTCACCTGGTACAAAAATGCCCCCTGTGCGTTGCGCTGGATCGCGGCGGTAGGCACCAACGTGGCGTCATGCAATGTTTCCACAAGCAGTCTGGCGTTCACAAATTGATTCGGAAAAAGAGAATCGTCTTTGTTGGGGAAAACCGCCTTCAGCTTGACCGTCCCGGTCGTCGTGTCGATTTGATTGTCCAGGGTCAGGAGCGTACCTGCGGCAATCTGCTTCTCCTGGGTGCGGTCAAACGCATCCACAGTCATGGAATGCCCTGCGCGCAGCTGTTTCTGGATCTGTGGCAGGTAATCTTCAGCCACGCTAAAAATCACGGTAATGGGCTGAAGCTGAGTGATAACAACCAAAGGGGTGGAGCTGTTAGCTTGGACAATATTGCCGGGATCCACCAGACGGAGACCGACGCGCCCATCAATCGGAGAGGTGATGTGCGTGTAATCGAGATTCACTTTTGCGTTCTCAACCAATCCTTCATCATTTTTTACAGTGCCCTCATCCTGAAGGACGGCCTGTTCCTGGTCATAAACCTGCTGCTGCGCGATTGCATTCTGGGCAAAGGCAGACTTGTAGCGAGTGAGATCGATCCGAGCTTCGGCAAGAACGGCTTGATCGTGCGCAAACTGTCCTTGAGTCTGAGTCAAAGCCGCTTCGTAGGGCCGGGGATCAATATCCAGCAGAGGATCGCCGTTACGCACCATCTGACCTTCGCGATAATGAACCGCCATGATTTGCCCTTGGACTCGACTGGTGACTGTCACCGTGTACACAGGAGTTACAGTGCCAAGAGCTTCGACATACACACCGATGTCGCCTTTCCGCGAGCTAGCCGTATTGATGGGCACGGCGCGGGGCGGTGCCGCTGCTTTTGCTTTAGAGGATTCGCCGGTCGATTGGCGCTGGTAATACCACAATCCGCCTGCCACGAGGGCGATAATGACCAAGAGCCATATCCACCAGTGTCCCTTCCCGGACGGTTGTTCCGGGGCCGGATGGTCGGAACGGCGAGACCCTTCCGCTGCTTCACTGTTCGATGCAAAAGTTGATTCAGGCATAGTTCCCTATTGGCTCCGGCTGAGTCTCGCTTCGTTAGACGCTACCTAAAGGGCGCAGGGTCAAACTGGCCATCTGTTTGCAACGACTTAAGATCGCATTAAACTCACGACTCTTAAAAGACGTAGTTGCGCCCGAAAAGGTTTCATGCGCATTTGAAGAGCGACTCATGGAATGTTCACTACTTGCGGTACAGCATCATCTTTTCGACTTCGCAATTTCAACGGCGCCGATTCGCTCCGAAGAGCGATAAAATTCATGCACATGGTACCAAGGAATCTTTTGTCGCGTGGAGTCAAAATCGTGATAGAAAAGCTTTCGGAATGAAAAACCCACCGCCAGCGCGCACCGCAGATCCGCCCGTGGAACAACAGCCAAACCCTTTCGGTATCACCGCCCTCCAGCGAGGTTCTGCTGACAAGGGATCCGAATTCCCCTCTCGCCATCAGGATGCTCCTGCCTGGGACGAGGTCTGCTCTTTGAGAGCAATCGACATGGCGAGGCTCATCCGTCAGAGGAAGCTGTCGTCTCGGGAGCTGATGGAAGCACACCTTCGCCAGCTCAAGCGAGTCAACTCAAAAGTGAATGCGATCGTTACGCTCGTACCGGAAGATCAGCTGCAATCTCAGGCGCAGGCTGCGGACGCGGTCACCATGAGTGGTGAACCGTTGGGTCCCTTGCACGGCCTTCCGATCGCAGTGAAGGACAATCATCAGACAAGGGGGATACGGACCACATTTGGCTCAACCTTGCACCAGGATTTCGTGCCCGGCTCCAACTGCATGGTGGTTGAGCGCGAACGGAGCGCCGGAGCCATTGTGATCGGAAAGACAAATTTGCCCGAGTTTGGTCTCGGTTCTCAGACATTCAACGCACTTTTTGGAGCAACCCTCAATCCATACGATGCGACAAAGACTTGCGGGGGCAGCTCAGGAGGAGCCGCGGTTGCCTTAGCCTGCAGAATGGTGCCGCTTGCCGATGGCAACGATATGGGAGGATCGCTGCGCAATCCCGCCAATTTTTGCAATGTGGTGGGGCTTCGGCCGTCCCCGGGACGCGTGCCTAATGGCCCTGTGCAACTGGGTTGGTTCACACAGAACGTCTCCGGACCGATGGCGCGCAACGTAGCCGATTGCGCCTTCTTCTTGAGCGTCCTCGCAGGGTTTGATCGACGGTCGCCTATTTCGATCGATCAGCCCAGCCATCAGTTCGCGCAGCCGCTTGGCGAGCGCGACTTCAAAGGTGTTCGAGTCGCCGTGATGAAAGATCTGAATCTTCCCTGGGAACCGGCGATCAAGAAAGCCTTCGCCGACCAGCACAGGGTATTTGAGGCTTTAGGATGCATCGTGGAGGAAACCGAACCCGACCTGACCGATGCGAACGAATGCTTTCTCGCATGGCGCCATTGGCTGCTCGAATTCCAATTCGGCGAGATTCTGAACGAAAATCCCAGCCAACTCAATCCATATGTACGCTGGCATGTGGAAGAAGGACGGAAACTGACTGGCTCTTACTTGTCTCGGATCGAGGCAAAACGAACAGCGCTGTATCAAAGAATGCGCGAATTCATGGATCGTTACGAGTTTTTCATCATGCCCGTAAACCAAGTACTGCCGTTCGATGTGAAGATGCCTTATCCCTCAGAGATCGACGGCGTCAAAATGGAAAATTATCTCGCGTGGATGAAATCCACTTATTACATCTCCACACTGGGGAACCCTGCTATTTCCGTGCCCTGTGCATTTTCAGAGTATGACCTGCCCATCGGAATCCAGATCGTCGGCCGGCACAACGATGACTGGGGCGTGCTGCAATTGGCTTATGCGTTCGAGCAGGTTACCGATGCCGAAAAAAAACTACCGGCGTTAATTTAGCGTCCTTAGCGGCTCCATGGCCGGCTTCACTGAACTACGGCGTGGTTCTCCAAGGCATGAGCGGGCAGTGGGCGATAGCCGCTTCTCGTCCGGACGTGATATTTTTTGAAGCGTTCGCCAGCGAGTTTTACAGAAATAGCGCGCCAACCACGGTTGGGATTCGCCTGCGGGTAGTAGTTGAGAGCGTAAAGATGCGCCAAGTCGTCCCGGACCGATGAAAAAGCCTGCTGCTCATCTTTCCAACTCTTGGCAAAAAACGCTTCGCCGCCGGTGGCCGCGGCCATGCGCCCAAAAATCGCGGTGGAAATCGGCTCAATTTTAGCCGCCCGGGTACTGATCATATAGATCGGAATTCCTTCCGATTGGGCCAACTCCCCGACGTCCTCTGGCGGCACCAGGCTATCGTTGTCCGGTCCATTCGAAAAAACTACCACTACTTTTCTGCCCTTATACCGGGCTGCATCCCTGAGAGTCAGTAACAGCGCATTATAAAGCGCTGCGTCGTCTCCGGCGGTCGTGGCTCGCACTCCCTGCAAAACCTGCTCGCGGTCGGGAGTAAGCAAGGCAGCCCGAAAGAGATCGCGGCTATAGGAATAAAGGGCTATGCGGTCCGGGCCGTTGAGAGACCGGACAAAATCGGCAATCGCATCCTGCGCGAGAGCAAAGCCGCGATACATATAATTGCTCGTGTCGAACAAGACAAAAACATCCGCGCCAGCAAGCGGAGAATCAGGTGGGTCGGGAGAACTGTGGGACGATAAGACTTTTCCAGCGCTGTCCGGTGGCCCAGATGGCGGCTGCGCGGAATCGGTCCTGGCCGCCTTCGGTGGGGCGTCTTCGGCTGCGACATCACTTACCGCCCGCGGGGCCTGATTGCCTTCGCCAAAAGTGGCGATTTTTTGGCGGATGCCGTCTTCGGCAACAAGGAAGTCCGAAGGATGAAGACCGGTGACGTAGTTTCCTTTATTGTCGGTAACAGCCACATTTAACTGCACCATGTCGACGACCACGTGAAAGCTCGGATTGCCTTCCTGAGCCGACATCCAGGCGGCAGAACCGGTCAGACTACCAAACAAAATCAGAAAAGCCGGCAGGTATCGTGGCGCCATTGGTCCCTCTCGGATTCGTTCGGTCTCTGTTCATGGCTAAAATCTCTATAGCCTGTTGAAGAATGCGGCGCGTCATTTTCCGAGCCGTTTTGTCACGAAGTACGAGTTTTTCCATCGCATGGTATTCGCGATGGATCTCTCCTTCTCCCGGCAATCTCACGAGAGATGGATCGTTCTAAGAGCGACCGAAATCAGTTCTTCATAAACTGTTAAGTATTTCGATAGATTGCAAAGAAGCCTCCTAAGGTCCAGGGTTTATCTCGCCTTTGGACAAGGAGGCAACCTGCCCGCGGCGAAACTCCTCGCCCGTTTCGTGCATGGCTCTTAGCAACGCCGGCCAGTCTTCAAAGTCACTCGCAAAAATCTTCTCAACCATGCGGTGGGTGAATTCCGGAACCAGGGTGTTCAGGTCTTCCGGCGGATAACCCATTTCGTCCAACAATCGAGCCCAATACAGGTTGTTCGAATCCCAGCATTCCGCCAGCAGGCGGCTTGGATAACCCATAAAGGAAGGAAATGGCTTCACATTCAGCAACTCGCGAGCGTCACTTTTCTCGATCGTGGGATGAGGAACGCCAAAATCTTCCGAGATTCGCTTCGAACTCACTTCATCGGGGAATTGCTGGGAAAGGGCTTGCAGTTCCCTTCCTGCCGCTCCCCAATGATCGTTGTCTCCGGGAAATCTTCGCCGGTATTCTTCGGCCAAATAGAAGAGCTCGGCCGGTTTCATCTCAGGGAGGAGCTTCTCGAATTGTCCCTCTCGTAGAGAAGCCTCTACTTCGGCTGCCCGATCAGGAAGCATTCGATCCGAAAGAATATTCATAACCGTCTGTCGCAGTTGCGCATCCTTGGCAGCCGCGACCAAAAGTTCTTCGCCGGTGCGCTGGTAGAGCGTTACAGCATGGAGTTCATTCTTCGTTACTCCCCACCAGCGTGACAGAACAGCACTGCTCACAAGACCGGGCACCATTTCTTCCCAAATTAATGCCTGCACGTTATCGGGAACCGTGAAATCTTGCTCTACTCCCGCCAATACGTAGGGCAGGTCCGCCAACGACCCGGTCAGGTGGGCGCCTCCCGCCGCCGTCCAACCACGGCCGAACAGGCGAGGAGTCTGCCATGCGTATTCTGCGCCAGGGCTCGTATCCCCGGTGAAATCGTGTGAGCGGACGAACAATGGGTCGCTATGCAGCGCCTGGGCTGCCGGCGGCTCGTAGTACGCATAATTGAGGCCCACCAGCGTATCTCGGAGGAAAGGCGCAAGCTCGCCCCGTGCGTTCGCTAATTCCGCGGACGACCCAGGAGCCTGGATGACTTTTGTCAAATCGGTGCGCATCTGAAGGGTGGTGTGGCTGGTGTTGTAAAGGCCAGCAGCCCAAGCAGTCCGTTCGGTGGGGGTGAAGAACGGCTTCGGCATTTCAAATTCACGGAGATCGCGAGCCAACGAAAGTAGATTATCCGGCGCCGGATCCCCTTCCGACATCCGGTTCAAGCCGTCTGCAAGCCCGAATAAGGTGTCCAACGAAATAAGACGCTGATCGTCCATGACAGTACGGATTCGGGTAGCGATCTCCTGCCTTACCTGTTGCCCCTCAGGACTGGATTGGGTTGGCCCAGCCAGCAAAGCGATCACCTCATCCTGGGAAAGATCAGGTTTGCCTGATGCGGCTCGGAGAATTTCCTGCAGCGAAGTTCGGCCGGCATCCAAAAGCGAAACCGACGAAGCTATTGTTCCAAAGGGACTAATGACCCGCAGCCATGAGTCGTTCAAATTCCCGGAAATTTCCCGTTGCCGAGCCAGAATTTGCCAAAGCCCGACATTCGCCTGAAAAATACCGAGCGTGTTCGCACGGAGAGCGTGGTCGTGGATTCCGTCGATCGCTTCAGCGACGTTCACGAATCGCGTGATCGAAACATTGTTCAAGCTGGGGAACTCTGAAAAAACTGAGTATTGATCGCCGTATTTCGAGAATTTAGCAGCCAGCAAATGGGCGGTTCCAGCACTCAAACGCTGTCGAGAAGATCGGTTGCGATCGACGTCGTTCAAGGTGAGAAAAATTTCGAGTGGGGATCCTGGGGAGGTTACGCGGGAGAGACCGAACATTCCGTCCACTACTTGCTCGGGACTTCCCCAGCGGCTGGCGCGCTTGGCCCATTCCCTAATGACCTTGGAAGAATCCTTGCGGTGGCCGAGCAGAATTCCCTTCCATACTTCCACATTCCCCGGAATGTGTGGTTGACCGTTTGGGTCGACTTGGAGCTGGGAAACAAAGAGCAACAGACCCGGAGCGGGCCGAAATACAGGCCGAGCAGGACCTGGAGAAACGTCTTGCCCTCGAAGCGCTTGATAGAAACGCTCCAAGTGTTGAGGTTCTGTGAAATAGGCTTGCTGCTCCCTGCTGATACGGGACAGGACATCGAAATACGCTGCCGTCCATCCCTCGTCCTTCTCAAGCAATTTCGTTACAAACTCCGCCGGTGCCTCGGGACTTGCTCCCACGAGGTTCTTCCAACCGGCCTCGGCCGGCTCGCCGCCAGGCACGACGACATGGCCATACCGGATGGAAATTTGACTGCCGTAAAAATCCAGGACAGCGGCGAACGGGAGCAGCTTTCGTACCCCCGGAGCCTGCCGCAAAGAATTGACAGTCTCGCTATCGATCCGAGACATTGCCCAGTAGAGGCGGGCAAGCTTGGGATCGTGCAACAAGGAATCCACTGCATCATTCTTGCCGTCATTCCCCTTGATGCCTCTCTTACGTCCGCCATTTGCATCCAACTCATTCTGAGTGAAAAGCATGGGCAGACTGGACGAAGAGAAGGGATAGCTGAATGGTTTTCCGCCCCGCAGCGTTTCCTCCAAAGTGGCGAGAGGAAACCCGGAATCGATCGTCAGAAAAGCCCTGTCTGGATCGGCTGTTTCTACAGACGTGTTAGGCCCGCACGGTTGCCGGAGTCGATACCCCAGGATCGCTAATAGAGGCTTCCCGTCAGCGCAGTTGGTAACGCGAAGGACCCCTTCCGGGCCAGCCAGGACTTCCAATTCCCGAGCCTGGTCCAAATAGCGCTTTAATAGGACAAGATATTCGGTTTCCTTGCCCTCTTGGTAGCCTTCCATCGACACGTTACGAGCCAGGAGTGGCAAGACTTCTTCCCGTGAGACCTTTTGACCGATCGAAGCCATGCGGAGAAATGAATGAAGGGGTCCGGGAATCGTGGTGCTCTCCGAGGAAGCAGTCGATGGGACTCCAATTTGCGAGGATTGTGCCGCGTCTTGAGCTTCGGAAGAAGAAGGAGAGGCGCCCACAACGCTCGACAGATAACAGGAGATGACCAAGAGAACTGCTGAAAGGCAAAGAGGAGATCTCATCGCTGCACTCCCTCTGGGCCTGGGACGAAAACTTCAGATCATCTTATCGACGAAACCGCTCGTCAGCGGCTTCCATTGGAGCGTGACTCGGGTTTAGCTACTTGTCTTGTACTGTTAGAATCGCGAATTGCTTCACTGCGCACCGAGGTTCAAAGAGTGCGGTATTCCCTGGTGGTCCGCCTCCTACTAAACGCCAAGATAAGTCATCCTTCGGACAAATCCAAGGTTTTTCTGGCAGCTCTCCTGTGGACCTAATGCTCCGAGGAGAGACTCAGAGGGGCATGGTCGTCTCGAAGATTGAAACTCCCTGGCAAGGGTAACGTGCAGCCGCCACGCCAGCCCCTTCCTCTGTGGGAATAGACACTCCATCGCGAAAAGAAACCAGCCTCCCCGAGTTGGCAGCCACGCGTTCTCCCGGAACGATGATGCCTGTCAAATTCAACGGATCGGCGGCAGAAACGACAACTGGTTCGTGCGAGGATTGCAGGTTGCGTTGCGCACGCAGCGATTCTACGGCAACCGGAAGAGCATACTGCTCCCCCAGAAAACCGCTCACGAATCTTCCACCACGTACCTCTCCTCGATCCTCCAGGCGCCGAAAAGCGACAAGAACTTCACGCCATTTCGGCAGGATCGTCTCTCTGGTCAGTACTTCACGAAACACGACGCCGTAGCGACGAAGCAACATCCAGCAGATGGCTTCGAGCGCACGCTGGTGATCCACTGCCTCGCAGGGATACAGCATCGCCCACCGCCCGGCGCTATGCCGCGGGCGCACCGCTCGGCCGCTCCCCTGCCCGGCCCGCCGTTTCGGATCGATCAGCGCGCGCAAGTTGTCGAAACCGTCCGCAGTCAGAAGACCCGCCGCAACTAATTCCCACAGGCTAGTCTCCACTTCAGCTTTTAATTTGCCTGTGGCATGGACGATCTCGGCAAAAAAAGAAGCGCCACGCTGGCGCAAGAATTGCACAACCTCAATGGCCCCGGGGCTGAGGCCTCTGGTTTCCTCCTCAAGGAACTCGCGCTGTGAAATCATCCACTCCGCATCCTCGCGCACAAAAAATGTGATCGGGGCAACGCTGCTTGGTACCACGCGCCGTCGTCCAGGCGTCGCGGTTTCGAGTGTGGCGGGATGAGGCGAAAGCCTTCCCCATCCTACCGTGCCGGTAAGGCAGAGATGATCGAGTACCTTGGGGTCGTAGTCTGCGATGCGGCGAGCCAGTATCTGCCATTCCCAGGCATTCGCAGGTGCCTCGAAACCTTGAAGCTGCTGAAGTATTTCCCGGGTGCCTCTTTCGCCGAGAAGCCGTGAATCGGCTTCAACGTGCTGCCAGCGCAATAGCCAACGCATAAATTGCGCTGCCGTTACGGGTTCAATCTGTTTGCGCAACGTTCCCACCGTAAGACGGTGAATCCGCGCCAGCAGGCGACGCTCGCACCACTCCGTTTCACCGATCGCGGCGGATCCCGTAAAGTGTCCGCGCAGGATCACCCCGCTGCCTTCCATTCGCAAAAAGGCCTTTTCTATTTCCTTGACCGGCACCCCAAGCGTTTCGGCTAATTGCGAAGCAGTCAAAGGACCACAGTGCGCCATCCAACCAGTCACCATCCCAACGAGCGCATCCTCCGGGGATGGAGCCTGCGAATCTATGTTGGGAACCCGCCAATCGAATCTCGCCGAAGGAAAAATCTGTTCGACTACTTTGGCGCGTTCGGCTGCCACCCAGTACGTTTGGCCGTTAGATTCTATGCGTCCCGCGCAGCGCGCTGTGGCTAGCTGTTCAAAATATTCTCTCCACCCGGCAATCGATTCTTGCAGCTTCTGCGGTAGGCACCCTCTGCTCATGGCATTGCCTAGCGTAGATACCGGCAGGGCCGTCAAGGTCAACAGTGCGTCGTGGAGTTCGTCGGGATCGCGCACGTCGGGCCAAGCGTCAGCGCGGACCTGCGCGATCGCCGCGGGGTCCAATTGCCCGATTTCCGACAACACCGCTTCGGGCAGCACGCGCCGCATTTCCACTGCGCGCGCGCGGCGTTCCTCGAGCGGCGCATCGTCCAAATAGGCGTAGGGATTGGCGTTTAGAATCTCGCGGGAAAATTGCGACGGCACCGGCGTCTCCACTGCCAAGCACCGGATGCGCCCGTCGCTGATGTCCCTGAAGATTCGCTCGAGGCCTTCGATGTCCATTGCCTCGGTGAGCACGTCTTTCATGACTTCGCGGATTAGCGGATGATCGGGAATCGTTATGTCTCCGACGATGTTCTCCTGGCAGGCTTGGGCCTCCGGAAAAACGGCCGCGAGCAGATCGTCCGCGCGCATGCGCTGAATCGGCGGAGGGACCTTCCTGCCGCCGCTGAAGCGAAGCAGAGCTAACGAGCGTCCCGCATCCCAGCGCCAGCGGGTGGTGAACAAGGGCGAAGCCAGCACCGCCTGCTCCAGCACCTGCCGAACCGAGGCGGCGTGCAAGAAATGAAAGACGTCGGCCAGGGGAAAGCTGTGCTGCTCGGTCAGCGAAATATTTAGCCCGTTATCCGTAGCCGCGGCCTGCAATTCGAAGTTGAATGAGCGGCAGAATCGCTTCCGCAGAGCCAGGCCCCAGGCTTTGTTGATGCGACCGCCAAAGGGCGCGTGAATCACGAGCTGCATACCGCCGCCTTCGTCGAAAAAACGTTCGGCAATCACTGTCGTCTGCGTCGGAACCGCGCCGAGCGCCATGCGTCCCGCCAGAATGTAGTCCACCAATTGTTCCGCGCCGGCGTCATCGAGACCGCACTCAAGCTTTACCCATGCAACCGCCGAAGCAACCTCTGGCGAGCGATGCCGATGAACCATTGGCAAAGCGTACGGCACAAGCGAGCTGACTTTCTCGCGCACTTCCGCGATACGAGAAGAAAGCTCGGCGGTGCGCGCGGGCGCCTCGCCCAGCCAGAAAGGGACGTTGGGTGGCGCTCCGTGCGCGTCCTCAACCAAAACGGAGCCCGATTGCACGCGTCGAATGCGCCAGGAGGCATTTCCGAGCAGGATGATGTCGCCAGCGAGGCTTTCCACGGCGAAGTCTTCATCCACCGTACCGACCACCGTTCCCTCAGGATGGGTGACCACGGTGTAGAGCGAAGTCTCGGGAATTGCTCCACCGCTGGTGATCGCGGCCAAGCGACCGCCGCGCCGAGCACGAACTCGGCGGTTCACTCCATCCCGGTGCAGGTACGCCGAGTATCTTCCTCGCCGCGCGGCAATACCCTCCGATAGCATGCCAATTACGGCGTCGAACTCCTTTCGCGCCAAATTGCGATACGGGTACGCCCGGCAAACAGCCGCAAAGAGATCGTCTTCGTTCCAGTCCTCGACGGCGCACATCGCCACGATTTGTTGAGCCAAAATATCCAGCGGCGCTTCCAGCACGGCGATGCGATCGAGATCGCCCTGGCGGATGCCACGAACCAGCGCCGCGCATTCCACCAATTCATCGCACGTCGTCGCAAAAATCCGGCCCTTCGGCACAGCTCCACGCCAGTGTCCAGCACGTCCGACACGCTGGAGTCCCACCGAAATCGATCGTGGGGATCCGATCTGGCAGACCAAGTCCACGCTGCCGATATCGATCCCCAACTCCAGCGAAGCCGTAGCGACAAGAGCCCGTAATTCTCCCGCTTTGAGCCTTTTCTCGGACGCAAGTCGAAGCTTGCGAGACAAGCTTCCATGATGAGCGGCAACCGCGTCTTTCCCTAACCGGTCAGCTAGATGATGCGCAACTCGCTCCGCCAGCCTCCGGGTATTCACAAAAATCAGTGTCGAGCGGTGCTGCGCCACGAGCCCTGCAATGCCACCAT
>Ga0307372_10001135_pt1 | contig 46600 bp, 40 predicted proteins | sample OX1MG_FD_202533 | JGI IMG/M metagenome (GOLD analysis project Ga0307372, IMG submission 202533) | Soil microbial communities from Risofladan, Vaasa, Finland - OX-1 | ecosystem: Environmental > Terrestrial > Soil > Coastal area > Acid sulfate soil | place: Finland: Risofladan, Vaasa | collected...
TGATAGTGCTGTTCCAAGAGCAGCACCGAACGGCCGGTTTTGGCCAGCGTGTTGGCCGCCGTCAGACCGGCCAGGCCGCTGCCGATGACGACCACGTCGTACTCGTCGCGGGCGCCTTTGAGAAAATCTTTAGACATGAAAACGCAGGTGGGCTATTGCAACAGATGCTGATTGGCGATCGAAATGCCGCTCACGATGGAACCAATGATACCGACAAAACCCTGGTCTGTCCCGCAAATGAACAGGTTTTTCAGGTGCGTGCGGCCGTCGTACTGCTTGTCGGGCGAGCCGTACACGGCCCCATTGTCGTGCCCGGAGAAGCGGCGGACGGTGGTCGGCGTGAACATGTCGGTAGCGATCACGCGGCTGCGGAAATCGGGCGTGAATCGCACGGCCGAAGCGACCGTTTCGTCGTAATAGCGCAGCTTGGCCAGGGCGTATTCGCGCTCGTCGAGTGCGTTCCAGCGGTCGAAGTTGGCCAGCGAGGTAATCCGCATCATGCCCTCTTCGAGCGGCTCGCCGTAGGCGAAATTGTTCGGCGAGCAGATCACGCCGCTGCGCAAATCGACCAGCGCTTCGGGCTTTTCCCAGTGAAATGTTTCGGAGTCGTTATAAAAAATCACCGTGCGGTCGCAGCCGATCGTGCGGGGTTGGCAGTCGAGCACCGAGATCGACTCGGTAAACGACAACTGCCCCGGACGATGCTCGGCAGGCCGGCTCACGTCGTCGCAGAGCCGCATCGTCTCGACCCAGCCGGCACTCGATAACACGTTATCGGCCGTCAACTCCGTGCCGTCTTCGAGTACGACTTTCGCGGCGCGGCCGTTCTCGACTGCGATCCGGCTGACGCCGGCGCGCAACCGCAATTCGCCCCCCAGCTCTTTGTACTTGCGGACCAGGATCTTCAGAATCAGTCGCACGCCGGCGAACGGCCGGGCCAGGCCTTCGCAAAAGATGCTGCGGAACATCACGCAGAACTGTGCGAAATCCATGTCGCGCTCGCGGGCGCTGCCGTAATACATCAGCGGGCAGAACAGCATTTCGACCAACAGCGGATCGCTGATAATCGCCGACACCGCCTCGCGGGCCGAACGGTTTGCCCCCCCGAGATCGAGCTCGTCGTAGTCGGTAATCTGGCCGATCAACCGCTCGAAGTTGTCCTTCTGAGCGGGGAATTTCTGATGGATCTCGGAGCGAAACTGCTCGAAGTCATTGGTGAAATCGAGATGCACCCCCGGGAAGGCGACGCGCGAGCCGACTTGCGGGACAAGCGCGAATTCGTCCCAGCCGATCCGCAACTGCCGCAGCAGTCGGGCCAGCGGGCCTTTCTTGGCGCCCTTGGGCGTGAAGTTGGTCACGGCGTGCAGGCCGACGTCGTAGTTGCGGCCGTCGAGCCGATAGAACGAGTTCAGCCCGCCGATCGTCGTGTGCCGCTCGAGAATGCAGACGCGCCGCTCGTAGTAAGCCAGCCGAATGCCGGCCGACAACCCCGACATGCCGGCGCCGATGATGATGGTGTCGTAGTGCTTAGCGGACGACGCCATGCGCGGTGCAAGCAGTGAGGGCTAAGGAAGGCGAGCGGGGGGCGTCAGCCCCCCGGTTTGAACTAAAAGTGCGGACTGCGGGCGTCGGAAATCGGCGACCGGAAGCGGCAAAATCCAAAATCCAAAATCGAAAATCCAAAATGCACGGGCGGTTCGCCCTCACCCCAACCCTCTCCCAAAGGGAGAGGGAGTTTGTATTACGCCTTCTGCAAATTCTTCATCAAGGGTTCGAGATACGCCACGGTGCTTTGCATGCTGCGCAGCTCGATGTAATCGTCTTCGGGAATTTGCACGCGGTAGCGCTTGCGCAATTCCATCACGATGTCGAGGAAATCCATGCTATCCAATTCGAGCTGCTCGCGAAACGGCACGTCGTCCTTCAGATTGCTGAGATCATCGTCAGGAGTGATGCCTTCGAGAATATCGAGAATGGCCTCTTTGATGTCGGCCGTCGTCATGCCGCGTTCTCCACACCGATTGAATAAATTACCCGAGTCTCTCGACCGCTACGGCGAAGAAGCTTCAGTCTTCGCCCCTGTCGGTCACACTTTCTTTACGATCAGAACCGAGTTGATGCCCAACATCCCGAACGAATTGTTGAGAATGGTCGTCGTCCGCGACATTTCGCGCGGCTGGTTGGCGACCAGGCCCGGCAGGGCGCACTCGGGGTCGAGTTCGTCAACGTTGATCGTGGGATGGCAGACGTGGTCTTCGAACGCCAACAGATTGCCCGCCAACTCCAAGGCCCCGGCGGCGCCCATCGCGTGGCCGATATAACTCTTGGCGTTGTTGAACAGCGTCCGCGGCGAACTCTCGAACACGCGCCGCAGGGCGATGCACTCCTGGGCGTCGCCCGAGGCGGTGCCGGTGGCGTGGGTGCTGACGATATCTACGTCTTCCGGGTTCAGCTTCGCCCTCTTCAGCGCCTTCTGCATGCACTCAGCCTGGCGGTCTGGATTGGGCAGCACGAAGTCGCTGGCATCGCTATTGAGGTGATAGCCGACAATCTCGCCGTAGATCTTGGCGCCGCGAGCCCGGGCATCGCTGTACCGCTCGAGCGTATACATGCAGCCCCCCTCGGCGACGACGATGCCGTTGCGGTTCACGTCGAACGGCCGCGAGGCTTTGGTCGGATCGGCGTGCGAGGCCAAGGCGCCTTGGCTCTTGAAGCTGGCAAAAATGCCGAAAGTATGAATGCTTTCCGAGACGCCGCCGCATAGCGCCAGGTCGACCTCGCCCAGCCGCAGCATTTGCACGCCTTGGATCAAGCCGGCGTTGCCCGCGGCGCAGGCGGCGCCGATCGTATAGTGGGGGCCGGTTACCCCGAGGTTGAGCGAGATCTCGCCGGCCGGGTTGTTGGCTACGGTGCGCGGATTGTGGTGGTGCGACCAGAACTTGGTGTCGTAGTCGAACCCCTTCAGTTCGTAAATCTCGTTTTCGGTCTCGACGTTGCCGTGCTCGGTGACGCCGACGTAGATCCCGACCTGGGCCTTGTCGACATTGCCCCAATCGATACCCGAGTCGGCGATCGCCTCGTGGGCACAATAAACCCCCACGCTGCCGGCCCGAGTGCCGCGGCGGAGGTCTTTCTTTTTCTGATATTTCAACTCGTCGAAGCGGCAGACGCCGGCCAGGGTTGAGCCGACGTAGCGGATTTCGTAGGGCGTGACGCCGCTACGGCAGTCCAACAAGCTGTCGCGAAACGCGCGCAGCGTATCGCCATTGGGCGCCGTCAGGCCGATGCCCGTGATGACGATGCGGTGGGAGTCGGGCGGCCCCGCGACCATTTTGCGTTCCTCGCAACCACGTTAAACCCTCGAAGGTAGCGGTTCAGAGGGCCGTTGGCAAGCCGCCGAACTCGACTTCAGCCATCGAATGCTAATCGCCAAAAGCCCCGCGAGAGTGGGTTCTTCGCTTGCTGGCTAGAGTTCGCCGGAGTAGACTAGAGCTTCGATTTCGGATCTCGAAGCGGAGCCTAAGCGACGCGCCTGCGCAATCGCGCTCGCCAGTTGAGGAGGTAACGAAGTGGTACGAAGGAGGCGCCGACGCAGCCCCGGCAGGCCGTTGGCTGGTTTCAAGGATGGTATTTCCTCCGTGGCGATGGAATCGCTCGAGTCCCGATGTTTATTCAACATGGGGCCCCTCTTTTCGCCGCAATTCGAGCCCCAGCCTGGGGCGATGGTCGCCGAGATGCACGGCGACCATCCGATGGCGAACGTCGAAATGTTCGGCGGCGATCGCCAATCGAGTCCGCTCGGTTCCACGGGGTATTTTTCGGGCGAACTCGCCCCCGAACAGACTCTCGGCGAACCCGATGCGGCGTTCGCCCCCCCGATGTTCTTCAGCGTGATCGTCGTTGACATCCAGCCGCCAGGCTGGTCCGAAGCCGAACCGTCGCAAGCGGATCAGCAGCCGCCTACGTCCTCGCCCGCCACGAACCTGCAGCCCGGCGTTCATACCGATGTCTACGCGGGCGACGCGAGTTCCAGCCGTCAGGCGAGCCAGGACGCGAAGAGCGCAACGGCCTACGCCGTATCGCCGAATGTCGGCTACTCGAACGTTCTGATGACGTTCGATTTCGATTCTGCCTATGTCAAACCGTCGATCGATTTGACGTTAGAGGCGGTTCGAGCGACTCGACCGGACGCGAACGATCCGGGCAAGCAAGCGCCGGCGGGATTGCCCCAGCGCTTGCCGTCTCCGCCGACGCTCGCGTCCGAAACGGGCCGTCACGCAAATGACTCGTACCAGCAGTTGGGCAGCGCGAATTATGCAGCCGTCCAAATGCTCGGCAAACAACCGGCCGAAGCGCCCGCTCGCCTCGCGGGAGGCGCCACGCTCGAACGCCCATTTTCCCCAGGCGGCGAACCGGAAACAATGCAGCGCGTGTTTGACGCCGCGCTCACTGGCTTTCGCAAGCTAGTCGAAGACCGTCCCGATGTTGCCGTCGCCATTCGCCCGGCGATGTCATTTGCAACGGAAGTGCAAGATCGGCTGCTCCAAGTATCGTCGGAACTCTTCGACGCACAACTGCCGTGGGCCTCGGCGGCGCCTTTGTTGCCGCGGTTTTTGCCTGAGGCGGCGCAACTAGGCCAGGCTTTTGATGCGGTGCTCGCCGATCTCGACGAACTGGGCGGAGAACTGATCTCGTCGCTCACCGATGGCGACCGGCTGCTCTGGGGCGTCGGGGCCTGCGGGGTAGTCTCTTATGTGGCGGCGCGTCACTTCCACTTACGCGCCGCACCGCAAAGCCCCGGTATGCGGCGAAGTCGCGATACGGCTCAAGCCGCGCCGCGCCGAGTGCGACTTTCCGTACAGCCTCTGCTGAGATAAGCCTCCCATGGGTTGGATCGCGGGTAACACGGAGCGGCGAAGCCGCAACCAAAGTCGCTTTTCGCTCCGCGAAAAAGGCGCCTTTTTCGCGGAGCGAAAAGCGACTTTCTGGAGCCTGAGTTTGAATTTCCTGCCGCGAAACCCGGCTTGACCCTCAGGGCGAAATCTTCGCGGCCCACAAAGAAACAGAACGTTTGTAGTACGGATAACACGGATTTTTCGAATTCGAACTATCCGTGCCATCCGTGCCATCCGTGGTTGAATAAAAACGGAATCAGGCGACAACCGGCCAAGTACGAGCTCTCAGTTTCGCAGTGATCAGATGCACCTTCTTCATCCCCCTATCTCCTCTTCATCCCCACATCCCCTTTTAAAAATGCCGGCCCCGCGCAAAGGAAACGAACTACCCGCATGTTGAACGGAATCATCGATCTCTCGCTGCGGCATCGCTGGGCCGTGCTGGCCGCCACGGCGGCGCTGGTCGTCGCGGGCGCCATTGCGCTGGAAAAAATCGACATCGACGCGTTCCCCGATACGACGCCGGTCCAGGTGCAGATCAACACCGTGGCGCCGGCGCTGGGACCGGAAGAAGTCGAGCGGCTCATCACTTTCCCGTTGGAACAGGTCATCACCGGCCTGCCGGGTCTGGAGCAACTGCGTTCGATCTCGAAGTTCGGCCTGTCGCAGCTCACCGTCACGTTCGACGACGGCGTCGATATCTATTTTGCCCGGCAATTGATTAACGAGCGGCTGGCCACGGCGCGGCTGCCGGCCGAGGTCGAGCGGCCGCGGATGGGGCCGGTCTCCACCGGGCTGGGCGAGGTGTTTCACTACGTCGTCACCGGCCGCGGCGCCGACCTGAGCGAGTTGCGCACGATCCACGACTGGGTCATCCGCCCGCAGATGCGTACCGTCCGCGGGACCGCCGAAATCAATACCTGGGGCGGCTACGAGAAGCAGTACCAGGTGCGCATCGATCCGAACCGGCTGGTCAAGTACGGCCTGACCTTCGACGACGTGGTCGAGGCCGTCGAGAAGAACAATCGCAACGTCGGCGGCGGAAATATTCGCCGGCCCGGCGGCGGCATGCTGCTCGTGCAAGGGCTCGGCCGCACCACCAACCTGAAGCAAATCGAGGATATCGTCGTCGAGGCGCACGAAGGCGTGCCGATCCGCGTGCGCGACGTGGCCGACGTGGTGATCGGTCACGAGATTCGCCGCGGCGCCGTTACGGCCGATGGCCAAGGCGAAGTCGTGCTTGGCCTCGGTTTCATGCTGATGGGCGAAAACAGCCACGAAGTCACCTGGGCGCTCAAGCACAAGCTCGACGACGTCAAAACCAGTCTGCCGGCCAACGTGCAAGTCGAGCCAGTTTACGACCGCACCGAGCTCGTGACCCACGTGCTCGACACGGTCCGCAAGAACCTGTTCGAAGGAGGGCTGTTGGTCGTCGCCGTGCTGTTCGCCTTTCTGGGCAACCTGCGGGCCGCGGCGATCGTGGCTATGGCCATTCCGCTCTCGATGCTGTGGGCCGTCTGCGGCATGTGGCGGTTCGGCATTTCGGCCAGCCTGCTGAGTCTGGGGGCGATCGACTTCGGCATGATCGTCGACAGTTCGGTGGTGATGGTCGAAAACTGCGTGCGGCACATCGCACACGGCGATTCCCAGCGCCGCAGCCATCTGGACGTGGTTCGCGAGGCGGCGGTCGAAGTCCGCAAACCGACCTTGTTCGGCGAGCTGATCATCATGATCGTCTACCTGCCGATCCTCACCCTGGAAGGGATCGAGGGCAAGCTATTCCGGCCGATGGCCCTGACGGTGATCTTCGCCCTGGCCGGCTCGATGATCCTGTCGCTGACGTTGATGCCGGTGCTGGCCAGCCTGTTGTTGCCCAAGCGGATCGACCAGCGCGAGCCGCTCTTGATGCGCATCGCCCACCGGCTGCACGCGCCGCTGCTGCGGATCGCCCTGCAACACAAGTTCGCGGTGATCGTGTTCGCCCTGTCGGTGCTGGGCGTGGCCTTCGGCGTGATTGCACCGCGGCTGGGTTCCGAATTCGTGCCGCGGCTGTCGGAAGGGGCGCTGGCAATCAACATCGTGCGGCTCGCCGGCACCGATCTCGACGAGTCGGTGCGCTACAACACGCAGATGGAGCGCACGGTCCTCAAGGAGTTTCCCGACGAGGTCGAGCACGTCTGGAGCCGCGTGGGCATGGCCGAAGTGGCCACCGACCCGATGGGCGTCGAGCTGACCGATATGTTCGTCACGCTCAAGCCGCGCGAGCAGTGGACCAAGTGCAAAACGCAGGACGAATTCACCGAACTGCTCTCGCAGACGCTGCGCGACATTCCGGGCCAAAAACTCAGCTTCTCGCAGCCAATCGACTTGCGGCTCAACGAGATGGCCACCGGCGTGCGCTCCGATCTGGCGGTCAAGCTGTTCGGCGACGATTTCGAAACGCTCGTGTCCAAGGCGCAGGAGATCGAGCGCACGCTCGCGGCCATCCGCGGCGCCGCCGACGTGAACACCGAGCAGATCACCGGACAGCCGATGCTTGAAATCAAGATCAAGCAGGACGAGATCGCCCGTTACGGCGTGCCCGCCAAGTCGGTGCTCGACCTGGTCGAATCGCTCGGCAGCTTGCCGCTGGGCGAGGTGGTCGAAGGCCAACTGCGGTTCCCGCTCGTGGTCCGGCTGCCGGAAAAGATGCGGGCCAGCCCCGAGACGATCGGCTCGCTGTTGATCGCGACCCCTTCGGGCGAGAGCATTCCGCTTGCGCGGTTGGCTTCGGTCGAGGTGGTCGAGGGGCCGTCGACGATCACCCGCGAATGGGGCCAGCGGCGGATTACGGTCTCGTGCAACGTGCGCGGCCGCGACATCGGCAGCTTCGTAGCCGAGGCCCAGCAGCGCGTGGCCGACGAAGTTCGAATGCCGCAAGGCCGCTATCACCTGGAGTGGGGCGGGCAATTCGAGCATCTGATCCGCGCCCGGCGGCGGCTGATGCTGGTCGTGCCCTTGGCGTTGGCGTTGATTTTCTTGCTGCTGTATACGACCTATGGAAACCTGGTCGATTCGTTGCGCGTGTTTACGGGCATCCCTTTCGCGTGGGTCGGTGGCATCTTCGCCCTGTGGCTGCGCGGGATGCCGTTTTCGCTATCGGCGGCGGTGGGCTTCGTGGCGTTATCGGGCGTGGCCGTGCTGGACGATATGATCCTGGTCTCTTACATCCGCCAGTTACGGCGGCAAGGCCTGCCGCTGGAAGAGGCCGTCACTCGGGCGGCGATTACGCGGCTGCGGCCGGTGTTGATGACGACGCTGGTCGCCAGTCTCGGCTTCGTGCCGATGGCGTTCAGCACGGGCGTCGGCGCCGAAGTGCAACGCCCGCTGGCGACCGTCGTGATCGGCGGCGTGATCGGCGCGATGGTCATGTCGCTGTTGGTCGTGCGCGTGTTGTACCTGGTGTTCGAATCGCCGGCGCCGCGCCAGACGCCCGGCAGTCATCTCAAGTTTTCCTTTGCGGCAGGGGAACCCGGCGAGGGTTCGACGCGCGAGAAGGTTGTTGTTTCCGTCACTGAATAGGAGCAGACGAATGTCCTTGAATCAACTCCACGCCGTCTTGGGTTGCGCACTGGTCGCGATGTGGCTGACGGCCGGTTCCGGCTGCGCTAAGCAGGATGCGGCTGCCACGCCGTCCGGCGCCGCGGCGGGAAGCGACGCAGCCGATAACGACGAACACGCCGGCCACGACCATGACGCCGACGACCACGAGGGGCATGACCATGCCGACCATGACTATGCCGGGTACGACCACAGTGCTTGGTGGTGCGCCGAACATGGCGTGCCCGAGGAAGTCTGCGGGCAGTGCAACTCGAAGCTGGCCGCCGAATTCCAAAAGCAAGGCGATTGGTGCGAAGAGCACGACCGGCCCGACTCGCAATGCTTCATCTGCCACCCCGATCTACAGGCGAAGTTCGCCGCGCAGTACGAAGCCAAGTACGGCGAACAACTGCCCAGCTTGGAAGAATGACTTGGACGAAAAAACCCCAGAAAACACGGCGTTTTCTGGGGTTTCCGAAGGCGGATGGGCAGGGATTCGAACCCTGGTTAGGATCACTCCTAAAGCAGTTTTCAAGACTGCCGCCTTAGACCGCTCGGCCACCCATCCATTGTTTCTGCGTTCGCCGCGAACTCGCATGCTAGGCCAACTCTAGCAACGCCGCGGCGAGCCTGTCAAACCAGCGGCTCGCCGTGCCCGAGCGGCAACCGGTGCGTGGGCATCGGTCGACCGGGGCGGAAGCTTCGAAGGTCGGCGATTTCGTAGTTCAACGCGTGCCGCTCGGCCAATTCACTCGCGGCCTGCGAAAACTGAGCGGCTAACGCCTCGGGGTCGATCGCCACGCGTGCATTGACCGTGAACTCGGCCGAGTGCGCAGCAGCTCCGGAAGCCAACGACAGCTCGACTTCGGCGTCGGCGCTTACCAGGTTGGCGATCGCCGTCGCGCCGGCGGCATCGGCCAATACCTTGAGATGCGCCGGCTCCGCCGAAACCGAGGCGAAGGAGGTCTCCAAGCGGCGCACCAGCTCGACCAACAGCCGGTCGACTTCGAACGCGTCGCCCGTCGCCGTCAACCGCAACGTGGCGTTCAGCCAGCCCAACTCGGCCTCGCCCTCGGCGTAGATGTCGTAATCGACCTCCGGCGTCCGCAGCCGCACAGGTTCGGGAAGGCTCAGCACTTCGAGCAGCGTCGAAAAGCCCTCGCCGTGGCGAGCGCTCATCGCCAGCACGCGTTTGTCGGGGAAACGCTCGCGCGTGAGGCGGAGCAATCGCTCGCGCGCGGCGGGGTCGAGTTGGTCGAGCTTGTTGATCACGACCACGTCGGCCTCTTCCAATTGCTTGAGGAAGATGTAAGCGGCCTTGGGAGAAAAGCCCAGCCCCTGCTCGTCGGCCAGAATCTTGCGGCCGTGATCGGGCTTGAGCAGCACGGCCAGCGGGGCGATCTCGTAGCGGTCGCCGTAAAGCTGCCGCAATGGCTCGATGACCGTGGCGACCAGGTCGGTGCAACTGCCCACCGGTTCGGCGATGATCACGTCGGGCCGCTCTTCGGCCGACAGTCGGGCGGCTGTAGCGACCAGGTCGTTGAATTTGCAGCAAAAACAGGCGCCCGTCACCTCGCCGACCTGAAAGCCTTGGGCCCGCAGCGACTGGGTGTCGACCAGCCCGTAAGCCTGATCGTTCGTCACGAGTCCGACCTTGAGCCCCTCGTCGAGATAATGCCGGGCCAATCGGGCGATGGTCGTCGTTTTGCCGGCCCCCAGGAACCCGCCGATCATCAGAAATCGCACGCGCTTGGAGCAATCGGAAGAAAATGCGTCAGACATTGCGGCTCTGGGCACTCGCCAAGTATCCTAAATATCGAGCGACGCAGGTTATGCTTCAGCATAACCGTCGTCGGTAAAACGAGTTATGCTCAAGCATAACCAACCCCCGCGCCAGCACAACCATCGTGCAATCGAAGTCGAGACATTCTGAATCGAGTGCAAGGCTCTCATCATTGGCGATTCATGGGGGACTGGCTGCGCTGCCCGAGGGGCCGCCGGCTTGGCCCCTGCACGATCCCGACGTGTTGGCCGCCTTGCAGCAAGCCTATGCCGACGGCAGTTGGGGCCGCTACCACGGTCCCCATAGCGAACGGCTGCGGCAGGCTCTGGCCCAGATGCACGACGTCGAGCACGTGAGCCTGTGTTGTTCAGGTACGTTTGCGGTCGAACTGGCATTGCGCGGCTTGAAGGTGGGCTCGGGCGACGAGGTGATCCTGGCAGGCTACGATTTTTCGGGTAATTTTCGGGCCATCGAGGCGGTCGGCGCATTGCCGGTGCTGGTCGACGTCGATCCGCAGAACTGGAACCTCGATCCCGCTTTACTGAGCAAGGCGCGAAGCGAGCGGACGCGCGCGATCGTGGTCTCGCACCTGCACGGCGGGCTGATTCCGATGCGAGAAGTGATGGCCGTTGCCTGCGAGCACGGGCTGGCCGTGGTGGAAGACGCTTGCCAAGCGCACGGCGCCAAGGTCGAAGGCCGCTTGGCGGGCGCCTGGGGCGATGTCGGAGTTTTGAGCTTCGGCGGCAGCAAGCTGCTAACCTCGGGGCGAGGCGGGGCGATTCTGACCCGGCGCGCCGACGTTCTGCAGCGAGCCAAGGTATTTTGCGAGCAGGGCAATCACGCCTTTCCCTTGAGCGAATTGCAGGCGGCCGTGTTGCTGCCGCAAGTTGCCAAGCTGGCGGCGCGGAATGCCGCCCGGGCAGAGGCCGTGGAGCGGTTTTGGCAAGGTCTGGCTGGCGTGAGCGGACTTCGGCCGTTGGTCAACCGCGTCCAGGGGGCCGCACCGGCCTATTACAAGCTGGGCTTCAAGTATCTGTCCGAGGAGTTCGAGGGACGATCGCGGTACGATTTTATTGCCGCAGTTCAGGCCGAAGGGGTGGCGCTCGATGCGGGGTTTCGCGGTTTCGCATTACGCAGCGAGCGCAGGCGCCGGGCGGCGACCGATCTGACCCACAGCATGCGGGCGGCGACCGTCGGGCTGGTGCTGCACCATCCGCTGTTGCTCCAACCAGGCGAAATCATCGACCGGGCGGCGCAGGCAATCTGCAAAGTTGCGCACGGCTTCCAAGAGGAAACCGCGAGCTAGCCGAGCGCCAAACCGCAAGGGCGTGGATGGTGAAACTCTCAAACGTGCGTGCAAGCCAGCGGCGAATTGTCGGCGCTGGAGCTTGGGCGTTCGAGAACCTCGAGTTCTCCCCGCACGATCCGCACATGGGGCGGGGCTTCAATCCCAAGACTCACGCGTTGGCCGACGATTCGATTGACCGTGATGACGATCCCGTCGCCGATAATTAGTTTTTCGCCTACTTTGCGACTCAGCACTAGCATCGTTCGATCCTCCTTGATAAAAGCCGTATTGCAGAAGCAGTTTGCTCCGCTGCTTTCGTTGCCAGCGGGGCGTCGGCCGTCGGTTCGCTCAAAGTCGATCGTCGTCGGCTCGGCGGGTCGTCTACCAGAGCAAGCCTTGTGCCGAACGGTGCGGTTACAGGTTTTCTCCAAGGCCGGTAGCATCTTATGCCCTTGATTTCTCGGGGAAATAGGAATAATCCTTTTCGCTTCAAGGATTTTCCCCATTTCGTCGCAAGTCGGCCAACACGGCCGAAACGATGGTCAGTTCGCAAAAAAGTGTCTTGAATTGAGAAACCTGTCCTAAAATGGATCAGTTTGGTTCAACCGTTGTCATCGCTCAAGCGTGCGCTGTGCCCTACCGCGCGCATCACGGCGCGCTCGAATTCTGCCTGATCACCTCGCTCAACAAAGGCCGCTGGGGATTTCCCAAGGGCACGATCGATCCGGGCGAGACGTATCTGGGCACGGCTTCGAAGGAGGCTTACGAAGAAGCCGGTCTGCGCGGCGAAATCGTCGACGAGCCGCTGGGCCAATATGACTACGCCAAGTGGGGTGCGTCGCTGCGCGTGACCGTCGTGCTGATGCGCGTCACGGAAAGTCACGATCGCTGGCTGGAGGCGGGCCTGCGGCAACGAGCCTGGTGTACGGCCGAAGAGGCGCAGCGGCGCGTGGCGAATTCCGATCAGCGGCGGCTTTTGCAAGCTGCGATTCGGCGCCTCGCCGCCCAGAACGGCGGCTCCAGCATCGGCCCGCTCGGCGTCGGTCCCTGCGGCTCGGAAGGCTGAACGGCGCGCAGCCGCGGGCTCACTTCCCGGCGATGGCCTGAGTCGCTTTCGCCATCACGCTTTCAATCGTCACGGGCTTGCCGCCTTGGCGCTTGCTCTCGTCGGCGGCCTCCATGAAGGCCATGATTTCAATGGTTTCCTCGGCCGAGACGGGCGGCTCGCCGCCTTTGAAAAACTTGGCGATTTCCACCACCAGCGGCTTGTATCCGCCGTAGCCGCCGCTGGGAGCAATGCCTTTGCTGCCAAAGACCAATGCACCATAGTCGTGCTTGCCCGACCGCATGCCGCGGAACGTGCCGATTCGGCCGTCGGCCCAAACGCCGGTTGCGAACTCCGTATCCTTGGTTTGCGTTCGCACCACGCTTTTGCAGCCCGGGCCCATGATCGTGTACAGCGTTTCGACCCCGTGGATGCCGTACCAATAAAGGTCCGGGTGATGCTCTTCCAGCGAGCAGGGGCTATAGGCGTCGCAGCCCAGCACGTCGCCGATTTTGTCGTTGTTTCGCATGCCGATGATGCCCGGGCTGAAACGCAGCGAAGAGCTGGAAAAGCACGGTACGCCGCTGGCCTTGCTGAGCCGGAAAATCTCGATCGCGTCGGCCAGCGATCCGGCGCAGGGTTTGTCGATGAACAGCCGCTTGCCGGCGGCGAAGACAGGCTTGGCTTGCTCCAGATGCGGCCGGCCGTCGACGCTTTCCAGCAGCACGGCGTCGACCTTGGGCAGCAGCGCTTCGATCGAATCGACGATTTCGACGCCGAATTTCTCCCGCAACTCGTTGGCATACATGCCGACGCGGTCGCGGCTGGAGGGGATGTCCTGACTGCCGCCGGGGTAGGCGGCCACCACTTTGACGCCCGCCAAATCGCCTTCCGACTTGGGATCGTTCAGAACACTGGTGAAGGCTACGACGTGAGATGTATCGAGCCCGATGATGCCGACTCGAAGCGGCGGCTTCGAGTCTTCGGCGCGAGCGAATGTCGGGCAAGCGGCCGCAAGAACGAAAAACAGGCCGATGGCGGGGCGAAAAGACATCTCGGGGCTCCTTGAAGCGTGCGAAGCGTCGGTGGGGTGCAAAGTAGGCGGGGCGAGCGACAGTTTAATCCCCGCGCAGAGGCAAAGCAACGAATTCGGACGCGAGACGCTGGAATCTTGGCTGACGATCATTGGGATTCCTCGCCGAGTAGAGCATCGCACGAAGTCGGCCCTTTTTCCAGAAAACCGGTCTTGTGTTGCGGGCTTGAAAGGGCCTAAGTTGAGAATTGCGTTGGTTTGGTCGGCAACAAGGATCCAAAGTTCGCCGGCCGCAATGGACAGCCTGCAAGGGAGAGTGAGCGATGAACAGCCAAACTGCTTGGGTTCGTCGAGGCGTCGTAGTGGCTTCAGGGGTTTGGCTATGGGCTTCGGCAGGTTTAGCGCAGCCGCCCGCGAATCGTCCGGCCGCCGCGCCGCCGCCCGGCGGGCAGCGAGTGGCGCGGCAAACGGCGCCTCGCCTGGAATGCCGACCGCCTGCCAACCAACCGCTCGCTAACCGCTCATCCTCCAATCGGCCGACCTCCAGCCGCCCGGCCCTTCACCCGCCGGCGGTCGCCGAAGCGATTCGCCAGGTCGAGATTAGCTTGAAAGCTTTGGAGCAGGTGGACGATTACTCGTGCGTGCTGGTCAAGCGCGAGCGGATCGGCGGAAGTCTTTCGGCCAACGAGCATCTGGCGATCAAGTTGCGGCACGACCCGTACAGCGTGTACGTGCGTTATCTATCGCCCGACCGCGTCCGGGGCCAGGAGGCGATTTACGTTCACGGACTTAACCAGAATCACTTGCTGGCGCACCCCAACGGGCTAACGGGGCGGCTCGTGCGAATGGTCAAGCTCGATCCGCTCGGCAAGCGGGCGATGGAAGGCAATCGCTACCCGATCACCGAGTTGGGCGTCAAGCGATTGGCTGAAAGTTGGCTGAAAGAGGCCCGCCACGACGTGCAGTTCGTGGCCTGCGACGCCAAGACGATGCGGGGCGCCAAGCTGGACGGCAAAGCCTGCACGTGCGTGGAATTGACGCGTCGGCAGCGCCATCACGACTTGCCCTATCAAATGACCCGGCTGTTCATCGACGCCGAGTCACAGTTTCCCATACGCTATGAAGCCTACGAATGGTCGTTGCGGCCGGGCGGCGAACCGGAACTGGCCGAAGAATACACCTATCGCGACATCCAGCCCAATTGCCGCTTCGTCGATCTCGACTTCGACGCGCAGAACTCGGAGTATGGCTTTCGCTAAGTCGACCTATTTTATTAGCCCAGGAACGCTTGGCAGATCACGCTATACCAACGCGAAACATTGGATGGATTGACCTTGATTCGGCCGGCGCCAGGGTGAACCCTGAAATGAAATGGAACCGTCGCTACCTCACCTACAGCCTCCGAACCTTTTTCATCCTGCTCACTGGTTTTGCTATCTGGCTGGGCTGGAAGGTCAACCGGGCACGCGAGCAACGCGAGGCCATGAAGGCGATTGAAGCGATGGGCGGCTCGGCTTTTTACGATTGGCAGGTTGAGGCTTTCTCTCCAGGATTCGGGGTTCTACAGGAACCGAGATCGCCAATCCTGGCGTGGCTGCGGCGACTTGGCTGCGGCGATATCTTTTATGATGCCGAACAGGTTGCAATCGGGATAAATTCGAGAGATAGGATCGTTCGGGCATCGGAAATTCGCAATTGGATTCCAGCCCTTCAGCGATTGCCGAAGTTGAAAACCGTTTCAATTGCCGCCTCAATCTCGGAAAAGGCCAGGAGCGAATTGGAGGCAGCACTACCACCTAACTGCACGCTCTTTGCCATGCCTCCGCCTCCGCCCGCGCCCCCGCCGTAGTCTTGAGATTATCTTTCATAGCGCGTCCACGCCCTCGTCTCCCCATCGCCGCTTGTTTGCATTCAGCCGCCGAACTTTCTTCGTCCTTCGCGGGACAAATCAAACCGCCCGCCTTGCTGACGCTTCGGGTCTGTGTGAGCTGAAGATAATCTGGCGCAGGGTACGGACGCGACGCAACGTCCGCGTCGCCTTCCGCCCTCACCTAACCTCTCCCAGAGGGAGAGGGAGTTTTGCTTAGCCCTCACCTGGCCTCTCCCAAGGGCATCCAGAAACCAGACATCCATCCATTTCGGCGCGTTGAGAGGCGTCGGCAAGGGATGAGTTGCCTTATGAACCGCGGCGACGAGCGGGTTCCATCCAGAAACCAGACATCCATCCATTTCGGCGCGTTGAGAGGCGTCGGCAAGGGATGAGCTGCCTTATGAACCGCGGCGAGGGGCGGGTTCGACCCGCATCGCTTGCAGGGGCGAGACGTGAGGAAAGCCAAGCGCCTGCGAAAAGCGCGAGGCGGGTGCATGATAGGGGAAGTAAGCCGGCGAGAGATGGCCAAAGGCGCCGCGAGCGGCGAGCTATGTGAAGGCGAGCCGGCTGGCGGCCTGGCCTTGAAACCAACGGCGGCCTTGCTGACGGGCGCGAGCCGAAATGCTCGCCGCCCGGCCGATCACGCGGTGAAAGCGGCGGCCGAAATCGAGCATGTTCTCCGCCCAGGCGTCGGCGTTGATCGACAATCGCTCGAGAATCGGCCGCAGCTCGGCGGGGATCGAACCGCGTTTGTCGGCGCGCAACTGCCGGCCCGTCCAATCGAGCAACGCCAGGTAGTCGTCTAGCGCCAGCGGCAGAAAGCCGCGGTCCGAAGCACGCCGCGAAGAATTCGGCGGCGCGCCGGCCGGGCGCGCGTCGTCGTCAGGGATCGGGCTGAGCCAGTCGTCGCGCTGCGGCGAAGTCCGCGGCCGCTTGTCCGGCGGCGGCTCGGGCGATGCACTTTGTCGCGCCGCTTCCTGCTTGGCCGCGATCCGCTCGAAGGCCCCGGTGAACTGCGACGTTTCGGGCGTGTCGGCGATGCCTGAGCGAATCGGATTCAGATCGACGTAGATGCTCGAGGCCAACAGGCCCGCGTCGTCGAGAATCGCCTGGCACTTGAAACGCCCTTCCCAAAAGCGGCCGGTCGCCTGGTCCTCGCGATTCGCGCGGCGCGCGATCGGCTCGCACAACGCCCGCATGAACCACGAAATGCTGGCCAGCCGCCGGCGCCGTTCGGCCACTGCCTCGCCATCGGCCAAGAGCAGGGCCCGCTCGCGTTCGTCGGCTTCGGCCGGCGCCGCGTCCGCTTCGGCTGGCCTGAAAAAAACGCTCCGCCAGCGCCGGGCGACTTCTTCGTCGCTGAACCCCCCGGCGACGTCGGGCCGGTTGCGCAAGATGACGTGCAAATGGTTCGACATCACCGCGAAGCCGAGCACGTCGATGGCGAAGGCCCCGGCGAGCGTTTCCAACCGCTGGCGGAGCCACTGTTTGCGATGATCGAAGTTTCGCCCGCTGAGGGGATCTTGGCCGCAGAGGAAGGCGCGTCTCACGCAGCGCGACGTGCAATGATAGACGCCGACTTGGGATTCATCGACGATTTCGCGGCGAGCATAGGCAGGCATGGGCGAATCCTCCAGATCGCCGATAAGTGTACACTTGTTCACATTCCTGTCAAGCCCCGCGACCAAGATTTTTTTCGGCGTGCGACCTGAGCCCTCCGTGGTGGAATCATGGGTGTCTGTAATTGCCGCGTTTGTCGGCTAATTCGCGCGGCATGGGGCGTACAATGAGGTGGTACGGACTTCGAATCGTTAGGTTCGGCTCCCAATGGCAGCTCCAAATCTCCTTGCCGTCAAATCGGGCATGCAACTCGGAGCCGCTGACGCGGTTAACGGCGAACTTCCAGACCGGCTCGGCTGGCTTTTCTCCCGAGAGTTCGATAGCCAACAACGCCTCGGGGTTCATCCCGCCCGCCAAGAAAAACATCGCGCCGTCGCGAACGCCGGCGGCTTCGTCGGAATAGCGGTAGATCGGCGTAGGCAGGCATCGTAGCTCGGAACGGCCATTGCCGTAGACGCCGAACGCATCGAAGCGGCGCGACAGATCTTTTATTTGCCGCAGTCGGCGAGCCGAGGTCTCCGCTGGCGGGGTTACATCCGGGAGTGGTTGAAAATCAAGGCCGGCCGCATCAGGATTCCATTGCCACCCTTCGCTACTTTTGACCTGCAGCTTCGCCGGGGCCAGCGACGTCAATTCGTAAGACCATTCGCACGACCCGTCCTTCAGGGATTGATAGGCCGAAATCGTGAGTAATGCCAGCGGCCGCCGGCGACTGCCCCAGAGCCAGGCCGTGCCATCAAAACAGCCAATTTCCGGCGTTGCAAATCGAAACCGGGCGTCTTCGACCAGCTCGACTTTTGTCTTCCCTTCCGCGCTGACGATTTCGACGGTCACCGACTCGGCGATATCTTTCATGGCGCGCAGGCGTTTCGCTCGCGAACCGGACTTCGCGTCATCGGATCGGTCAATGAGCTTGTCGGGCGTCGCAGCCGACTTAGACTCTGTCTCTTCAGCCAGCGACGCACCAACCACAGTCAGGATCGTGCATACGAAGACAGCAACGTATTTCATGGACGCCCTCCCTTAAGATTGTCGAAGCTACATTATGTCGGCCTCGGCCTGCGCCGACAACCACGCGACGATCGCACGATCGCCGCCTTGAGATGCGGTCGGCTTAACTCCATGCTGTTGCCAGCGGAGGCCGATGCCGACTCAGCGGAAAACGGCGAGCCAATGTCGAACCAGGGAAACGCATTTTTGCGCCGCGAGTTGAGCGACCAATTGGGCGGATCGCGGTAATCCACAGCAGCGGCATGCACTTTTCACCGCCGGCGCTCGTGCCCGAACCCCCAAGCCTTCTGGCGGCCAACGTTGACCGGCGAGTACAATGAAACTGCCGAGGAGGCGAGCATCGTGCGAAACGTGCGTTTTAGCCTGAAAACATTGCTTCTCGCCAGTGCGCTAATCACACTGCCGGTTTGGCTGAATACTCGGCCCGCTCGCGTCACATATTGGCAGGATAGCAAATTCGGCTTCTGGCTCGTGCATGCCGAGCGAGGATGGCCATTCACGTACTTATACCTGTTCCGTCGGCTGTCCGAATCGGAGATCGAATCGCGGGATGGCTCGACGCCGAGAGTCGCTTTGCCTCAGATAACGCATCCCGCCGCGCTCGTGGTCGACGCGATGGCAGGCGCGTCGCTTGTATTCGGCATGTTGTGGCTTATTCGCTGTTTCAACCGAGGGTTCCGAAGCATCTCATCGCGGACTCGCCAAAATTTGGAGTCGCCCGTCCAATCGACTTCCCGCTTTCGTCTGCGAGTCATTCCGACGGCAGGTCTTTGGATTACAGCCGCTTCCATCGGGCTGCCTGCCGCGGGCTTGATGGCGATGTGTGTTTTCCGATGGCTCGACATCAGCCTGAAATATGGCTTCGCTCCTCATAACCCCGCCTTTCGGTTCGCTTTCATGGAATCGACGTTGGGACTCGTCGCGTCGGGCTTGTGGTTATTTGCCGCCAAGTCGTGTTGGCGGGCGCGCGACGCCAAGGCCGCGCTTTTTACAGCGATTGGCTTCGGCGTTGCGCTTTTGCTGCTTGTTCTTCTGATTGCCGATCGCTGGAATGGCTGGACCGAATTCGGCTTGCCCTTTTGGCTATGGCCAAATTGAGCCGAAGGCCGGTTCAACCAAACAGGGGCTTAAATCGCCGTGACGGGCGGAAGATCGAGATCAAGCATTGAGTGGGCGAGCCCGCACGAGGCGGGGCGGGCGCCGGCCGATTGCAGATGTGGCTGTCTGCCTACGCCGCCGAACCGCTCAACGCGGGCGCTCGCCGAGGGCCCGAGGGTCGGTGAAGCCGTAGTTGTCGAGGCGATTGAAATTGAAGCCCGACGCGCGGTTGCGATAACCGCAATGGAGAAACCAGACATCCATCCATTTTCACCGCGCTTAGGTGCGTCGGCAAGCGATGGGTTGCTTTATGAGTCGGGGCGAGCGGCGGGCTTGCGCCGCTTCGTGGAGCTCGACTTCGACGTGCAGAACCCAGAGTACGGTTTTCGCTGAGCCGCGGCGCGGAAGAAAAGCGGCTCGGCGCGCGTTCCGCCCTCACCTAACCTCTCCCAGAGGGAGAGGAATTCTCGCTCAGCCCTGCACGACCGAATTGACCAGCGTGCCGATCCCGTCGATGCTGATATTGATGATGTCGCGCGGCCGCAGCGTGAAGTCGTCGCCGGGAACGATGCCCGTGCCGGTCAACAGGCAGGCGCCGTAGCGAAACGTGTTGTCGCGGCCGAGATAGTCGATCAGGTCTTCGAACGCGCGGGCCATTTGCCCGATGTTCGCCGCGCCCTCGAAGGCGATCGCGTGCTCGCGAATCACTGCCATGTGAATGCCGATCTGCTCGTGCGGCGGCATGGCGCCCGCGAGCGTGATGCACGGCCCCAGTGCGCACGACTGATCGTAAACTTTGGCCTGCGGCAGATACAGCGGGTTTTCGCCCTCGATGTCGCGCGAACTCATGTCGTTGCCGATCGTGTAGCCGACCAGCTTCATCTGCGAATTCAGCACGAGGGTCAATTCCGGCTCGGGCACGTTCCACACGGCATCTTGCCGGATGCGCACCGGCCGATCGGGACCGACCACGCGATAGGCATTTGCTTTGAAAAACAACTCGGGCCGCGGCGCTTCGTAAACTTTGTCGTAAAAGGCGGCCGCGCCGACCGACTCCTCCATCCGCGCCTTGCGGCTGCGCGTGTAAGTCACGCCGGCGGCCCAGATCTCCTGCCGGTCGACCGGCGGCAACAAGCTCAGCGCGTGCAGCGGAATCCGCTCGCCCTCCTGATCGAACAGCAATTCGACGAGCGCCGCCGGATCGTCGGCCTCCAAGATATCGGTCAGCGATTGATACTGCTCGCCGGTCGAGGCCAGCGGCAAAACCTCTTCGCCTTCCAGTAACCCGACCGATTCTTTCCCCCCAAGGGGCACGTATTTCACCAACTTCATTCGCGACTCCGAGGTTTGCTGGCTAAGTTCCGCATACCAACCCGAAGCGCAAGCGAGGGAGCGTGGCGAGCATAGCCTCGCTGGCGCTTCGGGTTGGTGTTCGAGCGCGGCCTTGGCAGCCGCGCATCGGGCGATTCTTCGCTAACAGCCGTCGGCGACGCCGCCCGCTCGCCCGTCAATTCTGAGCCGATCGGCGCCGGCTTACAAGGCGCGAAATTCGGCCAGCGCCGCCAGCACGCCTTCGAGGTCGGCCGGCAGCGGAGCGACGAACTCCAGCGGCTCGCCCGTTTCCGGATGCGCTAACCGCAAGCGATGCGCGTGCAAAGCCTGGCGTTCGAGCAGCAACTCGTCGTCTTCCGCCGGCCGCCGCCGCAGTTCGCCGCGAGTCAGCCGGGCGCGACCGCCATAGGCCCGGTCGCACAACACCGGGCAGCCGATGCTGGCCAAATGCACGCGAATCTGGTGCGTGCGGCCCGTCTTGGGAGTCACCCGCACGCTGGCGAAGCCGTCGTATCGATCGAGCACTTCGTAAAAAGTTTGCGCCGGACGGCTGGCCGGATCGTCGCGCCGCACGGCCATTTTTTCGCGGTGGTGCGGGTGTAAGCCGATCGGCAGATCGACGAGATCGCGATCGAGATTCGGCGAGCCGGCGACGATGGCGAAATACTCTTTGCTCGCCGTGCGGTGCTCGAATTGCAGGGCCAGGTGCTGGTGCGCCCGGTCGTGCTTGGCGACCACGATCACGCCGCTCGTGTCGCGATCGAGCCGATGGATGATGCCCGGCCGCGTCGGACCGCCCACGTTGCTCAAGCGGTCGAAGTGGAACTGCAAGGCGCTGGCCAGCGTGCCTTTCCAATGGCCCTTCGCCGGGTGAACGACCATGCCCGGCGGCTTGTTGATCGCGGCGAGCGATTCGTCTTCATAGAGAATTTCCAGCGGAATCTCTTCGGGCTCGGGCCCGCTGCGCGGCATTTCGGGCAGCACCAGCGAGATCCGATCGCCCGCGGCGAGATGATGGCTGGCCTTGGTCCGCTTGCCGTTGACCTTGACGCAGGCGGCGTTGATCACGCGGCGCAGGTGCGTCCGGCTATAGGTGGGAAACTGCCGGGCCAGATACCAATCGAGCCGGCAGCCGGCTTGCTCGGGCGAAACCGTCAACTCGACGGGCTCGGCGGGGAGTTCGGCGCTCGACATGCTCGACGAATCGTCCCGCCCTCTGACGACGGGCGAAGAAAAAGAGACCCAACGACCTTGCAATCGACTGCTATTCCTTCGACTCGTTCGGCGCGGCGCTCGACTCGTTCGGCGCGGCGCTGTCCTTGGCAGGCTCGTCGCCTGCTTCTTCCGGCTTGTCCGAAGGGTCGTCGGTCGGGGCCTTGGCGCCCTTCTCCTTGGCGCCCTTCTCCTCGGCGGCCGGCTCTTCCGCTGTAGGCTTTTCGCTGCCAGCTTTTTCACCGCCGGGTTTTTCAGGACTGGCTTCTTCGGCGCCGGCCTTCTTTTTAGATTTCTCGGCGCCCAAATCCTGACCGCCGAACGTCTTCGAATCCAAGCCGATCTGCGGCTGGAAGGGATGCTCTTCGATTTTGCCGAAATCGAAGTCGGGCGTCTTATCAGGCATCAGCTTGCTGGCGGCGGGCTTGCGCTTGGGCTCTTGTTTGGCGAACCAATCGTAAAAGCTCTTGGTCGTCGCCCGATCGAGATCGGCAAGACGTCTTTCCGCCTCGGCCGAAAACGCTCCGCCGGGCCATTTCGATTGCAGCGCCTCGTACTGCGCCCGCGCTTGGTCCAGCTCGTTTTGCGACTCGAATGCTTCGCCCAGTCCGAACGTGGCCCGCTCGGCGAGCAACGACCCGCTGGGGGCGTTTTGCAGCACGTATTCATACGCCTCGACCGCGTCGGTCAAAGCCTGTTGGCCTTCGGCCCGATCCTCGAACAGCAAATTGACGCCTTCGGAGAGCCGGCGATCGCCCAGCGTCGCACGCGCCCAGAGTCCGGCGGGCGATTTGGGATTGGCGTCGGCCAGGTCGCGCAACTCGTCAACCGTTTCCTGCGTGCGAGCCTGGAAGTATTGATCCCAGCCCTGTTCGAGCTTCGCTTCCGATTTTCGCGACCAGTAGATCGCGGCGAAGACCAGCACGATCGCGGCCAAGACCGTGGCCCAAATCGCCGTCGAATAAGGCTTTAGCTCTTCGAGCTTGTCGCCGATCCAGTCGGCGAGATCATTCGTGGCCAGCTCGTGCCGGCGTTCGGTCTTCATGAATAGCCTTGCCTGTTTGCAATTCTCGTCTTGGGCAAACCGCAAGTATACGACCGTCGCCCCAAACTCGTCAAGGTCTACAACTTACGGCGCGAAAGCGAGATTCCAGGCAGACGCGGTTTCTGCAACGCCCCCGCGAGCCCGCTGCTACGAAAGCGTGCCTTTGACGAGATCTTTTTCGATCGTGCCCTGGAACTTCAGCGACAGCGCTTCTTCCCCCGCGCCCAGGCTGAATTCGAACGAGAGCGACGAACCCTGGCGCTGCGCCCGCTCGATCGGGGCGGCCTCGCCGTCGGGGGCGACTAATGTGCCGCTGAGCTGTCCGTTGCGATCGATGAGCTTCAGGCTCGATTCGAATTCGTCTCCCTCGCCGGACGCCACGATCAGGCGAAAGACGTTCGTCGTTTCGCGCTGGGCGGCGGCTGCGGCCGGCGCCGGCTTGGCCGCCGCCACTTTCACGCTGTCCGAAGGAGAAGGCGTCGACTCCTTCTCGGTCTTGTCGTCATCCCAATCCAGAATTTTCGCCGCTTTGTCGCTCTCGCCTTTCTGCAATTGCTCGAGCACGTTGAGGACCGAAGCGTTCTTCGACAGTTCGCGCGAAATCCGCTCCAGCGTGGCGGCCGGAATCGTCGTGCCGTAGGGGCCGGGACCGCTATCGAGCAGCTTGCCTTTCTGGTTGAACACGGCCCAGTAAATGGTTCGAGCATGCCGCTTGGCATTGTCGCGAATCTTGTTCGCATCGCGGCCTTTGGTGCGGTTGCCGTTGATGCGAAACAGATTGGCGCGTTCGAACGTGATCGTCAGCACGTTCCAATCCTTGCCTAACAAAAAGCTCATAAACCATCTCCTGCAACCGGTTTACCATACAGGACACACAAGACGTCTGCAATGCTGCGAGATTTTGCCGATGGGCTTTTGCGAACTATGTTTTTTGACGCCCCGCGCGATTGATCCGAACTTGGCGACGCCGGCGGCCCTGGGCCGGCCGATTTCCAGGGTGCGACGCAGGAAGTTCCTCGAAGAGCGCATTTGCGAGCTATACAAGAGCAGGGGCATCGGCTCGCATCCTCGCTTAACGAAATCGTCCCATGCTCGAGCTCTTCTCCGGCGGTGAACTGTCCTTGCCCGGCTTGCCGACAACCGTCGCCTTGGCGGCCGTGGCGACGATCGGCTACTTGATCGGGCGCCTGGCGAAGCCCGAGGCGCCTGGCGAACAGCTTCGGCTCGACCTCCAGCGCGCCCTGGGCGAAACCAGGCAATTGGAACAAATCGCCGACGACGTTCTGGAAGCGACTCGCAGTGCCTTGGCGGAGTGCCGTCGCTTTGCGGTGGCAGTCCGCACCGATTCGGGCCAACCATCGGACCGCTCTGCGCCGAACGTCTTTTCGACCCCCAGCGAGACGCCGCGTTCTCCTGCCTGAACGTTTGCAGGACCGTTTTCGGCCCTGCGGCGGCGGGTGATCTAGACTTGGGCGGCGGGGCGCTTACGTTCTCTCGAATCGCCGCCGGAATCTTCGCATGCACCAGGCCGTCTGGATCGCGGCTTCGAACTTCGCGCTCGGCGCCCTTGCGCTGCGCTTGATCCAGCTTTGCAGCGCTCGGCGCCCTTTGCGGGCGGGCGCCCTCGCGCCGGCCGATTCGCCGGCCCCGCTGCACGACGCGCCGCAAAAACTGCCGGCGACCGACGGCGACCGACCCGGCGCCGACGACGCGACGCACGACGAGTCGCCTTGGGGCCCATCGCAGAATCCAGAACTGGTTCGCGCCGCGGCGGCGGGCATGTTCGTCGCGAATCGGCGCCTGCAATCCGAATTGGCCGAAGCCCGCGACGAACTCGAGCGGCAGCGGCAACAGGTCGATTCGCTCGTGGCCGAGGCCCGGACCGATGCGCTCACCGGATTGCCCAATCGCCGCAGTTTCGACGAGGAACTGGGGCGGCGCTTCGACCAGTGGCGGCGGAACGAGGTGCCCGTCTCGTTGCTGTTGATCGACATCGACCATTTCAAGTCGATCAACGACCGCTTCGGACATCCGACGGGCGACGCCGCGCTGCGCTGGACCGCACGAATCGTCCGGGCGGCTCTGCGCGAAATGGACGTGCCCGCCCGTTACGGCGGCGAAGAGTTCGCGGCGATCTTGCCGGGCACGCGGTTGGCGGGCGCGTCGAACGTGGCCGAGCGTCTGCGGGCGACCATCGCCGCGCGGACGTTCGAGGAAAACGGCGCCCGGCTTGCCGTCACCGTCAGCATCGGAGCATCGACGGCGATGGCCAACGACACTCCCGAGGAGCTCGTCGCGCGAGCCGACGAAGCTCTCTATCAAGCCAAGCGGCACGGCCGCAATCGAGCCTTTGCCCGTGATCGGAGCGGCTGCGCGCGGATTGAATTCGATCTCAGCGTCGTCCGGCACGAGTACCGCGCGATCCAACACATCGCCCCCTATGATGGCGCCGCCGACATACCGCCCGACGCGCTGTTTCGCCCGGTCCACTGTGGCGATCTCTCGGAGAAGGGGATTTCCTTCGTCTGCGACGAGGCGCCGGAGTGCAAGACCTTCGTCGTCCGGCTCGGCGCCCCGCCCAAGGAAAGTCACATGATCGCCGCAGTCGCCAATGTCACGGCCTTGCGCGGCGAAGGGGCCCCGCGCTTTCGCGTGGGCTGCTCGTTCGTGGCCCGGTTGGACGGCGCGTGCGAGCCGCAGCAAGCCGCCGGCGAACGTGCCACGGCCTGCTGAGCGTTGTGGATTGAATCGCCTCCAACGTCCCGTTGCACCGGGGTGATATCGCCCCTGACGGGGCTGACGACGGGGCGATTATGTTAGGAGTCCAGGGGCTCGCGCCCCTGGCAACAGTCTTTCGTCCCTACGGGACTAAGGCAGATTGCCAGCGACGCTCATTTACCGTCGTCGGAAGAATGTCGGCCGGCCCACGCCGCTCCTTCGCAAAACCAGCCGCGAAGCGGCGACATAATGTAGCCAGGGGCGCGAGCCCCTGGAAAATTCTGCGTTCAAGAATGGTTGTCAGCCCCGTCAGGGGCGGAACCGAGTTGAGCTGCAGCCAGGATTGAAAAGCATCCATAACCGGCCGGAGCTAATGGCGAAGCGATTTCGGCGATGATTCGAGTCGAATCTGGCAGGTTGCTTAACCCCGGCCGCTCAGCCCGCGCGGCGATTGCTCCTCAGCGCCGATAATTCCACTCGCGCTCGGAATACTTTTCGGCGACGAGTCGCTCGGTCAGTTGCCGGGGCCAATTCTCAAGCGGCTCGTCGGCCGCCCAGGCGCCGACGATCGCGCGGCGCAAAGCGGCCGCGCCGACCGGCAGGTTCGTGACGAAATCGAGGTGCGAACGGCGGGCGCGATACTCGGGCTGCCGGGGCGGCGTACGGAGACACGTTTCGATCAACTCCAGCGGAAAGTCGTAGAGCAACGTTCCGTGGTAGAGCAAGTGCTCGCGCTTCACGCGCAGGCTGTTGCCCGAAAACTTCCGGTCGCCCATCGCCAGATCGCTCGTGCCGCGGCGCTCGACCTCGGGCGCCAGCGGCCGGATGGCCTCGACGAGCTTGCCGAGCACGAAGCGGTGGGCCTCGTCGATCGAACGCAATTGCGGCCGCAGCTCAAGACTCAGCACCACGGCATACATCAAGCAGCCCGGCGCCGCGACGATCGCCGCGCCGCCGCTGGTGCGACGAAAAATCGGCGCTCCGCGCCGGCGGCAGGCCGCTTCGTCGACCTCTTGTTCCGCGAGCGAGCTGCGGCCGATCACCACGAGCGGTCCGGCCGGCTCCCACAGCCGCAAGCATTCCTGCGGCCGGCCCGAGGCTTCGGCCTGTTCCAACAACGCTTCGTCCAAGGCCAGGTTGGCTTCGGCCGAAGGAAGCGTTAAATCCAACAGCAGCATTCCGCGGTACTCAAGAGCAGCTAGTGTTTTGCCGGGCGAATGTTAAACTTTGAACAGAGAGTTCCAAGACCCACGCAGTTTGCCCGCTGGTTTTTCATGTCCTACGCCGACGCTCCCGATTCTGTTTCGCCCAACGACCAATTGCCGCCGGTCGAGCCGCCCAGTGCGGGTTTTATCGTGCGGTTGTTCGTGATCCCGGCCTTGATTGTCATCATCATGTTCGCCCTGGGGGCGGGCATCAAGTGGCTGGTCGAACGCGAGAGCAACCCAACCGCTTACGTCGAAGCATTGCGGCGCAATAACGACGGCCGCTGGCAGGCGGCCCACGATCTGGCCGACGTGCTGCGCAGCCCGCGGAACGACCGTTTGAAAGACGACCGCGAGCTGGCCCGCGAGCTGGCCGACACTTTATCGACCGAGTTGGCCGCGGGCGCCAAGGACGATCTGGCGATTCAGCTTCGCGTGTATCTCTGCAACGCGCTGGGCGAGTTCCGCGTGCCCGACGTGCTCGACGTGTTGGTCAAGGCCGCCGCGAGCGGAGACGACGAGCGAGAGCGAGTCGTGCAGTTTTCGGCCATGAAAGCCCTGGCCGTGTACTTGTCGGCGGCGCCGAAAGCGGACTGGACCGACCGGCCCGACGTCATGTCGACGGTGCTGGCGGCCTCGCGCGACGGCGAGCCGCTGATGCGCTCGACCGCAGCCTTCGCTCTGGGAGCGGCAGGCACGCCCGAGGCGCTCAAGCGGCTGGAAGCGATGCTGGTCGACAGCTACCCCGACGTCCGCTATAACGCCGCCACGAATCTGGCGCGTCGCGGCGACGAACAGGCCACCGGCGTGCTGGCGGAAATGCTCGAGCCCGAGCAGGCCGCGGCCGTGGGCATGGAGCAGCAGGAGCAATCGCGCGAGTACAAACGCGACTTGATCCTGGTCAACGCCTTGCGGGCCGCCAAGGAACTGGCCGCACAAAGCGCCCAGGCCGACCTGGCCGCGCTGGTCGAGCCGATCGAGCGGCTGACCGCCGACGACATGGCGCCAGGCATTCGCGTGCAGGCCGACGAAGTTTTGATCGAACTCAAAAAGCGAAGGAGTTGAAGGATGCCGACCAACGCCGAAGTGATCGAAATGCTCAAGACCGCGTACTCCATGGAGCTGGAGACGGTCATCAACTACCTGGCCAACAGCGTCAATCTCGACGGCGTGCGGGCCGAAGAGATCAAAAAGTCGCTGGTCGCCGACGTCGCCGAGGAACTCGGGCACGCCACGCAACTGGCCCAGCGGATCAAGCAGATCGGCGGCCTCGTGCCCGGCTCGCTGGGCGTGAAGCTCGGCAACCAGAAGCAGCCCAGCGAGAACACCACCGACGTCGTCGGCGTGATCCGCGCCGTGATCGACGCCGAAGAAGCCGCCTGCGCCCAATACAAGAAAATCATCAAAGCCACCGACGGCGAGGACTACGTTACGCAAGACCTGGCCATTCAGTTGCTCAAGGCCGAAGAAGAGCACTTGATTCTGTTCAAGGGCTTTTTGAAGGAGTATACGCAAGGGTGAGGGTGGATGCGGCCGGGCTCGTCAATTCATTCGAAGAGCAGCCGCTCGGCTTCGCGGCGGAGGACTTCGGCTTCGAGGATGTAACGCGCGTCGTCGTAGCGGCTACGGTAACGAGCGAACCTCATTCGCCGCTCAAGCCATTGCGCGCCGCGGGTAAAGCACTCGCGAGCGCGGGCGGACTGCCTCAAATGTTGATGCGCCATGGCCCTCGAAAACCAATAACGGCCAAGATATTCCTCCCCGCTGGTTCGCCCAAGGGGCAGCGCTTGCTCCAGAACCTTCTGGTAAGCAGCCGCTCTTAGATAGAGCAGCGACTTCAAGCCCGTCGGCTCGCTCGATGAGGCGGCTTCGTCGCGGCTCCAGTCCTTGACTTGCGAGGCGCCAAATACGCCTTGCGGCGCCATCAACCAGAGATGCGAGACACGTCCCCACGGTCCGTAGAATGATCCTGACGACTCCCGATTGCGTTCCAGGGATTTGCGCTTCGCGTTGATAAGCCGCGTGCTGACGTGCCGGTATTCCGCAACGTCCCCCTCCAGCAGCCGCGATAGCCCGAATTCGAATTCAAGGTCCGGATCTGAGGGTGCGATGCCATTGCTGGAGGGAGACTCTTTCGCGCGAGCATAATCGGCGGCGGCGGCGTGCCAGCGGCCCTCAAGCACGGCGCAGCGGGCCGAGGCAATCCAACGTCCGATGTCGTCCGGGCGGGTTTGCGCAACGTGCTCGAATAACTGCGGCCAGCCGTCAAGCTCCTCCCACAGCCACTGAGCAACCGGCCTTTTTTCTTGCGGGATTTTCTCAAACGCCTCGAAATATTCGTCCTCTGCGTCCTGCCATCGTCCCAGTTCCGCGTGACATCGGCCTAGGTGTTTCAATCCTGCCACGCTCTGCAAATACGCAGTGCCAATTTTGCCAAGCGTTTCAAGCGCTTGCCGCCAAAGCCTGGCTCGCATTTGTGCGTTGGCGCGTTTCAGCGCGACGATCGCCTGCTTTGGGGAACTGATAACATTATCAGTACGCCCCTCTTGCTGAGACATGAGTTCTTCGATTTCGTCCTCCTCCCGCTGGCTAACGTGAACTTCAATTACATCCGCCTTTGGCAGACGCCGCTTCAGCCGTGCCACACCGTCGGGCGTAGCCGCTGAACCGCCAACAGAGATAGCTTCCAGCGATGCAACGCCCCCCAGCATTTGCAAACCTGCGTCGGTGATTGCGGAGTTACCAAGGAAGAGAACCGCAAGGCGTCTGAGTCTCGCAAGCTGAACCAGACCTGCATCGGTCACCAAAGTCCGATCCAAGTGAAGGATCTCGAGTTGCGTAAAATTTGCGAGATGCGACAACCCGGCGTCGCCGATGGCGGTATCGGAAAGGTCAAGCTGCTTTAGCTGCCGCAGCTTGGCGACATGAACCAGCCCATCATCCGTGATGCTTGACTTGCTCAAATCGAGGACCTCGAGTTTGGACGCGCCGGCAAGGTGCACGAGGCCGGGCCCCGTCACCGCCGAGCCCGAAAGGTTGAGATGCGTGAGCCGCCGCAGCTTGGCGAGTCGAACCAGCCCAGCGTCGGTGATCGCCGGTCGAGCCCACCGCGGCTCAAGCGCGCTTTTGCCGCGCGGCGGCAGAAATCTGGCTGCGTTGATTCCAAGGCGTTCCAGCCCTTGAAGTTTGCCGATATGGACTAGGCTTGCGTCGCTGATGTAAGCGTCTGATATAAAGAGGTTCTTCAGATTCTTTAACGCGTCGATTGCGGCGAAATCTTCGTCCAAGACGCGGTCGAGCACCAGCGTGCGAAGGTCGGGAAGATCGCGCAAGTGCCCCGCGGCGGGCGCCAGGTCGCCTTCGGCATCGGAAGACACGGAATCGGCGGAATAATAGAAATCGATTCCCAACGCGGGGCGTAAGCTGCGCGGAGTCGCCCACAAAGCCCAGTCCGCGAGCGTCTGAAGGCTTTCGGCGCCCTTTTCACGATCCGCAGCCTCCTCTGGATCGATGCTCGGAGACTCGTCGCCTTTCCGGTAGTGGGTAGTCAGCCCTAATTCCTCGAGCGCCGCCACCGCCCGCCGCTGCCGCCGCACGCGCTCGACGTACCAACCGAGGGCGAGACACACGACCAGCGTGAACAGCAGCAGCGAGCGCAGCCCGAACTGCAGCCGCAGCCAGCGCGGAAGGCGTTTGCGGCGCCGGTCGCCGTGCGGTCTCATGGCGTGCTGCTCCCTGGAAGGCGGCGTCGCATCGCGGCTCGCTGGTCGCGACCCAGCGCCTCATATTAACCCGCCCGCATGGTTTGGGGCAGCGGAATCGAAAACGCGTGGAACCGCCGACCCTTGTACTCGGCGACGTTCGACTGCAATTCGGGCAGCTCGGCGTCTTTGCCGAGAAGCGCAACGATTTGTTTCACCGCGTCTTCCAACTTAAGGCCGTTGGCCACGAGGCCGCCTGGATTGTACCCGCTGGCAACTCGCTGGCCACGTATTTCCGCGCGAGTTGCGGCGGTTTCTTTCGATGGGGCGGTTTCGCCGGCGCCGTTGGAATCCTTGCCGCCGCTGCCAAACGGTTCGCTTGCCCCGGGCGGCGATGTTATAGTAAACGCTTGCATTCTTGCCCGCCCAGCCCGCCCCAAGAGTCGTTTTCAAGGAGTCTGCCATGACCGATTCGGCCCGCCCTTCGCAGCCTTGCGTCCCGTCGCGACGCGAATTCCTCAAAACTTCGACGGCGGTCGCAGCGGGCGGCAGTTTGCTCGGCGGCTTGGCACTCTCGCAAAGCGTCCATGCGGCCGGCAGCGACGTGCTGAAGATCGGCCTGGTTGGCTGTGGCGGTCGCGGCACGGGCGCCGCGGCGCAGGCCTTGAACGCCGACCAGAACGTCAAGCTCGTGGCGATGGGCGACGCCTTCGAAGACCGCCTGATCGGCAGCCTGGCGAATCTGAAGCAGCAAGCGCCGGCCGGCAAGGTCGAAGTGACCAAAGAAAACTGCTTTACGGGCTTCGATGCCTATCAGAAGGTGATCGACAGCGGCGTCGACGTCGTGCTGCTCTGCACGCCGCCCCATTTCCGCCCCGAGCACTTCCGCGCGGCGATCGCGGCCGGCAAGCACGTGTTCGTCGAGAAGCCGGTGGCCGTCGACGCTCCCGGCGTGCGCAGCGTGCTGGCCACCGCCGAAGAAGCCAAGCAGAAAGGCCTCTCGGTCGTTTCCGGGCTGTGCTACCGCTACGATTTGCCGAAGCGCGAGACGATGCAGCGCATTCACGACGGCGCGGTCGGCGAGATCGTGGCCATCAACGTCAACTACAACACCGGCACGCTCTGGATGCACCCGCGCAAGCCCGAGTGGAGCGACATGGAATGGCAGTTGCGCAACTGGCTCTATTTCACCTGGCTGTCGGGCGACCACAACGTCGAGCAGCACGTCCACAGCCTCGACAAGGCCGCCTGGGCGATGAAGGACGAGCCGCCGGTCAAAGCCTACGGCCTGGGCGGGCGGCAGGTGCGCGTGCAGGCGGAGTTCGGGCAGATTTTCGATCACCACGCCGTGGTCTACGAATACGCCAGCGGCGTCAAGCTGTTCGCCTACACGCGGCAACAGGCCGGTTGCAGCGTCGACGTGTCGGATTACGTGATGGGCACGAAGGGCACGGCCGACGTGATGCACCACAAGATTCAGGGCGAATCGAAATGGAGCTACCGCGGCGAGAAGCCGAACATGTACCAAGTCGAGCACGACGAGTTGTTCGCCAGCATCCGCTCGGGCAAGGCGATCGACAACAGCCAGTACATGTGCCGCAGCACGATGCTGGCCATCCTCGGCCGCATGGCCACCTACACCGGCCAGACGATCACCTGGGAGCAGGCGCTGAACTCAAAGGAAGATCTCTCGCCCGCCAAGTACGAGTTTGGTCCCTTGGCCGTCGCGCCGGTCGCGATGCCGGGGATCACGCAGTTCGCGTGAAGGCTGCTGCGTCTCGCAGGTCATTCTAAATGCGCCGATTCAATGGAGCTTTCAACTCATCGCGCGCAGGAAATCGATCGCGGCGGCTTTCTCGTGAAAGTCGCAAGGATTGAAGCCGCCTATTATCTCAGACTCATCGATGTTTGTCTAATCGCGGCACGCGAGGTAGTGGGCTAAAGCGTTGTTGCTGGAAATTCTGCCATGGGAGCTGCCTTAAATGCCCCGGAACTGGCAGCGACGTATACTTGGTCGGAGAATTCCTGCATCATGCTGAAAATGGTGCTGTGGATTTGCTCATATTCGGTCACAGTAACCGTCAAATAATGCCCGTGGGCGATGTGATTGCGGTTCTTCAACAGCTTCTCGTCTATGAGCTTCTCCCTGCTTTCAAACGAGCGGTAATCCAAGCCCATGGTTTCGACAATCTCTCGCAGAACCGTTGACGAGAGATTCGACCTGGTATTGATTGATCGTTGATGGTTGATCTTGCAACGGTCCGCCATCTGTCCAGCAAAGAAGTCCACGACGCGCATTCTGGCCGCCGACTTGCCGCCAGCCACGGCTTCCTCGATAACCCGACCCGCTGATAGGGCAAGCATGGCACGGGAAAGCTCGTTGTTTCGGAGCCTTTGGTGGGCGACAAAGTTCAAATACATCGTTCCCGCGTTTCTAATAAACCCCTCCCAGTGTGCATAGAGCATCGCCATGGCGGCACGTATATAGGTGTCGCGCTTGGCCGTCTTCTCATTGTCAAAGACGGCGGATTTGATGCTGTGAAGCTCCTTTTTGCGCCAAGCAAAGTCGGCCGCCATGGCGTCATTCAGGTCGGATAGCGTGCGCAGCTTTGTCATTTTTCAAAAGTCGCGCGCCCGAGCGGAACAATTCTTGGAATCCTGGTTGACGCTCGCACTCCGGAGCCGGAATTATCGGTAAATGTTGGATCGGAGAGCACAGCCTTCACCTTTTTCTGCAAGTCAGATATGGGCCTCAACCCGCCATTTGGGTCAGTATTAAAGCCAATCCCAAGAGCGACGGTTTCAAACGCAGCGATCGAAAAGCTTCCAAGGAATCGATCCTGCAACGGATCGTATCGGTGAAATGCGTCAGACTGCATTTGCTGGTTAATGAGCTGAAAGGTTTCGCGAAAGGCTCGTTCTTCGACCGCTTTTTGTGCCCGGTTAAGCTCGTGGAGGGATTTGAGGTTATTGTTCAAGAACTCGCCGATGTCGCCGACCTGCTCTAGGTCCGCTTTTGCCATGGTCCGGAAAATAATGAAACGAGTCACTAATTCCATGGGGTACTGCTCGGTAATAAGCCGTTCGGACAGCGAGACCGCGTTCGAGAAATTCGCGTCTTCCGCGAGCGTCCTTATCCAGACATAGGTATCGCGAAATGCCATAATCATCAGGCAGTTTCTAACTTCCTGTGGCATTAGGGGCGTTCCGCCCGTGTTAAGCCGCATAAATAGCTCAAATTTCGTCGTCTCGTCACTCTCTTTCAGGACGATGTTTACGTCGATTTTTGCTCGCTTAACAAAAAGCTGCTGGTCGCGCGTGAAAGCATTCTCTCCGCCGCTCCAGACCTTTCCTGCCAACGATGGCAAGAACTTCGTCCTCTCTAGGACTAGGGGCGTCACTAGCTCGCCCTTCTCGTCTTTTAGCTCGCCCACAAATTGGAGAATCGTTGACAGTCTTTGCTGGCCATCAACAACATCCCAGACGCCAGTCTTCTGCTGCGCCACAAAGATTGGCGGCATCGGGATACCAAGCAGAATGGACTCGATAAGCTTTGTTTTCTGGGTTGGCGTCCAGCGAAATACTCTCTGAAATTCGGGGTGAACGTCTAACTCATCGTCACGATAAAGGTTAAGCAATTCACCGATGGACATTGGATAGGAATCCGTCCGAATTTGTGCAGCTTCTTTTGCGATTTCATCTTGCAACGCCATGGATGTCACCTGATATTCGCCATGGGAAGCGGCGGAGCCATGGACTCGATGGCCCCCGCGAACCCCGATGTCTGACGATTTGTCACGTAATAGTCGAGCTTGCCCAGCGTTTCGTCGGGAAAACACTTGCGCATCAAGGCGGGATATGCGGCAAGCTTCGGCTCGCTGGCCGACTCGGCCGTCGAAAGAATCAGCTTGGCCCGGCGGCGCAAGTCTTCCGGCGCCTCGCGCCAACCGAGCTTCGCTCGCGCAAGGCGCGCAAGAAATGGGTGGGCTTCCAAGCCGATGCTCGAAGCGTTCGCCCGTTCGGCCTCTAAAACCACCGTGCCCGATCCCGCAAACGGGTCGAGTACGCGACCGCCGCCGCGAGCAGCCGAACGAATCAAATCGCCGACCCACTCCGCCGAAAAACCCGCCGAGTAGCGGAACCAGCGATGCACCGGCAACTGCATGTTGTCGACGAACGATCCGCTGCGCTGCGTGCGCTTGATCGCCGGTCCGGCGTCGAACAGCATCTTTTGATTCGGCGGCATTTCGCGTCCCTATGGCTCAAACGCGCGATTATCTCAGATGCAACGGCTCCCCGATAGGCGGGCCGCTTGGGCGCGGAACTTCGGCCCTACCCCGCTTGCAGCGTTTGCTCGATGCGGCGCACGGCTTCTTCGACGTCGCATTGCCCGTGGCTGACGTCGAGCGAGGCGCGGCCGGCCATCCAGGCGTTGATCTTCTTCTGGGCCGAGATCACCGTGGTGTGGCTGCGGCCGCCGAAGTAACAGCCGATCTCGCTGAGCGCGGCTCGCGTGTGCTTGCGGGCCAGCCACATGGCCAACATCCGCGGATGACTGACTTGCTTGCCCTTTCGCCGCGATTGCAGGCTCTGCGGTTCGAGGCCGAACACCTGGCACACCGCTTGTTCGATATCCGCCAGCCGCACGCTGCGGGAGTTTTGTTGGAGCACTTCGGCCAAGGCCTCCTCGGCCAATTCGAGCGTGATCGGCCGCTCGAGCGCCAAACTCGTGGCGTGCAGCCGGTTCAAGGCCCCGGCCAACTCGCGGGCGTGCGAAGTGAAATGGGCCGCGACATAAGCTTGCACGTCGCCGGGCACGGCCAACTCGAAACGCGCCGCCATGCGGCCGACGATGCCCAGCCGCGTTTCGTATTCGGGCGGTTGGATGCCGCAAACCAGGCCGCCTTGCAGCCGCGTCACCAGTTCGGGCCCCAACTCGCCGAGTTCCGCCGGCGGGCGGTCGGCCGCGAAGGCCAATTGCCGGCCGGCGCGGGCAAAGGCGTCGATCGTGTGCAACAGCTCGACCAGCGTCGCTCGCTTGCCGGCCAGAAATTGGAGGTCGTCGATCAGCAGCAGATCGAGCCCGCGGTGCTTGCTGCGGAAGCTCGGCAAGCCGCTGCCGTGCAAGGCGCCGAGGAACTGCGTGGTGAACTGCTCGGCCGACAGATAAACGGCCTGGCAACCGGCTCGCGTCTTGCGGGCTTCGGTCCACAGAGCCTCGAGCAAGTGGGTTTTGCCCACGCCCGTCGGACCATAGAGCAGCAAGGGCGACGTGGCGCCATGCCCCGAGACCATCGTTTGCACGGCCACGCGGGCCAGGCGATTTGTCGAACCGACCACGAACGAATCGAGCGCGGCGAAGCGCCGCCGCGCGGCGCCTGCCGGGGCCGGCGGCGCGGGCGCCGCCGAAACCCCGGCCAACGAATCCTTGACCTGGGATGCCTGCGGCCCTGGCGAGGCCGCCGCGGCGACGGCCTCGGCCAGCGACGGATCGACGCGGAAGTTGACCGGCGCCGGCCAGCCGAGCGTCTCTTGGCAGGCGGCTTCGATCTGCTGGCGGTAGTTCTTCCGCAGCCAGTCTTGGAAGAACTGGTTGGGCACGCGGACCGTCAGGGCGCCGTCGCTCACTTCGAGACGCGTGTTCGCGCCGAACCACAACTCGAACCGCTCCTGACCGACCTTATCAGCAAGCGCAATCTGCAAAGCTGACACGATCTCCATATCGTCCTTGGTCACTTCCTGCATGTCCTCAGCGCACAAACTCCCCTACCCCGAGCCTCACCGTCATGGCGCGGTCGATTCGTGCCGTTTGTCACGGCTATGGGAATTGGGAAGAGGCGTGTCCGCGACAGCCGCCTAAAGGATTGTTGAATGTCACCCGAGGCGTCGATTGTACGCGTGCTAGCAGCGCTGTCAAAGAGTTTCATCGGCGCGTCGGCGCTCGCCCTTGGCGACCGCTCGCGCGAGGCGCGCAAATTCGCCGAAAAACTCCGTTAGCCGCGGGTGTCCTCTCCATTAGAAAAATATTTTTGGCCGCGCAACCGGCCGTGGAAAAACTGTCGGATCGACCGCGGCGCCGTGCGGGGCCCGAACGGTTCCCAAGCGCAAAGCCTTATGCCCCAACGCCTCGCGGAATTGCCTGAACCGCAGCCTGGAAAACTGCCGCGAAAGCTTGCTGTTAGCTTTCCAGCACGCGCAGCCAGACGCTGCGACGATCCCAGGCGATAAAACCGGCGGCAGCGTAAATGTTGATGGCGGGCGAATTCTCGGCGTCGACCGCCAGCACCAACCGCGCCCGGCCCGCTCGCCCGCACAGCCATTGCGCATGGCGTACCAGTTCGATCCCCAGGCCCTGTCCGCGAGCCGCGGGCAGCAGCCCCATGTAGACCAGCAGATATTGATTGACGTCGGGAAAGTCGGCCAGCAGCAAGCAGCCCACGTCCTGCCCGTCGCGACGAACGAAGAACCAGTTCGCGTGATCGAACGAGCCGGTCGCCCGATAGCCGGCCAGCACTTCGCGACAGTCTTGCACGCCGTTGAGCGCCGGGCAATCGAGCGTTTGTTCGTAAGTGCCTTCCAGCAATTCCGCCAGTTCGTCGTCGCTACGGGCGGTGAGCGGTTCGAACGATAAATCCGTCTCGATCGGCGCCGCTGGAAAGCTGTTGGCCAGGCTGACCAGATACAGCAAGTCGGCCGGATGCGTAAAGCCGGCCGCCCGCAGCCGCTCGGCGTCGCGGCCCGAGTCGGTCGTCAGCAGCGATTGCACCACCCGCACGCGCCGCGCGGCGAGCCAAGCGATCGCCGCCTGCAACAGCTCGCCGGCGCAACGCTCGGCGAAGGCGGCATCGTCCGCGGCTTCGGCGGCGATTTGCGGCGCCCAGAGCCCGGCGCTGCCGCCGAGTTGCAGTTCGCAATACAGCGCGCCGAGCAAGCGCCCGTCGCGCCGCGCTTCGAACAGCGCCGCGGCGTCCGCCACGGCGGCCTTCCGCAGCGCCTGCTCCGCCAACCCTCGCCGTTCGGTCTCGGGCAGCGAGCTAAAGGCCAGCTCGAACGCCTCCGCGCGGCGTTCCGCCGGCGCCAGACCAATTTGCAAGTTGTCGACGGGAACAAGCTCCATAGCCTTCAGAATATCGCGCCGCGGCATTTCGCGTCTGCGCCGCTTTTTTCAGAAGATGACCGAGGAAGAGATCGAGGCGATCAATAAGGTCGCGAAAACCAGGGCTAACCTTTCGCGTGATCTTCCGTAGACATGGATGCGGCGCTGATCGACACGGATATCCTCTCCGAAGTGATCAAAGGCAAGCATCCGCAGGTGCTGGTCTCGGCGCGAAAGTATCTGGCCGTTCACCAGCGGCTTTCTTTCTCCGCGATGACGGCGACGGTGATTTATATTCCGGCCGATTTATTTATATCGCTGCGCGTGCAAGCGTGCAAATCGGCGCCGCATCGCGAGATTCTCCGAGAAAACACGCGGTTCGCGCCTCGCGGGGCCATAGCGGCGGCGCAAAACAGGGCGTTTCATGCCTGATCGGCGCCCGTTTCGCGCCCGTTTCGACGCCTTTCGATAAATCATCGCCCTCGGCATTTTCGCCTGCGGGCCGAGGTTTTGGCCCTTTTCTGGCACGGCGGCGGTTTATCATCTCGCGGGGCGTATAAATCATGATTTTTCGCTTTCACGCCGCGGCTCTCCGGCCGCCAAACGTGCGTTTTCGGCAAGCTGCGCTCGGCGCCGCTGCGCCAGCCGTCGAACGACTTCGCGCAGTTTTTAGACCGACGGGCGAACCGACCTTATCGCCCCGGCGGCTTGCTCGCAATCGCAAGCGAGAATCGTGTCCATCGACTTAACCCTCGCCGACGCTTTGAAAAGATTGTTCCTCGGCAGAATTTATGCGTCATTCCGGCTTGCAGAGCAAGTGGAGGCGTGCGTTTTCAAGGCATATCCGGGCAAATAAATGCACGTCGCAATGCACGGACGAGATAATTGGCGAGGGTTGCAACTCGCGCTCCGCCGTTACGCAGTCTTCCTATCGTGTCTGCCACCAGCTAAAGAGATCGTCCTGCTTTCTGGAAAGATGGATAAGGCCGAAGGCCGCCGTAGCACCGAAGGTGCGTCATTCGATAGCCCAGGGCGCAGCCCTGGGGGACTCGTCCAACCAACGGCGCGTCCGCCCTGAAAGGGCGTAACTCGTTGGTTCTCATCCCAAGGCCCTCTGCTCAATTTACAATCACTGGTCGATGCGGCGGCCGGTTTCACCCCGTCGGGGTGAACAATGTTGCGTCGTTCGGATTCCCAGGGCTGCGCCCTGGGCTATCGAATCTGACCCCTTCGGGGTCGGAATTCACTGCGGAAAACGCCGCGTAAAAAGCAGGACGATCTCTAAAGCTGGTGGCAAACGAGCTTCGTCTATCGCCGATCATCGCCGCCCTGCCAAGCACACCGGTCTATTTCGCGCTAGCACCGCCTGCCCAATACTTGGTGATTCCGCGACTTATGACGAGCGGCAGGCGAGTTGCGACCATTGGCGATAGAATCCTCGTCGCCTGTTGCACTTTGCGAGCACCTCATTTATTTGCCCGGCCATGCCTCGGAAAACGCAACCGGAGCCCCGCAAATCAGCGCCAAATTGCCCCACAGATTCCGCGGAAGAGCCCTTTTTCCCCAGAGGCGACGTCAATAGCAAAAGCGGTCCGCGATGCTCACTCTTCGTCGACCGCCTTGACGCCCAAACGAGACTCCAATTCCTTGCGATCGGCGCGCAATTGCAACGCCCATTGCTCATGCTCATGCAACGCTTCCTCTGAGCCGAACAGGGCGTACACGGCCCTGCCGGTGGCTCGTCTTTCCAGTCGGGCGGTGCGGTTTAAATAGGCGATTTGCGCCGCGCGCTGATCCGAAAACGGCACGGCCGACTCGGCATCGAGCCATCTGCTTGACGCCTCACGGACCTCCTCAAAACGGCCGGTTCCGGCCTCCCAATTTGATTCCGCCGCTACAAAAGCATGCTCGGCCGCTTCAGCGCGGCGCCATAAGGCGAACCATTGCACGGCGAACGTGGCGCATGCGGCGACCGCCGTACCCGCCAGCAGCGTAGCGAGGCTGAATTGAAACCAACGGCGACGAGTTGGCATGCGATCGGATGCCACAAGGCGGCCCTGCGAACGAATCGCCCCCCGTCTCAGCGTATCATCGCCGAAACGTTCCAAGCAAGAAAAGCGACAAGCAGTCCGTCGTCTTTGGGCTAGTCTGACGCCGAGAGTTGCTGAACGCGCATCCTGCCTCAAATCAACTCGCGGATCGGCTGCACGCCGTTGTCGACCAGATATTGCGGCCGGCCGTGCAGGTCCAGCGCGGTGACGGTGTTCACGTCGATGCCGAGATTGTGGTAGAGCGTGGCGAAGATCTCTTGGAAGCTGACGGGCCGCACCTTCGCTTCGCCGCCGAGGCGGTCGGTGACGCCGAGCACCTGGCCGGTGCGCATCCCGCCGCCGGCCAGCATGGCGCACGAGTTCTGCGGCCAGTGGTCGCGGCCGGCCGTGTTGTTGATCCGCGGCGTGCGGCCGAACTCGCCCCAGACCACGACCGAGACATCGCGCTCGAGCCCGCGTTCGTGCAGATCCGTCACCAGGGCCGACAACCCCTGATCCAACAGCGGCATGTCTTCGCGCGCCTGCACGAAGTTCTTGCCGTCGGGCCCGTGCCAGTCCCAGCGGCTGTAATTCATCGAGACGACGCGAGCCCCGGCTTCGACCAGCCGCCGAGCGACGCAGAAGTTCTGCACCATCCGCGGGGCGCCGTCGCGCTGGAACGTCGGATCGTTCTGGCCGTAGCGGGCCAGGATTTGCGGGTCTTCCTTCGACAGGTCGAGCGCGTCGCGCAGGGCCGACGATGTGAGAATGCCGACGGCCTGTTGCAAGTAGACGTCCATGCCGGTCATCATTCGCGAGCTGTCGGCCTCGCGGCGGAAGTTGTCAAACGATTTGAGCAGGCTCTGGCGATCGGCGAGGCGTTCGAGCGTGAGATCGCGGAGCGTCATGTTATCGGCCACGCTGCCCGCCTTGTCGCCGACGAGGCGGAACGGAGCGTGCGCGGCGCCCAAAAAGCCGCCGTCGCGCGGGTTGCCCCAGCCGCTGGCGCCCGTCTTGTACATCAGCGACAAGTGGGCCGGCACGCCCGGATGTACGGCGCCTTGCACCTTCGAGACCCAGCCGCCCATCGCCGGCCAGTCGCCTTGCGGCGGGTTGTTCGGCGTGCGGCCGGTCATGCACTGGTAGCCGTCGTGCCCGCCGAACGAACCGACCACGGTGCGGACCGGCACGAACTTGTCCATCATCGCGGCGATCCGCGGAAATAGCTCGCAGATTTCGATGCCCGGCACGTTGGTCTTGATGGCCTCGAACTCGCCGCGAATCTCGGCCGGGGCCTCGGTCTTGATATCCCACATATCCTGGTGTGGCGGGCCGCCGGGCAGGAAGACATTGATGACCGATTTGTGCCTGCCGCCGCCCGCCTTCGCTTCGGCCGCCAGCAATTGCGGCAGCGACAGCCCGCCGAGCGCCGTGCCGCCGATCTTCAAAAAGCTGCGGCGGCTGACGCCATCGCAGAACGAACGCCGTGCGTTTCGCTGGCCAAGAATCGTCAACATGGTGCGTTCTCCGTGGGATATTGGGCGGTCGCCGGTCGGGCGGGATTATCGGCAGGCAATATTCATAAACGCCTGTTATTATATCCGTATCGGTGGATGGGTCCATGCTGGTCGAGCCGAGGGGCGTGTGCTAACCGTGTGTTGCCGCCCGGAGAATTCGGCTCGCGCATGAAAAAACCCGCGTCAGGCGGGGCAGGTACCTGACGCGGGGGATGTCGCCCGAAGGCAACGACCCCATTATAGCAGCACGCTCTATCCATGCAAGTAGGACGACTCAGGCTCCGGATGAACTTGTTCATGAAACGATCGGCACTGGCTGCTGGAACGGTCTGGGTCGCCTTTGCTCTAGCACAATCAGATGCCGCCGAACCGCCCGAGCCAATGCTGGACGCCCGCTTCACGCAGACCGTGCGGCCCTTCTTGCAAAGATATTGCCTCGCTTGTCATGGCGAGGCGAAACGAGAGGCCAAGCTCGATTTGAGCGGCTACGCGTCGTTGGCGGCGGTCGCCCAACAGCATCGCACGTGGGAGTTGGCGCTCGATCGACTTGCCGCCCATGAAATGCCGCCCGAAGACGCCGAGCGGCAGCCGGCGGCCGACGAGCGCCAGGCCGTCGTCGCCTGGATCGAGGCGATGCGCGACGCAGAAGCGCGGCGCCACGCCGGCGACCCTGGGCCGGTGTTGGCGCGGCGGCTGAGCAACGCCGAGTTCGACTATACGATCCGCGATCTGACCGGCGTCGATATTCGGCCGACGCGAGAGTTTCCCGTCGATCCGGCCAACGAGGCGGGCTTCGACAATTCGGGCGAATCGCTGACCATGTCGCCGGCGCTGGCGAAAAAGTATTTGGCCGCCGCGCGGCTGGTCGCCGATCATCTGGCGCTCAAGCCGCACGGCTTCGTGTTTGCCCCGCACGCGGTCGTTACCGAGACCGATCGCGACAAGTACTGCGTGCAGCGGATCATCGATTTTTACGCTCGGCGCCGCGTCGATTACGCCGATTATTTTCATGCCTTGGCCCTGCGGCGCAGCCGGCAAGGCGATGAAACGGCGAATTTGGACGTGTCGCTCGATCGACTGGGGCGAGAGAGCAAATTGAGTCCCAAGTACTTGAAGTCTCTTTGGGCGACGTTGAATGATGGCGACGAACCAGCGACTGGGCCGGTCGTGGCGCTGCGGGCGATGTGGCGCGAGTTGCCCGCGCTCGCTAATGAACGCGACGCACTTCGCCGCCGCGCGGAAGCGATGCGCGATTTCGTCGTCAGCGAGCGCAAAAAGTGCGCGCCGAAGATCGAAAAACTTCTGGCGCCGGGCATCTCGTCCGGCAGCCAGCCGCTCGTGCTGTGGCGAAACCGGCGGCTGGCGGCGCTGCATCGCGAGTATTCAGGCGACGCCGACGACGAGGCGTTGCGAGCAGCCTGGTCGCAATTCTGCCGCATCTTCCCCGATGCCTTTGTCGTCTCCGATCGCGGCCCTTATTTCGATCCGAAAGCGGCGGGTCAAGGCCGGCTGCTGACGGCGGGCTTTCACTTGATGCAAGGCTACTTCCGCGACGACCAGCCGCTCTACGATCTCGTATTGGACGAAGCCGAGCGGCGCGAATTGGATGAACTGTGGCAAGAGTTGAATTTCATCACCTCGGTTCCTGCGCGGCAGTACAAGGATTTCATCTTTTTCGAGCGGGCCGAGCCGCCGCGATTCATGGGCGAAAGCGCGTTCGACTTCGCCCGCTCGGAAGACAAGGACGCGACCTCGCCGGCTAAGATCTCGCAGCTTGCCGCGGCTTATCTGGCGAAGGCCAAGAAGCTTGAAGCCAGCCCCGAAGCGATCGAAGCCATCGAAACCTATTTCACCGATATCTCGGCCCTCATCCGCTGGGTCGACGAAGCACGGCGGGCGGCCGAGCCGAGCCACCTCGAAGCCCTGCTGCGGTTCGCCGAGCGGGCCTATCGCCGGCCGCTAGCCGCCGACGAGCGAGAGGAACTGCTGGCCTTCTATCGCTTGCTGCGGGAACAAGACGAGCTTTCGCACGAAGACGCGATCCGCGACGCGCTGGCCAGCGTGCTGGTCTCGCCGTATTTTTGTTATCGCTTCGACTTGGCCGCCGAGGGCCCAGAGATGCAGCCGCTGCCGCCTTACGCCCTGGCCAGCCGGCTGAGCTATTTTCTCTGGTCGAGCATGCCCGATGATGAACTGCTGGCCCATGCGGCCGCCGGCGATTTGCAACAACCGGAAGTGCTGCTGGCGCAAACCAGGCGGATGCTCGCCGACGATCGCATCCGCGGACTGGCGGCGGAGTTCGCCGGCAACTGGCTGGAGTTTCGCCGTTTCGAGGAACACAACAGCGTCGATCGCGAGCGGTTCGCCAGCTTCACCAGCGAGTTGCGGCAGGCGATGTTCGAAGAGCCGCTCAAGTTTTTCATCGACGTCGCCCGACAGAACCGCTCGGTGCTCGATTTTCTTTACGCCGATCGCACGTTCGTCAATCCGGCGTTGGCGCGGCACTACGGCATGCCGGCGCCGGCCGACGGGCCGAACGAGTGGTTGCAGGTCGACGACGCCTCGCGCTACGGCCGCGGCGGGCTGCTGCCGATGGCCGCGTTTTTGACCAAGAATTCGCCGGGCTTGCGCACCAGCCCCGTGAAGCGCGGCTATTGGGTCGTGCGGCGCTTGTTGGGCGAACACATTCCCCCGCCGCCGCCGGAAGTGCCGGAACTGCCGAAAGACGAAGCGCAGCTCGGCGAGTTGACGCTGCCGCAAGTCTTGGCCAAACACCGCGAGCACAATGCCTGCGCCGGCTGCCACGACCGCTTCGACTCGATCGGCCTGGCCTTCGAGGGCTACGGACCGATCGGCGAGCGCCGCCAGCGCGATCTCGGCGGCCGGGCGGTCGAGACGCACGCCGTCTTTCCCGACGGCAGCCAGGGCGACGGCCTCGCGGGCCTGCGCCGCTACCTGCGCGAGCGGCGGCAGGAAGACTTCGTCGACAATCTCTGCCGCAAGCTGTTGGCCTACGCGCTCGGCCGCGGGCTGTTGCTTTCCGACGAGCCCTTGCTCGACGAGATGCGCACCCGGTTGGCGGCCGACGGCTACCGTTTTGGCGACCTCGTCGAGTCGATCGTCGCCAGTCGGCAGTTTTCGAACCAGCGCGGCAGCGGCGAAGCCAGCGAAGAACAATAGGTCATACCGAGCCCGGCTGACCATCGCTTGCGGGCTCATCGTGGGGCGGCCTTCCAGGCCGTCAATCGCCGGACGGGTGAGGAAGGCCGCCCCACCGCGAACTCAACTCCACGCCCGGGCTGCGCGAGAACGCAGCCGGTTGGCTTCGTCATCATCGATGAACTCCTGTTTCACCGGATCGAACGACAGCTTGCGATGGAGGATCCAGGCTAGCGCCGCAGCGTGGCAAGCAACATGCGAGTTCCGCATCACGTCGGGATTCGCCACGGTGGGTTGCCGCGATTTGATGCAATCGAAGAAGTTTCTGGCGTGGGCCGAGACGTCCAACCCCTTGACCCTGCCGGCCGAGGCTTGCAACTCGCCGCGGAGCGCCTCGGAGGAAACCTCGGTTTCGCCGCTGTCGCCTGTCTCCAGCCAGCCTTCGGCGCCGACAAACCGCACCGGGCAAGTGCCGAGCCTGGTAATCCAGTGGGGACCGCGATCGCCAAACGGCATGGGCAGAAAGTCGAGCACCAGCTTCACGCCGTTCTCGTAGGTGCAGGTGATGTTTTTTTCCGACGGCTCGAAAACGATGGGCGTGGTGTGGTCGGCCTGGTTGGCCCACTGACACAAATCGACCGTATGGGCGCCCCAGTCGAGCAATCGGGCGCCGGAATCGAAGTCGTAATACCCTCGCCATTTGCCGGCCACGTACTTGCTGTTGTAAGGACGCCAGGGCGCCGGACCCAGCCACAGGTTCCAGTCGACGACGTCGCGGGGCGGCGTGGGCTCGCCGGCCAGCCAGCTATTGTCCAGCGTTGGGATGTAGACCGAGGCGTAAAGCGTTTGCAGCTTGCCTAGCTTTCCTTCCCGTGCCAGACGCACCGCCTGCTGGAAGTTCGGCACGCTCCGCCGCTGCGTTCCCGCTTGAAAAATCCGTCCGGCGGCTTTCATCGTGTCGGCCAATTGCTGGCAGAGTTCGATGGTCAGGCCGCACGGTTTCTCGCTGTAAACATCCTTGCCGGCCTGCGCCGCCAGCATCGACGCCGTCGCGTGCCAGCGATCGCCGGTCGCAATCAACACGGCGTCGATGTCCTTGCGATCGAGGAGTTCCCGAAAATCTCGATAGAGCCGGCAATCGGAGTTGCCATAGTGCTTGTCGACAAGCGCCTTGCCCGCGTCGCGGCGGCTGGCCTGGACGTCGGCGATCGCCACGCATTGCACGTCGGGAAGCGAGAGCATGGACGTCAGGTCGTAAGTGCATCGCGGACCGATTCCGATGACGCCGAGCGTGATCCTTTCGCTCGCCGCCGCTCGGCCCGCGCCGCCCAGCGCGCTTGAAGACACGATCCACGGCAACGCGGCTGCCGACGACATCGCCGCCGCGCGTCGCAAGAACTCCCGCCGAGTGTTGGATTGCTTACCGCTCACAACAGAACCTCCCTAATTGCAATGCCTTGGAACTGCCCGAGATGCGGGCTCCCCCAGAGCACGATTATCGTTCGCTCGGGAAAAATTGCCAATCCGCTTGTCATTGCGCCCGATACAACGAACGGCGAGCCTGGCAGTGTGCATCGCACACCGATGCGCGCTCGAGAGCGCGCTGTCGCGATGTCCTTTCAATGCTCTGCCCCGTCGTTCTTCCGCGTTTGCTATCCGGCACGCTACTTGCTCATCGGCAAGTTGTACCTGCGGTTTTGGCCTGGCGCTTCGACCGAGGGTGCAAATGTTCTCTTCGGGCGCGGGCGCCGCCGCTAAACGTAGTCAGGCAGCGGTAGTCAAGGAGCGAAAGTCATGAACGAAGAATGCGTGGTCGGCGTGTACGAGTCGCTCCACAAGGCGGAACAGGCCGTTTGGATTTTACGGCGCGGCGACTTTCCCCAGCAGCAAATCTCGCTTGTTTCGTCGGGCCTGACCGAAAAACCCGAGCTGACGCGAGAGCTTGAAATGGGAGACGATTCAGTTCGCGATGCGGCCATCGGCGCCGGTCTTGGCGGCGTCGTCGGAGTGCTGGCAGGGCTCGGCGCCGTCGCGGTTTCCGGCGTCGGCGCCATTTTCATGTTCGGCCCGGTCGCGGTAGCCCTGACCGCGGCGACCGTGGGCGCCTACCTCGGCGGATTGGCCGGCTGGGGCGTCCATCGCCGGGATATCGAACACTACGAACATTGCATCAAAAACGGCAGCGTATTGGTCGTCGCCAACGGCAGCCCGCTTGAATTGGTGGACGCCAAACGGATTCTTCAAGAGACCGATGCCGCCGAAGTGCGCGTGCATGCGCGGACGAGTTCCGAGGCGCCCGAGGTCGCCGTGAGCTAAACATCGGCCGGCTCGACGCGGGCTCGAATCGCATTCCGGTCGCTACG
>Ga0307372_10001136_pt1 | contig 46590 bp, 35 predicted proteins | sample OX1MG_FD_202533 | JGI IMG/M metagenome (GOLD analysis project Ga0307372, IMG submission 202533) | Soil microbial communities from Risofladan, Vaasa, Finland - OX-1 | ecosystem: Environmental > Terrestrial > Soil > Coastal area > Acid sulfate soil | place: Finland: Risofladan, Vaasa | collected...
CGCTCCGCTCCTGATCCGTCAGTCGCACTACGTACCTTTTTTGCATGGCACACCTCCTTGTGCCACGCAGAATCGCCGATTCGCCCGAATCAGCCAACCCGACATTTTAGCTGTGACAAAGCACTAGCCCGGATTATTCATGGTCCCGTAGCTGGCTTCGCAAGAAGTCAGGCCGTGGACGCGAGTTACGCCAGAATTCTTGCGAATTCTGCTACAGCACAGTGCGCGAGTTCCTCCCCGGACCATGAATAATCCGGGCCAGCCACCGTGAATGTCTTCCTGGCCGGCAAAGTTTGCCGGGCCGTCGCCCGAAATTCAATTGCTGCCATCGCTTGACACGCTTTCGTCTGAATTCCCGTCGCAACCCTATACGATAGATAAGTCGGGCCGACCCAATTGGGCGGAAGGCGGATTCGTCTTGCTGGGCGGCTCTCCGGAAACGGATGCTACTTTTTTTCACGCGCTGTCTGGCGGGCACGCGGTATGACCCAATTCAAGGAACTTGGAGTACTGCGCCATGAGAACTTCGAAATGGGCCATGGCCGTCGCCATGGCCGGTCTGCTCTGGGGGGGGCAGGTCTCCGCCCAGCAGTCGGCGGTTTGTGGACAATTTCGCGCGCCGCGATCCGCCGCGGCCGCGCGGCCCGTCGCTTACGCGTACGCGAGCGATGATGGCGAAGATTCCAGCGACGGCGATCCCAGCGACGGCGATCCCGATGCCGGCGGGCCGCCGTCGCCCAGCGATGCGCCCGAGGGTCCGCTCGAAGGCACCAAGAGTGTGGCGGGAACCTACGCCTGCGATGCGGAAAAGAAAGACAAGGAAAAAGAAGAAGAGCCGCCCTGCCACAACTGCCCCACGACGCTTCGCACGCTGGGTGACAACGTGGAGTTGGGCCCTGCCTTCAAAATCTCCGACAAGCTCAAATTCTTCCAGAATCATTCAAAATGGTTCGCCAACGGCTGGCTGGCCCAGAGTTACGTCTGGAACCCGTACAACCCGTCGGATGGTCGCAACGGCCCGGTGACGTGGACCGACCAGGCCAATCAATATCAGATGAACGAACTGTACATGTACTTCGGCAAGAACACCGATACCGGCGGCGAGGGTTGGGATATTGGTGGCCGCGCCGATTTCTTGTACGGAAGCAGCTATCGGTGGGATACCGAGTCGGGGCTGGAGTCGAGGTTCAACACGGGCAAGACCTACGGCCTGGCCATTCCGCAATTCTACGGTGAAGTGGCCTACAACGACCTGAAGGTGAAGGTTGGCCACTTCATTTCGCCGGTCGGTTTCTACACCGTCGGTACGTACATGAACTTCTTCAATACGATCCCGTACACCTACCAGTACGGCGAACCCTTCACTCACACGGGGATCTTGGCCAACTACCAGATCACCGAAAAAGTCAACTGGGGTGCGGGCATCATTCACGGCTGGGACGCTTTCGACAATACGTTCAACAAGCATGCGGGCTACTTGGGCACGTTGACGATTACCGGCGACAAAAAGGACTCGTTGGCTTGGGTCCAGGTCTATAGTCAAGAGCCGACGCAGCAGGGTCCTGGCGGAAATGCCTTCAGCGGCCGGTATTTTCAGACCTTGGTCTACACTCGCCCGCTGAACGAGAAATTCACTTACGTCGCCCAAAGCGACTTCGGCGTGCAAGGGCAAGCCACTTCGACCGGCCATACGGCGCGCTGGTACGGCGTGAACCAGTACTTGTACTGGAAGAAAAACGACGTTTGGAGTTGGGGCATCAACGCCGAATGGTTCCGCGATGAAGAGGGCTTCCGAGTCAACGCCGCCGTTCCCTCGCCGGGTTCACCTTCCGCCGTGGGCTGGAGCGGCGCTCCGGGCTTCGCCGGCAACTTCTGGCAGATGACGATGGGGCCGCGTTGGACGCCCTTGCCGAACCTCACAATCCGGCCAAACTTCCGTTGCGACTGGTACACGGGTGGATCGAACGGAGCGGCCAACCCTTCGGGTCCTCTTCCCTTCGACGCCGGCAAGAGGGCCAATCAGCAGATTCTGGCCACCGACTTGATCCTGACGTTCTAACGCCTCGGCGCGCCGGATCCACCAGACCCAAACCGCCGGCGTCGCCCGCGTTCCCCGTGAGCCGGACGACGCCTTTTTTGGTTCGATGTCGTCGTATCCGTAGCATCCGTCACAAGTTCGCGAACCGCGTTTCATTCACGCGGCGCGCGACGCATCTCCTTCGTCGAGCGATGGATAGATCGCCGCGACGCGATTCCTTCCGCGTTGCCGCGCCTCGTCGTTGGCGCGCCGCCGGTCGGCGACGGGGGCGCGTGCCGGGGCGGAAGAAACAGCCGCAAAGCATGGCTTCCATGAGGCTTATGCCACATGGCGCCGAAAGACGGCACGCTGCCGCCGTTTTGTGGCACGCCCCTTGCTGCTCCGTAAATCAACGACGCCCCACATCCACCACCCCTATGCCAAGGAGCCGGACGATGAAAAAGATTGAAGCGATCATTCGCCATTTCAAACTGGAAGAAGTCAAGAACGCCCTCACCGAAAAAGGAGTCAAGGGGATGACTGTGACCGAGGTCCGCGGCTTCGGACGCCAGAAGGGCCACACGGAAACCTATCGTGGCGCGGAGTACGCGGTTGATTTCATCCCCAAGGTCAAGGTCGAGTTGGTGGTGGCTGACGGCGATTGCCAAGGCCTGATCGACGCGATCCTGCGTTCCGCTCGGACGGGCCAGGTGGGCGACGGCAAGATTTTCATCACCGAACTGGCCGGGACGATCCGCATCCGGACGGGCGAAGCGGCCGAGTTGGCGGTCTAATCAGCGCCACGGTGAATACGACTGGGCGGCAGCACGAGCACAGCGCGCCCTTTCAGGGCGAGCGGCGTTGGCGCCGCCGATTCTCGGCGACGTTTCGCCGATGGACGCGTTGTCAGCGCCAGTGGTGTGACGGTGGCGATTAATGCCGCGTCGCCGCGGCTGATCGTGGTCGCGGCGCCGTGGCGTTCCTGCGCACCGAAGGCGCGGCGCTGTAATAGCCAGGGGCAACGTCGGCAATGCTCCTGGTAGCGATCACGGAAAAACCGGGGGTCAGCCCTGAAATGGCGGTATTGGGCGTGACGGGCGCCCATCCATCGCCACGAATCGCCGGGCCGCCCGTCGTCGCCGAATCCCACACGATCGCGCCGCCGGGCGTAACCCAGGCACCCAGGCTCCCAAAACACGTTGCCATTGCTCCTAACGCCCGCACCTGTTATATGTCTTGCCCCTTTTGCCGCGCCGTCTATTTCTATTGGACGGCGATTCGTCGCGATTTTGGCCTGTGTGGGGCCTGTGGGGCTTATCCGCCATGAACAGGAAATGGTCACTCGGACTCGCGATTGCGGCAATCGTGGCACAAGCCGAGTGCCTTTGTGGCCAAACCGGCGGCCCTCCGCCCAAACACGCCGACGATAGCCACAAGAGAACCCAGCCGTTGGACCCGGACGACAGCCAGCCGTTCGATTCGCCAGCGGATGAAGGCGACAGTTTTTCGCAAAGGATGCAGGCGGCGGAAGGGGAGATCGGCATGCTCCGCCGCGGGTTGCAATCGGGCGAGTTGCAGGGAGGTGTGGTCTTTCCCGGCCGGGATCCCAGCGGATTCCAGCCCTTCGCACCGCGGCCAGGCGATCAACCCGGCGAGATTCCGCCCGCGTCGATCAGCGGTTTGTTCCAGTCCGATACCGGCTTCTTCCACCAGGATCCGGCCAGTCTGCAAAGTCTGGGCCGGATCGACGACGGCAGTGATTTCCGCCGCGCGCGCCTGTCGGCGCTGGGCAGTATCGCGGAAAACATCCATTACCTGCTCGAATTCGATTTCGCCCTGTTCGGGCATCCGTCGTTTCGCGACGTCTGGATGGAAGTGACACGACTGCCGGCCGTGGGGGCCGTGCGTGTCGGCAATTTCCGCGAGCCGTTCAGCCTCGATGCCTTGCGAAGCGTCCGTCAACTCACTTTCCTCGAACGCGCTCTGCCCGTCAACGCCTTTGCGCCCTTCCGCCGCTCCGGCGTCATGGCCTACAGCAACAACGAGGCGGAGACGTTCACCTGGGCCGCGTCCGTCTCGCGAGCCGCCTCCGACCCCTATGGCGGTGACATCGGCGTCGCCGGAGGTTACGCGGGCACGGGCCGGTTGACGTGGCTGCCGTATTACGATGAACCGTCGGGCGGGCGCTATTACTTGCACGTCGGTGGCGGCTACGAGTACACCGTGCCCGACAGCCATCTGGTGCGGTTCCGCCAGTCCACCGAGTTTTTCGTCGGATCACAGCGAACCGGGGGCGTTGTGGGGACGAGCGGAACGAGCTTGTCCGGCCCGCTCAACGGCACTCCCCTGTTCGTCGATACGGGCAACCTGAACGTACACGACTACCACCTGATCGGCGGCGAGTTGGCCGGCTCGTGGAGCTCGTTGAACTTCCAGGCGGAGGCCATGACCGTGATCGCCAACCAGATCGGCGGCCCCACGGTGGCGTTGCCCGGCGCCTATGCGCAGGTCAGCTACTTTTTGACGGGGGAACACCGCCCTTACAACCGTCCGGCAGGCGTGTTGAGTGCCGTCAAGCCCTTTGAAAACTTCTTCGTGCTCAAGGGCGGCGAGCATGGAAAGGGCGCTTGGGAAGTCGCCGCGAGAGCTTCGTGGATCAGCCTGAACGACAAGAACGTGCAAGGCGGCCAACTCACGGACTTGACGTGCGGTATCAATTGGTATCTGCACCCCAACGCCAAGCTGCAGTTCAACTATATCCACGCCTTCTTAACCAGCCCGATGGGCATCGACAGCAACACCGACATTTTTGCGATGCGAGCACAGGCCGCGTTTTGATGGCATGTCCCGGAAACCGCCGTGGTGGCGCAGGCGTCCCGCCGATCTGGCGGTTGTGGTGCGGGCTCAAAGAGAAACCGTCATCCACCGGCCCCGCGTTGGGCGCTTGGGCGCGGCTCGCTTTTTCGCTTGGCAACCGGAAGCCGGTCGCGCGGGTCGTGGGTCGTTACGCGCCCTTCGCCCGCTGGATTTGCGCCAATGGTAACCAGTTTACGGCCGTCGTCGTCGAACGTGGCGACGAGGCCGTGGCCGTGGTCGCTCGCCGAGGCCACGAAAAGCATCTTCCCCTCGGGGTCCGTGATTCCGATGAGTCCCACATTCTTGGAGTGCCCCAAGACAGCGATCGGTTCGTTCCGGTCGTTCACTGCCACGAACTTCCGCGCGAATACGATGTCAGGCATAACCGGCGCCGGCTTGTCGGCCGCAATGGCGGTGACAGCCAGAAACCCGACACCCAGCCCAATGCTACTCCACTTCCAGCGACAGTTGGCCCTTTCCAGCGCCGCCAAACGACTCTCCAGATTCTCTAACATCGTACGATCTCCCTAAGTTCCAAGCAAAAACCGTGGCACAACAACGGCGCAGTACCACCCAGTTGGGTCGCGAGATGGAGGTGGGGCAAGCCGTCAGGGCGACGGTTGCTTCACCGCCGTAGAAACTGACTTGGCCGACGTACGGCCAGTCCCGCCGTTGCCCTGTCGATCATGCACGGCCACATGCCCTTCCCCATTGGGCTTCGCACCGACGGTCACGAGGTTCCGTCCGTCGGCGTCGAATATGCACATCATCCCTTGCCCGCTGTCGGTGCAGGAAGCGACGAACAGACATTTGCCGTGGGGAGCGACCACGCACAGCATTCCCATATTATTCTGGTGCCCCATGTAGGCCACCGGTTCATCGGCTTCGTTGACGGCCACGAATTTGCGCGCGTAGATCACATCGGGCATCGTGGCTTCCGGTTTATCCGCCGCAGCCGCTGTGACGGTCAAGAATGAGACGCCCAGAACCACGGCGGTCCATTTCCAACGTCCACTGCCGCGTTCGATCGCTGTCAGTCGTTCTTCAAAATCTCTCATCGAAACTCATCCCGTCCGGCGGCAACGCCGTTCCTAATGACACTGAGTCCATACGCTTGTCAGAAGCCATGTTCGTCTTCCGTGCTGCGAAAGTAAGCACTTTGCAAACGATGTGCCGGTTACGTTAAAGAAACCCGCCCCATAGAGTGGCGTTCCGGTTGCAAATGGCGACGGAGCTTGAACTTGAATCAAATTTCGGAAATCGCGATCAGTTCGCGACGCCCCTGGCTGCCTGCCCAATTTATAGGCGGTAACGAGGGAGTCTGCACAAAATTTCGGCTGTCCGCTCTGCAGCCATCGCGTTGTCAAGCCGCGACCGGCCCGCGCAGTACGCTTCATTTCACACCCAGCAGCGATTGAAAGAATCGCGATGGGCGGCGAATTTGGGGTCGGAACGCTTCGCGGTCGGCCGGCTCCGCTTCGTCAGCGTCCGGTTCCGATTCGTAAGCGTCCGGCTCTGCTTCGTCAAGTGCCGGCTCGAGCGCGACCTGGTCGCTGGCCGGGGCGAATTCGGCGTCATCGGCTATCCTCGCCAGGGAGGGAGCATCCGACGGTTCGGTGCGGCCCAAGCAACGACCGCAGCCGCGGCAGATTTCCTCGACCACCCACCTGTCGTCGGGCACTTCTTTGCTGATATCCTTCTTGACCAGTTTTTTTCGCGTGCGGACTTCGGCACAGGTTGGCTGCCAGACGATATGCCGATACTTGTGTCCGTGAGCGTCGCAGTCGCACTTGACCCCGCATTTACGGCTGCGACCTGGCACGCAAAAATCCTCGCATTCGCAGCCGTATTCGGTCTTCGTTTCCTTTTTCGTGCCGTGGACAAGGCGACAAACCTTCTTGCATTCCTGACGGCAGCCGCAATGGTCGCAGTGCCGCCGTCCGGCCTGTACATCCGAGGCCCAAGCGACCAACCCCATCGCCAACACAATGCCAAAGCTTCTCATGAGCAATCCCCCAAGTCGAAACCAGCGGACTCATCGGAATCGTCGGCAAGATCGACCCACGAGAATAACGAGTTATTGCGCAACACGCCGGCTCTGGGAGCCGGTAGCGGCCCCCGGTAGAGTGTTTCCATGGTCATGTGCCCGCGGAATGTGAAGCCTTGCGGCCTAGGTCGAGTTTATCGCCTCGATGGGCCGTCGGGGCTGTCGCAAATCGTCGGGGAACCATGAATGCTAGCGGAATTGGGAGCCGTCCAGACCTCGATTCTTCATCAATCGGTACAGCGTCCCGCGCGGCAAGCCCGCCTCCTGGGCGGCGAGCTTGACGTCGCCGCGGTGGCGTGTCAAAAGCTCGCTCAGGTATTGCGTCTCGAAGCGGGCCAAATGCTCGTCGCGAAACTGGAAATACGTTCGACCCGAAGAACCGCTTCCGTCGTCGGTGCCGCCGTCCTTGCGTCCCGCCTCGGCAATGAGAGCGTCGGGCAGGTTACTCAGCCCGATCATCGTTCCGCGCGACAAGGCGATCGCACGTCGAATGACGTTCTGCAACTCGCGCACATTGCCAGGCCAACTGTACTGCGCAAGCACCTGGTACGCCTCGGGAGTGATGCCAAGAAGGGGCTTCTTGGTTTCGCGGCTGTGGCGCGTGGCGAAGTACTCGGCCAAGAGCCCGATGTCGTCACCGCGGCTGCGCAGCGGCGGCAGATCGATCCGCACCACGTTGATCCGATAATAAAGATCCTTGCGGAACTGGCCGTCGCGAATCATGGCGTCGAGGTCGCGCGCGGTGGCCGCCACGACGCGCAAGTCGACGTCGATCTCATCGCGTCCGCCGACGCGGCGAACTTTCCGCTCCTGCAGGGTTCGCAGAAGCTTGGCCTGCAACATCAGCGGCAACTCGCCCAACTCGTCGAGAAAAAAGGTTCCTTCGTCGGCGAACTCCAAAAGCCCGATCCGCTGCTCGCCGGCACCCGTGAAGGCCCCACGCTCGTGACCGAAGAACTCGCCTTCCAGAAGATTGTCGGGAATGGCCCCGCAATCGACCGGCACGAACGGTTTGCGCGCCCGGCGGCTGCGACCGTGCAGCGAGCGAGCCACCAGTTCCTTGCCGGTGCCGGTCTCGCCGACCACCAGCACGTCGACCTCCGAGTCGGCGACCTGTTCGATCGTCGCGAAGACCTGCCGCATCGCCGGCGAGGTGCCGATGATGTCGTCGAAGGAATAGGGGCGTTCCACCTGGCGGCGGAGCAGTTCACGCTCGGCGTCGAGGCGGTGCCGCTCGATCAAACGGTCAAGACTGGCGGCGAGTTGACCCTCGGCCAACGGACGGGTGAGGCATTCGACCGCCCCCCAACGCGCCGCGACCGCAGCGGCTTCGGCGTTTGCCTGCTCGGCCACCAGAACGACCGGAAGCCCTGGATCGCACTGCCGAATTCGCCGCACCAGATCGAGCGCGTCGCAGCCGGGCAACTCCAACGAGGCGATGACGCCGTCGCAGCCGGTCTCGGCCAACCTGGCCAGGGCCTCGTCGGCCCCAACGGCGAAGATCAGTTCGCACGGTCGCGGCGACTTGAGCGCCTTGACATATTCGAGTTGCCTGCGCGGTTGGTCGACGACCAACACGCGGGCCTTCTTGCGCGCCACCTGGTTACGCTCCTCACGGATGAAACCTCAAGCATCCGCGAAGGCGGGGGTGGAGTCAATCACCTTCGTTCCCGCCAACTCAGCGGGCCAGCGCCACCGATTCTTCGACGACAACGGACTGGCTCCAATGCCGCTCGAGTTCACCGACCCCGTGAATCTGGTAAACATCGCGCAAGGCGCGGTCGTAGCCCTCGTTGGACGATGCTTGAACGAACCGCACGAACTGCTCGGGCGTCCCTCGCGCGACCAGAAATTTCACCACGCTCGCGCTCTGGCCATAGAAGGCCGCCTGCCGCTCGCCCGGGTGGCCCGCCAACGTGAAAAGTTCGACCATTCGCAAATGGTTTCCTTGCCGCCGAGCGATGTGCAGGTCGCGCAGGTGCAGAAGCTGCTTTTCGGCCGTGTCCGCCAATACGGCCATGCCCTCGTCGGCCCATTGGGGAACTACGCCATTGGCAAACACATCGGCCAGGATGACATGCGTGAGTTCGTGCCCAACCGCGGCATTCAGCCAACCTGGGAGATCGGCGCGCACATCAATGCGGCGCGTGACGATCCGCCCATGCTCGACTTCGATCAAGCTCGACCCGACCGTCCGCGCGCCGCCGGGCACCGCTTGCAAATAGGCGCCAAGGCGGGTGTGGAGAATAACATCGCACTTGGGTTGCCAAGCCGCGACAGCGACGTCGCCAAGCCACTTTTGCGATAGGCTCGTTCGCAGGGCCTCAATCGCCGGCGCCAGCTTGCAATCGGCCGGCAACGCTCCCAGGCAGCAAACTCGAAAGCGGGCCGACTCCTGGATTTGCCACCCCTCCGAAACATAGGCGCGCACCTCCGACGGCGCACCCGCAGGCGCGCAACTGGCCGCTGATGTCGCGGTACGACCCTTGACCACTGATTCAGTGGCTCCCATGGGGTGCGTCCACATCGTCACGAGGGTCAAAACCAACGCGCCCTCTTTCAGGCAAGCAATCATGCTGTGGGTCGCTCCGGTGAGCGGAGGCCTTGGCCCGAACAACCTTGCTCGGCACCACGCCTTCCAGCTATGGAATGCTCACCTAGAACAACAACCGTGCCACGCCGCTCCCGAAGTCATCAACCCGGTCTTAACCCTGCCGCACAACCTCCGGTTCCACAAGCAGTTACAACGAATTCACAGAAATAAAAATGTCGTCGTTCGCGCGAACGATTACATAGAATGCCCAAAGGGCGGGCAGTCACTGCCCAAAAACTAGGCAGACTCAGTATCCCAAGACCTTGCGATCCGCTCGCCAGAACTGGGGACCGTACGTTCCGCGCATGGCCGGGGCGGCGAGGTAAGTCGGGGCGGCGCGGTATGTCCGGGCAGCACCGTATGACGGTGCGTTGGGCACATAGGAATACCGCCGAACCGCTTGCCGATTCGCCTGTGTCGACGCCGCAGGCGCGGCGGGCGACAGCACCTTCGCCGCGGGTGCTGGGCGGTACGAGTAGTAATAACGGCGGAAGCGGCACCCCCGCGCGCCGGCGTCGCCAGCGCTGGCGAGAAAAACCGCGGTCACGACCAATCCGATCGAAAGGAACCTGTACATGGCTTGTCTCCTCGAAACTGAGGGAAGAAGCCAGTGGCTTCCGCCAAGGGAGCCGCTTGGAATGCTTCCCGTGAAATCTCCAGTTGGCTGGGCAAAGGCTCGCTCCTAACTTGATCCTACGCGTAAGCGGCCAAACGTCAAGCTATATAACTTTATAACTTCATATCGTCGAGAATGCGACATTCACGGTGGCTGGGGCAGAACCTAAGCGATGCCCCGGTCGCTATCGAGTAGCCGGGGCATCGCTTCGGCTCTGCCACCATTTTCTCGTGACAAAATGTCTCATTGTCTGAGGTGGAGTCTGCGCGCTTGCGCGGCAGCCGTGCCGAAAAATGTGGCAGTCGTCGGCAGCCGCCGACGATTCTCAAAGGAAATTGTATTTTTACGATTTTTCACAAGCTAAGGATGGACAAGCGGTTGCAACACCGAGGCTAGTTTCGATGCCTGCCAGTCATTGGAAATTGGCACCGTAATCGCTCTGGCCAAAAACCACGCGCGATTGTGCTTCTGTCAGCGGCTGGAAGGTCCAGCCGCGCAAACGCGCTCGTCGGCGCCGGCGGCTTCCGCCAGTGTGCCCGATTTGCTCGTGCTAGTCCTTCTGTTTGGCGGGTGTATCCAATGAACCAAGTTCGTTTGAGGTGGGGGGCGTGGTTATGGTGTTTCATGGCGGCGTTCTGTTTGGGTAGCGCGGCGGTCGCTTGGGCGGACGAAGATCCGCCCACCGATCCGCTGCCGATCGCGACCAGTTCGAGCGATGCGGGGTCGGCGATGGACGGCGCCGCCGCGCCCGCGGCCGACGGTACGGTTTCCACCGCTCCGCCGCCGTTGACGGTTGGCGATCTGAAAGTCGCGGCGGACACGCTTTGGGTGATGATCACCGCCATGCTGGTGTTCTTTATGAACCTCGGCTTCGCTTGCGTGGAGAGTGGGTTCTGCCGGCAGAAGAACTGCGTCAACATCCTTTCCAAGAACTTCATCGTATTCGCGGTGACGACGATCGGCTTTTGGTTCTTAGGCTGGGGGCTGATGTTTGGCAACGGCGACACGCCCTACGTTGGCACTGCTGGCCTGTTGATGGTCTCGGGCCAAGACAACAGCCCCGCCACGATGGCCGGCTATCAGGGTGACTACGGCGCCATCAATTGGACCGGAGTGCCGCTGTGGGCTAAGTTCTTCTTTCAACTCGTTTTCGCCGGCACGGCGGCGACGATCGTGTCGGGCGCCGTGGCCGAGCGGATCAAGTACCATTCGTTCATCCTGTTCAGCTTCATCATGGCGATGGCCATCTATCCCGTGGTGGGACACTGGATCTGGGGAGGCGGTTGGCTGGCGACCCGAGGTTTTGTCGACTTCGCCGGTTCGACCCAGGTGCATTCGATTGGCGGCTGGGCGGCCTTGGCGGGCATCTTGCTGCTTGGGCCTCGAATCGGCAAATACGGTCCTGGCGGAAAGGTGAACGCCATTCCCGGCCATAATCTCGCCATCGCCACGATCGGCTGCTTCGTTCTTTGGTTCGGCTGGTTCGGCTTCAACCCCGGCAGCACGATGGCCGCGGATCCCGGCGCGATCGCCGAAATCGCGGTCACGACGAACCTCGCGGCCTGCGCGGCGACACTCAGCGCGACGGCCGTCGCATGGCTCTTGCTGGGCAAGCCGGATCTCGGCATGACGCTCAACGGATGTCTCGCCGGATTGGTCGCGATCACAGCCCCTTGCGCGTTCGTAACGGCCGGTTGGTCGGTGATCATCGGACTCGTCGCGGGCGTACTGGTGGTCTTGGGTGTGTTGGGCTTCGACCGGCTCAAGATCGACGATCCGGTGGGCGCCACGTCCGTGCATTTGCTCAACGGGATATTTGGCACTCTCTGTGTCGGCTTGTTGGGGCACCCCGACAAGATCGCGCGTAGCGGCAATAGCGCGCAGAAGGCCGGTTGGATCTACAACGGCAGTCCGGAGCAATTCCTCGACCAACTGGTGGGCGTCGGCGCGTGTGCCGCCTACGTGTTCGTGGTCGCCGCGATCGCCTGGGCGCTGCTCAAGGCCACGGTCGGTATCCGCGTGTCGGCTGAAGAGGAGATCGATGGCCTCGATCACGGCGAGCACGGCAACGAAGCCTACCACGGGTTCCAGTTCATCCTCGAACAGTAACCGCCGTGGGCGTCGCGTCGGTCTGGATGTTGTTCTGGCTTCCGCCAAGCCGGAAGGACACCCCAATGGCTTGGGTGGGTGGCTTTGGCCATCCACCCAAGTCGGGGTTGTTCTTGGCTCTAATTGAAAATATACCCTTCTTCGCCGTGCTGGCTGAAATCGAGTCCCTGCATTTCCGCTTCTTGCGAAGGCCGCAGCCCCAGGGTCGCATCGAGCAGCTTGAGGATGACGAATGTGGCGACGGCCGCCAGCAGCCAAGTGATCGCCGCGGCCCCCAGTTGGGGCACGAGTTGCTTGCCGTGCTCCAGCAGCCCGACGGGCTCCGTTCCCCCCAGCACCGAGCGCGTGGCGAACACGCCGGTGAGGATGGCGCCCAATGTGCCTCCCACGCCGTGAACTCCGAACGCATCGAGCGAATCGTCGTAGCCCAGCTTCGACTTGACCGTAATGCAGGCGAAGCAACAGGCCAAACCAGCGGCCAGGCCCATCAGCAAGGCGTGCATCGGCAACACATAGCCCGAGGCCGGCGTAATGCACACCAGGCCGGCAACGGCGCCCGAGCATGTGCCGAGCACGGTCGGCTTGCCGCGCATGATCCATTCGGCCGCGGCCCAGGCCAGCGCGCCCGCCGCCGCGGCGAAGTGCGTGGCGGTGAAGGCAACGGCCGCTTGACCATTGGCGGCACCGGCGCTTCCGGCGTTGAAGCCGAACCAGCCCACCCACAACAGCGCCGCTCCGACCACCGTATAAGTCAGGTTGTGCGGCGGCATGGGCTCGTGGCCGTAGCCGAGCCGCCTGCCCAGAACCAAGGCGCAGACGAGCGCGGAAACCCCCGAACTGATATGCACGACCGTCCCGCCCGCGAAATCGAGTGAAGGAAAGAGGGCGCCTTCAAAAGGCTTCATGGTCGCCGTGTCGAAGCCCAAAATGCCGCCGTCCCAGACCCAATGACACAAAGGGCAGTATACCAGCGTATCCCAGAGAACCATGAAAACCGTCATCGTGCTGAATTTCATTCGCTCCGCGAAGGCGCCGCAGATCAACGCGGGGGTGATGATGAAGAACATCCCCTGGAAGAGCATATGCGTGAGGCGCGGGTACAAGTCGCCCGGCGTCCCCTCGAGTTCAAAAGCCACCTTGCCCTGGCTATCGACCGTAGGTTGCACGTTGCGCATCAGCAGGTATTCGCCGTTGCCGATCCACTTGTTGTAGCCCTCCTTGCCGGGGGTGCCGCCGAAGGCCAACGAATAACCGAAAATACCCCAAATGACCGTGTTCATGGCCATCAGGAAGACGCACTGCATCATCACGCTCAGCACGTTCTTCTTCCGCACCAGACCGCCATAAAAGAGGGCCAGGCCAGGCGCGGTCATCATCAGTACCAAGGCCGATGAAACGAGCATCCAAGCGTGGTCGCCCGTGTTGATCGTGGGCGCCGTGGCCGTCTCATCCGCGATCAAAGGCCGGCAAGAGAATAGCCCGACCCCTAGCGCGCCGAGCGCCAGATGCGAGAACTTTCGAAACGACATCCGAGGCTCCTTCAAGAGGAATTCATTTTCCGCGTGGAGTCAGAGTTTCACCCATGAGCGGCCGGTTGGCAAGCCTCCGGGGCGTGAAAAATCAATTCAGGGCATCTGTGCTTGCCGATGAAAATACCTTCCGGCCGAAGCACACGCGCACAAATAACGCGGCTTCGGCGCAGCCGAAACTGCGCACGAAAAAACTGGCAAAACCGTACCTGTACCGACCAGGAAATCCGTCTCGGCGGATTGCCCGGCGTTAGACGCCCAAGACTTCCTCCCCAAGAGATCCAAAAGAGCGTGGGGTAAGGCGAAGGGTGGCGCGGCAATTGGATGCCGCTTACGCGGCTCGCTCAGACGTCATGGGGTATTCGGAGGTCGTTTTTTTTCGCTTCGCCGCCGTTTTCTTTTTCGCACGTCCGTTGCTGCGCAACGTGCGTGCTTTTTTCGTAAAAATGATCCTTCCCGTTTCGTGGGCCGCCCGGCGGACCCCGCGAGCTTGATACCGGACGACAGACTCGAAGGGTCGGCAGAGTCGCCCCGAGTCGCCCCTTAGGGGCTGGACAACAGGAGGTTGCGGGGTATCCTGGGGCTTGCCCCCTGGAGTTTCACGTTGGTTTCTAAATCGAATGCGGCCGCATCCCCACCGTCCGTGTCGCCCCGCCGGCTGCCTTTGGCAGCCGGCGGGGCGACACGGGGAAAGAACAGGTAATCAGGGGAGCGTGCGTGTGTAGATACGAGCGTGCAATCGGAGGAACCGATGCCCATTCACGACTGGAGCCGCGTTAACGCCGGCACCTTCCACGATTTCCACGGCGCGTGGATGACCGAGATTCGCAACGCGCTGAACACGGGCGTCTTGCCGCCCGATTACTACGCCATGGCGGAACAGATCGCCGGCAATCTGCAACCCGACGTATTGACCTTGCAACACGAGACGCCCGATCCGGGCGAGCCGCTGGGAGAACGAGCCAGCGCGACGGCCGTCGAGATGGCGCCGCCAGAGGTTCGTTTCATCGCCAAAACGGAAATGGACGCGTACGCATTCAAGCGGCGCACGATGGTCATTCATCATGCCAGCGATGACCGGATTGTCGCCTTGATCGAAATCGTCTCGCGGGGGAACAAGGCGAGCAAACACCCGCTTCGCCGGTTCGTCGAAAAAGCCGGGACGGCGCTTTACCGCGGTTATCACTTGTTAATCATCGATTTGCAGCCGCCGGGACCGCGCGATCCGCAAGGCATCCACGGCGCCGTGTGGGAGGAAATCAGCGATGACACCTACACGGCGCCGCCGGACAAGCCCTTGACGCTCGCCGCCTATTCCGCGGGACCAGTCAAGACCGCGTACGTGCAACCGGTCGCGGTCGGCGACGTGTTGCCCGACATGCCGCTGTTTCTGGAACCGGACGCCTACGTCAAGGTTCCTTTGGAAATGACTTACCTCGGCGCATGGCGCGGGGTGCCACGGCGTTGGCAAAGAACACTGGAGACGTAGATCGCGTCACAGTCACTCCCCGTGAACTCCCCTTCCGCCGTAGTTCAGCGTCCCCTTGCGTGCGGCTTGTCGCACGCTACAACAGGTCTTCGCTGGTGAACTGGACTCGGCAACAACCAATCGACGATAGGTGAAGACGATGCGGCTTGCAGGCAAGACGGCTTTGGTGACGGGTGGCGGGACCGGTATCGGCTTGGGCATCGCCCTGGACCTGGCCCACGAGGGTTGCCGCGTGGCGATCGCCGGTCGGCGCGAGGCGAAACTCAAAGAGGCGGCGGCCCTCTTCAAGGGCGACGTGCCGTTGTTGGTCCACGCCTGCGACGTGGCCGACCTGGCCGACGTCGCGCGGCTCTTCGCCTGGTCGAAGGGCGAACTGGGCCCGCTGGACATCCTGGTGAATAGCGCGGGAGTGAACGTCCCGCGGCGGAGCCTGGCTGAGTTGTCGACCGACGATTGGGATACCATGCTGCGGGTGAACGCCAGCGGCGCCTTTTATTGCATGCGGGCCGCTCTGCCCGAGATGCGCCAACGGCGCGACGGGCTGATCGTCAACATCTCGTCGATCGCTGGCATTCGCTCCAGCCTGCTGGGCGGCATTGGCTATACCGCGTCGAAGTTCGCCATGACGGCCATGGGTATCACCGCCGCCCGCGAAGAAAGCCAATTCGGCATCCGCGTGACGAACATCTATCCTGGCGAGGTCGAAACGCCGATTCTCGACCACCGCCCCATACCAGTGAGCGCTGAGCACCGCGCGCGGATCCTCCAGCCCGAGGACGTCGCCGCCGCCGTGGTGATGATCGCCTGTTTGCCGCCGCGGGCTCACATCTCGGAGTTGGTCATCAAGCCGACCTCGCAGGATTTCGCGTGATCGTGGGCGATAGGCGTTAGGGGCAGGGCAAAGGGTGGTTAGGGGTTAGGGAGTAGGATTTGAATCCTAACCTCTAACCTCTAACCTCTAACCTCTAACCTCTTCCTCCTGGCCTGCACCACCCGTGCCAGCCCGGCCAGATCCTTGACCGTCGGACCCAGTTCAAACCGTCCGTCGGCGGTGACGAGTTCGCGCACCGGCGCGTCGAGTTGCGGGCTGATCTCGGTCAACAGCCACCCGTCGGAAACCAGGCGCTGGCCCGCTTGAACGATCAGCCGCTCGATCACCTCGGTGCCGCGAGGACCGGCCACCAGCGCGGAGCGAGGTTCAAAGTCGCGCACGTCGCGGTCGAGGCCCCCCAGTTCACTTTCGGACACGTAAGGCGGGTTCGAGACGACGAAGTCGAACCGCCGCTCCGGCCCAACCGCCGCGAACAGGTCGCTCGTGAAAAACTCGATTCGCTCGGCCACGCCGTGCTGGGCCGCGTTCGCCGCCGCCAGCGCCAGCGCCGGGGCGCTGATGTCAAGGGCCGTCACCCGGCACGTCGGCAGCCATTTCGCCACGCAAACGGCCACGTTGCCGCTGCCAGTGCCCACGTCGGCGATGGCCGGTCCCTCGGCGCCGGGCGCCCGCTCCGCGGCCAGATCCAACAGCCGGATCACAAGGAATTCAGTCTCGGGGCGCGGAACCAGCACGTCGGGCGTGACGCGGAACGAGAGCGAGTAAAACTCCTTTCGGCCCACGAGGTAGGCCACCGGCGTTCCTTCCGCTCGGCGACGCACCAGCTCGCGGAAGGCGGCCCTGGGGCTCTCGGAAGGCGCCTCCTCGAAGCGGGTGTAGAGCTCGATTCGCTGGCATGCCAGGGCGTGCGCCAGGAGCACTTCGGCGTCGAGCCGCGGACTCTCGGCGCCCCGCTCCTTCAGGTATCCCGTCGTCCATTGGAGCAACCGTCCGATCGTCCATGCTTCCGTCTGCGACATGCCGGCCATTGTAGGCGGCGTGCCGGGCCGGCGTCAGGCCGATTTTTGAGTTTTCGCACAGGAGCCGCCGCGGCCCATGGGGACGCCTTGAAGCCGGCCGTTGAAGAAAAACAACGGTTTTCGGTGAGTAGCCCTAGACAACGGGTATAGACAAGGGGCATAGTGGGGTACTATTTTTGTAAGCATCGTCGGCTCCGCCAGCCAAGTGGGGGGATGCCGACGGTCGGCAACCGTCGAGCCAGCATCCGAGCGGCCAGTATGGGAGACCAGCAATCAATGGACCAACCTGCAACGATGACCCCCGAGTCGCGTCCGGCGATGATCGAGGCCCATGGTTTGTCGAAGTTCTACGGTGATTTCGCCGCCGTGCGGGATGTGAGCTTCAAGGTCTATCAAGGGGAAGTGGTGGCCTTTCTCGGACCCAACGGCGCCGGCAAGAGCACGACGATGAAGCTGTTGACCGGCTACCTTTCCGCCTCGACGGGGGTGGCGACGATCGCCGGGCACGACATGGCGTCCGATCGACTGGCCGGCTCGACCAAGCTCGGCTACCTGCCGGAAAATGGTCCCCTTTATCCCGACATGACCCCCCGCGGCCTGTTGGAGTTTTTCGCCGACGCGCGCGGGATGACGGGCCCGTACCGCCAAGAACGGATCGCCGAGGTCGTCGAGCTTTGCGCCTTGGGCAGCGTGATCGGCAAGGCGATCGGCAAGCTCTCGAAGGGGTATCGGCAACGGGTGGGAATGGCCCAGGTGCTGCTGCACGAGCCGGACGTGCTGATCCTTGATGAACCGACGGCGGGGCTCGACCCGAACCAGATTCGCGAAGTCCGCGAAACGATCCGCCGATTGGGCAAGGACAAGACGATCCTGCTCTCGACGCACATCTTGCAAGAGGTCGAGGCGATGGCCGGCAGGGTGCTGTTCATCAACGAGGGACGATTGAAATACGACGGCACGCCTTCCGACTTGACCAAGGACGGCAAGCCGCTTGATGTACACTTTTACGAACTGACGCGCGAGGCCGCCTGAGGCGTTTGGCGCTTCGGCCCCCCTTTGCAACGCTTATTTTTCCTGGTGACCGCCAATGAACCCGCATGTTATCAAGGCGATTTTTCGCCGCAATTTCATCAGTTACTTCAGCAACCCGACGGGCTACGTGTTCATTTGCGTGTACGTGTTGCTCAATTCGTTCGCGGCCTTCTGGCCCAACGAGTTCTTCAACTCGAACCTCGCGAACCTCGAGCAGTTGAACCGCTACCTCCCCTACATCATGCTGGTGTTCATCCCGGCGATCACGATGAGCATCTGGGCCGAGGAGCGCCGGCAGGGGACCGACGAGTTGCTCTTGACGATGCCCGCCGCCGATTTCGACGTCGTGCTCGGCAAGTACCTGGCGGCCGTGGCGATCTTTACCGTCGCGCTGGTGTTTTCGCTGGTTTGCAACCTGGCCGTGCTCTGGCGGCTGGGCAGCCCCGACCTGGGGCTGTTCATCGGCACCTTCTTCGGTTATTGGATGGTCGGGCTGGCGATGTTGGCCATCGGCATGGTGGCTTCGTTCCTGACCGGCAATTTGACCGTCGGCTTCGTGCTGGGCGCCGCGTTCAACGCCCCGCTGGCCTTCGCCTCGAACGCCGACGTGATCCTGCCGGAGAACTGGGCCGCCGAGATCAAATCGTGGAGCCTGGCGGCCAAGTTCCACGATTTCGGCCACGGCGTCATCAGCCTGTCGGGCGTGGCCTTTTTCCTGGCCATCGTGGCCGTCATGCTGTACCTGAGCATCGTGCTCATCAGCCGCCGGCATTGGCAAGGCGGGCGCGACGGCACCTTGATGGGCGGACACTACATCGTGCGGGTCTTGGCGCTGGCGGCCATCGCCGTGGGGGTCTCGTACGCCTGCAAGTACCATGATCTGCGGGCGGACGTGACCAGTGAGCGGCTCAGCTCGCTGTCGCCGGATTCACGGCAGCTCATCCGCGATCTCGATCCAAAGCATCCGGTGCGGATCGACGCCTATTTCAGCCCGGACGACGATGTGCCCGAAGCGTACGTGCAGACGCAGCGCAATCTGCTCTCGACGCTGCGCGAGTTCGACGCCCTCGGCGGCGACACCGTGGTGGTCCACTTCCACCCCACCCGCGCCTTGAGCGAAGAGGCCGATCAGGCCGAGAAACAGTTCGGCATCACCGCCCGCGACGTCGTCGCACGCAACCGCGGCGCCGTCAGTCAAAAACCGCTGTTCCTGGGCGTGGCATTCACCTCCGGCCTGGAGAAGGTCGTGATCCCCTTCGTCGATCGTGGGCTCTCGATCGAGTACGAGATGGTGCGGTCGATCTGCACCGTCAGCCGCAAGGAGCACCAAAAGCGAAAGAAGATCGGCGTGCTCTTGACCGATGTCAAGCTTTACGGCGACTTCAACATGCAGACGTTCTCGCAAAGCCCCAAGCAACTGCTGGTCGAGGAGTTGGAAAAGCAGTACGAGGTGCTGCGCGTCAACGCCGATACGCCGATTACCGATGACATCGACGCGCTCTTGGCGGTGCAGCCCTCGACCTTGGGTCCGCAGCAGATGCCGCATTTCATCGAAGCGGTGCGGCGCGGCGTTCCCACGGCCGTTTTCGAAGATCCGTTGCCGACCATGTTCGACGTGCCGGGCACCAGCCAGCCGCGGCGCGCCCCGCAGCAGGCCAACCCGATGATGATGATGGGCGGTCAGCAGGCGCCCCCCAAGGGCCGAATCGAAGAACTCTGGAAGCTGCTGCATGTGCAGTTTCCGGCCAGCGACGTGGTTTGGCAGGACTACAATCCCTTCCCCAAGTTCACCGACCTGCCCAAGGAGTACGTGTTCGTCGACAAGGCCGCCAGCGAGCGGCCGGTTTTCGACTCGCAGGATCAAATCAGCGCCAAATTGCAACAGGTCTTGTTCGTGTTCGCCGGTTCCGTGACCAAGAAGGACGACAAGCTCAAGTTCGAAGACTTGGTCCAGACCGGCAACCACAGCGGTGTGATCAAGGTCGACGAGGTGTTCACGCCGGGCTTCTTGGGCCGCGGCATGGAGATCAACCGCCAGCGGCGTTTCAGACCGCCCGCCACCCCCACCCATTACTCGCTCGCCGCGCGGATTCGCGGCAAGGCCGCCGCCGACAAGCCCATCTCGGACGACCCGGCCGCGGATGAACCAACCAAGGCGAAGCCGGAAGTGAAAAAGCCGCGTGAGATCGACGTGGTGCTGGTGGCCGACATCGACATGCTCGCGTCGCAGTTCTTCCAGTTGCGCTCGCAAGGGCAAGACCCGGACAGCGACATCACGATCAACCTCGACAACGTGACCTTCGTGCTCAATGCGCTCGACTCGCTGGCGGGCGACTCGCGCTTCATCGCGATCCGCAATCGCCGACCGCGGCACCGCACGCTGACCACCATCGAGAACCGCACGAAGGACGCGCGCGAGCAGGCGCAAAAGCAAGGCGACGGTTTCCGCGACGAGTTGACCGCGGCGAGCGAGAAGGAACAGGCCAAGCTCGACAAGGAAGTGGCCGCGATCCGCAAGCTGGAAATCGACGACGCCGAAAAGAGACAACGGATCGCCCTGGCGGAGCAGGTCGGCATTCAGCGGTTGCAACAGACGCTCGACCGGGCGCGAAAGCAGATCAACAAACAGATCGCCGAGATTGACCGTGGCCTGGCGACCGAAGTCAGCCGTGTTCAAGACCGGTACAAAATGTGGGCCGTGTTCCTGCCCCCCGTGCCGCCCTTGCTGGTGGGACTGTTGGTGTTTTTCGGACGCCGCGCGCGCGAGCGCGAGGGCGTCGCGCGGAGCCGCTTGCGCTAGGCGCCGCGGTTCTGTAGGGAACGCCCTCCGTGGCGTTCCGCGAAGCGGGCTTGGCAACGAAACGCTTGAAGTCTAGGATCGTTCTGTAGGGAATACCCTCCGTGACGTTCCGCGAAGCGGGCGCGACGTCGTCTGGCGGAACACGGAACGCCACGGAGGGCGTTCCCTACAGAGATTGGTGGGCGGCGCCCACCCTACGGTTCGGTTCAGTTGCGGCCGAGCGAAGCGAGGCCGCGTTACGAGGAGTTGACGATGAACGAGTTGACGAAAACCTTGACCTTCGTGGGCGTGGCGGTGGTGATCTTGGCCGCGGCGCTCGTGAGCCGTCCGCGACCGCTGGAAGACGACCGCAAGGGGGACGAGGGAGAACTGCTCTGTCCCGACCTGGCCGATACGAAGGCGGCGCGTTCGCTGGAGATTCTCGACTTCGACGAGGCGAAGTCGGAGCTGCGCACGTTCAAGGTGGTCCAGGAAAAGGGCGTCTGGCGGATCCCCTCGCACGAAAACTATCCCGCCGACGCCGAAAAGCAGTTGGGCGAGGCGGCCGCCAGCGTATACGACCTGCGCAAAGGCCCGTTGATCAGCACGGACTCCACGCTCCACGAAGATTTCGGCGTGGTGCTGCCCGACCCCGAAAAGCTCTCGCCCGGCGCCACGGGCGTGGGTAAGCGAGTCACGTTCGCCGACAAGGACGGAAAGAAGCTGGCCGATTTCATCATCGGCAAGGCGGTCGCCGACCGGCCGGAACTGCACTATGTGCGCCTCCCCGACAAAGACGCGGTTTACCAGGTGGCCGTGAAGACCGACAAGCTTTCGACCCGTTTCGATGATTGGATCGAGAAGGATCTGCTCAAGATCAACAGCCTCGACATCAAGCAGGTGGCCGTTGAAGATTACACGGTCGACGAGGCGGCGCGGGCGATCAAGTATCGCGGTCGGATCGGCCTTGAATACGACTCGAAGCAGTTCAAGTGGAACCTCACCCGCTTGCAATCGTTCGCCGAACGAGAGCCGCGAGACGAGCAACTGGCCGAGGACGAGGAGTTGAACTCCTCCAAGCTCAATGAAATGAAGCAGGCGCTCGACGACTTGAAGATCGTCGACGTCCAACGCAAGCCCAAGGGGCTGAGCGCCGACCTGAAGGCTTCCGACGAGTTCCAAGTCAGCGACGACGCATCGGCCATTTCGCTCATGCGGCGCGGGTTCTTTCCGGCGCGCGATCCGGAGGGCGGCATTACGCTGTACGCCAACGAAGGCGACATCCGCGCCAGCACGTCCAATGGCGTCGAGTACATGCTGCGGTTCGGAAACATCGCCGGCAAGGGCGACCAGGACGCCGCCGACGGAAAGGATGAACCGGCCGACGGAAAGAAGGATGAACCGGCCGACGGAAAGTCGGATGCCGGAGAAAACCGCTTCGTGATGATCACGGCCGAATTCAACAAGGACTTGATTCCCGTGCCTGAACTGACGCCGCTCGACGACGATTCACCGTCGAACGACGTCGACGCCAAGCCGCCCGCGAAGAAGCCCATCCCCGCGAAAGCCGCCGGCGAAAGTCCGCCCCAGGGCGGCCCCGGCGACGGGCCCGCTGGCGACGAGCCTGCCGGCGACGAGGCTGACGGCGACGAGGCTGCCGGCGACGAGCCTGCCGGCGACGACGAAGCATCACTCGATGAAGCCTTGGAAGCCGCGGCCCAGGAGTCAAACGACGAGGAGGCCGGCGCCGAGGAGGCCGGTGCCGAGGAGGCCGGCGCCCAGGAATCCGGGGCTGATGAAACCGAAACCAACGAAGCGGACGAGAAGGAGCCGAAGGCCGAGCCCTCTGCGGATGCTTCCGACACCGACGACGCCCCTCAGACCCAACCGCCATCCAGCGCCAAGAAAGGCGAGCCGGCCGGTCCCAAGGCCGCCGGCGACAAGCCTAAGCGGACCGCCAAGGAAATGGTCGAACGGGACCAGATCGAAAAGGAAAACCAGCGCAAGCAGGCCGACTACGACCAGAAGGTCGAGGACGGGCGGAAACTTGTCAAGCAGCTCAATTCGCGCTTTGCCGACTGGTACTACATCGTTTCGGACGCCACCTACAAGAAGATTCACCTGACCCGCGACGACGTGATCAAGAAGAAGGACAAGCCGGCCGCGACCGGCGACGCCGCCAAGCGCGACGACCACGAGCACGGCGACGACGAGGGCGATCCGGGGGATGAATTGAACCTGCGGAAGCTCAAAGAGTTGCCGGAATAAGTCCGTTGTCATTGGTCATCACCACTCACCACTCACGCTACCCCCCATGTCGATCAGACCGCGTACCGCCCGTGCCATGCGTATGAAGAACCTGCGCTGCCCCAAGTGCGGCTGCAAAGTGAACCGTCAGAAGAAGCGCTGCAAGATCTGCGCCAAGCCGCTGAAGCTGCCAAAGCACTAAGGCAGCTTGCGGGAGTCTCCTCGTTCGCACGCACTGTGTGGTCACGGTGGCTGGGGCAGAGCCTTAGCGATGCCCCGGTTCTCCCGCATCGCGATGGCCGCGGAGCGGCCGAAATGACGTTCCCACGCGGAGCGTGGGAACGAGGGGATAACGGAATACGGAGACTTGGCTCCCTGCTCCTTCACAGCGCCCTTCGAATCCGCCGCGGCGGTCGCCCGCCGCGGCCCATGCTGGGCGGCTTCTTCACCGGCTCGTCGCCGTCGCAGGGCTGCTCGTCCGCGCCTTCGGCCAATTGCGCGGCCGTGGCCGTCGGCTTGGGCGCCGCGTCGAAGCCCTCGATCTCCGCGCGCTTCAAGAGCCGATCGATGCGCATCTCGATGCGTGTCAACTCCGGGCCCTCTTCGGGCGTGACAAACGTGTAGGCCACGCCTTCGCGGCCCATGCGGCCCGTGCGGCCGACCCGATGCACGTAATCGTCGCAAAAACTGGGGATGTCGAAGTTGATGATGTGCGAGATGTTGGTCACGTCGATGCCGCGGCCCACCACGTCGGTGGCCACCAGGCAGCGGACCTGGCCGTCGCGGAAGCGGGCCATCGCGCGGTCGCGCGACGTCTGAGGCAGGTCGCCGTGGATGCAGTCGACCCCATCGAGCTTCTTCTGCAAGTTGCGATGGACGCGCTCCGTGCCCCGCTTGGTGCGACAGAAAACGATCGACTGCCGCGGGCTTTCTCGCCGGAGCAGCTTCACCAGCAACTCGAACTTTCGTTCGGGTATGACCGTGAAATAGAACTGCTCGATCGTCTCGACCGCCACCTCGGTGGCCGAGAAGTTGAGCGTCTCCGGATCGCGCATGTAGCGCGTCGCCAGCCGCACGACCGGAGGCGGCACCGTGGCGGAAAGCAACATCGTCTGCCGCGAGGCGGGAACGCGGCGCAGGATCTTTTCGATGTCGGGTCGGAAACCGATGTCGAGCATGCGGTCGGCCTCGTCGAGCACGACGAACCGCAATTCGCCCAGGTTGAGCGTTCCTCGCCCCATGTGATCGAGCACCCGGCCCGGCGTGCCCACGACGCAGTCGGCGCCGCGCTGCAGCTTTTCGATCTGGGCGCGGATCGGCATGCCGCCGTAGACGGCCACGGTATGCACTTTGCGGCCGTGGGCGAGTTTGATCATCTCGTCGCGGACCTGCACGGCCAGCTCGCGGGTCGGCACGAGCACCAGCGCCTGCGGCGCATGCCCGCCCTTGCGGTGCTCAAGACGCTCCAGAATCGGAATCGAAAAGGCGGCCGTCTTGCCCGTCCCGGTTCGCGCCTGGCCCATGACGTCGATGCCGGCCATGGCACGCGGGATCAAGCCGGCCTGCACGGGCGTCGGCTCCAAATAGCCGGCCATGTCGAGCGAGGCCAGCATCGTCTCCGAGAGTCCAAGATTTCTGAATCCGCTGGCGGATTCCACAGGCGATTGCGACAATGCGGCTGGAACCTCAGGCGTTAGGCGTTAGGCGTTAGGCGTTAGGCGTTAGGCGTTAGGGTTGTGCTTCACGGCGCCTAAAGCCTGACGCCTATCTCCTTCCTTCGCAGCTAACCGTATCAGGCCCATGGGCTTTCGTCAATACAATCGCCCATTTATTCGTTCCCACGCTCCGTGTGGGAACGGCTCCCCAGACGCTCCACGTCCCCGATGCCCAGCCCGGATTATTCATGGTCCCGTAGCCGGCTTCGCAAGAAGTCAGGCCGTGGATGCGAGTTACGCCAGAATTCTTGCGAATTCTGCTACAGCACAGTGCGCGAGTTCCTCCCCCGACCATGAATAATCCGGGCCCAGCGGCGCTCGGTCGTCGCGGAGCCGCGGAGCGGCCGAAGATGTGTTCACATGGAAATACAATAGGCCGACGCGCTTGATGGGCAAGCGCGTCGGCCTTTCTCGTCGTTGTGATGTTCCGCCGCGTTCGGCCGAGCGCCGAGCTCGCCGAGGCGGACGGCGATTAGCGACTCTTGGTCTTGCGCTTCGCGGTCGTCTTCTTCGCGCCGGCCTTCTTGGTCGACCGCTTGGCGGTCTTCTTGGCGGCGGGCCGAGCCTTGGGCGAACGCTTCGCCGTCTTGGTGGTCTTCTTCGCCGTCTTCTTGGTCGTCGCTTTCCGTTTGGTTGCCATATCCGTGGCTCCTCAAATGATGGGCGCCCGTGGGAATCGTCAACAAATTTGTTTCCCCCGGGCGCCCGCAAGGAGGAAACCAGCGTGAAGATCGGCGCGACGTTCGCCGCGCCCACGTCCTCACCAGCGGTATTGAACCACGTTCGACCGTTTCTCGTCAAGACGAATCTCGCCCGCCACGCCACCGACGTGGTATAAACGACCGCGGTGAATCATGGAAAGGCTCTTCGATCAGGTCGTGCGAGATGTCGCGGCGCTGGCGCGCCCAGTGCGAACGAACGAGCGACGACGCGCGCGACGCGCCCGACGCGCGCATGGCCGACGAACGGGCGCCGGCCGATCTCGTTTGATGCTCTCGCGCGTGACTCCGCGACGTCGAGTGGCGAGGTACTCGACGGCGCATCGATCAGCGGCGCATCGATCGACCAGATCATCTCCGCCTATCGCCGATTGGGCGCGCACAGCCGCGCGCGGCACCAATTGCTGCGTTTATTGGCGGCCAGCGGCGAGCTCGCCGCGCTGGCCGCCTTCGCCGATGGCAAGCCGGCGCGCTACTTGACAAAGCCCGGCCGGCGCGCATAATAAAGCCTGTCGGGGGCAACCCCGATCACGGCCCCTTCAAGGTTCCTGCCCCGCCTTGAGGGGGCTTTTCTCTGCGCCGCCGAGGAACCCCGATGAAAGCAAACGAATACGCATTGGGAACCACGGCCGGCGCGGCCCGGCGGCTGGAGATTCAAGACGCCCAATTCGCCGCGATTTCCGAAGAACTGCTCGACCGTTTGAACGTGCGGCCCAGCGAGTGTGTGGTCGAGATGGGCAGCGGGGCCGGCAGTTTCACTCGCCGGATTTTGCGGCGTTTGGGATCCGGAGGAGTCCTGGTGGGGGTCGATTACTCTCAGGAACTGCTGGACCAGGCCGCAAGCAACCTGCGGCAATCCGGCGATGCGGCACGCGCAAGCTCGGCTCGCCTGGAGCTCGTCCGCGCCGACATCAGCGACATGGCCGCCCACGCCGCCGCGGCCGACGCGCTGGTTGGGCGGACGGTACTGCACCATCTGGCGTTTCCCGAGTTGCTCTTCGGCCAATGGCGCGCGGTGTTAAAGCCCGGCGCTCGGCTTGGATTCATCGAACCCGAGTTCCGAGCCTTGATGGCGCGACTTGCGGCGCTCGAAACGCGGGGGCGAAAGGAGTTGGCTCCGCTGCGTCGCTGGGCCGAGGGAATTAGCCGCTACTACCAGGCGCGCGGCTTGGCGCCCTGCATCGGGGCCACGCTGGGCCGATCACTCGAAGTGGCGGGCTACCGCCGGGTTCACAGCCAGTGGTCGGAATGCCCTACCGACGAGGCCGCGATCGAGAATATGTTGTTGTATTACGACGAAATTCGAGAAAAGTACGCCTCGCTCGGCATCATGACATCCAACGAGATCGACGACCAGCAACGACTCTTGTCGTCGCTATCGACCGACGATTTGCCAGCCGTCTGGGGAACGTACAGCGTAACCTGCGTGGCCTGAAGGCAACTAAACCGCACGCGGCCTGCTCCGACACTAACCCGCAGCGCATGCTCCCGGGGTCCGTGCCGGCCCACGAATCAGGCAGGGTCATTTTCACGTAAAAAGCACGCACGTTGCGCGGCAACGGGCGTGCAAAAGACAGCGCCGGCGAAGCGAAAAAAAACGATCTCCGACAACCCCGGGACTCTGAGCAGGCCGCGAAAGCGGCATCCAATTGCCTCCGCACACTTCGCCCTGCCTCTCCGCCAAGAGGCAATCAACGAGGTTCTCGGTTCGATCGCCGCCCATGCCGCGCCGATGGGGACTTCATCGCTTCTTCGCTGTGTAGGCAAGAGGCATGAGCGACAAGAGTTCCCAGGCCCACCGGGGTAATGGCGATGGCATGTTTGCAAGGCGATCCTGATCGTGCTGGAGCCGATCTTTGAAGCGGACCTGCGGGACGGAACGCATCGGCGAAAGGTCACAGCGCGGCGGAGTTGGGCATCTGGGCCAGCTCTTCCTCGGCCACGATCCAGCCGCGGCAGCCGGGCGTGTGGCAACGGCAGGGAATGGCCATGTGCGCCGGCCAGGCGTAATCGATCGTCAACTGCTCGCCCTGCTCGATCTGGTCGAGCGCCAGCACGAACATCCTGCGGCCGGCGGCGATGCCCGGCGCGGCGGTGATGTCGAACCACTGCAGCCAGCAATTCGGCCGGCAACTGTGGTTCATGAAGCGGAACGGCGGCGCGGGCTCGAGGCAACGGTCGTCGCCGAGGTCCATGCAGTAGTTCGATCCGTAGTCGGCGTCGTCAATGACCGTGCCCTCGATTTCGCCGACGATCTCAGCGGCCTGGTAGCGGCGCCCCGCGAAGACCCCCTTGCCGACGGGCGTTCGGGCAATCCGCGGCGCCTTGGCGTCGCGCCTGCGTCGCGTGGCGGTCCCGGCGTTTTGTTGTCGGTTTGCGATCATCGTGAGATCCCACGGTACGGCGACGAATCAGACAGCTTAGCACAATGGCCGGCCAGCGGCCAGCCGGCCGGCCTTGGCCAGACTCGAAAGAGAAGGCTGAACCAGAGAGACCCTTGCGGCGGCGCTTCAACGTCAGGACAATGGCAAGTCCCTGCCAAGCGCGCGAAGAACACCAATCCTGTGAGGTGAACCATGGACCGACGAACGTGGCTGCGAACGACCGCATGGGGGGCGGGGACGACGGGCTTGCCTTGGCTGGCGGGCCAGGCGGCCATCGCGGCGCCGCCCGATGTGCCCGCCGCCGACGGCCGCAAGCTGGTCCCGCTCAAGATCACCGATATCCATACGATCCTCACCGCGCCCGCCGGCATCCGACTGGTCGTGGTCAAGGTGCTGACCGACGAGCCGGGTTTGTACGGGCTGGGCTGCGCCACTTTCACGCAGAGGCCGCGCGCCGTTGAAACGGCCATCGACCGCTATCTCAAACCGTTCCTCATCGGGAAGAATCCGCTGGCCGTCGAGGATGCCTATCAGGCGATGTTCGTCAGCTCCTACTGGCGAAACGGCCCGGTGTTGGGCAACGCGATCAGCGGCGTCGACCAGGCGCTGTGGGACATCCTGGGCAAGCGGGCCGGCTTGCCCGTCCATCAACTCTTCGGCGGCAAATGCCGCAAGGCGGTCGACACCTACCGGCACGCCAGCGGCGAGACGTTCGCCGAGGTCGAGGAATCGGTTCGCACGTTGATGGCCGAGGGATACCGCCATGTGCGGGCACAGGTGGGTGTGCCCAAGCTGGCGACCTACGGCGCGGGCCACCCGCCCGCCGACAAAACGCGCCCGCCCAAACCCTGGGAGCCGGGCCCCTACGCGCGGATGGTCCCGCGGCTCTTCGAGCACCTCCGCAAGCAGCTTGGCGACGAGGTCGAGCTATTGCACGACGTTCACGAGCGAGTGCCGCCGATTTTGGCGTTCCAATTGGCGAAAGATCTTGAGGACTTTCGGCTTTTTTTTCTCGAAGACCCTTTCAGCCCGGAGGACGTGGGGTACTTCACCCACTTGCGTCAACAGACGAGCACGCCCATTGCGATGGGAGAGTTGTTCAACAACCCCAACGAGTACGTACCGCTGATTTCCGGGCGATTGATCGACTTCATCCGCATCCACATTTCGCAGATTGGCGGGCTGACCATGGCCCGCAAGGTGGCGGCTTTGTGTGAATTCTTCGCGGTGCGAACGGCATGGCACGGGCCGGGCGACGTGTCGCCGGTGGGGCACGCGGCCAACATCCATCTCGACCTGGCCACGCCCAATTTCGGCATCCAGGAAGCCCGCGCCTTCAAGCAGGCGGAGCTCGACGTGTTCCCCGGCTGTCCGGAACTGAAGGACGGCTATTACTGGTGCAACGACCGACCCGGCTTGGGCATCGACCTCGACGAGCAACTCGCCGCGAAGTTCCCGATCGACGACGATCCAAGCTTCGACATGGAATGGGGGCAACTGCGGCGACGCGATGGAACCATCGTGAAACCGTAACCCCGACGCGGTTCGGCTCTTGATGGCCGCCATCGTGTTGACCGGCATGCGTTTACCTCGGGAAACACGTCCCGCGGCACTCGTCGATCAATTTGCCCTGGGCTTCCTTGAGCTTGGCCAAGGCGATCTTCCAGGCGACGACCCGGCCGATTTCGTCACTCTCGGCCTGGAACGCCTTGAGCTTCACCGCGGTAAGATCGGCGAACGTGGCTTCCTCGATGCGTTGCCGCTTTTCCAGTTGATCGAGGCGCTGCTTCCACGCCAGCGACAATTGCCGCTCGACGGCGATCTCCCGCAGCCGCGCCTCGACGGTCAGTACGGCCAGTTGAATCTCGGTCGTCACCTCTTGGCGCCGCTGCTCGGTGTACTCGGCGAGCTGACGTCGACGGGCCGACAGCTCGCGCTTGCGGTCGCGCGCCTTGCTCAGGATCTCGCGAATTCCGAAGAGCGAAATCATGGTCGAGGCCTTCATCTGCGTGCCCAATAGGCCGCCCGACCCACCCGACATCAACAGCATGACCACACTCACCGTTTTTTTGTTCAGCGACGCCGGCAGCGACTCCAACAGCCGGATCTCGGGTCTCATCGCCAGTCCCTCGGCCACGGCCAACGTCATGTCGATCGGCTCGACGACCACCTTCCAATCGGTCGTCGGCCAGAAGCGGGCGATGAGGTCCGTCGCCGGCAACCCCAACAGGCGGATCAGTTGGGCGTTGAGTTGGCTGGTTTGCAAGTCGAGTGCGACCTGCTTTCGCGTCAGCTCGAGCCGTTGCCGCCGGATCTCGCCGTCGTCAAACGTAATCGCCAGGCCCTGGCCGCGCACCTCGTCGACCATCTTCAAGGCCTCGTCGGTTTCAAGGATGCTGTCGATCAAGACGTAGCGATTGGCTAAGGCTTCGGCCAGGTGATAATAGACTTCCAGCGCCTGGCCGGCCGACTTGTTGCGCGCTTCGAGTTCGCCGGTGCGGAGGATGCGAACCTTCAACTGTTCCGAATCCGACAGCCCGCCGTGCTTCGCGGATGACTCGATACTGCGGCGTTCGGCCGCCAGCGAATTGCCCTCCGTCGAAACCGCCGCCGCCCGGCACTGGCAATCGGGAACCGAAAGTTCGTAATACTCGTGGCCTGGTCTGTCGCGCAGCCCGAGCTCGCGCTCGACCTCCGACAAGTCTCCCACATCATGATCGTCGAACTGGATGCTTTGCGGTTCCCTCGGCGGAAACAGCTCAGTCAGCGAGCGGCCCTTGCAGGCCGACACGCATGCCGCGCGCTGGCCGGCGCAACCCGCCAAGGCGGCGGCCGTCGCAAGGCCGAGCAAGCCAGCATGCAACCAACGAGGCATACCATCCCCCCAAAGCGGCGCAAAGCAGCCATTCACTCAGTTCTCATCGCCCGAAGCTCAAGTCCGGCTAGAGGGATTTCTTGGTCTATGGCGGTCGTGTCAGCCACGCGGCGCCTAGCCACGCCGCCACCGCGGCAGGCTGCGCGGTTTAGGCAGTGTGGACAGCAGGGTCGGCCCGCGGAGCAGCCAAGACGGCGTTCCCACGCGGAGCGTGGGAACGAGGTGAACCGCTCGCCTAAGGTGGCTCGGGCAGGTATCATAGTGCGAGCCGGTGGCTTCGATCCGGCGTGCTTCCCCTCGCCTGTTGACCACCCAGCCACATGACGACACAATCCACCGCTTTCTCCTCCCAGCTTCCGTTGCTCTCGCTTTACCGCACGATGCAGGTCATACGGCAGTGCGAGGAGCAATTGGCCCGCAGTCACCAGCGGGGGTTGATCCACGGCGCCTGCCACACGTACGTGGGCGAGGAGGCGATCGCCACCGGCGTCTGCGCTCACCTGGGGACGGACGACGTGGTGTTCAGCACGCACCGCGGGCACGGGCACGCGCTGGCCAAGGGCGTGACGCCACGGCAGTTGATCGCCGAATTGTTGGGCCGCGAGACCGGTTGCTCGCACGGCCGCGGCGGCAGCATGCACTTGTTCGCCCCCGAGGTCGGCATGATGGGCACCAGCGGCATCGTCGGCCCTTGTATCCTGCAAGCCGCCGGGGCCGGCTACAGTTTCAAACTATTGAAGACCGACCGCGTAGGCGTCGCCTTCTTTGGCGACGGGGCCGTCAATAACGGCGCATTCCACGAGGGACTGAACATGGCCAGCATCTGGAAACTGCCGGTGCTGTTCGTATGCGAAAACAACCAGTTCGCCACCGAAGTCCCGTTCCAATACGCGGCGGGCAACCCGAGCGTCGCCAACCGCGGCGCGGCCTACGGGCTGCCAGGCGTCGAGGTCGATGGCAACGACGTGCTGGCCGTGTACCGCGCGGCTCAGGAGGCGGTCGGCCTGGCACGCGCCGGCGGCGGACCCACGCTGCTCGAGTGCAAGACCTACCGCACCCGAGCGCATGCCGAAGGCATGGGCGACTTCACGTACCGCACGCGGGACGACGTCGAGCAGTGGAAGACTCGCGACCCGATCTTGCGGTTTCGCAACCGCGTGTTGGCCGACGGCGCCGTTCAGGCTCCCGAACTCGATGCGATCGACGCCGAGGTGAATGCCTTGATCGCCGACGCCCAGCAATTCGCCGAGCAAAGTCCCTGGCCCGATCCGGCGACGGCGGCCGACCATGTGTATTGCGAAAAGGTTGGCCTTGAGCCGTGAGACAAATTTCGTTAAAAGCCCGGTTCTTCACCTTGATTCGGAATATCCCCGTGGCCGAATTCGCAAGAATTCGGGAACGCCGCGCCGGGCATACGGCCTGAACTCCGGCGAGTTCAGCTACGCCCGCGGCAAGGAGGCCTTTGGTATGGCGTTGCGCATGGCCATCTGGATCCTTGTCGGCTTCTGGGGGGCGGCGCTGGCGGCCGGTGAGGAGTTTCCCTATACCGCCTATGTCAACGCGGCCAACGTCTACGTGCGGAGCGGACCTGGCGAGAACTACTATCCCGTACTCAAACTGCCGCGAGGCCGGAAGGTCGAGGTCTACCGCCACGATCCAGGCGGATGGTACGCTATTCGCCCACCGCGGGAGTGCTTCAGTTGGGTGTCGGGCGAGTTCATCGAACCGACCCAGGGGAAGCTTGCCCGCGTCACGGGCGAACGCGTCGTGGCCCGCGTGGGAAGCAAGTTCAGCGACATCCGCGACGTAATCCAGGTGCGGCTCGACCAGGGCGAGGAAGTCGAGGTGCTCGAGGCGAAACGCTTCAACTCAGGCCCCGCGGCGCAAACCTGGTACAAGATCGCCCCGCCGGCCGGTGAGTTTCGCTGGCTCTCCGGCCGGTTCGTCGACCGCGAGCCGCCCGACGAATCGCGCCGCGCCGCCGGCCCCGAGAATAATCTGCTGATCGCCGATGCGATGTATGAGGCGGACGTCGAAGACGGAGACGACTTCGACGCAATCGAGGTGAGTCAGACGGGCCACGCGGTGCGCGTTCCGCGAGAGCGGCTTCGCCATGAAGCGGACGACGAGGTCGAACCGGCGCCATCGACCGCCGAACGCGGGCCGGCGCTCGAACGCAGCCGGCGTTGGCTCAGTGGCCACGCCGCGGCCAGCGCGACCGAGGAGTTGGACGATCTCGAGTTGGCGCTGGCTTCCATTCTGGCCGAGGAACCCAGCCAATGGGACTTCCGCCCATTAGCCTCGCGTGCCGAGGCCGCGTTGGAACACGCCGAAACGCCCCTCGACCGCGGGCGGCTGCGACGTTTCCTGCGGAAACTTTCGGAATACACCGACCTGCGGCGGCGGCACATCGCCATCATCGGGCCTGGCGGTTCGTCCGCCCACACGCTGGCGCGCGTGGATCACCTCGCCGAGGGCGCGCCGCGCGCGGCGGCGCGCCGCGACGCGCGCTCGCGGTTCGATGGCGTCGGCCGCCTGACACAGGTCGTCCCGCGCGACGCCCTCTCGCCGCGATACGCATTGCTCGACGAGCGCGGCCAGGTGACGTGTTACGTCACGCCCACGCCGGGCGTCAACCTGAGACGCTATCTGAACCAGGAAGTCGGCGTCAACGGCACGCTCGGCTTCATTCCAGAGCAAGGCGCCGCGCACGTCACCGCGCGCCGCGTCGTCAGCGTCGACGGCCCGACGTTGCATTGACGGAATGTGATTGCGACAAGGCGCGACAAGGCGACAAGGCGCTTGACTTCGGTGCCCTGGACGGTTCTAATTCGGCTGGAATCCGGCATGTCCAGTCGAATTTTCGAGCGGAGTGAAACGGCATGTGGCGACGAAGTGACGGAACCGCGTTGATCGTTGCCGGGGTTATTCTCGCGGCGCGGCCGGCGACGGCCGATTTCGTCGAGTTGGAAAAGCTGCTCGAGTCGCCCGCGACGGACCTCGCGGAAAAACTGGCGAGGCAAACCGCGGTCGTGGCGGTTCGCGGCGCATCGCAAACAGGGACATTCTGGAATATCGCACAGGCCGCCGGCGTGGAGTTGACCGCGGCGCTGCGCAAACACGATATCGATGCCCTACGGGCCGCGGGCGATACGCGCTGGGAGAAGTTGGAAGCGGTCGATCACCCGTTCACGGCCCGTGAAGCCAAATCGCTCAAGCAGGGAGATCGACAAGTGCTGATCGGCGTGGAATGGTTCCCGGCGAAAAGGCCACGCCTTAAAATCACCGCGTTCGGGCGGAAGGCGCCGAAAGCGCTCTGGACCAAGGTCATCGACGTTCCTGAAGCCGCGCTGTCGCAAGAGAGCAACATTCCGCCGATGAATCGGTCGGTCGTCCAATTCGCCAAGGGGCTTTTGGGAAAACCTGCCCGCGACGGTGACTGCGCGCAGTTGGCTGAGGAGTGCCTTCGAGCGGCCGGCGCCGGCAAGCGCGGCATTTATCTCTGGGGCCGCGAACTCGGGCCGCGCGAACCGTGGCTGCCGGGTGACATCCTGCAAATGGAGAAGGCGAGCGTCAACGCGCCGGGATTGTCGCGTACGCTCGGGCACCATACGGCCGTTGTGGAGGAGGTCCGTGTCAACGAGCTCGTCGTGCTCCATCAAAATGCGTTTCCCGATGGAAAAGTCGTGCAGCGCGATGTCTGGCCGATCGGCGGCATGCGCGGCGAGATCGTCGCCTATCGGCCATGGAACTGGCCCGAGAAAAGTCCGTTTCCGCCGGCCTGTCCGCGGCGGGCGTCGCCCGCTTTCGTCGTCCAAGGCAAGAACGGAAAGGCCGCGAAGTCCATCGACCTTCTCAAACTGGTGGATCCTCGGCTCGATCGAGTCCAGGGGATTTGGTTCTTCGAAAACGACGGCCTTCGATCACACCGGGAATTCGTGGCTCGCCTGCAATTCCCGCTGGCGCCTCCCAGATCCTATGTGTTGCGAATGAGCGTCGAGCGCATCGAAGGGGTCGATCAGTTGGGAATCGGCGTTATCGTCGGCGGACGGCAAACCATGCTCTCGATCGACGGGTACGATTCGAAGTTCACGGGCATCCACAACCTCGACGCTAAGCCGGCCAACGACAACGAATCGACCAAAGCGGGCAGCTTCTTGCCGCTCAAAAAGCGTACCCAGATCGAATGCCGGGTCTCGGACGAAGAAATCGTGCTCGAGATCGATCGTACGCCGGTCATCGAGTGGCGCGGCGATCCCGCGCGGCTTTCGTTGTCGCCCGACTGGCCGGTCCCCCATGCCGATTGGCTGTTCATCTCGTGCCACGATTCGAGCTTCGACGTCAGCTCGTTCACGCTGGAACCGTTCAAGTAGGGAACACCGCGGGGTAGTGCGGGTTCATGCCGGCATACCGCGTAACAGAGCGGCCGATCGCTCGCCAGCGGCTTGCAACTCCGCTTCCACCAGCGCATTCAGTTGGGCCTGTTCTTCGGGCGGAAATGTCGTGCCCGAATCACGGGCAGTTCGCCATCGGGCCGTCAATTCGCCGAGCCGCTGCTGCTGCTCCAATGTGAAGAAGCCATCACCGTGCATGGGCTGCACGAGAATCAGGGTTGTCTGATCTGGGCCACTGAGTTGGGCCCTGAGTGCATCGGCGGCCTCACCGACAGTTGCGCCGACCGACTGGACGTCACCTGCGACCGCGCGAAAGCGATTTGGCGAGTCCAGTGGGCCATCGGGCACTATCGAAATCGTCGTCATGGAGCGATTGTCCTCATTAGCAGTGTACCACACCACCCTCGATCGGAAAAGCCGATAGCCCAGCATGCCTCGGCGACCAATGACCTCGCGGCGTGGCGCCGGCTGCCACTCCTGAGCGTTTCAGTCGAATGGCCCGCGAACGGCCTGTTTCAAGCTACGCCCCCACCAACGACAGCGAGACGGCGGGCCGGACCGAGGGGCGGGGTGGTTCCATGCCCTCAGATTAACCGGCGGCCGGCAAACGTCCATGCCGGGCGGGCGGCGAACTTGATTTCGAGCGCTTTCTTGACGCGAAGAAGCAAAACGGCTAGGGTACGGCCACATGGGACGACCGCATCGAGCCGCTGAAGAAGGGATGGTCGTTGGGCCGCGGGAGGACGGCGAATTATCCGACTTCGTCGGATGGTTAACCCTGACGCACACGCAACGGTGGCACGCTCATCGGTATTCGACCGGTTCGGGCCACGTATATCAGGGAAGATTCAAGTCGTTCCTGATCGAAGAAGATGAGCACTTGTATTCGGTCGCGCGTTACGTGGAGCGAAACGCATTGCGGGCCAACCTGGCGCGCCGAGCAGAGGAATGGCGCTGGGGAAGCCTCTTTCGCTGGCTGCGTGGCTCCGCTGAAGATAAAGCGTTGCTCGCCTCGTAGCCCCTGCCGAGGAGTCCCGACTGGATCGAGCGCGTTGACCGGCCGCAGAGCGAGGCTGAACTATCCGATGGCCAAGAAAAAGTGTAAGCCAAACAAGAACCGGCGGCAACCGGCGCAGCCGCCCCGTGATCTCCCCGACCGCCGGGCGATGGAAGGCATGATGCACGAGCTTGTCGCCGGGCTGCAAGGCGATGCGCGCCAGGACACGCCGCTCGGCCAAGCCCAGGCGCTCATGTACCGGGCATTCGAGGAGCCTTTGGAGCACCGCCGGGGCCAGCTTGCAAAAGACGCACTGGCCATTTGCCCCGACTGCGCCGATGCCTACGTTCTGCTGGCTGAACACGCTCCCAGCCGCAACGAGGCTCGACGCCTTTACGAACAAGGCGTGGCCGCCGGCGAACGCGCGCTGGGCACGGAAGCCTTTCAACGTGATGTCGGCCAGTTTTGGGGCGTCCTCGAAACCAGGCCCTACATGCGCGCCAGGTGCGGACTGGCCCATGCCCTCTGGAGCGCAGGCCGTCGTGAGGAGGCGGCGCGGCACTTGCAAGACATGCTGCGGCTGAACCCTGGCGACAACCAGGGCGTTCGTTACACCCTGGCGGGCTTCCTGCTCTTCCTCGACCGCGACGAAGACCTGGCCCGACTTCTCGAACAATACGACGAAAACTCCGCGACGTGGGAGTACAGTAAGGCCCTCCTCGACTTCCGGCGGCACGGCGACTCGCCCCGAGCTCGCCAGTTGCTCACCCAGGCCAAGAAGACCAACAAGCACGTCCCGGCCTTCCTGAGTGGCGAAAAATACCCTCCAGCGGGTCAACCCGGCTATTACAGCCCCGGCGACGAGAACGAAGCGCTCAATTACCTGAGCGGCTTCCTCGCCGCCTGGAAGTCCACACCCGGGGCCGTCGCCTGGCTACGGGCAACCCTCGGTCAGAAGAAGCAGGCGGCCCCACAACCGAAGGGACCGCTCGGCGACATCAAGAAATGGCTGAACAAGAACCTGGCGCAAGAGTTCGACGTGTGGCAGGCGGACTTCCGCCAGATGCCGACCTGGATCAGGATCGCAGGCGAAATGTCGCGACCGTGGGCCGTTCTGGTGGCGAGTCGCAGCAACGATCTGGTCCTTGCCCATCAGATGTCCGAAGAAGCACCCTCGGCGGCGCTGCTGTGGGACACGTTGGCGCAGGCGATGCGGCACCCGGCGGCGGGAGCACCCCACCGGCCCACGGAGTTGCAGGTTCGGGCCGGCGACCGCTGGGAGGCGCTGAGGCCGCACCTGGACGAGATCGGCACCGGACTTGTCGTTGCCGAGGATCTGGGGCCGATAGATGTGATCCTCAACGAAATGTGCGCCCGCCTCTGCGGAAAGCCGGTGCCGGGCCTGCTCGACATGCCCGGCGTTACCCCGGCGCAGGTCGGCGGCTTCTACGAGGCCGCCGCATTGTTCTTCCGCCAAGGTCCCTGGAAAAAAGTAGGCGACGAAGCGGCGATCAAGGTCGAGTGCGACAAGTTTCAAAGCGGGCCGTGGTACGCCGTGGTCATGGGACAGTCGGGCTTGACTACGGGTCTGGCGCTGTACGAAGACCTGAAGGCGTTACGGGGGATTTGGACGACGGAGGGTAACGACAAGGAATCGGCCCGTCAAAGCGTGGCGACGACCGTCATCTTTGGGGAAGAGTGGACCATCCCCGTGACCGAACTGGACGCGGCGAAGAAGCACGGTTGGCAAGTGCCTAGGCCCGACGCCTACCCGGGAATCTTTCACAAGGAGCGGGGGCTGTCGATGCGCCGGCCGCTGGCCTGGGAACTGGAACTGGCCGAGGGGTGTCTGCGTGCCATCCCGGATTTCGTGAACCGGTACACGCAGGACGATTTGACCAGGGAACAAGTCGCGGTGCCCGTGGCCTCGGGACGGTTGAAGCTGGCGCTGTCGTGGGTGAGCGAAGAAGGGTAGTTCGGTGGGACAAGACCGCGGAGCGGGTGCCGGCCCACCAGTGCCGACCCATGGTGGGCCGGTGCTCGCCAAAGGCGAGCTTGTCCCACCCTACGATTACGTTCCCTTATTCCGCCACTCCTTCCAGAGCAGCCGCGGAAAGATGCTGGCGTCGCGTGTGTAGCGCCGGCCGAGCCGGCGCGGCTCGGTGCCAATGCGATACAGCCATTCCAGTCCGGCGCGGCGCATCCAGCGAGGAGCGCGCGATCGCTCGCCGGCCAGAAAGTCGATCGTGGCGCCGATGCAAAGCGCAACCGGGGCGGCGATCGCCCGCCGATGCCGCCGGACCCAGAGCTCTTGCTTTGGCGCGCCAAGCCCGATCAGCACCACGTCGGCGGACGCTTTGGCAATTCTGGCCAGGACGGCGGCGTTCTGGGTGGCGTCACTCTCGAAGCCCATGGGCGGGCTGACCGTGCCGACCACCGTGACCGCCGGCCAGCGCGCGGCGATGTTCGCCGCCGCTCGCTCGGCGACTCCCGCAGCACCGCCCAACAGGAACACGCGCAGGGGCGAATTGGCGCGGGTCGCGTCGAACAAGGCGGGCACGAGGTCGCTGCCGGCGACCCGTTCGGGCAACGGTTTTCCCAGCCAGCGCGAAGCCAACACCAAAGGCGCGCCGTCGGCCAGCACCAGGCCGGCCTCGGCATAAGCCCGCCGCAGCCCTTCATGCTCCTGAAACAGCACCGCATGATCGACGTTGGGCGTGACGATGTAGCGGCAGATTCCGTCGCGGCTCGTAACCCAATCGCGGACTTGTGCCACAGCTTCGCGCATGCGCAACACGTCGATCTCGATGCCGAACAATCGCACGCGCCGGCGAGGCGTGGCGGGAACGAGCGGTCGATCGATCGCCGCGATCGGTTTTTCGACGGGGTCGGCAACGGCGACCGTGTCCGTGGCCTGATCGGTCAAAATGGGTTCGGCGAAGGACATGTGTTAGGGCTCCATACATCCGCGATCGTATTACGAGCGGCCTGCTGCGACACTAACCCGCAGCGCAAGCCGCGGGGGTCCGTGGCGGCCCACGAAACAGGAAGGATCATTTTTACGGAAAAAGCACGCACGTTGCGCAGCAACGGGCGTGCGAAAGAAAACGGCAGCGAAGCGAAAAAAACCATCTCCGATAACCCCATGACGTCTGAGCGAGCCGCGAAAGCGGCATCCAATTGCCTCCGCACCCTTCGCCCTGCCCCACGCGCTTTTGGATCGCTTGGGAGGGGTTTCGGAGTCGTTTTTTTTCGCGTAGCGCCGCGGCTCGGGGGCGATGCGGATACAGAACAGGCATTCCGCCGCCGAAACGGCGGGGATTTGTCGCTTTCGTGCCCTTGCTTGCGCCGCGGGTTCGTGTCCGGAGCATGAATAATCCGGGTCAGTGTGCGTTTGGGTTTCGCTCAAAGTCCGTGCCCCGTAGCACGCGCCGGTAAACCTGGGCCACGCCGGCGGCCATTCCGCGATCGGAGAAATGTTCCGCTTGACGTTCAAACCCATTGGCACGGAACGCTTGCCAATCGACGTCGCCCGCGATCACTCGACCGATGCTCGCGGCCAACCCGCGCGCGTCGCCCGGCGCGACGATCAGCCCGTCGAAACCGTCGCGGATCGCTTCGGGTACGCCTTCGACGCGCGTTGCAATCACAGGCACGCCCGCGGCCATCGCCTCGAGCATCACCATCGGCAACCCCTCGCCGAACAAACTGGGAAGTACGAACAGGTCCATCCGATCGAGTTCGTGGTTGACCTCCGAGCGGAACCCGCGCCAGTCGATCGCGCCGCTCACGCCGAGCTGTTGGGCGAGTTGCTTGATCTGTTTTTCGTAATGCGGCGTTTCGAACGAGCCAACCGCCCGCAGCCGCACCGCCAAGCCGGCGGTTCGCAACTGGGCCAGTGCCGCCAACAGAACTTCCAGCCCCTTACGCGGACGGAACAGGGCGACGGCGCCCAACGTCCACTCGCCCACGGGCGTTGTCCTTGGCGGGAGCTTTCCTCGCGAGGGAACGCCGTTGCAAACCACGGCGAGCCGGTCGCGTGGAATTCCCAACCGGAGGCCATACTGCTCTAAACTCCGCGAAACCGCGATCGCGCCGGCCACTCCCACAAGGCTCAACCGCTCGGTCGCGGCGTTGAGCAGGTTGCGCAGCCGGTGCGTGGTGTCGCTGGAGGTCGGGCTGTGCAGGTGATGGACGACGGGCACGCCGGCCAGCGCGGCGGCCAACCGGCCGACAAACGCCGCCCGCGGCGTGTGCGTATGGACCAGCCGAAAGCGCTCGTTGCGTATGATCCGAGCGAGGCGGCGGGCGGGCGCTGGATCGACCCTGCCGCGCATTGGCAGTGCGTAGAGCGGCGATTGTCTCGATTGACGCAGGAGCGGGAAGCGGTCGGGCTTGACGCAGGCGAACCCGACTTCAAACCCTTCGGCCGGCAGCCGCAACGCCAGCAGATCCTGCACACGTTCGGCCCCCGCGTAATGCTCGCCGTTGACGACGTGCAACACTCGCACCATGGCCGGAAGCGCGGCTTGGCGCGCGATCGGCGACTGACCGCCGGCCGCCTCGCCGGCGGCCGGAAGTATCGTGGCTGTCATGGGCGACCCTCGTGTTCAACGGCCTACCCAAAGGCTAGGTTCGTCGCTTTGGGCTCTGTAGGGAACGCCCTCCGTGGCGTTCCGTGAAGCTGGTGCGTCGTCTTCTGGCAGGACACGGAACGCCGCGGAGGGCGTTCCCTACAGACTCGGCACCGTCTTCGTATCCTCTCGCCTTGAATCGAGCCGTTGCTCAACTCTAGCTCATCAATAGGCCCCGCGGCGGCTGAGCACGCTCATCGGCGTCTTGCAGAGAAGTTTCAGGTCGGTCAGAAGGTTCTGGTTGCGCAGATACCAGATGTCCATTCGCACCCAATCTTCGAAGCCGATCTCACAGCGGCCGCTCACTTGCCACAGGCACGTCAGGCCTGGCTTTACGGCCAATCGTTGCAGTTGCCACGTCTGGTACTTGGCCACCTCGGCGGGCACCGGCGGACGGGGGCCCACCAAGGCCATCTGGCCCAAGAGCACGTTGAACAACTGGGGCATCTCGTCGATCGAGGTCGAACGCAAGAAACGGCCGACGCGGGTGATTCGCGGATCGCGGCGGTTCTTGAACACCGGCCCCGAAGCCTCGTTGGCGACCTGGTGTTGCAGCCGGCTGGCGTCGACGACCATCGAGCGGAACTTGAACATCCGAAAGCGGCGGCCGCAGAGACCGACTCGCTCCTGCGCGAAAATCGGCTGTCCTTTGGTCGTGACCATCAATACGGCCCAGGTAACCACGATGATCGGCGAAAGCAGCGCCAACAGCACGACCGCTCCCGCCAGGTCGAACGCCCGCTTGGCCGCCTGGTAGAGAAACGATTCGTTGCCGGATGGAATGATCACATTGCGGCCGGCGTCCAACGCCGGCAGCGAACGGCCTCGCGGCGAAACCACGAACGAACGGCGGTGGGGACGGACACGGCGGGTCGAGTAGCTTGTGTTCGATTCGGTCAGGTTCAGCGTGGTCATCGTCGATTCCTGTGGATGGTTCACCATGACATCCGCCTCGGACATGATGGTCGAGTGGTGCAAGCGATAGAAAGCAAGGCATGTGCCAAAAGCGTGGCCATGCAAGCCTGGAAAACCCCAAGACGTTCAATGCCAAGGGTTTGCAAAGGAAAGCCCGATCAGGCCAAACGATAAGGGACCGCCGCGGAACGTGGTAGAAAATCAACGCGATGTCGCCTCGAGACGACGGTCGTCCTCCCTGACCGCCGCCAGCACCACCATGGCGGCCAACGCCAGTACGGAGCCGCTGCCGAAGGCCGGCACGACGCCGAATTCCTCATAGAGCGCGCCGAACAACAGGCTGGCCGGCAGGGCGGCGACGCCCATGAGAAGATTGAACCAACCGTAGGCCAGGCCGGTGCGTTGTTGGCCGACGAGCCGCGCGACAAGCGTCTTTTCGCTCGGCTCGCTCAGCGCGTAGAACACCGAATAGAGCAGGAACAGCGCCCAGATTTCCCATGCCGTCGTGGCCAGCGCGAAGCCGAGGTAGACCACCGCATACAGCAGCCATCCGGCGAACAAGAGCGGCTTGGGCCCGAACCGATCGACCGCACGCCCCCCCACGATATTGCCCGCGCTCTTGGCGATATGGAACACCAGCCAGAGGATGGGTAAAAGCGACTTGTCGACGCCCAGATCCTCGGCGCGCACCAGCAGGAACAGGTCGCTCGAATTACCCAGTGTGAAGATCAACAGCGATACGAGGTAGACGTGAAAACCGCGTGAGTAGTGGCGCAAACCGAGACTGAACGGCCGCCCGGCCGGCGTTTGGCGCTTTGGCTCCTTGAGCCCGACGACGACCAGGGCCACGACGGCCAGACCCGGCAGCAGCGTAAGCAGGAACAGCGTTCGCAGGTCGTCGGGCCAGCACCAGAGAAAGGCCCATGCCAAGAGCGGACCGACGGCGGCGCCCAAGTGATCCATGGCGCGGTGAAAGCCGAACGCGCGGCCGCGGAGGCTGGAATCGGTCGAGTCGACGATCATCGCGTCGCGCGGCGCGGTTCGCAATCCTTTGCCTAGGCGGTCGAGCGCGCGGACGACAAACACATGCCAGGGACGCGTTGCCAACGCCAGCCAGGGGCGAACGAGCGCCGCCAACGCATAGCCGCGAACGACCAATCCTTTGCGGTTGCCGGTGCGGTCGGACCAACCTCCCGCCCAGAGTTTCAGCACGCTCGAAAGCGAATCGGCCACCCCCTCGATGACGCCCAGGTGGAATTTGTTTCCTCCCAACACGTCGATCAGGAACGAAGGCAGCAAGGGAGCGATCATCTCGCTTGCCACGTCGTTCAGGAAGCTGGCCCAACCCAGAAGCCAGACATTGCGGGGCAAGCGTGGCTTGCTTGGCGGTTCGGGGTCGTTCGACACGCGCGCTCCCTAGATCAATGACGGGTGGGCGGCGCCCACCCTGCGTAATGGATGACAAGAGCGTGCCATCATAGCAGTCGAATCACGGCGCTTGCCACGGCCGGGCTTGCCCGGCACCGCGGTAAGCGGTAATTTAGAGCTTCGCACGGTGGCTATAGCTCAGTCGGTTAGAGCACCAGATTGTGGATCTGGGGGTCGTGGGTTCGAGTCCCATTAGCCACCCTTCGTCAGCGGACCCATTGTCCGCTGTTGTCGTTTCGAGAGCGGACACAAGGTCGCATTCCGGTTCAACTTGCGCCGCGTGACTTCCAGCATCCCGCGCGCCGGCGTCTCGCCGGTTAGGACAATCGGGCGCCTCGCCGCCGGTGTCGTTGGGGCCTTTTTGGGCCGTTTTTGGTCCGAAACGGCGCGTTTTTACTGCAACCCAATTCGCATCGCCGGCCTCATCGACTTGTCCGACATCCAGGACATTAGGTACTGCAACCCTGACTGCAACCCGCGCGGCGGCCCGTTCCCGCTGGTCGGCCGAAGCGCCTGACGTCGACGCGCCGTCGGTCCCCGTCAAACGGCCTTCTTGGGCCTCCGGCGGCTCGCCTGAGCGGCGCGGGGCGTCCGGCAAAGCATCAATGCCGGATCGCTTGTCGGCCAGTCCCAGCCGCGTGTAGCTGTTCAGCGTGGTTCGCATGTCGGCGTGCCGCGCGAGCTCTTTGGTTTGAGTCGGCAGCACACCGCTCCGGGCCAGCTCCGTCACGAACCGCATCCGGTTGCTGTGGAAGTCGGCGTACAAGCCATCCTCACCCAGGTAGGCGAGGAAGTCGGACGACTCTCGCTCTTTGCGTTGCCCTTCCGTCGCCGCCTCCGCGACCCAAGCGGCGCGCGCCAGCTCAAGATCGACCCTCATCATTTCCGATGTCTTCCGTCCCCATCGCCTCGGCGACGCGTTCTTTGCCCGTCCGCGTCCGCGTCCGATGCTCGCGGCCGCATGGCAGCGCCCCACCGGCAAAAGCAGTGTGTCGCCGGCGACGGCGCCCTTGTCGGCAAGCCACGCGCGGACCCATGCCACAATGGAAGGATGCAACGGGATTTCCGCCGCGTCGCGGTTCTTGGTGTGCTTGCCTTTCACGCGCACGGTCGGCGCCTCGGCGTCGAGGTTGAACGAGCGGATCGTCAGCGAACCCAGCTCCCCGCGGCGAAAGCCGGTCCAAGCCGCCAGCACGTAAAGCATCGCCCGATCGCGCCCGTCGATGGATTCCACCGTCCGGCGGCTCGCCTCCGCCGCCGCGACCAGCCTTGCGAATTCGTCCGCGTCCAAGGGCCGGCGAGGATGACGTGGTTCGTCATCCTTCGCGGCGTAGCCGATCCGGGCCAACGGGTTGTACGGCGCGCGGCGCTCCTTCACCAGCCAGCTGCAAAAGGCGCTGAACCGCCGCAAATAGCCCTGGCAGGTTTTGGCGCCGGCGCCCTTTGGCTTACGGTTGGCGACGACGCGGCCGCGACGGCGCAACGTGTCAATGCAGGCGAGCACCTTGGCATGGGTCACATCGGCCGCCGCGGTGAACTTCCCTTCGCGCAGAATCCAGCCGCCGTCGCTCTTGACGGCCGCGACGTGTTCGGGCGTTTTGCCGTCGCGGGCCAAGTGCTCGCAATAATCGGCGAGGTGCTCGCTGAGCGGGCGGCGCGCGTGTTGTTCCTGTTCGCGCGGCGCGGCAAGGCCCTTGCGCTCCTTGTCCGCGTGCGTCTGGCGGTCTTGCAGCTCTCGCTCGCTGGCGGCCTGGTCGGTGAACAGCGCGATCCGATTCTTGAAGCCGTCGGCGCCGGTGAAATCGCCGTACCACTTCTTGGAAACGCGGATGGCCTTGGTCTTGCGCGGCGGTCCCTCAGGGTCGTCCTTGGGCTCGGCGCGCGTGAGCTTGCCGTGGGAATCGTAGAAGCGGGTCGCGACCTGGCCGGGGAGCTTGTCCCAGTCGGCCTTGCGACGGACGCGTTTGCCGTCGGCGTCGAGATAACGAACCGTGGTGACACGAAAAACGGCCATGCGGGTTTCCTCCATAGAGCACGCCGCGCGGCGGGGCGCGGGCTCTACTCCGCGGCCCCCACCGCGACGGCGAAGGATTCATTCGATTCAACGTAAACGATCGGCGGCATAATTCAAGCCGCCGTAATTCAAGCGGCCCCCGCGGCGCCCTCGTCGGCGCCCTGCATCAGGGCGAGTTGCCGTAGCGGCCGATCACTGATGCCGCGCGCATCGTGGTGCCGTTCGATCGCCCGTTTCTTGTCGCGGGCGGTTTCCTCGGCCTGGTCGTACTGCCGCCAGGCCTTGAGGTAATCGGCCAGGTTGAACAGCGCGAGTTGCTTGTACCGCCGGCAGGCGTCGCCCGTCTCTCGGTCGACGTCGGGCAAGGAAATCAAAAACGGGGTTCCATCCGGCGATACCGCGCGGTGAATCGCCCTCCGCAGATCTTGCTTGACCACGGCCTCGAGCGCCGCGTCGCGGTATTCCGGCGGGATCGGCACGCTGCCCATGAAGGCGGCCGTCAACTCCCCGATCGTCGCCGGCTTGGTGACGCGCGAAATGAAGCGGTCAAAGGCTTCGTTGAGGGTGGTTGACATGGGAACGACGCGGGTTGCGGTTATGATGAAAAGCGATGTAAAAACAAAAGCACCGGGCCGGCGACGCCGATCGGGGATCGGATCTCGATGGCGCGCCGGGCCCGGCGTGTCACACGGCTACTTCGGCGGTCCGCGCGCCTTCGCTGCCGGCAGGTGTACACCGCGGAAACGTAGGCAGCCCGTCAGGAACGCCCCCGGCGTCTTGGTGATCTCGCCCGCCGCGTGCTTTTCGCGCAGGATGTCGAGCGACTCGTTCAGCGATTTTTTCCCCGGCGGTCCCATCGCAATGACCGCGTCGACGATGGTCGCGACCCATGACGCGGCCGTCCCGGTGTCGCCTGCGGCGGCCAACTCGGCTTGGACGTGGGCCGCCAGGGCGCGTCGCGCGGTGGACGGGTCGGCCAGCTCGGCGGCGGCCAGACGCTGAGCGATCACTTGAGCAGGCTCGCCCACGCTGGCGATGCCGGCCGCCGTCGCCTCCGGCGGACGGCGCGCAATTTTTTGCGCGCCGTCCGCCTCCATGGGGATGGGTGATGGCAATGCGCTTGCGCTCTCAAATGGATCCATGGCCATGGATCCATGGAGCGCAAGCGCATTGCCATCACCCATCCCCATACCATCTCCATGGGCGCCGACTGCTGCGCAGTCGGCACCCCCCCCCCCCCCCCCCCCCGCCGCCCGCCGCCCCCCCCCCCCCCCCCCCCCCGCGCCGCCCGGCCCCCCCCCCCCCCCCCCCCCCCCCCCCCCCCCCCCCCCCCCCGCCCCCCCCCCCCCC
>Ga0307372_10001137_pt1 | contig 46551 bp, 51 predicted proteins | sample OX1MG_FD_202533 | JGI IMG/M metagenome (GOLD analysis project Ga0307372, IMG submission 202533) | Soil microbial communities from Risofladan, Vaasa, Finland - OX-1 | ecosystem: Environmental > Terrestrial > Soil > Coastal area > Acid sulfate soil | place: Finland: Risofladan, Vaasa | collected...
CGATGCCCGCGCGCTGGAGCGCCGCCGCGACTTGCGCGACGTCTTCCGCTTCCAGCCACAGCCCCGACAACCCCTCGCCGGTGGCGGCAATCGTCGCGGCCGCTGCGCCGCCCGCGAGCAGGCGGATTTCCGCGCCACCCACCCTAAGCGTCGCGCTGTCGGTGCTGGAACCGGGCTTCAATTCAAAGCCGAAGTTTTCCCGGTAAGTCTCTATCGCCCCGGCCAGATCGGCCGTCGCAACCTCCAGCGTATCGAATCGCTTCAACAGTGCCATCGCTTCACCCGCCGCTTCACACGACGCTTCACCGTGGTCGAGCGCGAGCCCGCTGGCCTCATCCCTGGCCGGGCGCCATCGCGAAATCGACCGTGACGGTTTTATCCGGCTCGACCGTCACTTTGCGCGTCCGGGTACCAAGCTTTTCCTGCCAGACCTTTAGCGTGTAGGTCCCGGGCGGAACGTCCTTTATCGTAAAGCCGCCGCTGGCGTCAGTCACCGCATAGTACGGATTGCCCGCCACGAACCACCATCCGTGCATCCAGTTGTGCGCGTCGCAGCTCACGGCGATCAATTCCGGATATTTCAGCGGCCCCACTACGATCACCCGCTTGAAGGACGGCTGCGCCATGTCGAGAGTGGGGTTGAGTTTGGACTCGGTGCGAATGCTGTGCAGGATGCCGTCGGAGTTGACGATATCGACGGTGCTGCCCGCGGGAAGGGCGAGCACGTGCGGCTTGTAGTCGCAATTCTTCTGATCGAATTTCACGTCCTTGAGCGGAGTCGGCGGCGCTCCCGCGGCGATTGCGGGGATAGTGACGACGGCGTTGGCGATACCGCCTCCGGGGGCCACGATCAGACTCTCATCGTAATGCGAAACCGCGCCGCATACTTCGCGGTCCTTGCTGATCTCGACCGGCTTGCGCGCGGGCGGTGTCCCGTCGAACTTGACCGTGCCGACGATCGTGCCGCCGTCCTTGACGGTCTCGGACCGGTAGGCGCGCGCACTCGCCGCCGGCGTCAAAGATGCGATAACTATGGCGGCGGTGGCGGCGGCGACACGGACGACGGCCGAAAAGTGGATACGCGATCTCATGGCGAATCGGATGAAGGCGGCGCAACGCGCCTGTAACCTGATTGTACGCGTCGCCGCCTGGTTACGCGAGTTTCCCGCGGCGCGCGCCGTCCCCTAGGCCGCCGCCAGCTTGGTGGCGATCACGACGCGATGGAACGACAGGCGCGCGATGCGCTCGTTGCGCTCGACTTTGATCTTGTGGCCGTCGAGCACGTCGCTGACGCGCAACCGCGTGGTCCATCCCAGATGCCTGGTCAGCGGATTGGCGGCCCATACCAGCGAGTAGAGCAACGGATTCTCGCTCGCGAAATGGTTGACATGAACGATCTTGCCACCCGGCTTACACACTCGCACCATTTCCTGCATCATGCGCAGCGGGTCGGGCACGACCGTCATCACGTGGAAACTGGTCACCCAATCGAAGCTGTTGTCGGGAAACTCGAGCGCGAGCGCGTCACCCTGGCGGACATCAATATGGCTCCAACGGTTATCGCGCGTCTTCTTTATCGCGAGCGCGAGCATGTCGGCAGAGGGATCGATACCCACGACCTTGACGTAGGACGGATAGGCGTCGAGCGAAATGCCGGTGCCAACGCCGACCTCGAGCACCGCCTGGTCCGGCCGCAAATTGAGTTGCTCGATTACCTCGTGCTCGTGGTCGACGAAGATCCGGCCAAAGGTATGATCGTAGAAACGTGCCAGGTCGGAATAGACACGGCTCTGATGCGGTTCGCCCATCGCTTAAACCTCAATCCTCTCTAGTAGCGTGCGCCACGCCTGCACGAATGCGGCGCGCGCGCATTGCCCCACGCCTCAAACTCTCCCCATTCCGGCGTTAGGCTGCCGCGTTGATGCTCCGCGTCTGGCGCTTGAACGAAGCGATGTCGCGCTTGCGAAAGCGCCACTGCCGCCCCTTCTTGAACGCGGGCAGAATATTGCGGCGTGCGAACTCGTTGACTGTATCGGGGCTCAGATCCAGCAGAAAGGCCACTTCCCGCGAGTTCAAAAGCACATCGTCTTTGTCTGCCATAGTCGTGCTCTAGCGCTCGCGGTTATTAATCTTAAGCCTTCGCCCAAGTCAACCCATTGTGGCAAAACGCCACCCGCGCCGCCATGCCAGCGACACCACATGTGCCGGACATTTTGCGGCGCGACGCTTACGCCACAATCGGTTCTATATAGCATCTATTAGACGCTAATAGTGTTTAGTCGGCGCATCGAAATCAAATAATCATACCACGCTCGCGTCACCACGAAACATGAGAACACGCCGGTCAGCACGCCCACGCACAGTGTGACCGCGAAGCCCTTCACCGGTCCGGTGCCGAATTGGAACAGGATGAGGCCAGCCACGAAGGTCGAGATGTTGGAGTCGCGGATCGCGGACCACGCGCGCTCATAACCGAGACGCACCGCCTCGCGCGGCGTCTTGCCTCCGCGCAACTCCTCGCGCATCCGTTCGTTGACCAGCACGTTGGCGTCGACCGACATCCCCAGCGTCAGCACGATCCCGGCGATTCCGGGCAAGGTCAGCGTCGCCTGCAACGCCGCCATCACGCAGATGAGCAGCAGGATGTTCAGCGAGAGGCCGAAGTCGGCCAGCAGGCCGGCGCCGCTGTAGTACACGGCCATGAAGACCAGCACCAGCACCGCGCCGACCACGAACGACAGCTCGCCTTCGTGGATCGAGTCGCGCCCCAGCGACGGTCCGACCGTGCGCTCCTCGATGATTTCGACCGGCGCCGGCAGGGCGCCCGAGCGCAGCACGATCGCCAGTTCGTGCGCGTCGTCGTAGGTGAAGCTGCCGGTTATCTGCACGCGGCCACCGGGAATCGGTTCCCTGATGACCGGGGCGGAGTAGACGATGTTGTCGAGCACGATTGCGATCTTGCGGCCGACGTTGGCCGAAGTGAGGGCGGAGAAGATCTGCGCCCCGCGCTCATCGAGGTCGACGGTGACGTACGGACCTTCGAGCTGGCCGCCGGGACGCACGCGCGCGTCGGTTATGGTATCGCCGGTGAGCAGCACCGGGGTCTCGATCAGGTAGGGCTCACGGCCGCCGCGGCTGGCGGGGCCGTAAAGGACTTCGTCACCCGGCGGCGCGCCGTCGCGCAACGCGTCGGAGACCGAATGATTGTCGTCGACCAGTTTGAACTGGAGCACGCCGGTCTTGCCGATCAACTCCTTGGCGCGCTCGGGATCCTGGATACCGGGGAGCTGCACCAGAATCTCGTCATTGCCCTCCTGGGCGATGGTGGTCTCGCGCACCCCGAGCTGGTCGATACGGTTGCGGATGGTCTCGAGCGCCTGCTCCATCGCATTGCGGCGCACCTGGTCCAGTTCCATCGGCCGGTAGGTCATCTGGTAGGTCGGCCCGGCCGCGGTCGAGTTGGGCACGAGCCCGATGATCATATCGGAAAATATCTTGCCCGCGAGGTCCAGGAAGGCGCTCCGCTCATCGGCGCTCGGCAGGGTGACCAGCACCGCGCCCGAGGGATCCTGGGTGACGCTCTTCACCTCGATCTTGTTCCGCTTCATCTCCCGCTTGAGGTCATCGGCGACGCGGCGCAGTTGAGTCTTGACCGCGTCGTCGAGTTTGACCTCGAGCAAAAGATGAGTGCCGCCCTGGAGGTCGAGGCCCAACTGGATTTTCGGTGTCGGGATGCCGTTGGTCCACCAGTCGGGCAGCGCCCCGGTGACGCTGGGCAGCAGAATCAGCACGGCCAGCGCGGTCAGCGTCGCCGCCAGGTAAAGACGGGTGCGGCCGCTGCCGCCGGTGAAGTGCAGCCACAGAAAGGCGCCTGCCACCGTGAGCAGGATGATTATCGGTATGAAGTCGGCGTTTGCGTTTTCCACTTTTTCAATCGTACTCCGCGAAGCTCGCGAACCCTGGGCGCGTGCGCCCTTATTGCTCCGCCTTCTCTTTCTTGACGGCCGGAGGCTTGCCGTAGCTCGAGAGCCCGGTTATCTGGCTGCGCTCGACCCGCACGCGCACGTTCGGCGCAATCTCCAGCACTATCACCTTGTCGCCGATCTCATTTATGCGGCCCAAAAGCCCACCCGCGGTCACCACTTCGTCGTTGCGCTTGAGCTTCGCCAGCATCTCGCGGAGCTCGCGCGCCTTGGTGGTCTGCGGACGCAGGAAGAACCAGTAAAACGCCAGGATCAGGAGCGCGAATGGCACTCCAGGCCCGTACAGCAACTGGTCGATAACGGACGGCTGGCCCCCCGCGGCCGGAGCGGCTGCGCTTTGCGCCCACGCGATTCCTTCAAACAACATCGGTCCGTCTTTTACCCTTTATTCCCGTTTTTACCTTTTATTCCTGTTCCATGCCCCGTCCACCGCCCAGCCGCGCCAGCGTCTGGGCCGCGAACTCCCGGTAAGTGCGAGATGCGATAGCAGCTTGCATCCCGGCCATCAAGCGGGCGTAGAAATAAAGATTATGTTCCGTTAGCGCGCGCGCCGCCAGAATCTCGCCGCAAATATATAGATGACGCAGGTACGCCCGGCTAAGGCGCGTACAGGTCCGGCATCCGCATCCCTGCTCGAGCGGCCGGGGGTCGCGGGCGTGGACGGATTGCTTGATCGAGATGCGGCCGTCGCTGGTGTACGCGCTGCCATTGCGCGCGTTGCGCGTCGGCAGCACGCAGTCGAACAGGTCGTAGCCCATCCCCACCGCCGCAACCAGGTCCTCCGGCGTGCCGACACCCATCAGGTAGCGCGGGCGCGCCGCCGGCAGCAGGGTCGCACTCAGCGCCGCCAGCTCGAGCATTTGCTCCTTCGGCTCGCCCACCGCGAGCCCGCCCGCCGCGAAGCCGTCGAACGGCAGCGCGGTTATCTGGGCGGCGCTTTGGCGTCTGAGCTCGGGGTAGATGCCGCCCTGGATTATTCCGAACAGCGCTTGACGCGAACTGCGCCGCGCGCCGACGCATCGTTCGGCCCATCGCGCCGTCAGCTCGAGCGAGGCCGCGGCCCGCGCGCGCTCGGCCGGGTATGGCGTGCACTCGTCGAGCGCCATCATCAGATCCGAGCCGATTCGCTCCTGGATTTCGACCGCCAGCTCCGGCGTCAGCATGAACTCGGAGCCGTCGAGGTGCGAGCGAAAACGGATTCCGTCGGCGCTGACCGCGTTGAGCTTGGCCAGGCTCATCGCCTGGAAGCCGCCGGAGTCGGTCAGCACCACACCGTCGAAGCCCATGAAGCGCCCCACCCCGCCGAGTTCTTCGATAAGCCCGGCGCCGGGGCGCAGCGCAAGATGGTAGGTGTTGGCGAGCACCAGCCGGTAGCCCAACTGCCACAGCTCATCGGGCGCCATCGCCTTGACCGCGGCGCGCGTGCCCACCGGCATGAAGGCCGGCGTCGCGACCTCGCCGTGCGCGGTCGCAAGACGGCCCGCGCGCGCGTCGCCGTCGCGCGCGAGAACCTCGAAGCCAAACGCCGGCGCCGCGGTCTTATTCCGGACCAGCACTTTGTCGCTCACAGGATCAACATCGCGTCGCCGTAGCTCAGAAAGCGGTAGCGATGGCGCAGCGCCTGGCGATAGGCGCCGAGAATCTCCTCGCGCCCCGCAAACGCCATCACCATCGCGAGTACCGTCGAGCGCGGCATATGGAAGTTGGTCACCATCGCGTCGATCGCGCGAAAGCGAAAGCCCGGCGAGATGAAAAGTCCGGTCGCGCCCTCGGCGTCGCCGGTGATGGCGTGCGACTCGAGCGTGCGCACGCTGCTGGTGCCGACCGCAATCACCCGCGCGCCGGTGCGTCGCGCCAGCGCCAGCGCCTCGAGCGTCGCGGGCGGAATCGTGTACCACTCCGCCTCCATCGTATGCGCTTCGACCTGCGGCGCACGCAGCGGGGTAAATGTGCCCGGTCCGATATGCAGGGTCACGAAGGCCGTGCGCACGCCCGCCGCGGCGAGCCGGGCCATGAGCTCGCGCGTGAAGTGCAGTCCGGCCGTCGGCGCGGCCACCGCGCCCGGTTGCGCGGCGAAAACCGTCTGGTAGTCTTCGCGGTCGGCCGGATTCGGCGCGCGACGGATATAGTGCGGGAGCGCCAGCGCGCCGACGCTCTCCAGCATCGCTTCGATCGATATCGAATCGTCGCTCGTCACCAGCGGACGGCCCGGGCGTTGATAGCCCGCGATCCGCAGGGCGCGGCCGTCGTCGAGCACGAGCCGCGTGCCCTCGCGCAAGCCGCGATGGCCCCGCATCAGCGCAAGCCACGCGCCCGGCGGCTCGCCGACCGGACGCACCATCAGCAGTTCGACCGCTCCGCCGGTCGGCTTGCGCGCGAACAGGCGCGCCGGGAAGACCCGCGTATCGTTAAGCACCAGGAGGTCGCCGTCGCGCAGAAAATCGCCGAGCTTGTAGAAGCGCGAGTGCTCGACCGTGCCGCCGCGGCGGTCGAGCACCAGCAGGCGCGCCTCGTCGCGGCGCCCGAGCGGCTCCTGCGCAACCAGTTCGGGCGGCAAATTGTAGTCGAGTTCGGTTAGACGCATCCGGTCTGGCGCGCAACAAATGATGCGGGCGCCACCGGACAAAATATCATCCGGCAAAATCGCGCGATACGCGCTTGGCGCGCGGCACTCCGATCCTTTCCACCAATCGAACGATACTACCCTCGAGTACCGGCGTATTGACCTGGCGCGCCGGCACTGTTAGCTAAGACTGGTTATGCCGCATATTCCAGTTCACCCGTCGGCGGAGAAGCGCCATCGCCAAAGCCTCAAGCGGCGCGACCGTAATCGTGCGATAAAGACCCGCGTACATAGCGCGGTCAAGCTGGCCGTCAAGGCGATCGAGGGCGCCGACGCCAATGGCGCCCGACAGGAGCTGCGCCAGGCGACCCGCGTGCTCTACAAGGCCGCCGGCAAGGGCACCCTCCATCGCAACACGGTGGCGCGCAAGGTCTCGCGACTCTCCCGCGCGTTGCATCGCAAGCACGGCGCCGCCGCCAAATCCTGAACGTCCCTCACGGGGGCTTCGACTCGGCTTTTCCGCCGCGAGCTCCAAGCTTCGGCGGGATCGAGCGGGCCCGGCGCCGCGTGCCACTTAAGCCTGCGCCTGCCGCGCCATCAGCTCGAGCAGCATCCCGGCCAGCGCCTCCTTGCGCTCCTTGATCCGGCCGTTTTTGAAATCCGCGTCGAGCTGCGCGACCCGCCGATAGCCCTCGCTAAGCCGCGCCATTCCGAAGCGGCGCGCGCCCTCCATTGCGCGCATCGCGAGCGGGCTTGACGGCGACATCCCGAGCGCCGCGGCAATTTGCGCCGCGTTCCGCTTGTGCGCCGCCATCGACGCCGCCAGCATCATCCGCCGCATCACCGGAGCGATCTCGACCGCCAGCAACTCGAAGGGATCGCGCCCAGCGCCGATCGCGCGTTCCAGGATTGCAAGGGCCGCCGCCGCGCGCCCGTTCGAGAGCGCCTCGGCCAACTCGAACAGATCGGGGATTTTGGCGGCCGCCGGCTCGCCGAGGTCGTCCGGGATGAGCGTGGCCCCGGGTTCGCGATGAATCGCGGCCTTGGCGAGCGTGTTGGCGATCGCGGAGAGGTCGCCGGCATGGCGCGAGATCAGCAGTTCGGCGACACCGGAGCCCAGCCGCAGATCCTGGGCGCGGGCGAAGGCCTCGGCGAATTGCGTAAGCTGGTTGTCGTACGGGCGCGGGCAGTTTATCGCAAGTCCGCCCTGCTCGACCGCGCGGCGGATTTTTGCCGGGGCCGCGTCGCGCTCGTAGACCACGATCAGCGCCCCCGGACCGCGCATCGTCGCGAGCGCCTCGGCGAGCGCCGCTTCACCGCCGCCCGCGCCCGCGCGCGAGTTGCCGGACGCCACGCCGTCGGCCTCGTCGTCGCTCTGGTCTCCGCCACCGCGATGCGTGCGCAGCACGCGGCATCCGACGGCCCGCACCGGCGCGAACAGGTCGGCTTCGCGCAACTCCGCGAGCACCGCGTCGAAACCCTCGGCGCCGCCCACCTGGAAGCCGCGATACTTCATCCCCTGCCGCAGCATCCGGCGCCGCACGGTGTCGAAAACATATTCGCGCAAAAAGGCGTGGAGGCCGCCGATTACGATCGCCGGCGCGAGCGGCACGCGCTCGCCCGCACGGAGGATGGAGAGCGCCGTTTCAATCGCCATCTCCTGTCGCCCTCGCTCTCGCCACCAACGGTTATCCGGCCCCAGGGTTGTTCGGACGCGCGCGCGGCTGGAAAACTTCAGAAGCCTTCGGACTGTTCTAGAAGCCTTCGGACATCGCGGAATAAATGCTCTGCGCCATCCGCGTCATCATCTGGCTGCTGGAGGCGGCCTGCTGGGTCTGCGCAACCTGGAGGTCGGGCATGTTGGCGATGTCCTGCGAGCGCAGGTTCTGCTGCAGGAATTCCGGCGAGGTCGTGATGACGGTCGAGGAGACCGTCGGGAACTGGTCGATGCTGCTGAGCACGTTGTTCCACAGCATCTTGTCGGTGTGGCGATCCTGGAGCTGGGCGTGCACCACCATGTACTGCTGGTAGATGCTGGTCTCGGAGACGCTGTTGAAGCCCACCGGCGCCGTATCCACGCGCAGGATCTGGCCGCTCAGCACGAGGTCGGCCTGCTTGGGATCGTCAACCAGCTGCAGACGCTTGTGCTCGGCGATCTGATCCTTGAGGTAACGCATGAACTGGTCGTTGACGCCGGTGAACCGCGAGCCATTGCTGAAGCGGGCGACGTAAATCGTCTTGGCGTCTTGCGGCAGACCGGTGCCCGAGGACGCGAAATGATAGCCGCAACCCGCCAGCATCAGCAGCCCGCCCAGCAGCGCCGCGAACCAAGCCCTGGTGGTGCTATTTGTCAAAGCCTCGCTCGCCAACGCCACGCTCCTCACCCTTTTGCTTGAGTCCCAGCCGCCCCGCGAGCTCATCCAGCACGCCGTTGACGAAGCGCCCCGAGTCCTGGTCGCCGTAGGCCTTGGCCAGCTCGATTCCCTCATCGATCGTGACGCGCGCCGGAATCTCCTTCATCCATAACAGCTCATACAGCCCGATACGCAGGATATTGTGGTCCACCCGCGAGAGCCGCCCGATGGTCCAATGCTCCAGCGCGCCGGCCAGGTGCGTGTCGAGCGCCACTTGCTCGCGCTCCACCCCCGCGACCAACTCGACCGCGAACTTGCGCGCGCGGTCGTCGGCCTGGAAGCCGTCGAACAACAGTGCGAGATCTTCGCGCGAGGCGCCGCCGCGGAGGTCTATCTGGTAAAGCGCCTTGAGCGCGAGCTCCCGCCCCAGATGTCTGAGTCCCATGGTCTTGAAACCGCCGTCCGATGCTCGTAGGTGTTGCGCGGGAGCCGCGGCGCAACCTACGTGATGACCTTGAGCTTGGAGAAAAGATGGCCAAGCTTTTCTTTCTTGGTGCGCAAGTAATCGATATTGCCCAGGTGCGGCGTGACTTCGAGCGGCACGCGGCTGACGCGTACGCCGTAGTTTTTCAGACTCTCGATCTTGTGCGGATTGTTGGTCAGCAGCCTCGCCTCGCCGACGCCGAGGTCGCGCAGGATCTGAGCGCCGATTCCGTAGTCGCGCAGGTCCTCCTTGAAGCCGAGCTGCAAATTGGCTTCGACCGTATCGAGACCCTGGTCCTGCAGCGCGTAAGCCTTGATCTTGTTCGCCAGGCCGATTCCGCGCCCTTCCTGGTGCAGGTAAATGATCACCCCGGCCTCGGCGGCGAGGATGCGCTCGATCGATTCGGCCAGTTGCTCGCCGCAGTCGCAGCGCTGCGAGCCGAACACGTCGCCGGTCAGGCATTGCGAATGGAGCCGCACCAGCGCCGGACGCCCGCCGCCGACGTTGCCCTTGACCAGCGCCAGATGCTCGCGGCCGTCGACGGTGCTGCGAAAGACCACCGCCTTGAGCTCACCGGAATCGATCGGAAAATCGACGTCGGCGACGCGCTGCACCAGCAGCTCATTGGTCAGGCGATAGGAAACCAGGTCCTTGACGAACAGGATCGGAAGATCGTGAGCCTCGGCGAACTCGCGCAATTCGGGCAAACGCGCGGCATCACCGTCCTCGCGCAGGACCGTGCACAGCGCGCCGCACGGCCGCATCCCGGCCGCCCGCATCAGATCGACCGCGCCCTCGGCGCGCGCCAGGCGCATCATCACCCCGCCGCTCAGCGCCATCAGCGGCAGCACGTGGCCAGGCATCACAATATCGCGCGGGCCGCTCTTGTCGGAGGCCAGCACCTGGATGGTGCGCGCCCGGTCGTGCGCGGAAATTCCGGTGGTCACGCCCTCGCGCGCCTCGACCAGCGAACCCGCCTGCTCATCCGCAAGCTCGCTCTGAGGCGAAGCCACCAGCGGAATTCCGAGCTCGCGCATCCGCCGCTCGGGCAACGCCACGGAGACCACGCCACGCGCATGGCGCGCCATGAAATTGACGTGGTCCGGCGTCACCTTCTCGCCGGCCATCACGAGATCGCCCTCCGCCTCCTCGCCCTCTTCCATCACCATCACGGCCATCCGGGCGGCGCGGATGCGGCTGAAGATCTCTTCCAGCGATTTGGATGATTTTACCATCGTGGTTCGGACTGGAATATTATCACCGCCTCCGTAAGCTGACCAGTGCGCTCAACTCAGGCCCGCCGCGCGCGCGCTCGGCGCCGGGTGGCGACGCCCGCCTCCATCAGCAGGTCGCCGCCGAGCCGCCGCACGCTCAGACCGTCGAGCGCAATCGCATCGCGCACGCGCGCGAAGCCGAGTCCTTCGACTGCGGGGCGCCCGGCGCCGATCACGACCGGCGCGACGAAGAAGGCCAGCCGGTCGACGATACCAGCGCGTAGCGCCGAGCCTGCCAGGCGCGCACCGCCCTCGATCAGCACGTTGCACCATCCGCGCCGGCCAAGCTCGCGCATCAAGGCCGGCAGATCGACCTCGCCGCCGCGCGCCCGGCATCCGATGACCTCGACCTGCGCGCCGCCGTAACGGCGCCGCGCCCGGCCCAGATTGGCGGCCGTCGTCACCAGCAGGGTCGGCGCCGCCGAGTGCTGGACGAAAACCCGCGCGCGCGGCGGACATCGCAAGCGCCCATCGACTATGACTCGCACCGGGTCGCGCCCGCCCGCCACCCGGCAGGTCAGGCGCGGATTGTCGGCCAGCACTGTCCCCGCGCCGACCATCACCGCGTCAGCCTCGCCGCGCCAGCGATGGACCAGCGCGCGCGCGGCCGGCGAACTTATCCAGCGCGAATCTCCAGAGGCGGCGGCGATTCGCCCGTCGAGCGAGAGCGCGAGCTTGAGCGTCGCAAACGGGCGACCGCGCGTCACGCGGGTGATGAAACCCTGGTTGAGGCGGCGGCATTCGTCCTCGAGCACGCCGACGACGACCTCGACTCCCGCCGCGCGCAGGATCGCCACGCCGCGACCGCGCACCGGTGGATACGGATCGACGCATCCGACCACGACCCGCCGAACTCCCGCCTCAACCAGCGTCCGCGCGCACGGCGCGGTGCGTCCCCGATGCGCGCAGGGCTCGAACGAAACGTAGGCTGTCGCGCCGCGCGCCTTGGCGCCCGCGCGGCCGAGCGCCACGGCTTCGGCATGCGGGCGGCCGCCGGCCGCGGTCGCCCCCTGGCCGACAATCCGATAGCCGCGCCGGCCGCCGCGCACGATCACGCATCCCACGGCCGGGTTGGGCGAGGTCCGCCCAAGCATCCGGCGTGCGAGCGCGAGCGCCCTCCGCATGAAACGCAGATCGGCGGATGAGGCTGGGGCGGCGGGCACTGCGGTCTACGAAGCGGGCTCGCCTTTGCTGCGGGAGGCGGACTCGCCCTTCTTGTCGCGCGCGGGAGCGGGCGTCGCGGCGCCGGTTTCCTTGCGCAACCGGATCAGGTCCTCGAGCTCGTGCATGAATTCGTCGATGTCTTTGAAAGAACGATAGACCGAGGCGAAGCGCACGTAGGCGACCTGGTCGACGCTATGCAGCTCGTTCATGATCGCGCCGCCGATGACGGAGCTCAGAACCTCGCGCCCGCCCTGCTCGGCCACCGCGGCTTCGATGCGGTCGGCGATCTGTTCGATGGTCTCCATGGACACCGGGCGCTTCTCGCAGGCCTTCTTTAGTCCGGAGACTATTTTGGCGCGATCGAACGGCTCGCGGCGGCTGTCTTTCTTCACCACCATCGGCACGGATTCTTCGACCCGCTCGTAGGTGGTGAACCGCCGCTTGCAGGACGAACACATCCGCCGCCGCCGGATCGTCGCACCGTCACCGCTCAGCCGCGAGTCGACCACGCGGTTGCCGCGATGGCGGCAAAACGGGCACCTCATACACTGACTCTAGCGCGCCAGCCATAGCTGGCGCATCCTCGGTGCGCGCGATTGTGGTCGATGGGCGGATACGCCTCGAACGCACCCGGCGAAGCCCACCGGACCGCGTCGGGGAGCCGTTCGCAATCTGTGGAGGGCGTAAGTGCGTTGCGGACGGTCAGGCCTTATGCGCTTCGATATAGGTAACCACGTCCTTGACGGTGCGGATCTTCTCGGCATCCTCGTCCGAGATCTCCATCCCGTACTCCTCCTCCAGCGCCATCACCAGCTCTACGATATCGAGTGAATCAGCACCGAGGTCCTCGATAAATGACGCTTCCGGGGTCACTTCGTCAGCGGACACGCCGAGCTGCTCGCTGATGATTTCGCGAACCTTGGTTTCGACTTCTCCAGCCATCGTGGTTTGATTTCCTCCTGCCGGCCTGCGCCGGGGGTGGCGCGCCGCGCTCGTTGCATTGGTTCGATTATGGTTGATTCGGTCCCGCCTGCGCCGGATCGTGCTCGCACGCGCCTGGGCGGCATGTCCCCCGGGCCAGCAAACGTTACAGCGCAGCTTAGGGAGTTAGCCACAACTAGGCAAGTTGGTAAACGAACGCGCGCGCCGCCCGACTTGGCCGCGCGACCGGTCGCCGGCCCATGCCCTTCCCGCGCCACGCGCTTTGGCATGCGTCGCGAGAGCTATGCGCCCTGCGCCGCCTCTTCGGCCAGCGCCTGGCCGGTCGCCCGCAACGAGGCCGGATCCTCCACCGGCCGCACCTTGAACCCCTTGTTGATTCGCCGCATCAGTCCGCCGAGCACGCGGCCCGCGCCGAACTCGAGCGCGCTGGTGGCGCCCGAGGCGCCGAGCCGCGCCATCGATTCCTCCCAGCGCACCGGCGCGGTAATTTGTTCCAGGAGCAGCGGCCTGACGCGCTCGGGGTCGCGATTGACTTCGGCGGTTACGTTGGCAATCACTCCGAAGCCGAGCGCGCCCACTTCGAGCGCCGCGATCACCGGCTCCATCGCGATCCGCGCCGGCTCCATCAGGGGCGAATGGAACGGGGCGCTTACTTTCAGCTCGACCGACATTCCGGCCCCGCGCTCCTTGGCGATCTCGATCGCCCGCTTGACCGCCGCGGCATGCCCGGCGATCACGATCTGGCCCGGCGCGTTGAGATTGGCGGGCACCGCAAGCTGGCCGTCGTGCGAGACCTGTTCGCAGACTTCGCGCACCGCGGCGAGGTCGAGCCCGATAAGCGCGGCCATCGAGCCCTGCCCCGGCGGGCAAGCCTGCTGCATCTGGCGGCCGCGCTCGCGCACCGCGCGCAACGCCGCCGGAAATTCCAGCGCGCCCGCAGCGACCAGCGCGCTGTATTCGCCCAGGCTATGACCGGCGGCAAGCTCGGCGTCGACGCCGTACTCGGACTTGAAGGCGCGCAACGCGGCGATCGAAGTCGCCAGCGTCGCGGGCTGCGTGTTGGCCGTCAAGCGCAGATCCTCTTCCGGCCCCTCGAAGCACAGCCTGGAGAGCTTGAAACCCAGCGCCTCGTCGGCCTCCTCGAAGGCCGCGCGCGCGGCGGCAAACTCACGCGCCAACTCGGCCCCCATCCCGACCCGCTGCGCCCCTTGCCCGGGAAACAGGAATGCAACCTTCATCTATCAACCTTCACGTACGTCGTTTTCGAAGCGGAAATTTCGCGAGACCGCAAATATCGAGATCGTAAAAATCAGGCCGGGCCGGGCTTGTGCGCCCCCGGCTGGGTTTGGTGCTCGGGTTCGCCTGCCGCCGCCTCCTCGCCCGTCTTGTGCGGCTCACCCTGCGCGCCGTCAACGTGAGACGCCACGCCGTTGACCGAGGCGGCCTTCTCGGGCGGTGGACGCTCGGAAGTCACGACCTTCGCGCTTGCCAACGACGACCCCGAAGACGATCCCGAAGACGATCCCATGGACAACGCAGTGGCCGCATTCGGATGCTCCGAACTCGCGGCGGGCAGCGCGGACGCGGCGGCGGCTTGAGCCGGCGGCGCCGCGGCGCCCTCGCGGGGATGGCGATGGAGCCGCTCGCGCATCCGATCCAACAGCGCGCGAAAGCCTTTGCCCGCGGACTTGACCGGCATCGTGGAGACGTAGCGCGCGAGGATTTCCACGATCTCGGCGTTGACGCGCTCGATCAGCGCCTCGTTGGCGGCGGCACGGATGGCGTTGCGGATGGCACGTGGATTGGACGAGCCGTGCGCGATGATCGTGACTCCGCCGAGCCCCAGGAGCGGCGCGCCGCCGTATTCGGAGGGGTCCAGGCGCTCGCGAATCTCGCCGAGGCGCTTGCGCACCAGCAGGTAGGCGACGCGTCCGATAGTGGTACCGAAGACATCGCGCAGGTTGCCCAATAGGAAGGAGGCAAAGCCTTCCATCGTTTTGAGCGCCACGTTGCCGGTAAAGCCGTCCGTCACCACCACGTCGGCCTTGCCGCGGTTGATGTCCCGGCCCTCGACGTAGCCGATGTAATCGACCGCCTCCCGCATCTCACCCAGCATCGCGGCCGCGGCGCGGGTCAGGTCGGTACCCTTGGACTCTTCCTCGCCGTTGGCCAGGATGCCGACGCGGGGGTTGGGCACGCCACGCACGCGATGGGAGTACACGCTGCCCATCACGGCGAACTGCGCGAGATTGAGCGGCTTGACCTCGGTATTGGCGCCGGCGTCGATAAGCAGGGCGAAACCGTCGCTTGCCGGCACCAGCGACGCGATTGCCGGGCGGTCGACGCCGGGCAAAGTGCCGAGGATCATCATCGCCGCCGCCATCACGGCGCCCGAATTGCCGGCGCTGACGAACGCGCTCGCGTCGCCGCGCTTGACCATCTCGAGGCCGACGTGAATCGAAGAGTGGGGCTTGCCAAGCACCGATTCCATCGGCGAGTCGTCCATCGCGACGCTCTCGGGCGCATGCTCGACGGTTATTTTGAGCGAGCCGATCCTGTGCTCGGTAAGTTCGCGCGTCAGCAGGTCGAGATCGCCGACCAGGACGATCTCGACGCCGAAGTCGCGCGCGGCCGCCACCGCGCCCTCGACGGTCGCCTTGGGGGCAAGGTCGCCCCCCATCGCGTCAAGCGCGATTCTCACGCGCCGCTCCGCATCGCCTACTCGGCGGTCTCCGCGAGCTGTCGCCCCCGGTAGGCACCGCAATGATGGCACACGCGATGCGGCATCGTGGGTTCGCCGCACTGCGAGCAGGCGATGGGATTGACCGCGCGCAGCGCGTCATGGGCACGGCGTTTGTTGCGCTTGGAACGGGAAGTACGACGCTTGGGTGCTTGCATGGCTGGTTACTCTTTTTTGCTTGGCATGATCTGCTTGACTGTTGAAAATGCTTCGCTTGGCTTTCGAAAATAATTCGACCGGTTTCACGAGCGCTCGAGTTTGAGCGCTCGCAGAACCGCCAGGCGCGGATCGGGTGCCGGTTGTTCGCAGCCGCACCTGTGAAGGTTGAGGTTGGTCCCGCATTGCGGGCACAGCCCCTTGCAGTCCTCGCGGCACAACGCGCGGCTGGGGAGCGCAAGGATGATCTGTTCGACGACCAGCGGCGCAAGATCGATCTGTTCGCCGTCATAGAGCGAAAATTCCAGCTCTTCCGTCCGCAGCCGCCCCTCACCGTCGTCGCCCGCGGCGCGCGGCGCCAATACGAAGCGAAACGCACGCGCGTTGGGCGCGCTGAACTCCTCCGCACAGCGCGCGCAAGCGGCAACCATCGGAGCGCTCGCCTGGCCTTCGAAAAACAGCTCCATACCGGCCCGATAGTATGACAAATCGACCGCGATCGCGCCGCCTACCCGGAACTCGTGCACCGGACCCTGGGCGAGCCGCCGGTTGACTTCCTCTTCGGACTGAAGAAAGGAAACCTCTCTGGCCTCGGCGGTTATTTCGTCGATACGCAGTCTCACGGCACGTCACGCTTTTCCGGTGTCGGCAATTATTACACGTCGCCGCGCGAGGTCAAACACGGTTCTTGCCCGCGCCACCCCGGGATTTCTTTGCCCCGGCGCGCGGGCGCGCCACTCCTGCCACTGCGATGCGCGGGCAATCCGCCACCAGCGCGCATACCTCGCATCGCGGCTTGCGCGCATGGCACACCGCTCGGCCGTGCAGTATTAGACGCATCGAGAACGACGTCCATTCGACGGGCTCGAGCAGCGCCCGCAAATTGCGCTCGATTTTGTCCGGATCCCTGTCGCGCGTCAGTCCCAGACGCCGCGCGAGCCGCCGCACGTGAGTGTCGACCACCAGGCCCGGCTGGCCGAAAACGTGTCCCAGCACGACGTTGGCGGTTTTGCGCCCGACCCCGGGCAGCGTCACCAGGTCTTCCATCCGCGACGGCACCTCGCCTCCGAAGCGCTCCAGGATTGCGCGCGCCGCGCCCTTGAGCGAGCGCGTTTTCTGGCGAAAGAACCCTGTGTCACGGACCAGGCGTTCGATTCGCGCGGCCGGCGCGGCGTCCATCGCACGCACGTCGGGAACCTCGGCGAACAGGCGCGGGGTTACCTGGTTTACCCGCCTGTCGGTGCATTGCGCGGACAGGATGGTCGCGGCCAGGCATTGCCAGGGCGTCACGAAGTCGAGACTGATACGGGCTTCGGGATAGAGCCGGGCGAGCGCCGAGGCGATCCGGGCGGTGCGCCCGATGAGATGTTGGGGCGATTCGCGCGTCATTACAATTACGACTCCGTCCCGAACAATTACGACTCCGTCCCGGCGCTTACGACCGTGCCGCGCCGGCGGCGGCGGGCGCCGCGGTATCGCACGCCCTAAGCTCGGATTGCTCGCGCGCGGCGTCCCATCCAAGCTCCGCCGCCATCAGGCGCGCCGCAGCGGCAGCCGCCGCGCCGGCGGATCGTGGATGGCGCCACGAGAGCGCTGTGCGGCGGCGGATAAAATCGGCCACCGACACCGCCATCTCGTAGCGCATCGCGAAGATTACCTCGGCGGCCGCAACCGGGCATCCGGCGGCGAGCGGCCGCGCCAGCTCGGGCGATCGCTGGACCAGGCTTGCCGCCACGATCGCGCGAGTCCCGTAGCGCGCGGTCATCGCCTCGCGCGAATCCGCGGGCAGCGCGACCAGCGCCCGCGCCGCGCCGGTCTGGTCTTCAATTTCCACCGGCCGCGCGCCCGGCAGTGGCGTATCGAGCGTGGGCGAACGGCCCGCACCGCGACCCAGGATGGAGGCCACTCGATCGACCACCCGCCCGGCAATCTCGCGATGGGTCGTCAGCTTGCCGCCGGCGATCGAAATCAGTCCCGCGCCGCTCTCGACCATGACCTCTTCGCGAGAGACCGTCGACGGCGCGCGCCCGTCGCCCGCCGCCGCCAAGGCGCGCAAGCCGGCAAAGCTCGCGACGACGTCGGCGGCGGTGAGCGCCGCGGCCGCGGGCAGGCCTTGCGCAACCACGCCGAGCAGATAGCCGATGTCCTCGGGCGCCGCGGCAACGCGCTCGCGGTCGCCGTCGAAATCCGTGTCGGTGGTGCCGACCAGCACGACCTCGCCATGCGGTATCACGAAAACGATTCGGCCCTTGGCATCGCCCAGCACCAGCGCCTCGCGCACGGGCAGCCGCTCGCGGTCGATCACAAGATGCACGCCCTTGGTCAGGCGCACCGAGTGCGCGGCGGCCGGATCGTCAAGCCTGCGGAGGTCATCGATCCAGGGTCCCGCGGCATTGACGAACAGGCGCGCGCGCAACTCGAAGCGCGTTCCGCTCAGACGATCGCGCACCGCGGCCGCCGCAATTCGGCCCTCGACGCGCGAGAAGCGCTCGAGTTCGACGTAGTTGGCGATCGCACCGCCATGATGCGCGGCGTCGAGCGCGTTTTCGATCGTGAGGCGTGCGTCATCGCCGCCGGCATCGTAGTAGAACGCGCCGCCCGCCAGCGCCACGGGATTGAGCATCGGCTCGGCCGCGAGCGTGCCTGCGCGGTTGAGCCGGCGATGGCGTTGCGCGCGCGGCGTGCGGGCGAACAAGTCGTAGAGCCACAGTCCCACGCCAAGCTCGATCCGGCCCGGGCCGCGCCCGCGATAGAGCGGAAAGAGAAAACGGAGCGGCTTTACCAGATGCGGCGCGGTCAGACGGAGCAACCGCTCGCGCTCGGCGAGCGCCGTGCGCACCAGGCGGAGTTCGCCCTGCGGGAGGTAGCGCAGGCCGCCGTGAATCAGCTTGGAGGAGCGCGAGGAGGTCGCGCCGGCGAAATCGCCGCGGTCGATCAATGCGACGCCAAGGCCGCGCATCGCGGCGTCGCGCGCCACCGCGGCGCCGTTGATTCCGCCGCCGATGACCGCGAGGTCGAAGCGCTCGCGGGTAAGCCGCGCGATCTGCTGGTCGCGAATCAGAAAAGGTGTCCGCGCCTGATTAATCTTCGGGATCTTCCTGGAACGAGTAGCGCTCCTGAGTCCACGGATCGGCATGGTTATGATAGCCGCGCACTTCCCAGAAGCCGCGCCGATCCTCAAAGGCGAATTCGATCGCGCGCACCCACTTGGCGCTTTTCCATCCGTAGAGCTTTGGCACCACCAGCCGCAGCGGCCAGCCGTGGTCCGGTTCGAGGTCGCGCCCGTCGTGGCGCCAGGCCAGCATCACGTCCTGGTCGACGAACTCCTCCAGCGGCAAATTGGTCGTGTAATCGCCGTCGCAATGCACGATGACGTAGCGCGCCTCGGGCTTCAGCCGCACGCGCGCCATCAGGTCGACGGTCCTGACGCCTTCCCACAGATTGTCCAGCTTCGACCAGGTGGTGACGCAGTGAAAGTCGGAACGCTGACGGCTGGACGGCAACGCGCGGAATTCCTCGTAAGAGAAACGCAGTTGCTCCTCGACCATGCCGAACATCCGGAAGTCCCACGTCCGCGGGTTGAAACGCGGCGTGGGCCCATAGCTCAGGACGGGAAACTTGTCGACCAGCGCCTGGCCCGGAGGAACGCGTTCGGCGAGTTCGCCGGAGGATGACCGCTTACCCATGACGGGAATACATAGCTAAGCGCGATCGCGCGGAAAAGGGGCGCTATTTGAGCGCGCGAATCACCGCCGCGGTGAGATCCGCGGTGCCCGCCTTGCCGCCGATATCCGGCGTTACCACCCGGCCCGCGCGCAGGACCGCGTCCACTGCGGCGCGGATCCGATCGCCGGCGCCGGCGTGGCCGAGATAGTCGAGCAGTAACGCCCCGGTCTTGATCGCCGCGACCGGGTTGGCGATGCCCTTGCCGGCGATGTCGGGGGCGGTGCCGTGGACGGTCTCGAAAATCGCGCCGTGTTTGCCATAGTTGGCGCCGGGCACGAAGCCCAATCCGCCGACCAGGCCGGCGCAGAGGTCGGAGACGATGTCGCCGTAGAGGTTTTCCAGCAGCAGCACGTCGAAAGCCTGCGGATCGGTCACCAGCCGCATGCAGGCGGCGTCGACGATCTGTTCCTTGTACTCGATGTCGCGATAGTCGCGGGCCACGCGCTGCGCGCATTTGAGAAACAGCCCGTCCGAGAGCTTCATGATGTTGGCCTTGTGAATCGCGGTCACCAGGTGGCGATGGTGGGTGCGCGCGTACTCGAAGGCAAAGCGCGCGATCAGCATCGAGGCGCGCGCGGTTATGATCTTGACGCTCTCGACCACGCCCGGAGCGACCTGGTACTCGATGCCGGCGTAGAGGTCCTCGGTGTTCTCGCGGATTACGACCAGATCGACGCCGCGAAAGGGCGTGTGCACTCCGGCCTGCGTTCGCACCGGGCGCACGTTGGCGTAGAGCTCGAAAAGCTTGCGCAAGTAAACATTGATCGAGCGATAGCCCTCGCCCACCCGCGTCTCCAGCGGCCCCTTGAGCGCCACCTTGGTGGTCTTGAGCGAATCCAGAAGCTGCTCGGGCACCGGCGAGCCGAATCTTCTAAGCGCGATCGCGCCGGCCAATTGCCGATCCCAATCGATCTTTACCCCGGCGGCTTCGATCACCTTGACCGCCGCGTCGATAACCTCCGGCCCCACTCCGTCGCCCGGAATGAGCGTCACTCGCGGTATCCCCGCGGCCTTGCCGCGCGCGCCGCGCCGCCCATCGTGGTTCACCGTGCCGCGATGCACACCTGCCCGCCTGACGCCCGCCTTTACTGCCGACCTCGCCATCCGACCTTCTTCCGCCTCCTTGTTACGCTTCTTTTTCAGCTCGGAAATGAATGCGATCCCGAACCGGCACGGCTCGAGATCAGTGGTTGACCAATCCTATGAATATATCCGAGACATTGGTGCCCGTCGGCCCTGTCATCAGAAGATCGCCGAGCGCGGCGAAAAGCGGATAGGCGTCGTTGCGCGCCAGCGCCGCGCCAGGGTCGAGGCCCGCCTCGCGTGCGCGCTCCGCCGTGCCCGGCGAGACGAACGCGCCGGCCGCGTCGGTGGGACCGTCGATCCCGTCGGTGCCGGCAAATAGCGCCATGACGCGGCGTTCGCGGCCGAGCCGCTCCAACTCGAGCGCCATCGCCAGTGCCGCCTGCTGCGCGCGCCCGCCCCGCCCGCGCCCGCGGATCGTGACCACTGGCTCGCCGCCAGCGACCACGCACACGCGCGCGCCCGCGATTCCAGCGATCGCTGCGAGATGCGCAGCGAGCGCGCGGCCCACGTCGTCGGCCGCGCCATAAAGCTCGCGCCACCGGTCGACCGTGTAGCCGGCCGCGGCGGCAGCCGCGGCGGCGGCCTCGACCGCCATACGGTTGTCGCCAATCACGAGGTTGTCGGCGCGCGCGAGCAGCGGGTCGCCGGGCTTGACGGTCTCGGCGATTTCCCCGGCCGCGCCGCGCTCGAGCCGCTCGCGGATCGCTTCCGGCGCGCGGCCCCACAGCTTGCGGCGTTTGAGCACACCCACCGCCTCAGCGAAAGTCGTCGGGTCGGCGGCGGTGGGGCCCGAACCGATGGTCGCAAGATCGTTACCCTCCACGTCGGAGAGAATGAGGCTCAGCACGCGCGCGCCGCCGCAAGCCCGCAGCAGCCCCCCGCCTTTTATCGTCGAGAGATGGCGCCGCACGAGGTTGAGTTCGCGAATCGGCGCGCCCGACCGCAGCAGCGCGGCGTTGATCGCAATCTTGTCCGCGAGCGCAACAGGCTCGGCCGCGGCCGCCATCAGCGAGGACGCGCCGCCGCTGAGCGCAAACAGCAACAAGTCGCCGGGACCGGCGTGGCGCGCGACTTCGAGCGCGGCTTCGGCGGCGCGCTCCGATGAGGCGTCGGGCAGCGGATGGGCCGCCGCGATGATCCGAATCCCGACGCGCGCCGTGCCGAACGCCCCAGCTTGCGGCTCGGGTCCGCCCGCCGGCGGCGGCGCGGGAACTATCGCGAGCGCGTCATGAAGCTTTGGGCCAAGTCGCGCTGCAAGCTCGGCCGCCATCCCGCGCGCCGCCTTGCCGGCCGCGACAAGAAAAATCCGCGACGCATCGGCCAGCAGCGCCGGAATCTTCTCCGCGCCCGCGAGCTCGCCGTCGAGCGCGCGCCCGATCAGATGCGCCGGCGCAACCGCCGAAACAGCGGCGGCGTAGATGCGGGTCAAATCGCGCCGCGCGTGCGAATTGCCCGAGCGTGCGGAAGCGTCATCCATCGACTCGTCCGCCTGCCGGTGTCACGCGGCATAAGGATGCCGGTCGAGATCCTTCGACTCCGCTCGTAGACTCACTTCGCTCAGGATGACCACTTGTTGCGTGCAACTTATTGATGAGGCGTCACATCAGCGACGGCGCTCGAGCCTGGTGATCGAACCGTCCCCGTTGGCGACCAGCACGACGCCGGCGATACCGATGAAGAGCCCGGTGCCGACCACGCCGGGAATCGCGAGCAACCCGCGTTCGAGGCGGGCCGGGCCGTCAATCACACCCACGGCGCAGTCCACCACCAGGTTGCCGTTGTCGCTCAAGAACTCGCGCCCGCCGGCGCCGATTCGCACCGACGGTTTGAGACCCAGCTCGCGCATCCGGCGCATCGCGTAATGCGCCGCGAACGGCACCACCTCGACCGGCAGACGGCCGCGCTGACCCAGACGGCTCACGCGCTTTTCCGCACCGACCAGGATGACCACCTTGCGCGAGGCGCAGGCAACTATCTTCTCGCGCACCAGCGCGCCGCCGTAGCCCTTGACCAGATTCAAACGCGGGTCGACTTCATCAGCGCCGTCGATATCGACGTCGAGCCGGGCCTTGCCGTCGAGCGCGACGATCTCGATTCCGAACGAGCGCGCAAGTTCGGCGCTGGCCGCGGAAGTCGCAACCCCGCGCACTTTGATGCGGCGCTGGCCGAGCGCGCGGATGAAGGCCGAGGCGGCGTGCCCGCTGCCCAGCCCCAGGGTCTGGCCGGGTCTGACGTAGCGCAGCGCGTACGTGCCCAGATGGTCGAGCACTTCGGCTGAAACGGGTTCACTCATCTTTTTCATCGCGTGCGGTGGCCTCATCCGGCATGCGGGACGGCGGCGCCGTCCGCGACCGGGGCTACTGCTTGCCGTTGCGCAGCAGATTCATGAACTCCTGCCGGGTCTCGAAGTGGGTGCGAAACACCCCCAGCATCGCCGAGGTGGTGACGTAGGAGTTCTGTTTTTCGACTCCGCGCATCCGCATGCACAGGTGCTCGGCCTCGAGCACCACGGCCACGCCGAGCGGCTCGATCTCTTCCATCAGCGTGTGCGCGATCTGCGTGGTCAGCCGCTCCTGCACCTGCAGGCGGCGCGCGTAAATCTCGACCAGGCGGGCGAGCTTGGAAAGCCCGATGATGCGGCGGTTGGGCAGGTAGGCCAGATGCGCCTTGCCGAAGAAGGGCAGCAGGTGATGCTCGCACAAGGAGTAGAAATCGAGGTCCTTGCACAGGATGATTTCCTGGTACTCCTCCTCGGAGAAGACCGCGCCGTTGATCGCGACCTTGGGATCCTCGTGATAGCCGCGGGTCAGGAATTCCAGGGCGTGCAACACCCGGTTCGGCGTGAGCTTGAGTCCTTCGCGTTCCGGGTCCTCGCCGACGTGGCGCAGAAGCAACCGTACCGCGTCTTCGACCGCGGCCCCGGCGGAACCTGCCGCCGCCGCGCTCCCGGTTTCCAGTTGCGGCGGGCGGGCTGCCGTCTGAAGTCTGATTTTTCTAGCGCGCACCGGAATCCTCCAGCGAGCGGCTGAACTCCAGCGCAAGCTCGATCGCGAGCGAGGGTCCGCCGCCGCTCATGATGTTAAAGCCCGCGACCTCTTCCGCCAAGGCGCGCATCAGCTCCAGACTCGAGTCGATCGACATGCGCCGCGCCTCCGCTTCGCCCAATCCGGCGTAGCGGTCGAAGTGCGCATGGGCGCTGGCGAGGTCGGGGATGCGGTCTTTAAGGTAGTCGGCCATCGATTCGCGCTTGACCGGCAGGATGCCGAGCACGACGCGGAGCTTGTGGCCTCTGGCGCGGGCGATGAACGCACGCGCCACGGCGAGATCAAAAACCGGCTGGGTAATCACGAATTCGGCGCCTGCCAAGGCCTTGCGTTCGAGCAGCTCGAACTCGCGCTCGATGGCCTTGCGGTTGGGATTGGCGACCGCGCCGAGCGCGAATTGCGGCAGTGTCTTGAGCAGGCGGCGCCCCTCGCCGGTGTCGCCGCGGCGCAGATCGCCCATAACCCTGAGCAGGCTGAAGGTGTCGAGGTCGTGGACGGGACGCGCGCCGTTGGGATCGGCGGCGAGTTTGTCGCCGGTCAGCGCCACCACCGCGTCGATGCCGAGCGCGCCCGCGCCGAGCAGATCGGCCTTCAAAGCGTAGCGGTTGCGATCGCGGCAGGAAAAATTGATTGCCACCGCCATTTCCAGCCGCGACTTGATTAGCGAGCCGAACACGAGCGGTGCGAGCTTCACGCGCCCGAGCGCGTTGTCAGCCAGATTGATCGCGTCGACGTGGCCGCGCACCGCGGCGAGCCGCGCGAGCATCGACTCGACCGCGATCCCTCGCGGCGGAGCAACCTCCAGCCAGAGTGCCGGGGTGCGCGCGTCGAGGCGCTTTAGGAGCGCGGACATCGATGATTCTCCTGGTGGTTCCTGACCGACGCGGTGCGGGACGCCGGCGCTGCGGCGCGAGGCGGATGCGGGTTCATCGCGGGACGGGAACGGCGCTTGCGCACCGTCAGGCTTTCAGCCGCTCGTTCGCCTTCACCTTCTGGTACTTGCGGTAATCGTACCCGGTCGCCATCGCCATCAACAGCGCCTCCATTCCACCCTCGCGCTCGCGGCGCAGGATGCGCAGGCGGTCGAAGAACTCGCGGAAGTCCTTGTGGACCCGGCGATCGTTGTCCAGCGGATGGAGAAAGAAGTCGTGCAGGCGCGTGATGGTGAAGCGCAGCGAAGAATAGCGCAGCTCGTTGGGAAAAGCGTCCCACTCCGCCAGCGACAGCGTGCGCACCGACTCGTAGCCGTGGAGCAGAAAGCGGAAGCGGTCGAGCGAGTATTGGCTGTCGACGAAGCAGAGCGCGTTGACGGCGGTGGCGAGGTCGAAAATGAATTTGCCGCGGCAGGCGGCCTCGAAATCGAGCACCGCGGTCAGCTTCTCGCCGCGAAACAGCACGTTGTCGGCGAACAGGTCGCCGTGGATCACGCCCTTGGGCAGCTTGCCTTCCAGGTAACGCGTCAGGTAGTCGACCTCGTCCTCGAGCGTGCGGCTAATCTTGCGAAAGTAGTTGGGCAGGCGGCCGCGCACGCTCAGGTAAAGGTCGGCGATCCGCTCGAAGCTGAAACGGTTGTCGATGCCCTTCTTGTAGCCTTTGCCGATGACATGCAGCTCGCCGAGCGTGCGGCCGATGGTCTCCAGCTGGGTGGGGCGCATGCGCTCGGGCGCCACGATTCGCCCCTCGTGGTAGCGATAGAGCGAGGCACACTTGCCCTCGCACTCGCGCCAGTAGCGGCCCATCCGGTCCTGCAACGGGTGCGGGCAGGGAAAGGAATGCTTGCGCAGGAACACCAGCAGGTCGATCTCGCGCTTGACCTCGCCCTCGGTCTTGACCTCGTCGACGCGCAGCATGAAGCGTCCCTTGGCGGTCTCGATCAGGTAGTTGCTGTTGACCGAGCCTTGCGGGACCCCGACGGCGCCAAGGATGCGCCCGAGATTGTAGTCGTCGCCGAGTTGCTCGAGAAACGGCTTGTGAAGCTCAGTATATGCGGCCATGAACGCGACAGGTGCTTTGGTCGGACGCTACCCGCCGCAAGCATAGAGGCTGACTGGCACGCCGTCAACTGCGATCTTTGCAAAACCGTTGCGCCACATGAGTTTTTGTCGCCGCGGAGCGCGGCGCGCTTTACCCGTGTGGAAAATGATGAAATCGTGAGAGCAGCAGAGGAGCAAATGGCCAAAGCGCCCAACGCTGAAACCATCAAGGCAGTCGTCAGGGGAACCGCGCACGCGATGGAAGGCCGCAAGGCTCCGCCTTTCGAACTTGACGACGGCGGTGGCAAAACCGTCTCGCTCAAGGAACTGCTCGGACGCGGCAATCTGGTGCTATACTTCTATCCTAAGGACATGACGCCCGGATGCACCATCGAGGCGTGCGACTTTCGCGACACTACGGCTCGCCTCAAAGCGCTGGGCGCGCAGGTCGTGGGAGTCAGCGCGGACCCGCCGGCCTCCCATCGCAAGTTCACCGACAAGCACGCGCTCAATTTTCCGCTGCTGAGCGACCCCGACAATCGCGTCACACGCCTGTACGGAGTCTACAAGAAAAAGTCGCTCTACGGACGCGAGTTCATGGGAATCGAGCGTACCACCTTCGTCATCGATCGCGCGGGCGTGATTCGCAAGGTATTCCCCAAGGTCAAGGTTGCCGGCCACGCCGACGCCGTGGTCGAGGCGGTCAAGGCGCTGCGCTGAAGCCGCAGGTACGGCACGGCTTTTACGGATCGTCGACTCGATCGGTGTGTACGGTTCGTTGCGCAGCGGAACCGCGTCAAGAGGGCGCAGGCGTGCGCGGCGCGGCGGCGATCAGATTCTCGCGCAGGAATTCCTTGACCGGCCCGTCGACCTTGCCGCCGAGGTCGTGGCCGTCGTCGAAAAAGCGCGTCTCGACCTTGGCCCCGCGGTTCGCAAGCTCTTCGGCCAGCCGCTTGGCCTGCTGCACCGGCATGTCCTTGTCATGCAAGCCGTGCATGATGAGCACGCTGCAATCGAGCTTGGCCGGCAGATGCGCAATCACGCTGCGCTCGGCGAGCACGCGATGGCTCGGCCATACCTGGCGCAGGATGGTCACCTTCTCCCGCAGCGGCGCCTCGGGCCACATCTTGAGCGTGTCGTAGAAGCCCGACTGCAAAATGACCGCGCGCAGCCGCGGGTCGCTATCCATCAGCAGGCCGGCGGCCACCGCTCCATCCGACATCCCCCATACCGCGATGCGGTCCGGGTCAACGTCCGGCCGCGCCGCGATCAGGTCGACCGCGCGATGCGCCGCCTCGACCGCCTGCGGCCCGACGAAGCGGCTCGGCCCCGAAGACTTGCCGTAACCGGGGATACTGATGCAGGCCTCCAGCATACCCATCGCGGTCAGCCCCGGGCTCTCATCGATGCAGCGGCGGGCGTTGCCCTCGCCAGCCGTCAGCACGAGCAGCGCGGGCAAGCGGCCCGGGTCGTTCGCATGCGCAATGAAGCCCTCGATGTTGTAGTGGTCGGCGCCAACCGCAATCTGAAAGTTGAACGGCGCGAAGGCGGGCTTCGGCCGTGGGAGCTCCGTTGCGCTATGCCGGCAGCCGCCGGTCGCCGCGACAAGCAACATCAGCGCCGTAGCCAGCGCACCTCTTAGCGTCAGGAGCGGCTTCATTTTCGATTATCGTCCATCTGTCGGCCACCCCCGTTGCAGGCGGGCGTAAATCCTCACGCCGATTGTTGGCCCGCTTTTGCGGCCATGCGGCGACTCAGTGAGGCGCGCAAAAATACTCGCGAAGATGCTTGCGAGATACTTGATGGCCTCCCGAAGCGACTTTATACCGGCCTCGTCCGGTTTTGAAACCGCCCGCCCCCGGAACGGGCAGTGCCCAATTTTGCGGACCGCAGGTCGAGGTTACCGAGCTTTGTTAGATTGCCACTGGCCCGATGAGCAGGGGAGCGCTCTGTTATCTCTTGCTGCCCACATGCGAATCGGAGGGGGGACAATCCAACCGAACGGGAGAATGAAAGGCGATATGATCACTCTGACACGAAAAGATTGGTCCGAAATCTATTATGCGCTCGAAACGAAGTCTCTGGCCTTGAGACAGGGCAAGTACGGGCCGGAGGATAAACCAGGCCAGGATGCTGCGTGGATCGCGCATATCGAGGCAGTCCGCACTACGATCGGCCTTGAGGGCGCCATTGCCGCGTTCGAAGGTGTTGAACGTGGCAAATGACGTTCGAAATCCGCGCCGCCGCGAGAGCAACTCGCACGGACGAAATGGATGCCATCGCTAGTCCCCCAGACGACGGATTTCTTCCGCCATCACCGTGACGGCTTCGCTTAGGAGCCGCGTGGAAAGTGGGAAAGCGACCAGAACCAGCTCAACGCGTCTCTGGATCAAGGGTAGCGATGCCCTATGGAGCAGGAGATTGCGGGTTTGAAGCGATAACCAGCGTTCTTCGTTGCACGGATACGCCAGACAAACCAGAACCTTAGGCTTCTGCGCGACCGTCGAATAGGCGAGCACCTGCAGCAGATCTGCACGGTGACGCTCGCGCATATCCTCTTCCAGATCGGCCCAGCGCCGCTTCTGCATTTCCTCCCAGTGCTCTTTATATTTCGCGTCGACGATTACTGTCACGTCGCCTCGCTCGATCACAACATCTGGCACCAGCGACTTCTGAGAGCCCAGGTAAGGGGGATTCCAATTGAGCGGCACGACCGTCTGACGCTCACGACCGCTTCGTATAATTCCCCCGATTCGACGCGCGACATGCGACATCAGGGTTTCCACCCAGGCCTCGAAGAACTGTTCCATGGACATTGCCCAGGGCAGTCCCTGGAGGTCGCTCGCTCCCGCCAGCCCTCGTTCTTCAGCGGTCCACTCAATTGCCTCGACACCGCGATGAAACACCTCTGTGCGCAACGTCGCTCGCCGCCACACTTGGAAAGTCGTTGGCAGCGGTTCATGTGGCGTGACGTCTCTAACCTGGTCGATCAGGTCCCGACACATTGCGATTAGCTCGCGGACAAAAAAGCCCGCGAGCCGCTGCGACTCAAGCGAGCGCAGTTGCTTCTCCAAAGCGAAACGAATTGCGGCACGCAAATCTCGATCCTTCTGTATTGTCGGAAACCTGCACGGCACATCGAGGAATCGGGCGCGACTGATTTGATGATGGAGGTACCTGCTCCAATCAATCGTACCTCGCGGAGATGAGCGTTCCTCTTGGGTGATCTCGAAGCGACGCTCCAATTGATCGAGGAGTCCTTTCAGACGAAACAGCACAACCGTCGATAGCACCCATGGAGGCACGCGACGCTCGGATCGCGGCAACAACGGCATCGTTAGCGGCGCGGGGATGACTCGCCAGCCTGTTGCTCCGAGGATCGGCCCGATACCGGGCCAGTCAAAACGTGGACGAACCACCAATCCGTAGTCGTACCGTCCGCTGGTCGGCGAAATCAGTGGAATTGCTCCGATACGGGTCCCGGCGTGAATGTCCAGTTCAATTGTCGAGTTCCGATAGTGTGGCTCAATGAGTAAGTCGAGTTGGCGAAGCGCATTCTGATTCAGGTCGACTAACTGATCGGCGAGGCGCGCGATCTGGGACGAGGGATCTCGAGACGGTTGACCATGGAGGAGAAAGCGCGCGGGAAGTCGCGTCACGGTCGAGTCTTTCGCCTCCAGGCATCGCTGCTCCAGCTGCATCATCGGCTCTGGCAGCGAATAGCCCTCGCGGCGCCGCGAACGGCGCACCTTCTTCGCGACGGCGCTCACAGCGAATCGATCCACTGCAGGTAGGCACGCACGGCTTCCGCGAACGACGAAACGTATCCTTGCGAAATGTAGTCCTCCAGCAGCGGTTTCAGCGAAGTCTTTAGTCGCCGTCGCGCTCGAAGCTCGCTCGATTCTAGAAAATACGAATGACCTGGAACCAGGTCCATCGCGTCTTCCGTGGCGTGGTCGACAAAAATGGTGAGCAGCCCTTGGAAGGCGTGCTTCATGAGATCGCAGCCGTCGCGCTCAACCACCGACATCTGCGGCCAAAGCTTTGTGAACGCGAACCGTCGCCGAATTGCAATGTCCACGATCGCAAGACTCCGATCCGAAGTGTTCATGGTGCCGAGTATGTGCAGGTTGTCGGGCAGCGAAAGGCGATCTTCGGTCGGTGGTTCGAATTTGTAGGGTAAACTAATGGCGCGCCTATCCAACTCGTCAGGCTCAAGCAGATAAATTGCTTCGCCGAGGACCTTCGACAAATCAGCGCGATTTATCTCATCGACGTGCAGCAGATATTTTTTTCCCGAGGCGCGAGCCCGCTCGGCGGCTACTGTCAGGAAGCCCTTTTGCGGGGCAAATTGGAATCCGAGACCGCCGGATGAGGTTATTGGTGCCAACCCGCCGATGAAATTCTCATAAGTCGTATTCGCGTGAAATTGAATGGTCCTGCCGCGGTCCTCGTATTCCGTCGTGATCAACTCCCGTGCCATGTGCGTCTTACCCGTCCCAGGGGGACCTTGCAAAATCACGTACCGTCGTTCATTGAGGAGTTCAACGACTTGATCGTTTGACACGTCAGGCATCAGGTTATGGAACCAGCGCCTCCGAATATCACGGCCATCCGCTTCAAAGCGCGAGAGCGGATTAACGCCCCGCTCCTGTAACATGAAGTCCAAGAACGCGGTTAGGGCGTCTAACGTCTGTTTCTTGTCGGACCCCGGTGCGTAGATCGCATAGAGAACGTGACCGTATCTTTCTATCGTTCTCGAGTACTTGCCGAACTGCTCGGCCACCTCCGGCGGAATCCGTTGATCCAGGCGAGTCGGATCACTCTTTGACCAAGCGACGAGATTTTGCTGGCCGCTGTTTAGCCACGCGCAAATTGCGGCCGCTTTGCGCGCGTGCCCGGGGCGTCCCAGAATCCCTTCATCAGGCGCGAGGCCGTTGGTTCCAACTACCAGCGAGATCAGACAGGGCGCGTCGTCGCCCGGAAAAACGGCAAGCGACGTTCCACCATAAGGTCCCGAGTTGGGATTGCTCGGATGAATGAGCGCCGCGAATGGCACGATTCCCCCGCTATTTTCCGAAGGCGCGGGCGCCCGCAACGTCACTTGGCGCTTTGCATTGTCCGGGTAACGGCCACCGTCGCTACCGAAAAGAGCCTCGAATCCTGCCTTGAACTTTTCTGGCCACGCATTCGAATAATTTCGCTCTAAAATCGCGTCAAGCAGTTTGTCGGTCCACATATTGCCCCAATATTAAGAGTAGCTCTGACGTACTACGTTACCCGCGTGCCTGACCAGGACCGTCCAGGGTTAGGTCGGTCTATTCGCCCGGGGCGGCGGCATTGAAACCGCCCGGACTTTAATTGATACTTTCACGTTCACCAAAAGGAGTTTGCCGGCAATCGGCGGCCGGCGCGCGCAGATGGAAACCCAGCCAGTATCGCAGCAAGCGGCCTCGCAGATCGATTTCGACAAGGGCGGCGGCGTAATTCCGGTCGTCACCCAGGACCATCGGAGCGGCCGCCTCCTGATGGTCGCCTACATGAATCGCGAGGCCTTCGAGGAAACCCTCAGGACCGGCCACGCCTGCTATTTCTCGCGCTCGCGCAACCGCTTGTGGCGCAAGGGCGAAGAGTCGGGCAACTATCAGACCGTCCACGAGATCCGTATCGACTGCGACAACGATACCATCCTGCTCTCGGTCGAACAGCACGGCGACCGCGCCGCCTGCCACGAGGGCTACGAGTCGTGCTTCTTTCGCGTATTGCGCGACGGCGCGTGGCACGCCGCCGATACGCGCCGGGTCGACCCCGCCAAATATGGCCCCGGCTACGGGCATCAATCCAATCCCGCGAAGCCCGCGCATTGAACCTGCGCGCAACGTTCCTGGCCTCTCAATAACCTCAACGACGCGACGACACGGAAGCAACGCTAGCGATTATGGCCGCTGACAACGTACTCAAATTCGGTTTACCCAAGGGCAGCCTCGAAGCCCAGACCATCGAGCTCATGCGCAAGTCGGGATGGCGCGTGTCGGTCGGCGCGCGCTCCTACATGCCGAGCGTCGACGACCCGACGCTGAGCTGCCGCCTGCTGCGCCCGCAGGAGATGCCGCGCTATATCGCCGACGGCTCGCTCGACGCCGGCATCACCGGCAGCGACTGGATCGTCGAGAACGCCGTCGAGCTGGTGGAAGTCGAAAGCTTCACCTACTCCAAGGTGTCGCTGGTGCCAACGCGATGGGTGCTCGCGGTGCCGGACGTCTCGCCCGTACACCGGCTGGAGGACCTCCAGGGCAAACGCGTGGCGACCGAGATGGTCGAGTTCACGCGGCGGGTCTTCGCCGAACGCAAAATTAAAGTTGAAGTTGAATTTTCTTGGGGCGCCACCGAGGCCAAGGCCGCCGAGGGCCTGGTCGACGCCGTCGTCGAAGTCACCGAGACCGGCTCCTCGCTGCGCGCCAATGGACTGCGGATCGTCGAACAGCTCCTAACCTCGACCCCGGTGCTGGTCGCCAACCCCCAGGCGTGGGCCGTGGGATGGAAGCAGGCCAAGATTCGACAAATCGGGATGCTGCTCCGCGGTGCGCTCGACGCCGAGAACCGGGTCGGGATCAAAATGAACGTCGCACGTGAGAATCTGGAAAAAGTGATCGCGTTGCTGCCCTCGATAACCGCGCCCACCGTTTCGTCGCTCTACCCTTCGCCCAACCTCAAGGGCAAGGAGTGGCTGGCGGTCGAAACCGTGATCGCCGAACACACGGTGCGCGAACTGTTTCCCAAACTGCTCGAAGCCGGCGCGGTCGGAATCATCGAGTTTCCGCTCAACAAGATCATTTGAATAAGAGTTTGGGAGATATCCCGTGAACAGACCGGTTCCCGTCATCCTTTCGGTTTGCGTCGCTCTGCTGGCATGCGCCGCTTCGCTGATGATGTCGTGCAAGTCCTCCGATTCGCCGACCGCGAAAACCCCGGCCGCCGGCGCGCCGCCAATCACCGGCAAGCAATGGCGCCTGGCGAAGGAAACGATTGCGGCGGACAGCCAGCAGGACTACGCGGCAGGGGCCCTCGCACTGCGCTCGCTCGACGCGTTCGGCACGATGGAAGTGAGCAAGCTCTTTTACCATCACCAACTGCAAATGGTCCCCGCCCGCACGCTGGTCGCAGGTGCCGCGCCTGATGAAAAGGGCGCGACGAAGGTCCGGGTCCTTGACGGTCCGGAATCGGGCCAAACCCTGTGGCTCTATCCCGAGTCGGCCGAGAAGATGGGCTTTCCCGCGGCGACGCCCACTCCCTGAAGACTTCGTGCGCACTCGCCGACAGCGACATATGAACTGAGGCCCCCGATTACGCTATGGCGCGATCGGATGCCCGACCTGTGCGACGGCTTCGCGCGCAATAACCCCGGCTACCGACAACGCGACGGCGCGCGATGCGAGGCAGGAGCGCGGCGGCAACGAGCGCGAGTTGCATCGCTAACCATCCCCTTCTCAAATCCGACCAACAGCGATAGTGTGGCCGGGCGCACGACCTGACCAAGCCACCGCCGACGCAATCGCCGAAGCTAGCGAGGAGGACCGTCCGTGATCCATCTCAACGCTTTCACCCAGTGCTCGATTTGCCCGCAGTCCAAAGGCCAGTGGAAGCATCCACTGGACCGTTCATCGACCGGCTACCGCGACCTCGAATACTACGCGGAAATGGCGCGCACGCTGGAGCGCGGGCGCTTCGACGCGCTCTTCTTCGCCGACATCCACGGCACCTACGATGCCTTTCGCGGCAATCGCGACGCGGCCGTGCGCCACGTCGTCCAGTTCCCTTGCAACGATCCGACCGTGCTCATCCCGGCACTCTCGATGGTGACGCCCCATCTCGGCCTGGCCACCACTTACAGCACCACCTACCATCCGCCCTACCTGGCCGCGAAGTTGTTCTCCACCCTCGACCATCTGACCAAGGGGCGCGTGGGTTGGAACGTCGTGACCTCGTATCTGCCCGACGCCGAAAAGAACGGCCTGGGCAAGATACTTCCGCATGACGAACGCTACGACCGCGCCGACGAATATATGGAAGTCGTCTACAAACTGTGGGAGCAGAGCTGGGAAGAGGACGCGGTGGTCCGCGACACCGGGCGCGATATCCATACCGACCCCTCCAAGGTCCATGAGATTCGGCACCAGGGAAAATATTTCGACGTGCTCGGGCCGCATCTGTGCGAGCCCTCGCCGCAGCGCACGCCGGTGATTTACCAGGCGGGGCTTTCGGGACGCGGGATGCAGTTCGCGGCGACTCACGCCGAGGCGGTGTTCGTGATTTTCCCCAATACCACCGTGTGCCGCGCCTATTGCGACCGCATTCGCGAGCTCGCCGCGGAAAAGGGCCGCGACCCCAAGCATCTGAAAATCCTGATGGGGATTTCGCCAGTCGTCGGTGCAACCGACGCCGAGGCGCGGCTCAAGCATGCGGAAATGATGAAATATGCGAGCCTTGAAGGGGCCTTCGCCCTGTTCGGCGGATGGACCGGGATCGATCTTTCCAAGTACGGCCCCGACGACAAGATCGGCAACGTGAAATCGGACGGGATGCAGTTCCTCGCGCAGTATTTCTCCTCGGTCGATTCGACGCGCGAGTGGACCATGCGCGAAATCGCGGAATTCCTTTCAATCTGCAGCGTGATGCCGGTGCCGGTGGGCGACTATCGGCGCATCGCCGACGAACTCGAGCGATGGATCGTCGAGGGCGGCGTCGACGGCTTCAATTATTTCTCGGTCAACACGCCGGTCGACTACGAAACCTTCGTCGATCTGGTGGTCCCCGAATTGCAACGCCGCGGGCTGTTCCGCAAAGAGTACGAGGCGAGCACGCTGCGCGAGCATTACTTCGGCAAGGGTCATCAGCGCCTCGCCGACGACCATCCGGGCGCCGCTTACAACGGCAACCGGCGCAAGACCGGCGCGGCGGCGGCGCAGGCGCGTCTTTCCGCCTGATCGCGGGGCGTCTTCGCGCTGCTACGTCGGCGGCAAAACCAGTGCCTGGCCCTTCTCCGAAATGAGCACCGCGAGAACCTTTGCCGGACGGCTTTTGCTCGCGTTGCGTGCGATACGATGCGTGTGCATCGGCAGTTCGTACCACGACTGCCCGGCGTGGTAGGTGACGGGTTTTCCCGGATCGACCTCGCTCACCACCGAACCCTCCAGAACGTAGACGGCGGTCGAGCCCGGATGGCAATGCGGCGAGGAGCCGGCGCCCGGTTCGAACTCGACGATCAACATGCTCATCTGCTTGCCCGGCACGTCGGGCAAGTCATGTTGCAAAATCGGGCGAATGGTCACGCCCTTATCCGGCGGCAAGGAACCCGCGGCCTTGCCCTCAGGCTTCGCGTCACCCTCGGCGGCCTGTGCCAGGGCCATCGCTGCGAACAGTTGTGCCGCGACGGCGGCCGAGCCGGCCATTGTCTTCATCATCTCGCGACGCGTTATCATCCTGCGCATACTCCAGCGGGTTGAATTGCCGATAAAAGACTTTCCGCCGCACCAAAGTCAACCGCGCGCGGGCGCCTCGAGCACCATCTGCGTTTGGGTCACAAGGGCCAGCAGTCTCCCCTCAGCGTTGGTGATCCGCGTCTGCCAGACCATCGTGCGCCGGCCACGATGCACGGCCGCGCACTCGCCGGTGACGGTCGTGCCGGCGAGAGCCGGGGCGAGAAAGTTGGTCTTCGACTCGATGGTCGTGGTGCTCGCGCCCTCGGGAAGATTGAGCATCGTCGCATAGGCGCCGAGCGAGTCGGCAAAGGCCATCACGGCTCCGCCATGCAGCACCGGCGGCAGGGTGCAGAGGTTTTCCCGCACGACCATCTCGGCTGTGAGGCGTTGCGGCGCGGCGCTCAGAATTCGTATGCCGAGCAGCTCCGCAAACGGCATTTTTTTCTGCTCGATAACCGCCAGCGGATCCATCGTAGGAGGATCTCCTTTTCCCACTGGAAGCCGGCCCGCCGCGCGCCGCCCTACTCGTTCTTCCATTGCGGCTTGCGCTTTTGCGCAAACGCGAGCGGCCCTTCGATCGCATCCTTGGACTTCCACAATTTCTCCGTCCCCGGGAACCTGTGGACGCACGCCTCCTCCAGCCCCATTCCAAGCCCGCTCATCGCGGCTTCCTTGCTCGCCTGGATCGACACCGGCGAGCATTCCATGATCTCCCTCGCCCATCGCTCCGCCGTCGCCATCAGGTCTTTTAGCGGCACGACTTCGTTCACCAGGCCCCAGCGATGGGCCTCCGACGCGCTCAGGTGTTTGCCAGTCAGGATCATGCCCATCGCAATCTTGAGCGGGATGTGGCGCGGCAGACGATGGACTCCGCCGGCGCCCGCCATCAGGCCGACCCGCGGCTCGGGCAGGCCCAGGCGGGCGTGGTCGGCGGCGATGATGATATCGCAGGCGAGCGCGATCTCGCATCCGCCGCCCAGCGCGAAGCCATTGACCGCGGCGATGATCGGCTTGGTGAGGTCGAAGCGCGAGGTGATGCCGGCGAAGCCGCCCTTGCTCATCTGCGGGCGCTCGCCGCGATGCTCGGCGGTCCATTTGAGATCGTTGCCGGCGGAAAACGCGCGCTCGCCCGCCCCGGTCAGGATCGCGACCCACAGCTCCCGGTCGCCCGCGAAGTCATCCCACACCTGGTCCATCTCGAGGTGACACGGCGGATGCAGCGCGTTCATGACCTCGGGACGATTGAGCGTGATATAGGCCAGGTGGCCGCGCTTTTCGTACTTGATGAATTTGAGCTCCATCGCTTGCCTCTCCGTTTAGTGTTCCGCGTCGTCGAGCAGCTCGAAGAACGCGTCGATGCTCTGCATGAGCTGGCGGCGAATCTGCGCGCGAGTGCCCTCTATCAGGTGCATCGTGACCCGTCCCGTGCTGCCGTCGTTGAGGCGTACCTGTGCATCCTCGACACCTGCCACCTCGCTATGGGCGAACACTCGCATCCCATAAACCATCGCGGCGCGATCCGCAGCGCCCTTGACCAGCCGTAGCTTGCGCGGCATCGGTTCCTCCTCGTCGCCAACCAACGGCAGCGGTTATAGCACGAATGGCTTTGCGCCAGTCACACTGACTTGCAAGGTGTCCGGGATGCCGGCCGGGTTGAATTGAAGTCGGGCGCTCCGATGCGGGAAGCTAGCCGCGACGGGCTGCGCGCACGAGCGCCGGCCGGGGAAGGCCGCCGCCTTGCGCGGGGATCCAAAGTGACTGGCGATGAATACCTCGCGCGCGTACGCAAGCTTATCCCGGCCTTGCGCGAGCGCGCCGCGCTGACCGAACGCACCCGGCGACTGGCCGACGAGAGCGTCGGTGGGGCACGAAATAAGCGTCGAGCGGTGTGCACGGCTGCGCTGGGACGCGGCCAAAGCGGTGCAGCTTAACGTGCACGCGGTTGACCTGATGTTCGAGTCAAGCGGCGGCCGCGCGATTTTTCTTGACAATCCGATCCAGCGCTACTTCCGCGATGTGCACGCGATCCGCGCCCACGCGCTCAACAATCCGCAGCGCGCCGGACGGACATTCGCGATGGCCGAGATGGGCCGCTTCATCAACGACCGCGGTTCCGCGGCAGACATTTTCGTCTAGACTGCCGCAGCCGAGGCGGCGGGCCCACGGCCTCGGCACAAAGTGACCTGGAGCCAACGTCTTTTACTAAACCGCGCAGTGTCAGGCGCCCTGGGTCTGACTTCCGCGGCGCCTTCAAGTTGACTTCGGACTCAGATGATGACGAAATTTTGCGCCATGAGACTTCGGCTATATTTGGTCGCCGCCCTCGCGATCGTACTGGGGGGATGCGGCGTTGCCTATCAGGCCTCGACCGAGATGCGCGCCTCGCGCATGCGGCGCGACCTCAAAGTCGGCGAAAGCGTCGTCGCCGTGCGACAGCAATGGGGCGAACCCGACCTGCGGCAGGACGCCGGCCAGGACACCGAGATCTGGAGCTACGCCAAGCGCTCCAACACCAACGACATCGCCGCCACTCTGCTATACACCAACACCAAGGAGGGCGACCAGGGTGAATTCGTCGACCTGACTTTCGTCGATGGCAAGCTGACCTCGTGGAAAGAGGCGAGCCATACGATGCCGCCCAAGAAGGGTGGTCCGGGGCTCAGTTTTGGCATCAGCGGCCCGGGCTCGACCACCGGCAATCAGCGTCATTACTAGGCGCCGGCGCCGAGGGGGCCTGGCGCGGCTCGGAGGTGCGCAAAGCCTATCCTGGCGACTCCGTAACGCGCGCTGGTTCGAGCAAGCGGGTTGCAACTTAACCAAGCCATCGTGTCTAATTGAAGATGGAAGAGATCCAACCGGCGCGGAGCAATCGGTGAATCTACGGGAATTCCAAGGGCGGGGCGGCGGCGGGAAGACGGGCGATGAATTAACCTGATGGCGACCGCGCGAAAGAGCTTCGAGTCAATTTTGCTGGACCGCTCGTGGGTGTCCGAACAGGACCTCGAGCGCGCCCGCCAGCGCAAGAAACCCGGCCAGGACCTGGCCGACGTGCTGGTCGACATGGGCGCGTTGGAGCCTCAGCGTCTGGCGCGCGCCATTGCCCAGGAATATTGGCTCCCTTTCCAGGCCCACGTCGACGAGCATGCGATCGATGCTGCGTTGCTCGGTAAGGTGCCGATCAACTACGCCAAGAAGAACGGCGTCCTGCCGCTTAACGGCGACGGCTATAGCGTGACCGTCGCGATCGCCGACCCTTCCAATTACGAGCCGCTCGACGATCTGCGCATGCTTTTTGGGCTGCCGGTGCATCCGGTGGTCGTGCCGCCCGAAGTCCTCAACGACGCGATCAATCGCTCCTACGACCAGGCCACCACCACCACCGCGCAGGATTTGATGATCGACCTTGAAGAGGACCGCCTCGACGTGGTCGCCAACGAGCTGGCCCAGGAGCCGCTGGACCTGCTCGATTCCGACGACGCCGCGCCGATCATCAAGCTGGTCAACGGACTGCTCTCGCAAGCGGTCAAGGACCGCGCAAGCGACATCCATGTCGAGCCGTTCGAGCGCGAGTTGCTGGTGCGTTTCCGGGTCGACGGCATGCTCTACGACGTGATCTCGCCGCCCAAGCGTTTCCAACCCGCGATCACCTCGCGCGTCAAGGTCATGTCGGGCCTCAACATCGCCGAGAAGCGCCTGCCGCAGGACGGACGCATCCGGCTGCGCGTGGCCGGCCGCGACATCGACATCCGCGTCTCGACCATCCCGACCGCCTTCGGCGAACGGATCGTGCTGCGCCTGCTCGATCGGGCGCAGGCGCTGGTCGATCTCAACCTCGACCGCCTGGGCTTCACGGGCGACAACCTGCTCCGAATCGACCGGCTGATTCGCCAGAGCCACGGCATCATTCTGGCCACCGGGCCGACCGGGTCGGGCAAAACCACGTCGCTCTACGCCTGTCTCGCACGCATCAATTCGCCCGAGAAAAATATCATCACGATCGAAGACCCGATCGAATACCAGTTGCGGGGCATCGGCCAGATGCAGGTCAATCCGAAAATCGAACTGACCTTCGCCAGCGGCCTGCGCTCGATTCTGCGCCAGGACCCCGACGTGATCATGGTCGGGGAAATCCGCGACAGCGAGACCGCCGAAATCGCGATCCATGCCGCGTTGACCGGCCATCTGGTGTTCTCGACGCTGCACACCAACGACTCTTTCGGCGCGTTGACCCGGCTGGTCGACATGGGAATCGAGCCGTTCCTGGTCTCGTCCTCGATCCTGGCCGTGCTGGCGCAGCGCCTGGTGCGGATGGTCTGCCCCACCTGCCGCGAGCCCTACACGCCGACCGCCGCCGAGCTCGCGCGGATCGGGGTGCTCCCCGAGGCCTTGGAGGGACCAATCTATCGGCCGGCGGCCAACGGATGCCGGGCTTGCCGCAACACCGGCTATCGCGGCCGCATGGCGATCCAGGAGCTAATGCTGATGGATGACGAGGTGCGATCGCTGGTGATGCAGAAGGCCGACGCGGCGACCATCCGGCGCGCCTGCGTCGGGCACGGGATGACGCTTTTGCGGCAAAACGGGGCGCAACGGATCCTGCTGGGCGAAACCACCGTCGAAGAGCTGTTGCGAGTCACCCAGGAAGACATTCTGTAGGCTGCGTTCAGCCCCGCAAGTTCACCAGCGATGCCTGTTTTCGCCTATCGCGGATTGGCCGCCAACGGCCGCTCGGTAGCCGGCGTCATCGATGCGGATAGCGTACGCACGGCGCGCGGGAAGCTGCGCGAGCGCGGCATTTTTCCCACCGACCTGAACGAGGAGGCAGCGGCGGCCAAGCGCAGCCTGAGCGCCTATCTGCCCTCCTTCGGCCGGCGCATCCCGCCCTCCGAACTTTCGCTCCTCACGCGACAGTTGAGTTCGCTCCTGGGCGCCGGCGTGCAACTGGTCGACGCGCTCGCCGCGCTCGCCGATCAATCCACCCGCCCGGTGACCAAGCGCCTGCTCTCGCAGATTCGCGAGCGCGTGCGCGAGGGCACCTCGCTGGGCGACGCGCTGGCCGCTCATCCCGAAACTTTCTCCGACCTGTATGTCGGGATGGTGCACGCGGGCGAAGCCGCCGGCGCGCTCGAGACCGTGCTCAACCGCGTCGCCGATTTCAGCGAAAATCAAGCCGAGTTCAAGGCCAAGGTGACCCACGCGCTGACCTACCCGGTGATAATGATCTGCGTGGGCAGCGCGATCATGTTCTTCCTGATGAGCTATGTGGTGCCGCAGGTCGCGACCATCTTTCAGCAGAGCAACGCCGCCCTGCCGCTGCCCACGATCATCCTGATGGCGACGTCGAATTTCATCTCGGGCTACTGGATGCTCCTGGTGCTGCTGATCGCCGCCAGCATCTCCTCGGTCATGTACGGGCTCTCGACCAAACGCGGGCGGCGCCTCTACGACACCTGGCTTTTACGCATGCCGTACATCGGCGGGACGGTCACCCGCGTTCTGTGCGCGCGCTTTTCGCGCACGCTCGCCACGATGCTGCAAAGCGGGGTGCAGTTGCTACCCGCGCTCGCCTCGGTCAAGCACGTGGTCACCAACGGGTTGCTCGCCGACGCGGTCGAGGAGAGCCGCACCTCGATTCGCGAAGGCCACGGGATGAGCCATCCGCTCGCCCAGAGCGGACTTTTCCCGCCGCTGCTGATCGAGATGATCCGCGTGGGCGAACGCTCGGGCGAGCTCGAATCGATGCTCGAGCGGGTGGCCGACACTTACGAACGCGAGGTCGAGCGCTCGCTCAACCAACTCACCACGTTGCTCGAGCCGCTGATGACCTTGGCGATGGCGGGGATTATCCTGTTCATGATGCTGGCGATCCTGATGCCAATCTTCCAATTGAACCAGTTGATGAGATGACGATACGGGGGCGCACAATAATGGATCGAACGCCGCGGCGGCACAGGCTCGAAGAGGGCTTCACTCTGATCGAAATCATGGTGGTCATCCTGATCCTCGGGCTGCTCGCCACTATCGTGGTGCAGAGCCTCAGAGGCGCCACCGACAAGGCCAAGCGCACCAAGGCCGAGGCCGACATCTCCGAGATCAAGACGGCGCTGGACCGCTACTATCTCGACAACGGCTACTATCCGACCAGCGACCAGGGTCTGCCGGCGCTGGTCAGCGCGCCGACCGGCGGCCGGCAGCCGACCAACTACGAACAGGGCGGCTATATCGAAAAGGTGCCGCTCGATCCGTGGGGCACGCCGTATTTTTACCAGAGCGACGGCAACGCCTACGTGCTGAAGTCGTTTGGCGCCGACGGCAAGCCCGGCGGCAGCGGCAAAGACGAAGATATCGACGGCAGCTCGTCATGACCCAGCCTCGTTTGGAGCGCGCGCGGGAGCAATTCGAGCCGCCGGCGGTGGGCCCGCATCCTGGCGCGGCGCGCGCGGAGCCCAGGCGGCGGACTCCGGCGGGCGGCGCGCCCGGTTTCACGCTGCTCGAAATCGCGGTCGTGATCTTCATCATGGGGCTGATGATGACGCTTGCGATTCCGTACCTGGGCGGTTTCCACGGCGCCCAGCTCAAGAGCGAGGCGCGCCGCCTCGCCGGTCGAGCCAACTATCTCTACGACGAAGCCTCGACCCAGCAAGTCATCTACCGGATGACCTTCGACCTCGACCACAACGGTTATTACGTCACGCGCCTGGACCCCTATGGGCCCCAGCCCAAGTTCATCCCCTTCAGCGGTCTCTGGGGCTACCAGGTCGTGATGCCGCCGGGGCTCAAGCTGCGAGACGTCTCGGTCGCGGGAATCGGCGCGGCCAAGGTTGGCTCGATAAGCTGCCAGTTCTATCCCACAGGCTACGTCGACGCGACGGTCATACACCTGGCCAGCGTCTCGGGCGAAGTCCTGACGTTGAGTTTCAATCCGCTGACCGGCGACGTCGGAATCGTGAATGGCGACGTGCCGCCGGTCACCGCGCTCGCGATGACGCAATGACTCACTGGCCGAAGACCGTCGGCGGCCTCTCGGCGGCGGGCGGAAAAATCGCGTGCGCCGGGCGGGCCGGGTTCACGCTGCTCGAAGTGCTGATCGCGATCGCCGTGCTCGGCATCTCATTGCTCGCACTGCTTTCGCTCGAGCATCAAGACCTGCAGAGCGTCATCCGCGGACAGGAGATCTCGCGCGCCGCGATGCTCGCGCAAACCCTGATGACGCAGGCCGAGCTCGAGCGCTTCCCGCCGCTCGGCGCCAGCAGCGGCAACTTCGACCAGCTCTACTCAGGCCAGTACCCCAACTTCCGCTGGACCCGCTCGGTCGAGCCGTCGTCGGTCTTCCCCGACCTGCGCAAGGTCGAAATCGACGTGGCCTACGGTCCCCACTTCGGACGCAACTTCGCGGTGATCGAGTTCATGCACAATCCGACGCCGCAGGTCGTTACGCCGCAAAGTCAGGCGCCGCAGAACCCGGCGCTGCAAGGCTCGCAGCCAGGCGCGCAGGCGCCCGGCGCCGCGCCGGTGGATTGATGCGCGCCGCCGGCACATTGCGGTCCGCGCGCCGCATCGACCGCAACCCTGCGCCGCCGCGCCACCGCTTCAACCGCGGCTTCACGCTGATCGAGATCATGCTCGCGGTGGCGATCCTCGGCGTCATCATGGTGATGCTGGCGAGCTCGTTCCACGCGGTCGCCGCGGGCAAGACGCACGCCGAGGGCCGCCTGCTGAGCAACCGCGAGGCGCGCGCGCTCCTCGTCCAGCTGACCGGCGAGCTGCACGGCGCGGTACAGACCCCGCTCATCGCCAGTCACGTGATGCTGATCGGCCAGGGCCGAATGCAAAACGGCTCGCCGCTGGACAGTCTGATCATTTCGACTCTCGACGCCGGCCATCGCCCCGGCCTAGGCTCTTTCGGCGCCGAAGAACTAATCTCCTACCGCGGCCAGCCCAACCCGCAGCATCAGGGATGGTACATGCTGATGCGCGAGGAGCGCAGCGCCCTGCTGGGCGACACCGCGGGCATCGAGACGGCCCCGCCGGTAGTGCTGGCCGCCAACGTGCTGGCTTTCCACCTGCGCTACTTCAACGGCAACATATGGCTGGAGAGCTGGAACTCGGCCAGCCTGCCGCCGGGCACGCAGCTTCCGCAAGCTGTTTCGATCGACCTCCTGCTGGCCAGCCCCGGCGGCGGGTCAATCGCGCTCTCGACCCAGGTCTCGCTGCCGATGGCGTTCACGCAATGGTAGGCGCGGCGAAAAAGAGCGAGCGCGGCGTCGCGCTGCTGGTCACCATGATGGCGCTCGCGCTGATGACGATGTTGGTGATGGACTTTACCAGCTCGGCCGCGCTCGGCTACCGCTCGGCGGCGGGCCAGGCCAACCAACTGCGAGCCGAGTACCTCGCCCGCTCGGCGATCGGTGTCGGGCTTTCCCTACTCTCGACCGACGCGCAGCAGGACGCGCTGGCCAAGACCCCTCACGACGGGCTGGACGAGCCGTGGGCGATGCCCTATCCGCCGGTGCCGCTGGGCGGCGGTGAGGCCCAGGTCTCGATCGTCGACGAGGCGCGCAAAATCGACATCAATCTGCTCATCAACCCGCGCAACGGACAGCCCAACCCGGTGTACGTCGGGATCGTCGAGCGCCTGTTCGCAAACATCGGGGTTTCCCCCGCCCTCGTCCCGGCCATAGTTGACTGGCTCGACCCCGATAGTATCGAATCACCGGGGGGAGCCGAGGCCGATTATTACTTGCAGTTGCAGCCGCCGTATGAGCCGCGCAACGGCCCGATGCCGACCATTGGCGATCTCAGGATGATTAAGGGGGTGGACGACGCGACCTTTATCCGCCTGCAGCAGTTCCTGACCGCCGCGCCTGAGCCGCGCGTGAATATCAATACCGCGCCGCCCGAAGTTATCGCCGCGCTGGTGCCGCAGTTGTCCAACGATATCTCGATGGTCAAGGAAATTATCCAGGCCCGAACGGTGCAGCCCTTCCTGATGATCACTGACGTCGGCAACCTGGCCGGACTGGGCGAGGCCGCCACGCCCCTGATGCGGCTCATCACAACCCGCAGCGCCTACTTCACGCTTACCGGCGTGGGCGTCTTCGCCAACGCGCGCCGGCGCATCACGAGCACCTTTCGCCGCAACGCCAACGGCACCTCGATGCTGGCGAGCTGGCAGGAAGGCTAGCGCGGGAAGGCTGACCCTCGATGGCGCAACGGATTCTGGCGATCGAAATCGCGGGCGACGCGGTGCGCGGCGCACTGGCCGAGCGCAGCTGGAATTCGCTCGTGATGCTCGAGGTGGTCGAGGAGCGCCGTGGGCCCGACGAGGCCGACCTCGCGCCCGCGCTCGCGCGCCTGCTCGACGAGGCCGGCAAACCCGACCTCGTGCTGAGCGCACTGCCCGGCGAACTGGTGGTCAAACGGATGCTCGCGCTGCCATTCAAGGATCAGCGCCGGCTTACCCAGACCGTGCCTTTCGCGCTGGAAGAGCATCTGCCGGTCGGTGTCGACGAATCGGTGGTCGCCTTCACCCGGGTGGGCCAGGAGGACGACAAGACGCTGGTGATGGCCGCGATGGTGCGCAAGGAAGACCTACGCGGTCATCTCGAGCTGCTCGCGCGCGCCGGAATCAACCCCACGACGGTCACTCTGAGCGCGCTCGCCTTGGCCGCCCTGCTGGCGCGCGTGCGCAACGGACACGGTGGCGCCCATCTGCTGGTCGATCTGGACCAGGGTTCGACCTCGATGGTGCTGCTCGACGGCACCGGGATGCCGCGGGCGATTCGCACCGTGGTCGCCGAACTCGGCCCGGGCAATGGCGCGCCCGCATCGGGCGCATCCGCAATTTTGGGCGCGGTGCGCCAGACCCTGCTGGCCCACAGCTCCGACCACACACAACCCGAGCTGGTGCTGACCGGACCGATGGCGGCCACCCCCGACGTGCGCCGCCGGATGGCCGAGGCGCTCGCCGTGCCGGTCCATACGCTTGACGAATTCGACTGCGCGGCGCTGCTGGGGCCGCTTTCAGCGCGCGCGACGCGGTTTGCGGGATGCCTCGCGATGCTGCTCGGCGCGGCGCCAGGCGCAAGGGTCGAGCTGCTCAATTTCCGCCAGGACGAGTTCGCCTTTCGCGGCCGCACGGGCAGTCTCCGGCCGTGGCGAACGAGCTTCATGCTGGCCGGCGCGGCGGCCGCCGCGATCGCGCTGTACGCCGGCCTAAAGGTTTCCTCCAACCTGCGCCGGTTGTCCCAAGTGAACCGCGAGATCGCCGCCATCGCCGCGCCCGCGCTGGGCCACCGCATCTCCGGCGCCGACGCCAAGACCGAACTCGCCGCGCAAGTGGCCACGATGGAGAAACAGTTGCGCGTGATGGGCGGCGCCGGCGCCTCGGCCTCGCCGCTCGACACCCTGCTGGCGCTCTCGCGCGCGCTGCCGCCGCATCTCGGCGCCGAGATCGTGGACTTCACGCTCGACGAGGGCACCATCAAGCTCGACGGCATGGCCGACTCGTTCGCGACCGTCGACCGGGTCAAGAAGGCGCTGGATCTAAGCGGCTACTTCCGCGATATCCAGGTCACGCACGCCACCGCCGGCTCCGATCCGAGCAAGGTCGAGTTTCTGCTGACCGCGACGGTCCGCGGCGAGGTGATGGAGTAGCCGATGCCGACGTTGGAGCGGATGAGAAAAGCAATCGGCGGGCGCGCGGGCGCGATCGCGGCGCGGCTCGCCGCGATGTGGAGCGCCGCAACCGCGCGCGTACGCTTGACGGCCGCTCCCGCGGTCGCGGCGGCGCACGGCCGTTACCAGAAGCTCGACGGGCGCGAGCGCGTCCTGGTGAAAATCGCGGGCGCGCTCATCACACTCTTCATCCTCTTCAACCTGGTCTACCTGCCGATCCAGGGCGCGCTCGGCGGGCTGGGCGACCGCATCGAGGAGCGCCAGCATGACGCGGTCGAGGTCGCGCGCATGATGCGTACCTACCAGCGCCTGCGCGTCGACCTGGCCACGATGCGCACGCGCACGGTCGCGGCGAGCGGCAACTTCTCGCTCTTCTCGGCGGTCGAGCAGGCGCTCAGCCACGCGCCAGGCAAGGAGAAGATCAGCTCGATCACACCGGCCGAGAAGGCGATTCCGGGGGGGATGATGCAGTACACGGTCGAACTCAAGCTCAACGCGCTCAGCCTCCCGCAGATCGTCGACACGCTTTACGGGTTGAGCTCCCTCAACGTCCCGGTGACCGTTTCGACCTTGCACATCTCGCGGCGCTCGCAGGACCAGCATAGCTTCGACGTCGAGATGACCTGCGTCGCCCTGGGCCGCAGTGACTGACGGTCTGGGCAAACGGATGGGCGGCTTTGCGCGCGAGCATCGCAACGCGATCCTGTACGCCGCCTTCGGCGCCGCCGTCTTCATCGCCTCGCTCGCGGCGACCTTTCCCTACGCGGCGACGCTTTCGGCGCTGCTGCGGCCACTCAGCCTCGGCTTCAGCTCCACGGGCCAGGGCCTCAGCCTGCCGCTGGGGGCGTCGCTTAGCGACGTGCGCGTGGTCTCGCTCGAGCCCACCTCGCCGTTCGAGATCGAAAG
>Ga0307372_10001140_pt1 | contig 46520 bp, 44 predicted proteins | sample OX1MG_FD_202533 | JGI IMG/M metagenome (GOLD analysis project Ga0307372, IMG submission 202533) | Soil microbial communities from Risofladan, Vaasa, Finland - OX-1 | ecosystem: Environmental > Terrestrial > Soil > Coastal area > Acid sulfate soil | place: Finland: Risofladan, Vaasa | collected...
CGTCCTCGACGCGATCGAGCAGCTGTCGCAGCACGCGGAAGGATGAGGGCACGACGCCGCTCGCGAGTCCGCTGTGCAGGGCCCGAGGCACCACGTCCACCTTCACGCGTACGTTGACGTTGCCGCGTAACGAGGAGGTCACCCAGAGGCGGTCGTAGGTGAGGGCGCCCGAGTCCAGGCAGATCATGAGCTCCACCTGACCGAGGTGGTCGGTCAGGGCGTCGAGGTGCGCCTCGAGGTCCGAACTGGCGCTCTCCTCGCTGGCTTCGATCAGCACCACGCAGCGAGCGTGGGCACGACCCGCCGCTTCGAGCGACTCCAGCGCCAACAGGGCCGCGAACACGGAGTAGCCGTCGTCGGCCAGGCCGCGGCCGTAGAGTCGGTCGCCGCGACGAACCGGCACGTACGGGTCGAGACCCTCGGACCAGTCACCGAGGGGCGGCTGCTTGTCGAGGTGCCCGTAGAGAACGCAGGTCCCAGTGGTCGCCGACGTGGCCGGGACGGTGACGGTCAGCACGGGGGTGCGTTCGGGCAGACGGTGGATCTCCACGTGCGCGTCAGCGATGCTGCGCTGTCGGGCCCAGTCAGCCAACAGCTGGATGGCCGCCTCGATGTGGCCGCTCTCCTCCCAGTGTTCGTCGAACATCGGCGACAGGCACGGAATGTTTCCGAACTCGATCAGGGTGTCAAGGGCGTCACGCTCGACATCAGCTAGGGAGAGGTCGGGCACGACCGCGAGGCTAGTTGTCCCAGGCGTCCTCGTCGACGGTGGCCCAGCAGTACCACGCGACCGACGAGCGAATGCCGGCGAATCGGTCGCCGTGCAGACGCAACTCCTGGGGCTTGACCATCTCGACGAGTCCGTGCAGTTGAGACCAGCCCCGTCGCACCCCGAGGTCCAGGACCGGCCACACGTCGGGTCGGCCGAGCGTGAACATCAGGTACATCTCGGCGGTCCACGGCCCGATGCCGTGCACCGCCGTCACTTCGCGCATGACCTCGTCGTCACTCATGCGACCGTGGGCTCCGAGTCGCACCCGTTCGTCAGCCACGTGTTCGGCCAGGTCGATCATCGCCGCCGCCTTGGTGCCGGACAATCCCACGGCGCGTAACTTCGCCGTGCCCGCGGCCAGCACCGTGTCGGGGGTCACTAGTCCGCCGCAGGCTTCCACGACGCGTCGGTGGATGGTGTTGGCGGCCTTGGTGGCCAGAAGTTGGAAGGTGATGGAGCGAATGAGCGTCGCGAACCGCTCGTCCACCCGAACTCGGCGAAACGCCGGAGGAGGGCCGACGTTCGCGACGAGGGTCTTGAAGGCACGGTCACGACGAACGATAAGGGCGCTGGTCTCGGTTGGTGAAAGGGGTGGGGCCACCCCGCGACTATGTCAGACGGCGCGGCCCCGGCAGATACACGCCGGACGGCACGTCCTGAGCGGTGCGTACGACCTCGGCCACCAGGGCCTGGATGGCGCGCACGGGCGCTGAGGGGAAACCGAAGCGGCGACCGACCAGCACCACGCGGCGACGAGCAATGCCGGCGATGGGCAACGCGACGAAGGAGTCGCGCAGGTGTCGCGAGAGCATGGTGGCCGGCAGGATCGAGATGCCGAGTCCGTCGAACGTGAGTGACGCGATCGTGCGCAGTCCGTCCATCTCCAGCAGGGGCCGAAGCTCCACGCCCTGGGTCCGACTGGCGTCGTCGATTTCACGCCGGATTGGTGTGCCCGACAGTGGCAGCAGTAGTTCGTAGTTGGCCAGCGTGGCGAAGGTTACGGGCGAGGTCTCTGCCGTGAGTGGGTGGTCGCGCGGGACAACGAGGGCCAGGTCCTCGTCGAAGAGATCGACGCCGACTAGTTCTGGCGCGTCGACCGGCCACGCCAGGACCGAGATGTCGAGCTGACCCTGCACCAGCTGTGGTTCCAGCGTGGAGTTGGATCCTTCGACGATGTGCATCGCCACGTGGGGGAAGCGTGCTCGCTGAGCGTCGAGCAACATTGGCACGATCCAGCGACCGCCGGACCCGATCATGCCGAGCGTCACCTGGCCGCGGACGTCGGCGCGAAGCTCGGACACGTCCGCGGCGATGGCACCAATCTCGCTGAGTATGCGGCGCGCTCTTTGGACGACGACCTGTCCGGACTCGGTTGGAACGCCCTTGGCGCGATCGACCAGCTCGGTGCCTAGTTCGGCCTCGAGGCGTGCGATGCGACTCGAGATATTCGACTGCACAGTCCCGAGTGCCTCCGCGGCTCCCGAGAACGTTCCGTGGTCGTCGATGCCCACGATGGCCTCGAGTTGGCGGATTTCCATGCATCAACTATACAGATGGTAACTATCACTCATATCGACTTGATTGATGGATGGGTCGTCGGCATAATTGATTTCAGCCGGTTCCATCCGCCCCCCATTGGGTGGAACTTAGGTTTCGCGAAAGGGCCAACCTCCCCCCGGTTGGTCCTTTCGCATTTTCGGAACTGATTAGCGTAATTCTGATGCCGAACCCTCCGACGTTGCGCACTCGCGTCGCCGTCGGAGCGGTCCGAACCGTGAACTGGCTGTCGCGCGCCACGCACCGGGGAGCCGGCACGGTGGCGGGGGGACGCGTCGGCCAGGTCCTCGATGGAAAGCTCCTCGACCACCTCGCCGCGGGACGCGACGTGATCGTCGTGAGCGGTACGAACGGCAAGACCACGACCACCGCGTTGATCGCCGCCGGCTGGGGTTCGCCGGTGGCGACGAACGCGACCGGCGCCAACATGGTGGCCGGTCACGTGGCGGCGCTCGTCACCTCGACGGCGAGCCACGTCGTGCTCGAGGCCGATGAGTCGTGGTTGCCTGAAGTGGTCACGCGAGTTTCGCCCCGGGCCGTGGTGCTCCTCAATCTCTCACGCGATCAACTAGACCGCGCGGGCGAGGTGCGACAGATAGCCGAGCGGTGGCGACGACTCTTCGACGACGCATCGACCGATGGCGTCGTGGTGGTGGCCAACGCCAACGACCCTCTGGTGGTCTACGCCGCCGAAGTCGCCGCACAGGTGCGTTGGTGCGACGTCCCCACTGTCTGGCGTGCCGACGCCGCGTCGTGTCCGATGTGCACGCGACCGATTGTCTTCGACGCGGCGGGGTGGCGCAGTGACTGCGGTTTCTCCCGGCCGCGCGCCTTGACCACCACGCTCGGGGACCTCCTCCGGGTAGACGGCGTCGACGCGGTCCTCGCCCTCGAGGTTCCCGGTGAGTTCAACGCGGCCAACGCCGCGATGGCCGTGACCGCGTTGACGGTTGTGGGCGTCGCCGTGCCCGACGCTGTCACGCGCATGAACGGAGTCGTCGAGGTGGCGGGGCGGTTTGCGCGTCGGCGCTGGCGTGAACGCGAGCTGCGCCTCGTCCTGGCCAAGAATCCGGCGGGCTTCGCGGCGATTCTCGCCATGGTCGAGCCCAAAGCGTCGGAGCTCTGGATCGCGATCAACGACAACGTCGCCGACGGTCGTGATCCGTCGTGGTTGTATGACGCGCCCTTTGAGATTCTGCGCAGCCACCCTGTGGTCTGCCTGGGCACGCGTCGCTTGGATCTGGCGACCCGCCTCGACTACGCCGGGGTGACGCCCACCGTGATCGACGACCTGTCGTCGATCGCCGTGGGCGAGGCGCCGGTCTGGTTGATTGCCAACTACACGGCGTTCAGTGAGTGGCTGGCCAGGAGCGCGCCGTGTTGAGAATCGCATCTCTGTTGCCCGAACTTTTGGGGACGTACGGCGACGCCGGGAACGCGCGGGTGCTGGCCGAACGCGCGTGGCGCCGCGGCGTCGACGTCGACCTCGTGTCCGCGGGACTGCACGATGCACTACCGGACGCGGACCTCTACCTCCTCGGTGGCGGCGAGGACGGTCCCCAGCGCCTCGCACGCGACCTTTTGGCGGGCGGGTCCTTCGCCCAGCGGGTCGCCGACGGTGCACACGTCTTGGCGGTGTGCGCGGGCCTGCAACTCCTCGGAACCACCTTTTGCGTCGAAGGCGACAACGAGTATCCGGGCCTGGCGATGGTCGATGTCAGCACCACCCGTGGTTCGCGGCGTTTCGTTGGCGACCTGGCCGTGAACGTTGGTGGTCGGTGGTTGGTGGGCTTTGAGAATCACGGGGGCCAGACCATCCGCGCCAACGGCGTTGCCTCACTGGGGTCGGCGGCGCGCGGACACGGCAACGACGGATCCAGCGACGGCTTCGTGACCGAACGAATCTGGGCGACCTACGCGCACGGGCCCGTGCTGGCGCTCAATCCGTGGTTCGCCGACGAGATCCTCTCCGTCGTACTCGGTCGCGACCTCGACCCGTTGCCGGGCGTGGCTGACCGTCTCTACGAAGAGCGCTGTCGAGCGCTCAAGCTTCCGCCGCTCGGTTGATCTGCAACGTCGGGTCGCCGGTGGCGATGCGACCCAGGCTGATCACGGCCTCTTCCACGCGTGCGTTGAAACGTCGGATGGTCTCGCCCTCGGCGCAGCGCAGCGCCGGACCAAAGGTCACGACGACGTGGTGGTGACGCTGGCTGGGTCCCGCATTGTACTGGGGCGCCTTGGCGTAATGCGGTCCCTTGAGCTCACCGGCGCCCTGGATGTAGACGGGGACCACCGGCACGTCGGCGCGCTCGGCGAGGTACGCGGCGCCACCCTTGAACGCCTGCATCTCGCCGGTGGGCGTACGCCCGCCCTCGGGATAGATCATGAGGTTCCAGCCCTGCTCGATGAGCTCCAGGGCCAGCTGGGAGCTGCGCCGGTTCACCTTGTGCCGGTCGATCGGGATCGCGTTGAAGACCAGCACCGTGCGGAAGGCCGTAAAGCGCTTCATGAAGAAGTTGTCCATCGCCGCGGCCACCACCATGCGCTGTCTCATCGGCGCCGGTAGCGCGCTCAGCAGCAGTGGCGTGTCGAGGTTGCTGGTGTGGTTGGCGGCGAGGATCACCGGTCCGGGCGAGTCCAGGTGCTCGAGACCGCGCACCTCCAGCGTCGAGATGCGCCGCATGTAGGGAACGACGTACCCCTCTTGAATCGCCTTGCGCGCCGCGCGGGCCAGGAGGCCGCGACCCCATCTGGTGGGAAAGTCCAATCCGAGATGGCCCATTACTTGCGCTTGCGCGGCGGTTTCTTCGGCGTATAGCGCTTGGACGGCTCAGGCGTCACCGGCCGGGCCGTGATCGCCGCGGTGTCGGCGTCACCCTTTCGCGATCGCGTCCGGGCAGGGGTTCGGGTTCGTGGTTCGCGCGCAACCACTGCGCGGTTCGCGCGCTTGGCCTGCGCCTGCTCGCGAGCGGCCCGCGAGGAGCCGAAGAAGGTGGGGTCCCCGTAGCGCTGAAGACGTAGCGCGCGCAGCAGCAGCCACCCGCCCAGGATCAGGAAGGGGAAGCCGACGCTGCCGAGGGCCAAGCCGAGGAAGAAGCCCGCGAAGGCAACGCCCACGCGCTTGCGAAAGTAGGTGAACGCGATGATCGCGATCGCCATGACAGCGATCAGGATGAACTGGGGCAGCCAGTCTGACGGGTGCGTCAGTTTGAGGTGGGTGCAGGTCTTTTGCACCGTGTTCCAGTGGTACGGCGCGGCGCAGGTGTGGCCCCTGACGGGCTTGGCGGTCTCGGTGATCCACGTGTTCTTATATAGGTGGGGCGTGAACAGCCCGGCGAGCACCAACGCAATGGCCCCGGCGACGAACCCGACCCGGCGCTCGGTCGTGTCGATTCCCATGACCACCGAGCGCGGAACGGCGGAGGCGCGTCGCGCGCGTCGAGGACGTGGCTCGGGGGGGTCCTCGACATTATCGGTCACGGGCGAAGGCTACTTCGCAAGGCCAAAGTCTCGAGGAACGCGCAACGGTAGGATGGCGTCTCCGGGCGCTTAGCTCAGTTGGTTAGAGCGCAGCCTTCACACGGCTGAGGTCAGAGGTTCGAGTCCTCTAGCGCCCACTCGTCCCGGCCCGGTAGCGACCGATTGCGAGGGAGTATCAGGGACCCAGAGAGACGGATTGGCAACGGCGATCAACCCCACTCGAGCCCGTCGTGACTGATGAGGTGATCTCGAGGGAGTTCTTCGAGCGTCCCTCGGTCGAGGTGGCCCGAGATCTTGTTGGATGCACCTTGGTTGTGCAAAATGACCAGCAACGAGCACACGCCCGCCTCGTCGAAACCGAGGCGTACGGGGGTTTGGATGACCCGGCGTCTCACTCCTACCGCGGGCCTACGCCGCGATCGGCGATCATGTTCGGTCCCGCCGGGTTCCTCTATGTCTACTTCGTCTACGGGATGCACTGGTGCGCCAACGTGGTGACGGGACCCGAAGGGGTAGCCGGGGCCGTCTTGCTGCGTGCCGCACAGATGAGCGACGGTGGCGAACTCGGCTCCAACGGCGTCCTCCGTGGGCCCGGCAACCTCACCCGTGGTCTCGGCATCGATGGCGCCGATAACGGCAGTGACTGCTGCGCCGGCGACGGCGCGCGCATCTACTTCGTCGCCCGCGCGCCGCGAGAACGTGACCTTCGCGTCTCCTCCTCGACGCGAATTGGCTTGACACGCGCCACGGAGCGCCCGTGGCGATTCTTCGAGGCGGGACACCCCGCGGTGTCGAAGCGGCCGACGTCGGCGTCCGCGCCGCGCAAAAAGTGACGTAGTGCCGCGAGGGCGACGGTTCTGACACGTTTGCACGCGGGCCGCGAACGAGCGTGTCAAACGCACGGCGACGGGCTCGCACATCCTGGACGCCGCGCGGTGCACTCTACGCTGGACCGGTGGGCGATCTCCTCGAGCTGGACGGCCTGACACGTCGATACGGCGCGGTGACCGCCCTCGACGACCTCTCCTTCAGCGTTCCCGCGGGTCAGGTAGTGGGGTTCCTCGGTCCCAATGGTGCGGGTAAGACCACCACGATGCGCGCGGTCTTCGCCCTGACGGATCTGGACGCCGGGACGGTCCGGTGGAAGGGCGCGCCGGTCGGCGAGGCGCAGCGTCGCCGGTTTGGCTACATGCCCGAGGAGCGAGGTCTGTATCCGAACATGCTCGTGGGCGAGCAGCTCGAGTATCTCGCGCGCCTGCACGGCATGGGTCCGGCCGACGCCAAGTCGGCAGTGACGTCGCTGCTCGAGCGATTGGGAATCGCCGAGCGCGTCGGCTCCAAGGTGGAGACCCTGTCGCACGGGAATCAGCAGCGCGTTCAGCTCGCGGCGGCATTGGTGCACTCGCCGGAACTCCTGCTGCTCGACGAGCCGCTCGCGGGGCTCGACCCGTCCGGGATCGACACCATCGGCGAGGTGCTCGTCGAGCAGGCCAAGGCGGGGTGCTGCGTCCTGTTCTCGAGTCACCAGCTCGACCAGGTCGAGGACCTGTGCGAGTCGGTGACGATCATCGATCACGGTCGACTGATCGTGTCGGGTCGGGTGGACGACCTCGCCACGAGCGGGCCCCGGAGACTGGTGGTGCGCGTGGAGGGAGACCGCGACGCGGCGTGGGCGCGTTCGCTGAGCGGGGTCACGATCTCCGAGGTGGGCGGTGGGGAGGTCCGCCTCGTGCTCGGCGAGGACGTCGACAGCGACGTGGTGCTGCGGGCGGCCTCGGCGGCGGGGCGGCTGACTGAGTTCGTCTTCGCGCGTCGCCGTCTCTCCGAGGTCTTCCGGGAGGCCCTGGGGTGAGGAGCCTGATCATTATCGTGGTCGTTCTCGTGCTCGCGGGGTCCCGGGCGTGGATGCGTCGCCATCGTCGGCAGACGCGACCCGACACCGCGCACACGTATTGGGGCCCCGTCTCGAGCGGCGTTGGTTTGGTGGCCGCGCGCGACGTACGAGAACGCGTGAAGAGCCGCATCTTCATCGTGGGCACGCTGTTCATCCTGGCGGTCGTCGCCGCGTCGATCATCATTCCGACGCTCAACAAGTCGAGGATTTCGACGCAGGTCGTGGGTGTCGTGGGCACGCTGTCCGCGCCCTACCGATCGACGGCCGTCAGTTCGGCCCACAGCGTCGGGACCAAGATCCGCTTCGTGGACGAGCCGACGTTGGCGCGTGCACAGCGCGACCTGCGCTCGGGCAATATCGATTTCGCCATCATCGACGCCCAGCGCATCGAGGTGAACAAGGCAGTTTCTGCGAGCGACAGTTCAACGACCGCGCAGACCGTCGGGGCGGTGGCCCTGGGGTTGGGCCAGGACCGGGCGGTGGCCGCAGCCCAGCTCGACCCGGCCCAGATCGCGATCCTCCAGGGCATCAAGCCGCTCCCGGTGAAGGGCCTGCACGCGGGTACCCCCGCCAAGCCCGTGCGCGCGGTGTCGCTCATCGGGGTGATCCTGATCTTCGTGATGCTCTCGCAGTACAACACGTGGATCCTCATCGGCGTGATGGAAGAGAAGTCCAGCCGGGTGATCGAGGTCCTCCTGGCAACATTGCGCCCGATCCAGCTGCTCACGGGCAAGGTCCTGGGGATCGGACTGGTGGCCTTCGCGCAGGCGGCCCTCATCTTGGCCTTTGCGTTGGGTCTGGCCTCGGCGGTGGGTTCGAACGTGCTGCACGGGACGGGTCCGATCGAGCTGGCGAGCTCGCTGGTCTGGCTCGTGGTGGGCTACGCCTTCTACAGCTGGGTGTACGCCGCCGCCGGCTCGATGGCCGAGCGCCAGGACCAGGTCCAGACTCTGGCCTTCCCGCTCAGCCTGCCCATGATCTTCGGCTACGTCGTGGCCCTCACCTCGGCGAGCTCGGCCAGCGTGTCGCTCCTCGTCAAGGTCCTCGCGTACCTGCCCCCGACCGCGCCCTTCGAGATGCCGGTCCTGGTTGGTCGCTCTGACGTCACGTGGTGGCAGTTCTCCGCGTCGATCGTGATCAGCCTGGTCGCCACGGTGGGCCTGGCGCGCCTGGCGTCGCGCATCTACCGCCGGGCCATCCTGCGAACCGGGCGCCGCGTGAAGTGGCGCGAGGTCCTCGGGCACGGCGCCGTGTGAGAGGTCGGCCTAGGGGTTAACCCTGAGGTCCACGACGCGGCGCGGGGGATGACCCTGATGTTGCCGCGGACTGACAGATGAGAGGATGAAGCATCAATTCGACACGTACGCACACCCTCGGGCGCGCCCCTCACACCGTGTTTGGGAAGGATGATTGATGAGCACAGCGACCCTGGAACGACCAACGGAGAACTCCGGCTCCGAGAGCGAGTGGGCCGTCGAGACCCACGGGCTCACGAAGCGCTTCGGCGACAACGCGGCGGTGAACGGCGTGGAACTGCTCGTTCCGCGCGGCTGCGCCTTCGGGTATCTCGGACCGAACGGAGCGGGCAAGACGACTCTGATCAGGGTGCTGCTCGGTCTCACCCCCGCCGACTCGGGGACCATGAGCCTGCTCGGCTATCCGGTGCCGCGACACCGCGACAAGGCGTTGGCGCGCGTGGGCGCGATCGTCGACGAGCCGCGCTTCCACGCTCATCTCACGGGTCGCCAGAACCTGCAGATCCTCGCCGCGGCGCGCGAGCGCGCCGCGCGCACGCGCATTGAAGGGGCGCTCGAGCGCGTCGGCATCCTTCACCGCGCCGACGACAAGGTCGCCAAGTACTCAATGGGCATGCGACAGCGCCTGGGCGTCGCCGCTTGTCTGCTCGGTGATCCGCAACTGCTGATCTTGGACGAGCCGATGAACGGACTCGACCCGGCGGGCATGCACGACATGCGTGACATGATCCGGTCGCTGGCGGCCGAGGGGCGCACCGTGGTGCTCTCGTCACACCTCCTCGACGAGGTCGAGCGCACCTGCGACTCGGTGGCCATCGTTGACCACGGCAACATCATTCGTCAGGGACCGATCGCCGAGCTGCTCGCTGGCACCGCCCAGGACCTGCAGATCGAGTGCTCGACGCCCGAGGCCGCCGCCACGCTGGTGCAGGCCGCGAACGTCGCGTCGCGGGTCTCGGTCACGGACACGGGGCTGGGCGTGGAGCTCGCCGCAGGAACCTCGCGTGACGTGATCGCCGACATCAACCGGCGCCTCGTCGAAGGCGGTGTCGCCGTCTATCGACTCCAGGAGGTCCAGGTGTCACTCGAGTCCTGGTTCTTGCAGGTCACGAGCCGTCTGGGCGACGAGCAGTGAGTATCGCCGCCGACCCCATGGTCGAGACCCCGCTGGCCAGTGACCACCGCGGCTCGTGGGTGCCCACCGGGGGAATGATCCGCACGCGCATCATGGAACTGCGCAAGCGGCGCGGGCTGATGATCGCCATGGCCGCGGTCAACATCGGGATCCCCGCCATCTTCTTGACGATCCGACTACTGCTGCACGCCTTTGACCCGAAGACCTACGGCCCGGCGGGCGGCTACGACGTGTTCAGTGGGCTGGTCGCCGGTGTGATGTTCATCTTCGGCTTCATCGTCGCGGCCACCCTGGGCGCGTCGGCGGGATCGTCGGACCTCACGGACGGGATGTTCCGTCACCTGGTCGTGACCGGTCGCTCGCGAATGGCGATCTACTTCGCGCGCATTCCCGCGGGCCTCGCCATCGTTGTTCCCATGGTGGCGGCAGGCTTCACCATCGTGTGCGCCGTGTGCTGCTTCGCTGCACCGCCCAAGATCAACTACGACGGCCTCACCATCCCGCCTGGTCTCAGCGCCCCCGCCTTTGAGACGTGGGCGAGCCAGCACGCCGAGCTGGTGCTCTGCGGTCTGCCGTACCGCAACATCAACGTCAACTTCCCCTGCTTCGTCAATGGCAAACAACAGGTTCAGTTTCCGACGGGTCCCGGCGGCCAGACGCCCCAGCTGCCCTCCGCGGCCAAGATGAGCCAGATGGCGCGTCACGCGGCCAGTCAGAACTACGTGGATTATGCGAAGACGTTCCGCTCGCCGTCGAACCTGCTGATGGTGAAGGCCGGACTGTGGATCGAGTTGGAAGCCATCATCGGCTTCATTGTCGGACTGGGACTCGCGTCGCTACTCGGGCAGCGAACGGTGGCCGTCGTGCTCATGATCGTGTTGGAGGTGATCCTCACACCACTTCTGTCGCGCCACATCATCCCTCACTTCATCAACGTCCAGCGTGGCGTCGTGGGTCTGGCGGTGGCGCATCTGGAACCCGGCGCGCTACCGAGTGCCTTCGGCGGTAACGGTCCCGGCGCGCCCGGCCTCGTTCCCGAGTCGACGACCGCGGCGGTCCTTGTCGTGATCGCGTGGATCGTGGGATGGACCGCGTTGGGGGCTTGGCGAATGGCGAAGCGAGACGCGTAAGGGTCGGAGTGCAGCACGCTCTGGCATGGTTCGCGGAGTCACCCGAAGGACGAATGCCAGTGCGAACGTGAGAAGTGGAAAGGACGCGAAGTGACGTCGATAGTGGACGAGCCAACCAACACCGGAGCCGTCGCGCAAGACCGCCGTGGGTCGTGGGTGCCTAACGGTTCCATGATCCTCACGAGGATCATGGAACTGCGAAAGCGCCGTGGCGTGATGATCATGCTCGCCGCGGTGTTGATCGGTTTCCCGGCGATCTTCTTGACGATCCGCCTTATCCTGCACGCCACCGACCCCAAGACCTACGGTCCGGCCGGCGGGTACGACGTCTACACGGCGATGGTGGCCGGTGTGTTGTACGTCTTCGGGTTCATCGTGGCCGCAACGCTGGGAGCGACGGCGGGCTCGAGTGACCTGGGCGACGGCATGTTCCGCCATCTCGTCATCACGGGACGATCCCGGCTAGCCATCTATCTGGCCCGTATCCCAGCGGGACTGGCGATCCTGGTGCCGATGGTGGCGGCAGGTTTTGCCATCGTGTGCGCGGTGTGCGTCTTCGCCGCGCCGACCCAGCTCAACTATCAGGGCGTCATCGTGCCGGTCGGTCTCTCCGAGCCGGGTCTCGAAAGCTGGGCCGCCCAGCACGCCGAGCTCGTCGTGTGCGCCTTTCCGTCCCGGGACGTCAGAGTGGCCCTGCCCTGCTACGTCAACAACGGACACATCCATATTGTTCACAAGTTCCCGCCGGGGGTCACACCGCCGCCCAAGCCCACCGCGGCCCAGCTGCAGGTGGCCGCGCGCAAGATCGCCGCGCAGGACTACGTGGACTACAAGCAGACGTTCCTCTACCCCCCGAACAGCCTCATGATCAAGTCCGGACTGTGGCTCGAGCTCGAGGCCGCAATTGCGTTCCTCGTCGGTTTGGGACTCGCGTCGCTGATGGGTCAGCGAACCGTGGTAGTGGTCCTGATGATCATCCTGGAAGTGATACTGACGCCGATCGCGTCGCATCGAATCATCCCGCACTTCCTCAACGTCCAGCGTGCCGTCTTGGGGGTCGCGACCGCTCGGGTGGAACCCCGGGGACTTCCGACAGTCTTCAGCAACGGCGGCGTCCACGGACGGGCGGTCAACGAGTCAGTGACCGTCGCCGTCGTGGTCATGCTGTCGTGGGTGGTGGTCTGGTCGGTGCTCGGCGCGTGGCGGATGATGAAACGCGACGCGTAGGGAGCAGCCCTCGCGCCTCGCGCGAGGTAGGTTCAGGTCCTCGACGACCCGCGCGAGCAGTACACGCGTCGGTTGTTGCGGCGATCCCGCGTCCCGGGTGGCGTCCGACGTCCAGCCGTGGGGCGGCGGGCCCCGGCGACGACTGGTCCCACGTCGTAACGTCACGGTGGCGACGAGCCTGTACCTTTGAGCCTCATGGACGACGACGCTCGCCCGGCACTGCTCTCGCTTGAGCACGTGTCCGTCCACTTCGAGGGACTCAAGGCGCTCTCGGACGTCTCCTTTGAGGTCTCCTCCGGGGAGATCGTCGGCCTCATCGGTCCCAACGGCGCGGGCAAGACCACGGCGTTCAACGTGGCGTGCGGCTTCGTGAGACCCAACGAGGGTCACGTGCACTTTCCGGCCGCCGGGAGGTCGAACCTGCGGCCGAGCCAGCTCGCCCACGCCGGCATCGCCCGCACGCTGCAGGGCGTCGGGCTCTTCGGACACTGCTCGGTGCTGGAGAACGTCATGGCGGGCGGCCAGATCCGCGGACACGGCGGATTTTGGTCGAGCTTCCTGGCGTCGCCGAGCGCCGTGCGTTCGGAGCGGCAGCTGCGGGCCGAGGCGATGGAGAATCTCGCTCGCTTGGGCATCGCGGACATCGCCGGGAGTCTGCCCTCGGCCATTCCGTACGGGACGGCCAAGAAGGTCTCGCTCGCTCGGGCCCTGATGACCCGGCCCGGCCTGCTGCTCCTGGACGAACCGGCCTCCGGCCTCGACGAGGCCGAGCTCGAAGAGTTCGCCGCTCGGATCGTGGAGCTGCGCTCGAGCATGGGCGTGCTCCTGGTCGAGCACGACATGGAGTTCGTCATGCCCCTGGTGGACCGGCTGGTCGTGTTGGACTTCGGTGAAGTGATCGCCACGGGAACTCCCGCGGACGTGCGTAACAACGAAGCGGTGATCGAGGCCTACCTCGGGGTGAGCGAGTGATCAGCGTCGAGGGACTCTCGGTCTCGTATGGCGCAGTCCAGGCGCTGCGCGACGTGTCATTCTCAGCCGAGACCGGCTCACTGACGGCCGTCGTCGGCGCCAACGGCGCGGGCAAGACGACCCTGCTGCGCTCGATCAGCGGACTGACCTCGCCGTCGCGCGGATCGATCATTCTGGATGGCCGCGACCTGCGCCACCAGTTACCCGAGAACATCGCGCGTCTCGGGGTAGGCCATGTCCCAGAAGGTCGCGGCGTCATCGGAGAGTTCACCGTCGAGGAGAACCTTCGCCTTGGGGCGCTGGCCGCGAAGGTCGACCTAAAGGCCGGCCTGGCCGAGCAGTACGAGAGGTTTCCGGTTCTTGGCGAGCGGCGCCGTCAGCACGCCGCCAAGCTGTCCGGCGGCGAACGCCAGATGCTGGCGATGGCGCGCGCACTGATCGCTCAACCCACCACGTTGCTGTTGGACGAACCGTCGCTGGGGTTGGCGCCGCTGGTGACGGCGCAACTCATGCACACCATCAAGGAGCTGTGCTCGTCACACCAGATCACGGTGATCCTGGTCGAGCAGAACGCCTCGTCGGCCCTGCGTATCGCCGACCGGGCCATCGTCCTGCACGTCGGCAAGGTCGTGGCCAGTGACGTCGCCTCGGTCGTGGCCGCCGACGAGAACCTGCGCCAGTACTACCTCGGGTTGGTTGAGTAGTGGACCCGTTCCTAACGTCGCGGATCGTGTCCGACCTGCTCGGCGGCGTGACCCAGGGCGTGATCTACGGGCTGGTCGCGCTCAGTCTGGTCCTGGTGTGGCGCTCCACCGGGATCCTTAACTTCGCTCAGGGAGCGATGCCCATGTTCGCGACCTACGTGGGGATGGTGTTCTTCGCCAAGTTCTTCGGCTACTGGCCCTGCGTCGCCCTGTCCATCCTGACGGGCTTCGTCCTCGGCGCCACCACCGAGCGCGTCCTCGTGCGACCTCTCTACGGCAAACCGGAAATCAATCCCATCGTGGTCATGGTGGGATTCCTGATCGTGCTCGAAAGCGTGGCGGCGGCGATCTGGTCGTCGGGACCCCACAGTCTCTTGAGTCCCTTCTCCCAAGTCGACTTCCAACTCGGCGGAAAGCCGATCGCCCTCTCGGACTTCACGCTCTACGAGATCGGGACGGCGCTACTGGTCATGACGCTGGTGGCTGCACTGTTTCGCTTCACGAATCTGGGGCTGCAGTTGCGCGCGTCCGCGCTCGCGCCGGAGGTCTCGCGCCTGCTCGGGGTCCGGGTTGGTCGGATGCTGACGATCGGCTGGATCCTGTCGACGGGTGTGGGCACGGTCACGACGATTCTCGTGGCGTCCAAGTCCTTCTTCCAGGGACTCACGCCCCAGGTGATGGACGGGGTCTTCGTGTTTGGCTTCATCGCGGCCGCGGTCGGGGGGCTCGAGAGCCCGGTGGGCGCCATCGTGGCGGGCGTCGGAATGGGGATCATCCTGCAGTTCGTGACCGACTACGTGAACTCCAACGCCATTCTTCTCGTGGCTCTGGTCATCCTGGTCGTCTCGCTGATGCTGCGGCCCAACGGGATCTTCTCGCCGAGCACGGCGAGACGGGTCTAGGTCATGCGAGCTCTCTCCGCCAGACTCGGCGTGGCGGGTGCCGTGCTCGTGCTCGCCGTCATCATCAGTTTCATCGTGATGGCGAGTGTTCGCGACGCGGTGGCGATGTCACTCGCGATTCTCGTGGTCGCGGCCGGCGTAGCGACGATCACCACGCCGGGCCTTCGGGCGACGCATCCGGTGATCGCGCGCGCGGCGATGAGCACGACCGCGGTCGTCGTCGCCCTCGTGGCGACCTTCTATTTCTCAGCGACCACCGATTACAACCTGGCGACCGGGGCCGCCATGTCGATCGTGCTGGTCGGTCTGTCGTTCCTCACCGGCGCGTCGGGTCAGATCTCCCTGGGCAACGGCGCGTTCATGGGGGTGGGGGCCTTCATCATGGCCATCTGGGCCAATCACCACGCGACCACGCCGATCGTCGTCACGCTGGGCATTTCGGTCGCGGCCGGCGCCCTCGTGGGGTTCCTGTTGGGGCTGCCGGCGACACGACTGCGCGGTCCGTACCTGGCCGGGATGACCCTCGCCTTCGCCGTGGCCTTTGGGGCCATCCTCAACTCGTTCAACTCCTGGACCGGGGGCGACGGCGGACTGCAACTACCGAACGTCGCGGCGCCGCCGCACTGGCTGATCAGCCTCTTCGGTCGTTCGACGCCGCTGCTCACGACCAACACGGCGTGGCTGACCGACATCACCCTCGTCGTCACCGGCGTGGCCTTCTTCTTCATGGCCAACCTCTTCGCCAGCCGCACTGGTCGCGGCATGCGACTGATCCGCGACAACGACGTGGCGGCCGAGCTGGTCGGCATCTCGCTGCCGCGGGCGCGGGTGACCGCCTTCGTCGTTGCCTCGGCGTACGCGTCACTGGGCGGGGCGCTGTGGACGCTGATCAACAACTCGGTGTCGCCGTCGACCTACACCTTCGCCCTGTCCATCACGATCCTGTCGGTCATCGTGATCGGCGGGATCGGCACGATCACGGGTGCGCTCATCGGCGGGCTCATCTACGCCTACTCCACCAATCTCATCTCGTGGATCACGTCCCAGACGGGCCTCAACCCGCAAGGCAATCTGGCCAGCCAACTCAACGGCATCATTTTCGGTGGTTTGTTGATATTGACCATGCTGTTTGCGCCGTTGGGAATCGCCGGGTTGGTTCGACACGTCTGGCGGACGCGCGCGCGCCGATCCGTGCCCTGAATTGTTTTGGCCCCTACCAGGACGTACGCTTCCGGATAAGAGTTCGATACGTAAAAGGGGATAACAAAATGAAGCTGTCACGAACGCGACGCCTTGCCATCACGGGGATGTCGCTCCTGCTGTGCGCGGGTCTGACGAGCGCCGGAGGGTGGGTCGCCTCGTCGAGTGCGGCCACCAAGGTGCCCGGGGTCACCGCCAAGCAGATCACGATCGGGGCCACGGTGCCGCTCACCGGCATCGCCTCCCAGGGCTACAGCGAGGTCGCCAAGGCGGCCAACGCCGTCTTCAAATACGTCAACTCCAAGGGCGGCGTCAACGGCCGCAAGATCAAGTACATCTTGAAGGACGACTGCTACGGCACGCCGGGCTTCGGCTGCACGGGCACGCCCAGCACGGTCTCTCAGACCCACGCGCTGCTGTCGGTGCCGGTGTTCGCCACCGTGGGCTCGTTGGGCACGCCCACCCAGGACTCGGTGCGCTCTCTGCTCAAGTCCAACCACGTTCCCCAGTTGTTCGTGAACTCCGGTTCGCGTGACTGGAACAACCCCTCGGTGTACCCGGGACTGTTCGGCTGGCAGACCAGTTACAACGAAGAGGGCAAGATCTTCGCCAAGTACATCTCCGCGACCTACCCCAGCGCCAACGTGTGCTTCCTGGGACAAGGAGATGACTTTGGCTCCGACGGCCTGGCCGGCCTGGTCGGCGCGGGCACGATCAACCTCACCGATACGCAGTTCTACAGTGTGGCCGCGTTGGTCACCACGCAGGGCGCGGTCATGGGTCCCTACGTCGCCAAGTTCCAGAGCGACAAGTGCTCCGTGGTCGTGCTCGACACGATCCCCGGGGCGACTGACGCCGTTCTCGGCGCGGCCTTGCAGCTCGGGTACTCCCCGCACTGGGTCATCTCCAGTGTGGGTTCGGACCCGGTGACGGTCTTCGGACCGTTGGCCGGCAAGGTGCCCTCGGACCCGGAGGTCGGTGCGGTGACGTTCACGTACCTGCCGTCTTCGGACGCCTCCACGCCGTGGCACGCCTGGATCACCAAGGTGCTGGGCAAGGACAAGGCGGACTTCCCGTCCTTCACCTCCACCACCGTCCTGGACGGCAACATGGTCTACGGCGCGGCGTGGGGTGTCGCATTCGTCGAAGCGCTCAAGGCAGCCGGGCGTCACTTCACCCGGGCCAGCTTCCTGCACACGCTGACGCACACCACCTTCCGCCAGACGCCGTCGCTGACGCCGTTGCGTTACACGCCCGGCAATCACCAAGGACTCAACGCGGGTTATTTGGTCACCGTGACCAGCGCGACCGCGACGCACCCGGTGGACGGCAAGATCTGGATGACCGACTCCACGCCCAACGGACCGGTCACCGCGGCGACAAAGTTCAGCACGGGGATTCCTACCTGGTTGAAGTAACGCCCCACACACCCTGATCTCAGAGCCCCGGTGCACCGCGCCGGGGCTCTGACGTTGTGGGCTGGCGCAGTGCGAGCGTCACCGTGTCGTCGCACAAAGATCTCTGGCGCGCGTCACAGAGCGGTGCCAGACTCCGGCCATGCCAACAATCCAAAGTCACCAGTCCGGAATGCCCAATTGGGTCGACGTCATGGTCGAGACCACCGAACAGCGCGAGGCCCTGATGGCGTTCTACAACGCCCTCTACGGCTGGACGTTCGACGTCGGCGCGGAGGAGATGGGCTACTACACCATCGCCAGCCACGACGGACGCGCGGTCATGGGCCTGGGTCAGGGTCCCGGGGGCGAGGGCAAGTTCATCGTCTACTTCGCCACCGACGACATCGAGAAGTCCGCGGCCAAGGCGACCGAGCTGGGCGCGAACATCTTCATGGGCCCGATGGACGTCATGGACGTGGGCAAGATGGCACTGGTGCTGGACCCGGTGGGTGCGGTGCACGGCCTCTGGCAGGCGGGCACGTTCCCAGGTTTCGGGGTCGTCTACGAGCCCGGCACTGCGGGATGGTTCGACCACGCGTCCAACGACCCGGCCACCGCCGCCGCGTACTACACGGCCCTCACCGGGATGACCCTCAACGAGTCCGGCCCGGACATGAGAGTCCTGCAAAACGGTGAGCAGTGGTTCGCCAGTATCTCCCAGGACCAGATGCCCGACCGGCCCGCGCAGTGGAACCCCATCTACATCGGTGACTCGCTCCAACGCGTTCGCGACACGGTGCGCGCCCAAGGCGGCTCGGTCGTCGTTGAGGAGATGCCCGTTCCGGGTAGCGCGATCACTGTCTTCGCCGAGCCCGTCATGAACACGCTGGTCACGGTGATGCAGGCCGGAGACCACGCCGACGAGGAGTAGGCCCCCTGTTTTGAGAGCGTCGGCCCGACACGTGCCGGTCCCGACCTAACATCTCGCATGTCGGGGGAGTGGGTCGTGCGATGTCAGGCGTGCAACGAAGAGGTACCTGAAGGCAAACGGTTCTGCGCGAACTGTGGAGCGTCACTGACCACTGCGTGCACCAGCTGCGGCGCGGCGTTGACCCCCGGGCAACGTTTCTGTGCCGACTGCGGCGCACCCGCCGAGTCGAGCGCCACGACGACGTCAACATCACGCTCGACAGCCCCGGCCACCGCCGAACGCAGGCTTTGCTCCGTGCTGTTCGTAGATTTGGTTGGCTTCACACCTTTCGCGGAGAAGCGCGACCCCGAGGAGGTTCGCGAGCTGCTCAGCCGCTACTTCGACCGGGCTCAGGCCATCATCGAGAACTACGGCGGCACGCTGGAGAAATTTATCGGTGACGCGGTCATGGCGGTATGGGGGGCGCCGGTGGCCAATGAGGACGACGCGGAGCGGGCGGTGCGCGCCGGCCTGGACGTCGTGGCCTCGGTGGTCGAACTCGGTCGTGAGGCCGGCTATCCCGACCTGCGCGCGCGCGGCGGGATCGTCACCGGCGAGGCGGCGATCACGGTGGGCAAGGTTTCCGAAGGCATGGTGCTGGGTGACACCGTCAACTCTGCATCGCGCGTTCAGAGCGTCGCCGAGCCCGGCACCGTTCTCGTTGACGAGGCGACGTGGCGGGCGTCCTCGGGCGCCGTGGCTTTTGAGGAGGTGGGTGAGCTCGCGCTGAAGGGTCGCCAAGAGACCGTCTCGGCGTGGCGCGCACTTCGCGTCGTCGGCCAGCGCAAGGGCCTGGGGCGCGCCGAACGGCTCGAGCCACCCTTCGTCGGGCGCGATGACGAAATCCGTCTGGTGAAGGATCTCCTCCACGCGACGACGCGCGAACAGCGTTCGCGCCTGGTCTCGGTCACCGGAGTGCCGGGCATCGGCAAGAGCCGACTCGCCTGGGAGTTCCTCAAATACGTTGACGGTCTCGCCGAAACCGTCTTTTGGCACCAGGGTCGATCGGCTTCGTACGGCGAGGGCATCACCTTCGGCGCGCTCGGCGAGATGGTGCGCATGCGCTCGGGAATCAACGAGGCTGAGGGCGCGGTGGAGAGTCGGTCCAAACTGCACGACTGCGTGGTCCGGTTCGTGACCGACGAAGCCGAACAGGCGTGGATCGAGCCGCGCCTGGCGCACCTGCTCGGTCTCAGCGACGCGCCCACGGGCGAGCGCGATGAACTGTTCAATGCGTGGCGCACCTTCTTCGAACGGATCGCTGCGCGTGGCACGACCGTGATGGTCTTTGAGGACCTCCAGTGGGCCGATCCGGGACTCATCGATTTCGTGGAGTCCATCCTCGAGTGGTCCCGGACGTTCCCGCTCATGGTGCTCACCCTGTCGCGCCCCGAGTTGTTGGACCTGCGACCCGATTGGGGCGCTGGTCAGCGCAGCTTTACGTCGCTGCACCTTGAGGCGTTGTCGGACGCCGCGATGCGCGACCTCCTGTCCGGCGTCGTGGCGGATCTGCCCGCGGAGATCACGACACGGATACTTCAGCGAGCCGAGGGGGTGCCCCTCTACGCCGTTGAGACGCTGCGGATGCTGGTCGACCGCGGCGTCCTCGTCGCCGAAGGTGGTGGGTTCGTCGTCACCGGCGACATCACCTCACTCGACATCCCCGAGACGCTGCAGGCGCTCGTCACGTCGCGTCTCGACGCCCTGAGCGTGGAACTGCGCGCGCTCCTTCAAGACGCGGCCGTACTCGGAACGTCATTCCTGCCCGAGTCGTTGAGCGTCGTCAGTGGCGTCGAGCGCGCCACGATCGACGCACACCTGCGTGACCTGGTTCGACGCGAGTTCTTGCGTTTTGACACCGATCCACGCTCACCGGAACGCGGACAGTACGGCTTTGTCCAGGGCGTCATCGCTGACGTGGCGCTGTCGATGCTGTCGCGCCGCGACCTGAACGCCAAGCACCTGACTGCCGCGCGCTACTACGAGTCGTTCGCCGACGACGAACTCACCGCCATCGTGGCGGCCCACTACGTGTCCGCCTTCCGAGCCGCACCCGAAAGCGACGAGTCGAGCGACATCGCCACGCACGCTCGACGGTGGTTGCGCCAGGCGGCCGAGCGCGCCATTTCGCTCGGCTCGCCCGACCAGGCTCGCGATCTCGCCGAGCAGGCGCTGGCCATCGCTCCCGCGGGGGTGGAACACGCACAACTGTTGGAACTCGCCTCCGACGCCGCGCTCAACCAAGCTGATCGCGAGCGTGCCCTCGAACTGGCTACCGCGGCGGCCGAGGAGTACCGCACACTGGGCGACGTGGCCGCCGAAGGACTGGCTACCGCCAAGGTGGGCTTGGTGCTGCGAACCATGGACCGACTCGTCGAGGCGGTGCAGATTACTCAGTCGGCCTTTGAACGACTTGGTGACAGCGGCGACCTGCGGGCTCGCGGCGCGCTCGCGGAGGTCGTGGCCCAGGCCATGGCGTTCGGACAGGACTCCGAAGGCGCGCTCGAATGGGCGGACCGGGCGCTGTCGGTGGCCGAGCGAATCGATGACACGACCCTGTTGGCCCAGGCCATCGGTGCTCGCTCCTTTGCGTTGTTCAACCTCGGGCGTCACCAGGAGGCGGTGATCCTGGGTCGAGGTCGTGCGGCCTTGGCCGAAGAGTCCGGATCCCTGCGCGAGCAGGCGATGGCCATGATGTCGCTTAGCCTGTACGCACTGCCCGATGACGTACAGGACTCGTATCGGGTGGCCCGCGAGTGTGCGGAGATCGCCCGGCGAGCGGGCCTGCGATCGATCGAAGAGACGTCCCTTCTCAACGCCATCGAAACCGGCATCGGGCTTGGCAAATGGTCAGAGATCGAGGCCGACCTGGAAACAATTGAGGCCCGCGGCCCATTGCCGCGTGACGTTGTGTGGGCGGCCCTCCTTCGTGCCATGCTCACCGCGTACCGCGGTGACGTCGACACCGCCCAGCGCCTCGTGGCTGAAGTTGGTTCAATCCAGATAGACACTCAGTTCATCGCGGGCCAGACCACGTTCCTGGCTTCGCGCGCACTGGTCAACTACTTTGCCGGCGACATGCGCGAGGGCCTCGCCTTGGCCGCCGAAGCGATTGCGCTTGATCCTCTGGGCATCAACTCGGGAGCCGCGATCATCCACCAGGCGCGTTGCGCCATCTGGCTTAAGGATGTCGCGGAGATTCGCGGAGCCCTGGAGGCCGCGTTGAGGATTCGAGGACGTGGCATGGCGGCGGTGCGTCTTGAGATACGCGCGGCGCTCGCAGCCCTGGAGGAGAACCCCGAGGACGCGGGAGACCTGTACGTCTCGGCTGTCGAGGCGTGGCGCTCATTGGACTGCCCGCTCGATGTGGCGGTGACCGAACTCGAAGCAGTGCACCTACTGCCTCCCGGGCACCCCCAATTTGCTTTGGCGAAGGAGGCTGACGACCTACTAAGCGAGTTCGACGTTCCAATCTTGTTGGGCCGTTTGCGTGAGGCTCTGGGGACGTGATCCTCTGGTCAGTGCCGATCCAGCGCGCACGGGTTGTCTAGACAGTGGTGTCGATGATGGCGACCGAGCAGTTCGCGCCGTGAGCAACTGAATTCGGAACGCTTCCGAGGACTCGTCGAACGCCTTGCATTCCCCGGTTGCCCACGACGATGAGGTCGGCGTTCAACTTGTCGGCGGTCGAGACGATGGCCTCAACCGGATCTCCCATCACGGGGTGCAGCACCGGCTCGACGCCCTTGTCCTTGGCAATGAACGAAAGCACTTGTAGCAGGGCGTCAACTTCGGTGTCCGTGTTGAGGTTCTGAAACTCTGCCGGAAGCTTGCTGTCACTGGGGGACTTTCCGGAGAACGCCGACACGATGTGGAGGGCACCATCGGACATAGCGGCCAACTCCGCAGCGGCCTCAATGGCTCGACGCGCGGTGGGTGAGTCGTCGGCTCCAACCACAATTACCTTGAACATTTCCACGCCTCTTGCTTCGTGCTCCACGCGGCGATGCGATTGCCAAGCGCGTAGAGACCCCAGGAGTTTTGACGTTAGCATCGCTGTTCGCGTGACGAGGGTGCCACCCTGTCACTCTCGGACCACCTGGGTTCCGCGCGAGACTGACTCCACACCGCTGAGTTCTCACCGCCAAGATCACGTACGTTTCCGAGAAGTCCGTAGATGTCCTGGTACCGTCACGGGGCCATGAAGCTGAGCCACCGCATTCCGCCGACGCCGTGGCGAGCCGCTTCAACGTGGGCACTGCGACCCCGGATGGTGGCGCCGCTCCTGGTGGGGCTGTCACTCTTCGGACTCGGTGAGGGTCTCCTCGTTCAGTCGCATTGGGGAGCCACCCCGTGGACGGTACTGGCCCAGGGGGTGGCGATTCACGCCCACATCTCCATCGGGTGGTCGACGGCGGCGATCAGCTGCGTCGTCCTGCTGGCGTGGTTTCCGCTGCACGAGCGTCCCGGCTTTGGCACGTTGGCCAATCTTGTCGTCATCGCCTACGTCTTGGACATCACCACGGTGATCGTGCCAGCGCCGAGCGACGACATCGTCAAGGCCCTCTTCGCCGTCGCGGCGGTGGCGGCCATTGGTGTCGGCAGTGCCCTCTACCTCACGACGGGCTTGGGACCGGGCCCGCGCGACGGACTGATGACCAGTATTCATCGCCGCTGGGGAGTCAGCGTCGTCTACGTACGACTCTCACTGGAGGTCGTTGTCCTGGTCATTGGATGGCTCCTCGGCGGCACCGTCGGCGTCGCCACTGCCTTCTTCGCTGCGACGATCGGATTCAGCATTGGGGCGAGCCTTCAGGCGCTCAGCGCGGTCCTTCGACGGGTCGACGCGTGATTGGCGGCGGCCAGCTCGCCACATTCTTCGTGGCGTCGATGCTGATCATCATCGCGCCCGGTCCCAGCGTTCTGTTCACGCTCGCCCGGGGAGTCGCCTGGGGTCGCGCGGTGGCAGTGCTCACCGTGTTGGGTAACAGTCTGGGCACTTTGGTGCTCTCGATCATTGTCGCCCTCGGGCTCGGCCCACTGCTCGCGAGTTCCAAGACGTTCTCGGTGGTCCTCCAGCTGGTTGGTGGTGGCTACTTGATCTTCCTGGGTGTCGACGCCATGCGCCATCGCCAAGCCCACGCCGCCGCCATGGTCGCGCGCGAGTCATCACGACCGTCACGAGTGCGCATCGTGCGCCAGGGCTTTGTCGTGGGGGTCCTCAATCCGAAGTCGCTCGTATTCTTCGCGGCGGTCTTCCCGCACTTCGTGAACCGGTCCAAGGGTCACGAGACGGTCCAACTCCTCATCTTCGGCATCATCTTCTCGGTGATGGCGTTTTGCAGTGACGGCACGTGGGGGTTCATCGCGGGGACCGCGCGCGAGTGGTTGTCGGGTTCGCCGACACGACTCGTGGTGCTGCGCACCGTCGGCGCCTGCGTCATGATGTCCCTCGGCGTGCTCATCGTGGTGACGGCGCTCACCTCGTAGATCGCATGCGTTGACTTCTCGAGACAGTTCCTACACTCACTGAGCGGAGGTGTCACGATGAGTATGCGCGGAGCCGGTGCTCACGGCGTGGGCATTCGAGGACTTCGTCGCGACCGCGCGCTGCTGGAGCACCACATCAAAAAAGGCACCTTGCCGCGGGTCATTGAGTTCGCACGTCCCTACCGGGGAATGCTCGGTATCTTCCTCGCCCTCGTCGTGCTCGACGCGGTGGTCAGTTCGGTCGCACCTCTGGTGCTGCGCGCGATCATCGACATCGGGATCCATAAGAAGCGAGAGGGTCTCATCATCGGCCTCTCCTTGCTCACCGCTGGTCTGGCCATCTTCGACGCGGTCCTGTCACTGGCGGAGCGTCGGATGTCCTCCGTGATCGGCGAGGGGCTGATCTACGACCTTCGCGCGCGTGTCTTCGGGCATATCCAGCGCATGCCCATCGCTTTCTTCTCGCGAACCCAGACCGGCGCGCTCATCAGCCGGCTCAACAACGACGTCATCGGTGCCCAGCAGGCCTTCACCGACCTCTTCTCCAACGTCGTGGGCAACCTGGTGCTCGTCACGATCATCCTGTCGACCATGTTTTACCTGAGCTGGCAGATCACACTGGTGGCCCTGGTTCTCTTGCCGGCGTTCCTTATCCCCGCGCGCTACGTGGGCCGACGCCTCGGCACGCTCTTCCAGCGCGGCATGGAGCTCAACGCCGAGATGAACATGGTCATGAGCGAGCGGTTCAACGTCGCCGGCGCCATGGTGGTCAAGCTCTTCGGGCGACCGGCCGACGAACTGCGCCACTTCGAGAGTCGCGCGGGCGAGGTGCGCGACATGGGCGTTCGCCAGGCGACCTACCAGCGTTTCTTCTTCGTGGCGCTCAGCCTCACCGCGTCGCTGGCCACCGCCTTCGCCTACCTGTTCGGCGGCATCGCGGTGGTGCACAAATCCCTGGCCCTCGGGACTCTGGTGGCGCTCACGTTGTACCTCACTCGTCTCTACGGGCCGCTCACTCAACTCTCCAGCATCAACATCGACTACATGTCGGCGATGGTCAGCTTCGAGCGCCTCTTCGAGGTCCTGGACCTCGAGCCCATGATCGCCGAGTCGCCCGACGCGCGAGAGATTCCCGACGGCCCGGCGCAGCTGACCTTCACCAGCGTGGCCTTTTCGTATCCGGGCGCCGAGGAGGTGTCACTGGCGTCGTTGGAAGCGGTGGCGCGCCTCGACGATACACCGCGCACCGAGGTGCTGCGCGACGTGTCCTTTTCGGTGGCGCCGGGGACCATGACGGCGCTGGTGGGTCCGAGCGGCGCGGGCAAGACCACTATCTCCCTCTTGGTGTCGCGACTCTACGACGTCGACCAGGGGTCGGTGTCAATCAACGGGCTGGACGTGCGCGACGCGACGATTGCCTCGCTCAACGCGACGGTCGGAGTGGTGACCCAGGACCCGCACCTCTTCCACGACTCGCTTCGAGCCAATCTCGTCTTCGCCAAGCCCGACGCCACCGACGCCGAGCTCGAGGCGGCGCTGCGCGCCGCGCAGATCTGGCCCCTGGTGTCGTCGCTGCCGTTGGGACTCGAGACGGTGGTGGGCGAGCGCGGCTACCGCCTTTCGGGCGGTGAGAAACAGCGCGTCGCACTGGCTCGACTGCTGCTCAAGGCACCGCGCCTCGTCGTCTTAGACGAAGCCACCGCACACCTGGACGCCGAGAGTGAGTTCCACGTGCAGCGCGCACTGGACGAGACAATGTCGGCGCGGACGTCACTGGTGATCGCGCACCGGCTGTCCACGATCCGCAACGCGGACCAGATCCTCGTCGTCGATGACGGCACCATTGTCCAGCGCGGCAGCCACGAAGAGCTTCTGGCCGCCGGCGGGTTGTACCACGACCTCTACGAGACGCAGTTCGCGCACCAGACGAGTCGCGTCGATGACGCGGAATCGCCCACTGCGTTCCCGCTGGGTTGACTAACCCATCGCGTGGGCGCCGCCGTCGACGTGGATCACCGATCCGGTCGTCGCGCGCAACAACGGCGAGAGCAGGGCAATAGCTGAATCGGCGACCGCGCTGGAGTCGTCGACGTCCCAGCCCAGCGGTGCGCGGTCGGCCCACGTGTCCTCAAAGACCGAGAACCCCGGGATGGACTTGGCGGCGATGGTGCGGATCGGGCCCGCAGCCAGCATGTTGACCCGGATCCGGTCTGGTCCGACCTCGCGGGCCAGATAGCGCCCGAGTGACTCCAGTGCCGCCTTCATGACGCCCATCCAGTCGTACATGGGGTAGGCGCGCGACCCGTCGAAGTCCAGGGCCACCACCGACGCGCCGCCGACCGCGGTGCTCTTGGCGAGCAGCGGGTGAAAGGCCCCGACGAGGGCCGCCAGCGAATAGGTCGACACGTGCATCGCGGTGGCCACGTCCTCGTAGGGGGCGACCAGCATTCCCTGACCGAGACAACTCGGTGGCGCGTAGCCGATGGCGTGGACCAGGCCGTCGAGGCGCCCGAAGCGCTGCTCGATCTCGGCGGCGGCGGCGCTCACCTGGGCGGGGTCGGTCACATCGAGCTCCACGATCTCACCGACGTCGCCGAGCTTTCGCGCGACGCGCCGGGTGAGCGAGACGCCACGCCCGGCGCCCGAGAGCGCGACCGTAGCACCCTCTTCGAGCGCGCGTCGCGCGATGCCGAAGGCCAGTGAGTCGTCGGTGAGGACCCCCGTGACCAGGAGTCGGTGGTCCGCCAGCAGTCCCATCTTGTTAGCGTACTTGTGAGTAAGAAATTGAAGAGGACGACTATGGCGACGGTGGGCATTCTGGGTGGTACCGGACCGGCGGGTCGTGGCGTCGCGGTGCGGCTCGCGAGTTGCGGTCACGACGTGCTGATCGGGTCGCGCGACGCGGCGCGCGCCGACGACGTCGCCACCCGGCTGTCGCCGCGCGGGGGCTCGATCGCGGGGGCGAGCAACGAGGACGCCGCTCGCGCCGACCTGGTGATCGTGGCCACGCCCTGGGACTCGGCGGTCGCGACGGTGAGCGCACTACGCGACGCGCTGGCCGACAAGACCGTCATCTCGATGGTGAACGCCCTGGCCAAGGAGGGTCGCGAGCTCACGCCGATCTACCCGCCGCGCGGATCCATGGCCGCCCAGATTGCCTTCGCGCTGCCTGACAGCACGATCGTGGGGGCCTTTCACCACCTGCCCGCGTCGATGATGGAGGACCTGGACAGCGAGCTCGACGCCGACGTGATCGTCTTTTCCGACGACGACTTCGCGCGCACGCGCGTCGCCGAACTGATCGACGAGATGCCCGGGCTGCGCGCAGTCGTCGTCGGCTCGATGTCACTGGCCAGCGCCGTCGAGGCCTTCACGGCGGTGTGCATCTCGCTGAACATCCGCTACCGCACGCACAGCTACCTGAAGCTCGCGGGCCTCACCCACTGATGCACCTGTACGACGCAGCCCGTCGGGGCGTCTTCCCGCTGGACGTCGGACCAGTGGTCACGTTGTACAGCTGCGGCATCACACCGTACGACGCGGCGCACCTGGGGCACGCCTTCGTGTACCTGGCGTTCGACGTCCTGCAGCGGCGACTGCGCGACGCGGGGCACGAGACGCGTTGCATCCGCAACGTGACCGACGTCGACGACGACATCTTGCGCAAGGCCCGCGAGTTGGGCGTGAACTACCTGGACCTCGCGGCTCAGGAGATGGCGCGCTTCGAACGCGACATGGCGCTCATCAACCTGCTGGCGGTCGCCGGTGAGCCGCGCGCCAGCGGGGCCATCCCCGAGATCCTCACCCTCATCGGCACCACCCTGGAGCGCGGACTTGCCTACGAGGCCGACGGCCACGTCTACTTCGAGGTGGCCAAGTTCCCTCGCTTCGGACAGATCAGCCACCAGCCTCGTGAGGCCATGCTGGAGTTGGCGTCGCAGAACGGTGGACGACCCGACGACCCGCGCAAGCGCGACCCGCTCGACTTCGTCCTGTGGCAGCCGTCGCTCGAGGATGAGCCGGCGTGGGAGTCGCGGTGGGGTCGGGGTCGCCCCGGCTGGCACATCGAGTGCTCGGCCCTGGTGCGGCGCGACCTGGGAGAGACGGTCGACGTCCACGGCGGCGGACGTGACTTGGCCTTTCCCCACCACGAGTGCGAGGCGGCCCAGAGCGAGTCGGTCACGGGAGTTGCGTTGTCCAAGCACTGGGTGCACACCGGACTGGTCGGACTCGGCGGAACCAAGATGTCCAAGTCGCTGGGCAACCTGGTTTTCGTCGACGAGCTCGTGACGCGTGCCGAACCCGCCGCTGCACGCCTGGCGCTACTGGGCCAGCACTATCGCGCGGACTTCGAGTGGCGCGACGAGTTGCTCTCGCTCGCTCAGTCGCGGTTGGCCACCTGGCGCTCGACGCTGACCACCGGTCGCGCCAGCACGGCGCTCGAGGACGTTCGCGCGGCGCTCGACGACGACCTCGACACCCCCGGGGCTCTGCGGGTGCTCGACGACGCCGCGCTCGCCGGATGCAACGTCGCCTCAGGCGCCGCACTGCTCGGCATTACTCTGTAGGCGACGAAAGGCACCATGGCGGACATCGAGGTGACGTTGCCCGACTCCAGCGTCCGCACGGTCGCGGCGGGGTCGACCGCTCACGACCTGGCGAGCCTGATTGGGAAGCGTTTAGGGCGCGACGCCTTGGCCGCGGTGGTCAACGGCCAGCTCACCGACCTGGGGACGTTCCTGCCCGCGGGAGCCAGCGTCTCCATCGTCACGCCGGCCAGCGAAGAGGGTCGCGAGGTCTTGCGTCATTCGAGCGCGCACGTACTGGCCCAGGCCGTGACGCGATTGTGGCCCGGGGCGCACTACGCCATCGGCCCGGCGATCCGCGACGGCTTCTACTACGACTTCGAGCTGCCCGGCGGCGAGCGATTCTCCGATCACGACCTCGCGCGCATCGACGCCGAGATGCGCGCCATCATCGCCGAGGACCAGCCGTTCACTCGCGCCGAGTACTCGATCGAGGAGGGGCTGACGCTCTTCGCCGATCAGCCCTTCAAGGTCGAGATCATCGAGGCGGTGGCCCATGGGGGAACGCCCGAGGACCTGGTGGAGGCCAGCGGCACTGTCATCAGCACCTACGTCAACTCCCCGGAGTTCCGGGACCTGTGCCGCGGCCCGCACGTGCCGTCGACGGGTCGCCTGGGCCACTTTCGCCTGACCCGCGTCGCCGGGGCGTACTGGCGCGGCGACGAGAAGCGTCCCCAGCTCCAACGCATCTACGGCACGGCGTGGGAGTCGGCCGAGGCCCTCGAGGCGCACCTGAACTTCCTGGAGGAGGCCGAGCGTCGCGATCACCGCCGACTCGGGGCCGAGCTCGACCTCTTCTCCTTCCCCGGCGAGGTCGGACCGGGGCTGGCGCTCTTTCACCCCAAGGGCGGAACGATGCGCCGCGTCATGGAGGACTACTCACGCGAGCGCCACGTCGCGGGTGGTTACGACTTCGTCACGTCGCCGCACATCTCCAAGTCCGACCTCTTCGAGACCTCCGGGCACCTGCAGTGGTTCGCCGAGTCGATGTACCCGCCAATGGAGCTCGACGAGGGCCAGAAGTACTACCTCAAGCCGATGAACTGCCCGTTCCACGTGCTCATCTTCAAGTCGCGCCAGCGCAGCTACCGCGAACTTCCGCTGCGCTTCTTTGAGTTCGGCGCGGTCTATCGATACGAACTGTCCGGCGTCGTGCACGGCCTCACGCGCGTGCGCGGCATGACCCAGGACGACGCGCACATCTTCTGCACGCGCGAGCAGATGGCCGACGAGCTGGCCAGCCTCTTGCAGTTCGTGCTGGACCTGCTGCGCGACTTCGGGCTGACCGACTTCTATCTCGAGCTGTCTACGCGGCCCGAAGGAAAGGCCGTAGGCACCGACGAGGAGTGGGCCGAGGCCGAGGCGACGCTCGCGAACATCGCCGGGGGCCAGGGTCTCGAACTCGTGCTCGACCCCGGCGGCGGCGCGTTCTACGGACCCAAGATCTCAGTCCAGGCGCGCGACGCCATCGGTCGCACCCACCAGATGTCCACCATCCAGCTGGACTTCCAGACGCCCCAGCGCTTCGAGGCAACGTACATAGCATCGGACAACTCGCGCACCCGCCCGATCATGATCCACCGCGCGCTCTTCGGCTCAGTGGAGCGTTTCATTGCGGTCCTGCTCGAGCACTACGCCGGCAACATGCCGACCTGGCTGTCGCCCGAGCAGGTCCGGGTGCTCGGCGTGCGCGACGACCACGACCGCTACGCCTTCGACGTGGCCAAGGAGCTGCGCGAGCGCGGCGTGCGCGCGACGGTCGAGACGGCCTCAGAGCCGCTGGGCTCGCGGGTACGCCGGGCCAAGATGGAGAAGATCCCGTACGTGCTCGTGGTCGGCGACGACGACGTCGCCGCCGTGACGGTGGGCGTGAACGCGCGCGGGTCCAACGACCCGCGGCGCGGAGTCGCGTTGCTCGAGTTCCTCACCGAACTGGGCGCGGAGATCGACGCGCACGGCGCACCCGAGGACCGCGCGTGAGCCTCGCGCGCTTCTCGGCCGCGTGGCGCGAGCAGTACGTGTCCGGGACGGGCGCCCTGAACAACGCCGCCGACGACGACGCGTGCGTATTCTGCGTCCTGGCTGACGCCGAGGTCGGTGACGAGACGGGCGTGCTGTGGCGCAGCGACCTGACCTACGTGGCGCTCAACGCCTTTCCCTACGGCTCGGGGCACCTGCTGGTGCTGCCGCGACGTCACGTGGCCGAACTGGCCGAACTCACCGACGCCGAGTACGACGACTTCTCGCGCGCGGTGCGACGTTGCAACAACGCCTTGGAGGCCGCGTACCGCCCGGACGGGATGAACATCGGACTCAACCTCGGCCTGGCGGCCGGCGCCGGGATACCCAAGCACCTGCACGGCCACGTCCTGCCGCGCTGGAACGGTGACACGAATTTCATGACCACCATTGGCGAAACCCGCGTGCTGCCTGAGTCCCTCGCCTCCACGTGGGCCAAGGTGCACCCGCACATGGACCACGCGGGGGGCTGAGCGGCGTCGGTAGACTGGTCGCGACGGACCCGGGAGATGAATGTTCGACGGTAGGTTCCGACAGGGGTTTGACGCTTCCGTTGCCCCCATAGGTCGGTCACTGGTGCGCGCCGGGATCTCGGCGGACGTGCTCACGTTCTCCGGCCTCGTGTTTGCCCTGGCCACGGCGTGGGCGATCGGCACCGGGTGGTTCTGGCTGGCCATCATCCTGCTCACGCTCACGGGCTTCCACGACATCTTCGACGGGGCCGTGGCCAAGGCCTCCCAGCGCGCCAGCCAACGCGGCAACTTCTTTGACTCCGTGGTCGACCGCATCGCCGACGCCGTCATCATGGGCGGGTGCGCGTACTACCTGACCACGCACCACCGGGGCCAGCTGGTACTCCTCCCCTTCGCGATTCTGACCACCACCTACCTCATCTCCTACCAGCGCTCCAAGGCCGAGTCCCTGGGACTGAGCGCCAAGGGCGGCCTCATGGAGCGCGCCGAGCGCATGATCCTGCTGGGCGTGGCCCTGTTGTCGTCGGCGATCTTCGTGCCGGTGCTGTGGGTGCTGCTCGGCCTGACCGCGATGACCGCCGCGGGACGCTTCTGGCGGGTCTGGCAGATGGCGGCGCGACCGGAACCGATCGTGCCGTTGGTGGCGCGGCCCCACTACCACCCGCGCTGGTCACGGCGCGGCCTCAGCCGCACCTCTCGCCACTGACCGTGGGTCCGCGCGCGCACGTCGCGCTCTTCAAGACCCTGGGCGCTCTCATGGAGAGGCTGCCCGAGCAACTCGACGTCTGGATCGGGCGACACGTGTCGCTCATCGTCGGTCGGCGCAGCACGAACGCCCGTGCGGCGCTGACCTCCAACCTGAGCCGCGCGTTGGCCCCTCCGGGAAAGGTGCCCGACCCCGCCTTGCTCGAGCGTTTCGTCGAACGTGGCTTTGACGGCTACGGGCGCTACTGGGCCGAGGGCGCGAAGCTGCCGGCGATCAAACCCAAGACGGTCGTCGCGCGATTCGTGATCGCCGAGGGCTTCGAGCACCTGGAGGCCGCCCGCGCGGCGGGCAAGGGGCTGGTGTTGGCTCTGCCCCACGTGGGCAGCTGGGAGTGGGGCGGCGCGTTTCTGGCCCAGATCGGCATGCCGATGATGGCGGTGGCCGAAGTACTAGAACCGCCGGAGCTGTTCGAGTGGTTCAAACAGAAGCGTGCATCCATGGGTATCTCAATCGCGCCACTCGACGACCACGCCGGCACGGCCATGCTTACCGCGCTCAACGCCGGTGGCGTCGTGGGACTGCTGTGCGACCGGGACATCTTGGATAACGGACTGCCGGTTGACTTCTTCGGTCAGCGACTCACTCTGCCCGCCGGTCCCGCGACCCTGGCCCTGCGCACCGGCGCGATGCTGGTCGCCGCCGCGTGTTACACGGGTCCGGGGCGCGACCACTACGCGGTCGTGACTCCGCCGATCGACACGTCGCGCACCGGCCGATTGCGCCAGGACGTCAACCGGGTCACCGAACTGCTGGCGCTGGAGTTGGAGGGCCTCATCCGTCGCGCCCCGGAGCAGTGGCATGTCCTCCAGGATCGTTTCGGCACGGCGTGACCCGCGTCGCGCTCCTGTCGCCGTACTCGTTGGGCGTGCCCGGGGGAGTGCAGGAACAGGTGCTGGCCATGAGCCGTGAGCTGTGCCGGCGTTCCCACGAGGTCCTCGTGGTCGCACCCGGGCGCGGCGAGGGCGTCTACGACACACCGGCGACGGTGGCGCAGTCTGGGCGGGTCTGGGCCGTGCCCGCCAACGGGTCTCGCGCCCCACTGACCCTGTCGCCGCGTGCGGCCGCTGCGGTCCGGCGTCGTGTGGCCGAGTTCTCACCCGACGTCGTGCACCTGCACGAGCCCTACGCGCCGGTGCTCGGCTGGGGGGTGCTGCGCGCTCACGCGGCGCCCAGCGTGGCGACCTTCCACCGCGCCGGCTCGGGGCCCGCGCTCACACTCACGCGACCATTGCTGGCTTGGTTCGCCCGACGGGTCGATGAACCCGTCGCGGTGAGCGACGCCGCCGCGCGCACGATCACCGGCGCGACTGGCGTGTCGCCCACCGTGCTCTTCAACGGCTTCGAAGCCGAGCGGTTCGTGGAGTACCCGCGACGGCGCAGCAAGGACGTCGACGTCGTGTTCGTCGGTCGACTCGAGGAGCGCAAGGGCGCGGCCTTCGCGATCGAGGCGGTGCGGACCCACAATGAAGGTGACGTGGCGCCGTGGCGACTGGTCGTGATCGGCGACGGGCCCGAGCGCGAGCGACTCGAGGCGCGGGCCGCCCACGACGAGATGATCGTGTTCCTGGGTGCGCTCGACGACGCGCACAAGCGCGAGTGGTTGCGCCGCGCGCGCGTCGTCGTCGCCCCGTCCACCCACGGCGAGAGCTTCGGAGTGGTGTTGCTCGAGGCCATGGCCAGCGAAGCGCCGGTGGTGGCGAGTGATATCGACGGCTATCGCGAGGCCGCGGGAGGTCACGCCGTCCTCGTCGCTCCCGGCGACGCCGCCGCACTGGGGGCCGGCATCGCGGCCGCGCTGCTGCGCGATACGCCGGAGGCGATCGGGGCGGCGCGCGCCCACGCCGAGAACTGGTCGATGCGACGCCTGATGGACGAGTACGAAGTGCTCTACGCGCGCGCGGGGGAGCGTTTTGCGCTAAGACGGTAGCCTTTCGTCGTGGCCACCAAGCAGCGATCGCGTCAGCGCCGTTCCACGCATCGCGACCGTAGCCCGCGCTACGTCGCGCCGGTGCTGGACCCCACGTGGCAGAGTCCGTACGCGCCGACGAGCGCCGAGCGTCACGCCAACCACCGCGCGGTGCGCGACTTCGCCTTCCGGCGCCGCATGCCCCAGACGGTCGTCATATCCATCGTCGTGGGCGGACTCATCGGTGGCGTGGCCTTCGTACCTTGGCTGCCGATCATCGGCGTCGCCATCGCCGGGCTCTACGCCTGGGAGCTATGGCGTGCCCTCCAGCGCGCCGAACGCCAGGGGCGCACGTTGGGCGCGAGCCTGGCCGCGCGGTTCGACGCGGGCGGCACCGCCAAGGACCAGGAGCGCCTCACCACGGTGATCGATCGGCTGTCGGCGACCTTCGGGTCGAGCAACCTGCGCGCGGTGATTGTCAGGGACGAGGGCTACAACGCGGCCCTGGTGCCGGGTGCGCGCGACACGTTCGTCGTGACCGACGCGCTGGTGCGCGACTTCGAACTAATCGAGCTCGAAGGCGTGGTGGCCCACTGCCTGGCACGCCAACGACTGGGACTGCTGATGCGCGAGAGCCTGGCCTGCGTGAGCGGCGCCAACGACGAGGCGCGCCGCGAACTGGCCGGCGTCGGCGCCACCTACCGCGCCGACGAAGTGGCCGCCGCCGCCATCCGGTACCCGCTGGGCCTGGCCGGGGCGCTGCGGCGCTGCGCGGACCAGTCGCTACCGACCTCGTCGTACTTCGCGTCGCCGGACTACGACGCGCAGCGCTGGATCTGGTTCGACGTGCACCTCGATCGCATGGAGCCCGACCCCTCGGACCTCGATGACGTCATCTTGCGTGCGCGGGCCCTCGAAGAGTGGTGAGGCGCGCCCGGTAGGATTTGACCATGAGTACACCTTCCACAGTCGGGTCAACGCTGGTCAAGCGCGGCCTAGCCGACATGCTGCGCGGTGGGGTGATCATGGACGTGGTCAATCCCGAACAGGCCAAGATCGCCGAGGACGCTGGGGCCGTGGCGGTCATGGCCCTTGAGCGCGTACCCGCCGACATCCGCCGCGACGGGGGAGTGGCGCGCATGAGCGACCCCCTCATGATTCAGGAGATTCAGGCGTCCGTCACCATCCCGGTCATGGCCAAGGCCCGGATCGGGCACTTCGCCGAGGCCCAGGTCCTCCAGGCCCTCGGCGTGGACTACGTCGACGAGTCCGAGGTCCTCACGCCGGCCGACGAGGAGAACCACATCGACAAGTGGGCCTTCACTGTGCCGTTCGTGTGCGGCGCGACCAACCTGGGTGAGGCCCTACGACGCATCGCCGAGGGTGCGTGCCTGATCCGTTCCAAGGGCGAGGCGGGCACCGGCAACGTCGTCGAGGCGGTGCGACACCTGCGCACGATCAACGCCCAGATGCGTCGACTCAAGAGCGCCGACGCCGCCGAGTTGTACGCGCTGGCCAAGGATCTCCAGGCGCCCCTGGCCCTCGTCCAGGAGGTCGCCGAGAGCGGCCGACTTCCCGTGCCGATGTTCTGTGCCGGCGGCATTTCCACTCCGGCCGACGCGTCGCTCGTACTGCAGTTGGGGGCCGAGGCCGTCTTCGTGGGCTCGGGCATCTTCAAGAGCGAGGAGCCGGCGCGCATGGCCGTGGCCATCGTCGAGGCGACCACGCACTTTGACGACGCCGCGGTGGTCGCCAAGGTCTCCACCGGTCTCGGGGCGGCCATGGTCGGTGCCGAGACCGCCACCCTCGAACAACGCCTGGCCGAGCGCGGCTGGTAGTGCCGCGCGTCGGCGTACTCGCCCTCCAGGGTGACGTACGCGAACACTCGGCCGTGCTGACGGCTGCGGGCGCCGAGGTCACACGGGTACGCAAACCCGAGGACCTCGACGACCTGGACGGACTGGTGATGCCCGGGGGCGAGTCGACCGCCATCGCTCACCTGCTGGAGACATCGGGACTGCGCAAGCCACTCGGCGAAGCGCTCGACGACGGGCTGGCGGTCTTGGGGACCTGCGCCGGGTTGATACTGCTGAGCGACACCGTGCTCGACGGGCGCGGTGACCAATGGAGCTTCGGCGCGCTTGACGTCGCGGTGCGCCGCAACGGCTACGGGCGCCAGATCGCCAGCTTCGAGACGGAAGTGGACGTCAAGGGGATCGGTCACGTGCATGGGGTCTTCATCCGCGCGCCGCGTATCGAAACGTGGTCCGCCGACATCGAAGTACTCGCCACCCTGGATCACGGCGACGGCGACCACCCGGTGCTGGTGCGACAGGGGGCGGTCCTGGGGTGTGCCTTCCATCCCGAACTGGCCGCAGAGACGCGGATACACCAGCTGTTCTTGGACTCGCTGCCCACGAGGTAGACGGCGCCGGGTTCCGACGTGTTACGCGTCATACCTGATAAAAGGGTATAAACACTTCAAGTAGCCGATGGGAGAGGTCCTGCTGCGTTTAATCTGTAATTGTGTAATCTTGTAATTATGAAAAACGAAGAGATCAAGCGGTTCTTCGACGAGAAGGTGCCGCGCAATTGGTTCAGTTCGATCAGCGTCGACTTTGACGGTGACGAGATTTGGTGTGTGGGCGAACTGCCGGCCGACGTGAAGGTGGAGGAGTTTCGCGAGTCGACCCGCGCCGAGCGTATGGGAGTGGCCGAAGCCGCTGAGGACCTGTTTCGCCGCAAGGTGTCCTGGGGCGTGAGTCGCGATGGCGTGACCACGCTGTTCACGCACCTGAGCACTCCGGTCATGACCCGTCTACGCCTGCGCGAGCGCGCGGTGCTGGACACATTGATCGAGTCGGGGGTCGCGCGCAGTCGCAGCGAAGCCCTGGCGTGGTGCGTGAAGTTGGTCGGGCGCCACGAGACCGAGTGGCTCGCCGAACTTCGTGAGGCCCTGGCGGGTGTCGAAAGCGCCCGCACCGCGGGTCCCTCCGTCAGCTAAGCGGACACCCCCTAGGGGTGACTGCGTCCAGCCGGTAGCATCGTCTACGCCCCACGGGGCGGGAGGAAGCATGTCCGGCCATTCGAAGTGGGCGACCACCAAGCACCGCAAAGGGGCCAAGGACAGCGCCCGCGCCAAGGTCTTCGCCAAGCTGATCCGCCAGGTGGAGGTCGCCGCGCGCGAGGGCGGCGGGGACCAGTCAGCCAACGCCAGCCTGCGCACCATGTACCAGAAGGCCCGTGAGGCGTCGGTGCCGATCGACACGATCGACCGGGCCGTCAAGCGCGGGACCGGTGAGCTCGAGGGGGCGCGGTACGAGCCGGTCACCTACGAGGGGTACGGGCCGGGCGGAGTTGCGGTCATCGTCGAGACCCTCACTGACAATCGCAATCGAACGAGCGCGGAGATCAAGCACCTGTTCACTCGCTTCGGTGGCTCGATCGCCGAGCCCGGTTCGGTCGCCTGGCAGTTCGATCGCAAGGGTGTGATCGAGGTGCAGGGACCGCTCGACGAGGACCAACTGCTCGAGCGGGTCCTGGAGTCCGGCGCCGAGAACTTCTCCGACGACGGCGACAACTACCTCGTGACCACACCGCCCCACGAGCTGGCGGCGGTGCGCGACGCGCTCGACGGCTCCGGCTTCAAAGTGCTCAGCTCCGAGCTCACGCTGGTACCCCAGAACGTCATCGCGGTCACCGACGACGCCGAAGCCAAGCGGGTGTTGCGACTGGTGGACGCCATGGACGAGCACGACGACGTCCAGAACGTCTTCGCGAACTTCGACGTCTCCGACGAAGTCCTCGCCGCCTTCGAGGGCTAAACCCGTTCGCGCACGCCGCCCGGGTTAGTATCGAACATATGTTCGTACTGGGTATCGACCCGGGTCTCACCCGCTGCGGATTCGGTCTGGTGGAGGGCTCCTTCGAGAATCGAGAGTCCTTCGCGGCGCGCCGGGCCGGGGTCGTCGAGACCGAGAAGAACCTGCCGGTCGAAGAGCGCCTGCGTCTGCTGAGTGACGAGTTGGCCGCGTTGATCGCCGAAGTGGGGCCCGACGTCGTGGTGGTCGAGCGCGTCTTCTACCAACGAAACGCCCGCACCGCGATCTCGGTGGCCCAGGCCAGTGGCGTGGCGATCGCCCTGGCCGGCGCCGCCGGCGCCTCCGTGCGCCAGTTCACCTCCCAAGAGGTCAAGCTCGCCGTCACCGGCTACGGCGCAGCGAGCAAGTCCCAGGTCCAGGCGATGGTCGCGCGACTGTGCGGGCTCGCCGAGCCCCCGCGGCCCCCGGACGTGGCTGACGCCCTGGCTCTGGCGATCACCTACCTCGTGACCGAACGCACGCAACGCCGACTGATCGAAGCGGCCCCGCGATGATCGGGTGGCTCGAGGGCGAAGTGCGCCACCGGCTCCCGAACGGCGCACTAGTCGTGGACGTTCGTGGCGTGGGGTATGAGGTCCACGTCGCTCGGGACGACTTCGCGACGGGGAATACGGCGCGTCTCTTCGTCTACACCGTGGTGCGCGACGACGCGATCTCCCTCTACGGGTTCGTGACGTTCGAGGAACGTGAGTTCTTCGAGATGCTGCTCGCGACCCCCGGGGTGGGTCCCTCGACCGCGCTCGGTGCGCTACGTACCATGACCACCACCGAGCTCGCGTTCGCGATCGAAAGCGGAGACGCCAAACGGGTCGCGCTGATCCCAGGTATCGGTCCAAAAACGGCGAGCCGCATCGTGCTCGAGCTGAAGGGCAAGGTCGTCTCCGCCCTCAGCGACGAAGGTGTGCGCGTGAGCGACAACGAGGCCGTCGAGGACGCGCTACGCGCTCTGGGCTATACCGGCTCGGAGATCCGCGATGCCCTTCGTGACGTCGCGCCCAGCGAGGATGAATCTGCGACCCTGCGCGAGGCCCTGCATCGTTTGAGGCCGCGGTGACGCGTCGCGACGTCGACTTGGCCGGGGCCGACAGCGTGGTGGCGCCGGTGGCGGACGAGCAAGAGAGAACAGTGGAGGCGTCGCTGCGACCCGGGACACTCAGCGAGTTCGTCGGTCAACGCGAGTTGGTGGGCCACCTCGAGATAGTCCTGGGGGCCGCGCGCGTGAGGGGTCAGGTCGTCGACCACCTGCTCTTCGCGGGTCCGCCCGGTCTCGGCAAGACCTCGCTCGCCACGATCGTGGCCAATGAGATGTCGGCGGGTCTTCGCGTGACCTCGGGTCCTGTGCTCACGAGGCCCGGGGACCTGGCGGCGCTCCTCACCGACCTCCACGACGGCGACGTGCTCTTCATCGACGAGCTGCATCGGCTCACGCGGTCCGTCGAAGAGGTCCTCTATCCCGCGATGGAGGATCGCCGCCTCGACGTGATGATCGGCCGCGGTCCTTCGGCACGCTCCATCCGGCTCGACCTGCCTCGCTTCACGCTGGTCGGGGCCACCACCCGGACGGGTTTGGTGGCCGCGCCACTGCGTGATCGCTTCGGTTTCGTCGCGTCCCTCGACCTGTACGGAGCGGACGACTTGACCGTCATCGTCACCCGCTCGGCGCGTTTGCTCGGCGTCGCGCTCGACCCGGGCGCCGCCGCGGTGATCGCCGGTCGAAGCCGGGGAACCCCACGCATCGCCAACCGACTGCTGCGCCGGGTCCGTGACGTGGCGGAGGTGCGTGGTCGCGAGCGCGTCAACGAAGACCTGGCGACCGAGGCGCTAGAGCTGTTCGGGGTGGACACCCTGGGCCTCGACAAGGTCGACCGGCGCATTCTGGGTATGCTGTGCGACCAGTTCTCGCGCCAACCGGTGGGACTGACCACGCTGGCGCACGCTTGCGGTGAAGAGACCAGCACGATTGAGGACGCCTACGAGCCGTACCTGTTGCGCGAGGGCTTGCTGGCGCGCACGCCGCGCGGGCGCGTCGCCACCGAGCGTGCCTACGCGCACCTGGGTCGCACCCCTCCGGGGGGCGGCCTGCTTTAGGTCGCGCGGCGCCACGGAGTAGGGTTTCGGGGGCATCTATCCCGAAGGGAACCCCATGTTGTTGGCAGCCACGAGCAAATCCGGAAGCGGCTCGGCGATCCTTCTCATCTACGTGGCGGTCTTCGTCGCCCTGTATTTCTTCTACATTCGTCCGCGCAGCCGCAAGCAGAAGGCGGTGCGCGCCCAGGCCCGCCAGGTCGACGTCGGTGAGCGCGCCCAGACCGTCGGTGGCTTCGTGGGGACCATCGTGCGCCGTGACGACCAGTTGGTGACCCTGCGCAGTGCCAGCGGCGTCGAACTTGACTTCGTGCCCAGCGCCATCGCGCGGCGTTTCGACCCCGTGGTGCCCGAGTCGACCGATGATGCGGCGAACGAGGAGCATCCGACCGACGGAGAGACTTCCGGCGGCGACGCTACCGGGGGCGACAAGTAAGAATGCCGGCCCCGGTCGGTTCCCGACAGTCGCTGATCCTCAGCCTGGTCTTGACAATCGCCATCGCCTTCGGGGCGTTGGCGGCGACTCTCTCGCTGGGCTGGGGTCCCAAGCTTGGCCTCGACCTCGCCGGCGGCGTCTCGGCGGTCTACAAGCCAGCCACTCCGACCTCGACCGCCAACATGCAAGAGGTCGTGACGATTCTGAGCAACCGCGTCAACGGTCTCGGCGTCTCCGGTTCAACAGTCAACCTGCAAGGAAAGAACGTCGTCGTCTCCGTGCCGGGCGTCAAGGACGCTCGTCGGGTGCTCAAATTGGTGGGCGAGACCGCCCAGCTTCTCTTTCGCCCCGTGCTCTGTGACGCGTTGCCCGCGTCAAAGACGGCCAAGGCCGTATCGACTGTTCCCCAGTGCGGACCGCAATATCAGTTGACCGCGGCCAACTTGAACATCAACACCTCCACGCAGACCGCCACCAACAACATTCCTCCCGATCCGCAGTTCACGAACATCGCCACGACGAAGCCGAATAACGACCTCGCGACCTCGACGGTCATCCTTCCGGTGCTTGGCCAACCCGGTGTTCGCATGGTTCTAGGACCGGCTCAGCTCACCGGGACTGCGATCTCTAAGGCGATCGCCCAGCAGAACACGATTGGCGCGTGGGTGGTCAACTACAACTTGACCTCGACGGGGAGCCCGGCGTGGGACGCCGTGGCCAAGGCCAACTTCCACCAAGAGGTGGGCATCGAACTCGACGGCGTCGTCCAGTCCGCCCCGCTGATCCTGCCCGGGCAAGCGGCCTTCTCTAGTTTCGGCGGGTCGGGTGAGATCTCGGGATCCTTCACTCAGTCCTCGGCCCAGACCTTGGCCATCGCGATGCAGTTCGGAGCGCTGCCGGTGCGACTGGTTCCACAAACGACCCAGACGGTGTCGCCGACCCTGGGTCACAGCGCACTCGTCGCCGGGCTCGGCGCGGGCCTGGTCGGTTTGCTGCTGGTTCTGCTCTACACGATCTTCTACTACCGAGCCCTGGGGCTGGTCATCATCTTGGGACTCGGAGTCACGGCCGCGCTTCTCTGGGCAATCATCTCCGCGCTGGGTCACACCGCGTTCGCCCCAACGTTCTCGCTGGCCGGTGTAACGGGCATCATCGTGTCGATTGGCATCACGGTGGACAGTTACATCGTGTACTTCGAACGATTAAAAGACGAGGCTCGGTCGGGACGTTCTATCCGCACGTCCGTCGACCGCGGTTTCCGCTCCGCCTGGCGCACGGTGCTGGCGGCTGACACGGTCAGCCTGCTCGCCGCCGTCTTGCTCTACCTGATTGCCGTGGGCGACGTGCGAGGCTTCGCCTTTTTCCTCGGGCTCTCGACATTGATGGACGTCTTCATCACCTGGTACTTCACCCGCCCGATGGTCGTCCTGCTAGGCCGGCGTGGTTCGGACAGCACGTCGGCACTCTCGCTTGCGGCAGGCGTGCGACCGGGGGCGGCCGTCCATGAGTGAGGACACCAAGAGGCCGGGCCCTTTGGGACGTCTCTATCAGGGACTCACCACGATTGACTTCGTCGGTCGGCGCCGCTTGTGGTTCACCATCTCGATCGTGATCATCGTGCTCGGCATTGGGTCGCTGGCCATCCGAGGCTTCAATCTCGGCATCGACTTCAAGGGCGGCAATTCGTGGGAGGTTCGCGCCCCGCACTCGTCCATCGCGAAGATGACCTCGGCCGTCACGAGGGCTGGGCTCACCAACCCGACCGTGGAGGAACTGGGTGGCGTGACGTACGAAGTCACGGCCGACCTCAACAACCTCTCATCCGATCAACAGACTGCGGTGACGAATCACGTGGCGAGCGCGATGGCCAAGGCCGCGGGTGTCGGGTTTATTCAGGTGTCGACCAGCAGCGTGGGACCGACGTGGGGCGGATCGATCACCAAGCGCGCGCTCGAGGCGCTGATCGTGTTCTTCATTGCCGTGGTCCTCTACATCAGCGTGCGCTTCGAGCCGAAGATGGCGCTCGCCGCCTTCATTGCCATGGTGCACGACCTCCTCGTGACTGTGGGCGTGTACTCGCTGTTCGGGTTCCAAATCACCCCGGACACCGTCATCGCCCTGCTGACGATCCTGGGGTATTCGCTCTACGACACCGTGGTGGTCTTTGACCGCGTGCGCGACAACGCCGGTTCGGTGCTCAAGAGCGGCGACATGAGTTACGCCGAGATGGTCAACCTCTCGATGAACCAGACTCTGGCTCGTTCGATCAACACCTCTCTCGTCGCCATCTTGCCGGTTCTGTCAGTGCTCGTGGTTGGTGCCTACATCCTGGGTGCGACGACTCTGCAGAACTACGGACTCGCGCTGACCGTCGGACTCTTTAGCGGGGCGTACTCGTCGATCTTCATTGCGAGTCCTTTGCTGTCACTGTTCAAGGAACGTGAACCGCGCTACCGCGAGTTGGCGGCGAGGGTGGCCTCGCGCGCCGAGCGTCAGGTCCTCACGCCGGCCGCTGCCGCCGTCATGGGCGGTGACGGGCCGCAGCGAACGGTCGGCGCGTCACGGTCGCGCAGCGTGGCGAGTGGCGCGTCGACGATCACTCCGCGGAGCGCCACGCCGTTGCAGCCGAGGCCGCGTAAGCGTAAAAGGCGGTAGGGCGCCGGTAGGCTAACCCCATGGTGACCTTGGATTCGCGGGCCCCGGCGGACCCCGCGCTGGCCAACGCCATCGAACGTCTCATCAGTCGATTCCAGGGATACCACGAGGACGGGGACGCGGATCTGATCCGCCGGGCCGGCCTGGCCGCCATCGCGGCCCACGAGGGCCAGTTGCGCCGCACCGGCGAGCCCTACGTGACGCACCCGATCGCCGTCGCGGACATCGTGGCTGACCTGGGCTTAGACGAGACCACGATCGCCGCCGCTTTGCTCCACGACGCCGTCGAGGACACCGGCGTGACGACCTCGTGGCTCGCGCGGGAGTTTGGAGACCGGGTCACCGCGGTGGTCGACGGGGTCACCAAGCTCGACCGCCTGGAGTTCGACTCGAAGGAGGCCCAGCAGGCCGCCACCATTCGCAAGATGTTCATCGCGATGGCTCAGGACTGGCGGGTCCTGCTGATCAAGCTGGCCGACCGTCTCCACAACATGCGCACGATCTCGGTCATGCCGATGAATCGCCAACGGGCCATCGCCCAGGAGACCCTCGACGTCTACGCCCCGCTGGCGCACCGCCTCGGTGTCCAGCAGGTCAAGTGGCAGCTCGAGGACCTGAGCTTCGCCACGCTGCACCCCAAGCGCTACGCCGAGATCGAACAGATGGTGGCCGCGCGCGCCCCGGAGCGCGAGGCCTACCTGGCCGAGGTCATGGATCTGTTGTCGGCCAAGCTCAAGACCTTTGACATCAAGGGCGAGATAACCGGGCGGGCGAAGAACTTCTGGAACATCTACGAGAAGATGGTCATCCAGGGCAAGGAGTTCAACGACATCATCGACCTGGTGGGCTTGCGGGTGATCGTTGACGAGGAGCGCGACTGCTGGGCGGTGCTCGGCGCCATCCACGCGCTGTGGTCACCGGTTCAGGGGCGGTTCAAGGACTTCATCAACTCACCGAAGTTCAACCTCTACCAGTCACTCCACACGACGGTGATCGGCCCGCGCGGCAAGTCGGTCGAGGTCCAGGTCCGCACGCATGAGATGCACCGGCGCGCCGAGTTCGGCGTGGCGGCGCACTGGTCCTACAAGTCCAAGGACGGGGATCCGAGCAAAGAGCTCGCCTGGATGCAGCGCCTGGTCGACGTCGAAGCTGAAGAGAGCGATCCTATTGCGTTCTTGGAGGCGCTCAAGTTGGACCTCGGACACGACGAGGTCTACGTCTTCACCCCCAAGGGCCGCGTGATCTCGCTCGTTGAGGGCGCGACGCCCATCGACTTCGCGTACGCCGTACACACCGAGGTGGGACATCACTGCGTGGGAGCCAAGGTCAACGGTCGGCTGGTGCCCCTGGACACCGAACTTCACTCGGCCGACGTCGTTGAGATCGTGACCAGCAAGAGCGAGACGGCCGGGCCGTCGCGTGACTGGTTGGCGCTGGTCAAGTCGTCGCGGGCGCGCTCGAAGATTCGCCAGTGGTTCCAGCGCGAGCGTCGTGAGGACGCCATTGAAGGGGGCCGCGAGGAGTTGACCAAGGCCCTGCGACGTGAAGGCCTGCCGGTTACGACCTCGCTCACCTCCAGCGCGTTGGACGGCGTTGTCAAGTCGCTCAACCTCGACGATCTGGAAGCCCTCTTTATGTCGATCGACAGCGGACAGAACTCGGCGCTCGCCGTCGTCCAGCGCCTGGAACGTGAACTCCACGGTGGTGACGCTGAACAGCTGCCGTCGACGGTCACCAAGATGCCGCGCACGAGCCGCACCACGCGGCGCAGCGCCGGCGTCTACGTCGAGGGCCTGGACGACGTGATGATCCACCTAGCGCGCTGCTGCTCGCCCGTGCCCGGCGATCCGATCATGGGTTTCATCACCCAGGGCCGCGGGGTGAGCGTGCACCGCGACGACTGCTCCAACGCGGTGGCGCTGGCCCAACGACTAGGCGAGCGCGTGATCGACGTCGAGTGGGACGGCTCGCTGGGCGGACAGTACCGCGCGGTGCTCGAGGTTTTGGCCTTTGATCGATCGCGCCTGCTGCTCGACGTGTCGCGGGTGGTCGCCGAGTACCACCTCAACATCATCTCGTCGAGTTCGACGACGTCGGGATCACGCATCGTGCGCATGGTCTTTGACGTCGAGTTGGCCGACCCGACGCACCTGTCCAGCCTGCTCGCGGCGCTCAAGGGCGTCGACGGGGTCTTCGACGCCTTCCGCCAGCTGCCCGGTCAACACACCACCTCATGAGCGATCCGGCCACCTCATTCCGAGCGCCCATCGGGACCCACGACGTCCTGGCGCCGGCGTCAGCGCGCTGGGAGGGCGTGGTGGCCACCTTCGCCCAGTACGCCTACCGCTACGGGTTCTCGTTGGCGATCACCCCGACGTTCGAAGAGGTGGGCGTCTTCAATCGCGGCATCGGCGAGGGCTCCGACGTTGCCCAGAAGGAGATGTACGTCTTTTCGGACCGCGGCGACCGGGTCTACGCGCTGCGCCCCGAGGGCACGGCGCCGGTCGTGCGCGCCTTCGTCCAGCACCAGCCGACCACGCCGTTCAAGGCGTGGTACGTGACGCCCGCCTTTCGCTACGAGCGGCCCCAGGCCGGTCGGTACCGCGAGCACCACCAGCTCGGTGTTGAGGCGCTGGGAACCGACGACCCGGCGGTGGACGTCGAAGTCATTGCCCTGGCCGCTCGATTCTTTGCGGCCATCGGGCTGACGCAGGTTCGCCTCGACGTGAACTCGATGGGCCACGTGGCGTGTCGCGCCAACTACGTCGAAGCGCTGCGCGCGTACCTCGCAGAACACCGCGACGAACTGTGTGACGAGCATCGTGAGACGTGGTCGCTGAACCCGCTGCGCGTTCTCGATTGCAAGAAGCCCGAGTGCATCGCCGTCATCAACGCCGGGCCGATGCTGCCCGACTATCTTTGCGACGACTGCCGTGAGCACTTCGCGCGGGTTACCGCGGGTTTGGAGAGCCTGGGGATTGCCTTCACGCGCAATCCTCGACTCGTTCGAGGTTTCGACTACTACACACGCACGACCTTCGAGTTCATCTCCGACGCGCTGGAGAGCGCCCAGAACGCCATCTGCGGTGGCGGACGCTACGACCAACTGGCCGAGCAACTAGGTGGTGCGCCCACGGGGGGCATCGGTTTCGGATGCGGCATCGAGCGCCTGCTGCTTTGCCTGGACGCCGAGGGCGTTGACCAGGAGCTGGTGAAGCGATCCGTCGACCTCTTCGTCGTAGACACGACCAACAGCGACGAGGCCACGGCGCTGGTGGACGAGCTTCGCGTTGCCGGCTGGGCCGTCGAACGCGCCTACGACTCGCGCTCCATGAAGGCCCAGATGAAGGTGGCAGATCGCTCCGGCGCGCGCTGGGCGCTCATCGTCGGACCCCAGGAACGTTCGGCTGGTGAGGTGGCCCTGCGGGACCTACGCGGCGACGACGACCAGACGCAGCGACGGGTCGCCCGCGCCGACCTCGTGACGACTCTGACCGAACTGCGGTGACCAACGAGATGACGCCCGACGACGTTCAGGCCACGTCCCTGCGCGACGGCCTCTGCGCGTCCATAGGCGTGGAGCAGGTGGGCCAACGGGTGAGCGTCTGCGGCTGGGTGGCCAAGCGA